>Ga0308163_10001466_pt1 | contig 25679 bp, 18 predicted proteins | sample PhyTR1_FD_201037 | JGI IMG/M metagenome (GOLD analysis project Ga0308163, IMG submission 201037) | Phyllosphere microbial communities from UC Gill Tract Community Farm, Albany, California, United States - DLSLT.R1 | ecosystem: Host-associated > Plants > Phyllosphere > Unclassified | place: USA... | reverse complement strand
CCAAGGCTTCGGGCGTTTAATCACCCCAACGCTTTAGCGCAATGAAGATGCCCCCGCCGTGCAAACGGCGGGGGCATTTTTTTATCTGAAATAAAGAAATTGTAGTTCTCAAAAGAAAACCATCAGACAACCCACAAATTTGCCGCAGCTCGAGACCGGTGCTAGGTTTAGCCCACCGCCCGTGTAGCTCAGCCGGTAGAGCAGCGCACTCGTAACGCGAAGGTCGCAGGTTCGATTCCTGTCTCGGGCAAAAAATTTTCGCCGTCGGTTTTATGCGTGGTGTTGGAGGTATTCGTTCAGTGCTTGACGTGTCAGATCATTCAACGACACATTTTGACGGGTTGCCGCCAGAGCCGCTGCTAAATGCAGATCGTGACCGATGCGAACATTGAACGATCCTTTGCACGGGATTTCAGGCTTCTGCCCGAGCTGCTGACAGGTTTGTAAATAGTCATCTACCGCCTCGCGAAAGGCTGCTTCCAGTTCAGCCACCGTTTGTCCTTCATAATTAACCAGCGCCCTGATGAAAAGGAGTTTTCCGAACAGGCACTTATCTTCCGTGCTCGCCTCGATAGAGCCAACATAGCCTTTGTAGTGCAGCTGGGAACTCATGGAATCAGGCCTCCTGTTTTCAGTTGTTCGATAATCTGACGTCTTGCGTATGTTTTGATTTCATTTCCGGGATGTGGCTTGTGCAGGTTGATCATTGCGCTCGGATTCCCGTTGTCGAATTTGATCCTGCTACCGGATCCTTCCAGCTGAGAGTAACCAAGGCGCCCCAGCAGGGTAACAAGCTCGGGCCATGTGAATGCGCTGTGGCCGTTGACTAGTTTGGCGAGAAGTTTTTCAGTCTTTGACATGCTGGCCTATGATTGCAACTGAATATAGTTGCCTGTTTTTGGGCGGTCAATGTGAAGGTTTCGTTCGCCTTAACCTCAAAAGCGATGGGTGAGGATTTATACGCAGTGGATTTCGCGCATGGAAACAGGAAACTGTAACCAAGCGCATACCACCCTTCATTTCATTCCCCCGGTTGCACTGGCTTGCGTCTCTGTTAGGATTCCTTCGTACCAGACAAGCAAGCGCCGTTGTTTTCAGATGATCCACGAATGGTCCTGAAGGCCAGGAAAAACCGAGCTTCCAATGACTTCCTGCGTCAGAGAGATCCTTGATGATCCAGATCCATCCTCCATTCCTAAGATCAGCGAGAACCCCATGACTGAATTGACCCAACAGCAACGCCACGAACAAGCGCTGGAAAAATACCTTCTGGATGTGCCGGACCTGAAGGAAGAGATCAAGGACCTGAGTCCCGATGATCAGAAAGACCAGATCCAGTGGGCCTTCGAAGACGAAGCCGAAGCGCGGGGCTTGCAGCCGTGGGAGCTGACCCTCAAGTACACGAGCACGCCAGAGGAGTTCGAGGCGCAGCGCCTCGTGCTGCACAAGGAAGCGGCGGAAGTATTGGGTGTCGAGTGGGAAGATTACTGCGAGATGAATAATCTCGTCGTATAAGAGCAGATGCGAGCTTCTAGCTTCTAGCTACAAGCTGCAAGTCAAAGCAAAGTCGCTTGGCTTGTAGCTTGTAGCTTGCCGCTGCGTCTAGAGGCTCAGTCGCATCGACAGGTCCACCGCTTTGACATCCTTGGTCATCGCACCGATCGAAATGTAATCCACGCCCGTTTCGGCGATCGGCAGCAGCGTGCTTTCGTTGATGCCGCCGCTGGCTTCCAGTCTCGCTTTGCCGGCGGTCAGGCGAACCGCTTCGCGCATGTCGTCCAGGCTCAGTTCGTCGAGCATGATGATGTCGGCGCCCGCTTCCAGCGCCTGCTTCAACTCTTCAAGACTTTCCACCTCGATCTCAACCGGTTTGCCCGGGGCGATCTTGTGTGCGGCGGCCACGGCTTCGGCGATGCCACCACTGGCGGCGATGTGGTTTTCCTTGATCAGGAAGGCGTCGTAGAGACCGATGCGATGGTTGTGGCAGCCGCCGCAGGTCACCGCATATTTCTGTGCCAGACGCAGGCCGGGCAGGGTTTTGCGGGTGTCGAGCAACTTGACCTGCGTCTCGCCGACGAAGTCTGCCAGGTACTGCGCGCGCGTCGCCACTCCAGACAGCAACTGCAGGAAGTTCAATGCGCTGCGTTCGCCGGTCAGCAGTGAGCGCGCCGGGCCTTCGAGGTGAAACAGCGGCTGATTGGCTTTGACCCGCTGGCCGTCGACCACTTGCCAATGCACCGCCACGCGCGGATCGAGCTGGCGAAATACCGCATCGACCCAAGCGGTGCCGCAGATGACGGCGTCGTCACGGGTGATGATGGTGGCTTTGGCCAGGCGTTCGGCCGGGATCAGTTGCGCGGTGATGTCGCCGCTGCCGACGTCTTCGAGCAACGCACGGCGCACGTTGTTTTCGATTTCGGCGGTCAGATCGGCGAGACGTAGATTCGGCATAACGGACTCCACAAACAAAGTGGTTCGATTATAGGGGCAGGGCGCGAGCCAACCCAAGGCGAGAACGTGCGTGCCTGGCGCATCTGGTCGATTTTCCTGCGCTGAGTGCGAGGTGTATGGCGTATAGGGGAAACCCTGAGGCCTATAGCATCGCCGGCCTCTTTTGCCAGATAATCCGCCTTGTATTTGACGTCATGGCTTTGACGAACGACTCCGCTGGGGCAGTGTCGAAAGCGACGAACCGAATCACCGTTCCAGGAGGCTTGGATGCGCAACGACGGGAAAGTGGTGCCTTTGCACCGGGCGACTGCCGATCTGGCGGACCACTCGCCGCTTGCCCGCTTGCCGGTGATTCTGCTGCAGGTCCGCGACAAGGCTGCCCAGCAGCTGCGCCACGATTTGCAGGAGCTGTTCGATAATGCCGACGACACGCTGTTCGAAATGGCCGACCGGGCGCGCAACGACGTCGATCAGAACATCTTTTTCGAAGCCATGCGCGACCTGCGCCTCAAGCGCAAGAATATCGAGCGCGGCTTTCTTGAACTGTTCTTTGAAGCCTTCGCCGGCCTTACCCAATACGACCCCGCCGCCAACACCCTGCCACGCACGCCGGTGGTCGAAGAGTCGGCGCCGCGCACCGATGCCATGGAGCGTACCGTCGCTGTGCAGACCATGGTCAGTCGTGTGCTCAAGCGCGACGGCTTCGCTCTCGACCAACTGACCGCCCGCTTCAGCTCGATGCTCGGCAAGCGTCTGGACGATCAGCACAATCCGCTGAGTCCGGCGATGCTCTGCGAATATTTCCTGCAGGCCGGACGGAACCTCGGCGTCGAGATCAAGGTCAAGCTGATCCTGCTCAAGCTGTTCGAACGCTATGTGCTGGCTGACACCGAGCAGTTGTATGGCGAGGCCAATCAGCTGTTGCTCGCCACCGGCGTGTTGCCACATCTGAAGCCCGCCGTGGCTCGTCGCATGGTCGAGCCTGCAGACAGCGACACATTGATTGAAGATCTCGACGAGCCGCCAGCGGACGAAGGCATCGAGGAAGTGTTCGCCGCGATGCAGCAATTGCTCGCCCAGGTGCGCGGCCGCGTCACACCGACCCTGGAGCCCGGCGCCCCGGCGCATCCGATCAACACCCGCGACCTGCTGCGGTTGTTGTCGCACTTGCAGCAATACGTACCGGCGCTTGAGGCCCAGGAAGATTTCGATCTGCGCCATCAGCTCGAACAATTGCTGACCCGGGTCAGCGTCAGGAGCGGCCGCTCCCGCGTCGTCGCGACTGCCGACGAAGATGTGATCAACCTCATCGCCATGGTCTTCGACTGCATCCTCGACGATCGCAATGTGCCTGACGCGCTCAAGGCGCTGATCGGCCGATTGCAGATTCCGATGCTCAAGGTTGCGGTGCTGGACAAGAGTTTCTTCAGCCGCAGCACGCACCCGGCGCGGCGCCTGCTCAATGAAATCGCCGAGGCCGCAATGGGCTGGAGCGATTGCGACGGCGCTGAGCGCGACAACCTCTACGTGCGCATCGAGCAAGTGGTACAGCGCTTGCTCAGCGAGTTTGTCGACGACCCGGCGATCTTCTCCGAACTGCTCGCCGACTTCCTCGCCTTCACTCAGGAAGAGCGCCGCCGCACCGAACTGCTTGAACAACGCTTGCGGGACGCCGAGGAAGGCCGGGCGAAGGCCGAGCTGGCTCAGCGGCGTGTCTCGCAGGCGTTGCAACAGGCGCTACTGGGCAAAGTGCTGCCGGCGACGGTAGTGAGTTTCGTCCAGCAGGCCTGGAGCAAAGTGCTGTTGCTGACCTGCCTCAAGCATGGCGATCAGTCTGCCGAATGGCACGCCGACGTGCAGACCATGGAACAGTTGGTCTGGAGCGTGCAGCGCCACGACGACGGCGAATCCAGCCTGCGCCTGCTGGCACTGGTCCCGGGGTTGCTCAAGTCACTGCGCGATGGCCTGAGCAGCACCGCGTTCGACCCGTTTGCCACCAGCGAATTTTTCAGTGAGCTGGAGGCTCTGCACGTGCGCGTGCTGGAGCGTTCCGACGATGCCGATCACAGCGCCATGCCGCTGATCGAAGTCACGCCCGAGGTCTTGCAGCACAGCGCCGGCCAGGCAACAGCCACCCCGGCGCCGCGCCTGGCGCAAGACGCTGCCGGTCTGTCTCAGGTCGAGCAGTTGCGAGTGGGCCACTGGGTGGTGTTCGACGCAGACGACGAACAGACCTTGCGTTGCAAACTCGCCGCGATCATCGAAGAGACCGGCAAATATGTCTTCGTCGACCGCACCGGGACGAAAGTGCTGGAGCACAGCCGCACCGACCTCGCCTTGGCTTTCAGCCGTGGCGCCGCGCGTGCGCTGGATGACACCTTGCTGTTCGACCGCGCATTGGAATCGGTGCTGGGCGACCTGCGGCGACTCAATCGCGGCAAGTGATCGCGCGGTGAGGGTGGATCGCGGCATACTGGGCGCCCACATGGTCGGCGTTGAAGGAATCGGTATGCAGTTGGATCCCGCGAGCGGGTGGTGTCATGGCGTGCAGATCTGCCCGTCGCCCAACTTCAATGAGCGCCCGGCGGGCGAAGTGTCCCTGTTGGTCATCCACAACATCAGCCTGCCGCCGGCGCAATTCGCCACGGGCAAGGTGCAGGAATTTTTCCAGAATCGTCTGGATGTCACCGAACATCCCTACTTTGCAGGCATCGCTGACCTGCGTGTCTCGGCGCATTTTCTGATCGAACGTGACGGCAAGGTCACCCAGTTTGTCTCCTGTCTTGCGCGGGCGTGGCATGCCGGGGTTTCTGTGTTCGAGGGCCGTGAAACCTGTAACGATTTTTCCGTGGGCATCGAGCTGGAAGGCACCGATGATCTGCCGTTCACCGACGAGCAATATCGCGCGCTGACTGCGCTGACCCGGCAGTTGCAGAAACGTTTTCCGGCGATCACTGATCAGCGTATCTGCGGCCACAGCGATATCGCTCCGGGGCGCAAGACCGATCCGGGACCGGCATTCGACTGGGCACGCTACCGCGCAGCCCTGGCAAAAGAGGAAGGACAATGAGTTTTCTGGTGTTACTGCTGGCGGTGTGGATCGAGAAGTTTTCGGCCCTGCGTCATCGGCTTCAACGCGACGGCGGATGGATCCGCGAACTGCACAAACTCGAAAACAGCAAACGGCTGGCCAGGCAACCGTGGCTGGTGCTGACGATTCTGGTGCTGTGCCCGGTGGCGTTGCTGGCGCTGTTGCTGCTGGTGCTGGAACCGGTGGCGTACGGTCTGCTGGCGCTGCCGGTGCATTTGCTGGTGGTGATTTACAGCCTCGGACGCGGCGACCTGCTCGGCGGCCTCGGACCGTTCCGCGATGCCTGGCGCCGTGAGGATCTGCAAGCGGCGGCCCACGTGGCCAAGCGCGACCTGGACATCTGCGCCGACAGCGGCGAGCAATTGCTTGAGCAAGTGCAGGGGCATCTGCTGTGGCAGGCCTACCAGAGTTTTTTCGCAGTGATCTTCTGGTACTTCCTCCTCGGTCCGGTGGCGGCATTGGCTTATCGCCTGTTGGCGCTGGCCGAAGAGCACGGCAGCAATCCGGCGCTGGTCGAGCGTGCTGCGCAATTGCGTCACGCTTTCGATTGGGTGCCGGTGCGTTTGCTGGCGGCGAGCCTGGCTCTGGTCGGCAACTTCGTCGCGGTCAGCCGGGTGATGCTGCATGAGCTGCTGAACTGGAACATCAGCGCTGCGCAGTTGATCAACAAGGTCGGCCTGGCAGCCGGGGAAGTTCCACCGCCAGTGGTCGGCCCGGACGGCATCAACACCCTCGATTGCCTGTGGGAACTGCTGCTGCGTGCGGCGGTGCTGTGGTATGCCGGGTTTGCCTTGTGGACGGTTCTGGTTCACTGATTACAGCAAGATCAAAAGATCGCAGCCTTCGGCAGCTCCTACCTTGGAACGCATTTCCCTGTAGGAACTGCCGAAGGCTGCGATCTTTTTGCTTTTGATTTGGCGATCACTGCATTGCCATTAACCTTAAGTTACAAAACCTCCCGCCGATTTACGCTATACAGAGATAGCGCCCGATAGTGGCTATCTGCTTTCGTCCTGCGCCTGCCAATAAAAACAAGAAAAACCAAGGGAGACTTCCAGTGAAGAGCTTGCTCTATCCCGCCGTCTCGCTGATGAACCGTCTGAGCTTCGGCATGAAGTTCAGCCTGATCAGCGTGCTGTTCCTGGTGCCGATGCTGGTGACCAATTTCTATCTGGTGCGCGACTCCTATCGCGAATTTCAGGGCACCCGCGTCGAATTGCAGAGCCTCGACCTGCTGGGCAGCAGCCTGACCCTGCGCCGGGATCTGGAGACCCTGAACAATCTGGTGCAGATCGACGTCACCCTCGGCCAGTCCGGCAAGGCCGGCAATGTCGAAGCGCAGATCCAGACGCTGGAGCAGGCTGTGCTCGCGCGCCTCGAAGGGCTGACGGCGATGACCGAAGACCCCGAGCAGATCAAGCAATTCGAGGCCAAACGCGATGAAATGATCGCCGCGTTCAAGGCCCAGCAGGCGGAGAGCTCGCTGCAAAGCAAAAGCGCGTTGATCGGCAAGTTGCTGGCCAGTGCGCAGATTTTCAGCCAGATCATCACCAGTCAGGCCGGGTTGAGCCGCGACAACCAGAGCGACATTCGTCAGCTCAGCGAACTGGTCACGCTGATTACCCCCAGCGTCACGCAAACCCTCGGCGAGGGCCGGGCGATGGGTTCGTATTCGTTGGGTCAGGGTTTTCTCAACAGTTCCTCCAGCACGCGTTTTGACGAGCTGCTGGTGCAGATCGAAAAACTCCAGGCCGAATACGCCCTGAAACTGCAAGACGCCCTCGGCTCCAGCAACGCCGCACGCGAATCGCTCAGTGCCCAGGCCGACAGCAGCAAGGCTTCGCTCAAGCAGGCCAGCGAGCTGTTCGAAGAACAAGTGGTGATGGCCGACACCCTCGATGCGCCGTGGCAGGCGTTTTACGACCAAGTGACCGGGCTGATGGAACACACCTACCAGCTCAATCAGGCCACGCTGAAATTCCTCGACAGCCAATTGCAGCAGCGTCTGGCGCAGAACCGCACGCACATGATTCTGCAAGCCTCGGCGCTGTCGGTGGTCTTTGTGCTGATTTTCTATCTTTATGGCGGTTTCTACGCCTCGACCCGGACCACCCTGAAAAGCCTGGGCGCCATGATGGACAAGGTCGCCGCCGGTGACATGACCGTCAACTTCAAGGCCAGCAGCCGCGATGAACTGGGCGAGTTGGGCGAGGTGTTCAACGGCACGGTGAAGAAGATTCACGACCTGATCGAGCGCGTCGGTCACACCGTTGGCGAGGTCGAGCGTCAGGCGGGCCAGGTCGAAAGCGTGTCGGCGCAGAGCAATCAGGCTGTCGCTGGGCAGCGCTCGCAAATCGAACAAGTGGCGACGGCGATGAACCAGATGTCGGCGACTTCAATGGAAGTCGCGCGCAGTGCTGCTGCGGCGGTGAGCAGCGCCCACAGCGTCAACGACGAAACCCTCAGCGGGCGCGGGCTGGTGGAATCGCAGCAGGGCAGCATTGCCGCGCTGGCCAGCGAAATCGATCAGTCGGTGCTGGTGATCAATCAACTGGCCAGCGACAGCCAGTCGATCAGCCGTGTGCTTGAGGTGATCAAGAGCATCGCCGAACAGACCAACCTGCTGGCGCTCAACGCCGCCATTGAAGCGGCCCGGGCCGGCGAGCAGGGGCGCGGTTTTGCGGTGGTCGCCGACGAAGTACGTACCTTGGCCAAGCGTACCCAGCAATCGACCGAAGAAATCGAGCAGATGATCGCCAAATTGCATGGCGGCGTCGGCGCGGCGGTGAAGGCCATGGGCGTCAGTCATCAGATGGCCAATGGCACGGTGGGACAGTCGGAGAAGGTCCAGCAGGCGCTGGAGAACATTCTTGGCGCGGTGGGCATGATCGTCGACCAGAACCAGCAGATCGCCGCTGCCGTCGAACAGCAGACCGCCGTGGCCCATGACATCGATCAGAACATCGTCGAGATCAACCGCGCTGGCGAACGCACAGCGCAAGGCGCGCACCAGACCGAAGATGCCAGCCGCGCGCTGTCGGCGCAGGTGGTTGAACTCAAACAACTGATCAGCGCATTTCGTGTTTGAGAGGCTGGAACCGGATCAAAAATGTGGGAGCGAGGCTGCTCGCGAAGGCGGCGGGTCAGGCACTGACGATGTCACTGACAGATTGCTTTCGCGAGCAGGCTCGCTCCCACAGGGGACGGCGGTGTTACCAGCCGAAGACTTCGCAGCAGTTGGCGGTGCTGGCGTTGGCCAGTTGTTCAGGCGTGATATTCATCAGCTCGGCCAACGCCGCACAGATTGCCGGCAAATGCGCCGGGCTGTTGCGCTGGCCGGGGAACATGGCGGGGGCCATGTCTGGTGAGTCGGTTTCCAGTACCACCGATTGCAGCGGCAGTTCCGGCAGCACCCGATGCATGCGCAATGCCTGCGGCCAGGTCGGTGCGCCGCCGATACCCAGTTTGAACCCGAGCTTGATGTACTCCCGCGCTTCCTCGCGACTGCCGGCGAAAGCGTGGATGATGCCGGCGCGTTTGAGCTTGAAGCGCTTGAGCGTGGCGATCACCGCTGCGTGGCTGCGGCGTACGTGGATCAGCGCCGGCAACTCGAAGTCCGCGGCCAGTTGCAGCTGCGCTTCGAACAACGCCTGTTGCCGTTCGCGATCGAGGTTTTCGATGAAGTAATCCAGGCCGATCTCGCCCACCGCACACAGCTGACGATGTCCGCGCAAGCGCGTCAGCCAGTCCCCCAGCGCATGCAAATCCTCGGGCCGATGCTGATCGAGAAACACCGGGTGCAATCCGAACGCCGCGTACAGGTCGGCATCGCTCTGCACCAGATCCCACACCCGTTGCCAGTTGCCCTGATGCACGCCCAGCACGACGATGCGCCGCACGCCGAGGGCGCGGCTTTCGGCCAGCAGCGCCGCGCGATCGGCGTCGAAGTCGGGGAAGTCGAGGTGGGTGTGGCTGTCGATCAGCTCCACGATTCAGTCCCGATGAATACGCTGCTTGAAGGTCCGCGCGATGGCTTGCACGCCCGGTTGGTAGTCATCCTGCTCGACGGCGGCCAGGGCCAGTTCCAAGGCCTTGTCGGCGATCAACTGGTGTTGCTGGGACATGGCATTGACCGGCAGCGGCAGGAAATCCAGCAACTGCGTGTCGCCGAAGGTGCCGAGGCGCAGCGGCCTCGATTTCAGCGGGAAATCATGCAGCGCATCGAACACGCCTTGCAGCAGCACGTAGGAAGTGGTCACCAGCGCGTCAGGCAAATGCCCCAGACGCTGCAGGAGTTCTTCCATCAATTGCTTGCCGCACTCGCGGCTGAACGACTCGGCGTGCTCGACCAGCACCTCACCTTTGAAGTCTTTGAGCGCTGCACGGAAACCGGCGGCACGTTCCTGGCTGATGCTCAGCTCCGGGCGTGCGCCGAGCAGCACGATCTGCTTTGGCTGCGGATTGAGCAGACTTTGGGTCAGATGCAGGCTGGCCTCGCGGTCGTCGCTGATCACCGAGCAGAAATGCTCCGGCTCCATGACCCGGTCGATGGCGATGATCGGCAGCCCCTTGGCCTGCAACTGCCGATAGCTGTCATCACCGGCCGGCAGGCAACTGGCAACGATCAGCGCATCGCAACGACGGGCGCGGAACAGTTGCAGCAACTGGCGCTCGCTGTCCGGCGCATCGTCGGAGCTGGCGATCAGCAATTGATAACCGCGCGCCCGCGCGCCTTGTTCGAGCAACTTGGCGATCCGCGCGTAACTGGGGTTTTCCAGATCCGGCAGGATAAAGCCCAGGGTGCGCGTGTGCCGACTGCGCAGGCCGGCCGCTTGCGGATTGGGCGTGAAGCCGTGCAGATCGACCACCGCGCGCACGCGCTCGACGGTCGCGTTGCTGATGCGTTGCTGTTCGGCCTTGCCGTTGATGACGTAGCTGGCGGTGGTGACGGAGACGCCGGCCAACCGCGCGATATCACTGAGTTTCAACCCGGTATTTCCTTGTTTTTTCGAGCATGCCGCGACATTTTCGCCAATCCTACCCGATAAGGGCAGTCGACTTGTTGCCTGGGCAGATCCGACCAGTTGGACTTCAAGGATGAGACATTATCGAGTAACGTGCCGATCAATCTAGATTAAACGTTTCAGCAAGCGTATTTTCTACGTTTTAGACGCCTTTGGCCGGTCCTGCCGTGAAACCGCCAAAACTGCCGCTGAAAAGCGCGGCATAGCGCCTAAGCTGTGAACCATTCAAAACAATACCTGGCGTTGAACTGCGCCAAAAAGGAGATCGCATGCTCGAGCTCACTATAGAGCAGATATCCATGGGCCAGTCGGCCGTGGATAAACCCGCTGCCCTGCAATTGCTGGCCAGTCATCTGGTCGCCGATGGTCTGGTTGCCGACGGCTACCTCGCCGGCCTGCAGGCCCGGGAAGCCCAGGGCTCGACCTTTCTCGGTCAAGGCATCGCCATTCCCCACGGTACGCCGGAAACCCGCGATCAGGTATTCGCCACCGGCGTGCGCCTGATGCAGTTTCCCGAAGGCGTCGACTGGGGCGATGGCCAGATCGTTTATCTGGCCATCGGCATCGCGGCGAAATCCGACGAACACCTGCGCCTGCTGCAACTGCTGACCCGCGCCCTCGGCGAGACCGATCTGGGCCAGGCCTTGCGTCGCGCCAGCTCCCCCGAAGCTCTGCTTAAACTGTTGCAAGGCGCGCCGCAGGAACTGGCGCTGGATGCGCAGATGATCGGCCTCGGCGTGTCGGCCGATGATTTCGAAGAACTGGTCTGGCGCGGCGCACGTCTGCTGCGTCAGGCCGATTGTGTGAGCAACGGCTTTGCCGGCGTATTGCAGCAAGTCGAAGCGCTGCCCCTGGGCGATGGCCTGTGGTGGTTGCACAGCGAGCAGACCGTGAAGCGTCCGGGGCTGGCGTTTGTCACCCCGGACAAACCGATGCGCTACCTCGGCCAGCCGCTCAGCGGACTGTTCTGCCTCGCCAGTCTGGGCGAAGCGCATCAGGCGTTGCTCGAGCGTTTGTGCGCGTTGCTGATCGAAGGTCGCGGCCACGAACTGGGCCGCGCCACCAGCAGCCGCAAAGTCCTCGAAGTGCTCGGCGGTGAACTGCCGGCCGACTGGCCGAGTGCACGTATTGCCCTGGCCAATGCCCATGGTTTGCACGCACGACCAGCGAAGATTCTTGCGCAACTGGCGAAGAGTTTTGACGGCGAAATCCGCGTGCGCATCGTCGACAGCCAGGACAGCGCCGTGTCGGTGAAGAGCCTGAGCAAACTGCTCAGTCTCGGTGCCCGGCGCGGTCAGGTGCTGGAGCTGATCGCCGAGCCGAGCATCGCCGCCGATGCCTTGCCGGCCCTGCTCGCGGCGATTGAAGAGGGCCTCGGTGAGGAAGTCGAGCCGCTGCCGGCCGTGAGTCAGCAGCGCGAAGTGATCGCCGACATCGCCGAAGTGCTGGTGGCTCCGGCCTCCGGCAGCCTGTTGCAGGCGATTCCTGCCGCACCGGGCATCGCCATCGGCCCTGCGCACATTCAGGTGCTGCAAGCCATCGATTACCCATTGCGCGGCGAATCTGCCGCGATCGAGCGCGAGCGCCTCAAGCAAGCGCTGAGCGACGTGCGCCGCGACATCCAAGGCTTGATCGAACGCAGCAAGGCCAAGGCGATTCGCGAGATTTTCATCACTCACCAGGAAATGCTCGACGACCCGGACCTGACCGACGAAGTCGACACCCGCCTCAAGCAAGGCGAAAGCGCCGAAGCGGCGTGGATGGCAGTGATCGAAGCCGCCGCCAAACAGCAGGAGTCGCTGCAGGACGCATTGCTCGCCGAGCGTGCCGCGGATCTGCGTGACATCGGTCGTCGAGTGCTGGCGCAATTGTGTGGCGTGCAGACCGCGAATGAACCCGAGCAACCGTACATTCTGGTGATGGACGAAGTCGGCCCGTCCGATGTCGCGCGCCTGGATCCTGCGCGAGTGGCAGGGATTCTCACCGCGCGCGGCGGTGCTACCGCGCACAGCGCCATCGTCGCCCGCGCGCTCGGTATTCCAGCACTGGTCGGCGCGGGTGCAGCGGTGCTGTTGCTCGAGCCGGGCACGCCGCTATTGCTCGACGGTCAGCGTGGCCGTCTGCATGTCGACGCCGATGCCGCGACCCTCAAGCGTGCCGCTGAAGAGCGCGACACCCGCGAGCAACGCCTGAAGATCGCCGCCGAACAACGCCATCAACCGGCGCACACCACCGACGGCCACGCCGTCGAAGTGTTCGCCAACATCGGCGAAAGCGCAGGCGTGACCAGCGCGGTGGAGCAGGGCGCCGAAGGCATTGGTCTGCTGCGCACCGAACTGATTTTCATGGCCCACCCACAGGCGCCGGATGAGGCGACCCAGGAAGCCGAATACCGTCGCGTCCTCGATGGTCTGGCCGGGCGGCCGCTGGTGGTGCGTACGCTCGATGTCGGCGGCGACAAACCGCTGCCGTATTGGCCGATTGCCAAGGAAGAAAACCCGTTCCTCGGCGTGCGCGGCATCCGCCTGACCCTGCAGCGGCCGCAGATCATGGAAGCGCAACTGCGCGCCTTGCTGCGCTCGGCCGACAACCGTCCGCTGCGGATCATGTTCCCGATGGTCGGCAGCGTAGAAGAGTGGCGCCAGGCCCGCGACATGACCGAACGCCTGCGTCTGGAAATTCCAGTCGCCGACCTGCAATTGGGGATTATGATCGAGGTGCCGTCGGCCGCGTTGCTTGCGCCAGTGCTGGCCAAGGAAGTCGACTTCTTCAGCGTCGGCACCAACGACCTGACCCAATACACCCTGGCCATCGACCGTGGTCACCCGACCCTGTCTGCTCAAGCGGACGGCTTGCACCCGGCGGTCCTGCAACTGATCGACATCACCGTGCGCTCCGCCCATGCCCATGGCAAATGGGTGGGCGTCTGCGGCGAACTGGCGGCAGATCCGCTGGCGGTGCCGGTGCTGGTCGGCCTCGGTGTCGACGAACTCAGCGTGTCCGGGCGCAGCATTGCCGAAGTCAAGGCGCGCATCCGTGAACTCAGCCTGCCCCAGGCGCAAACCCTCGCCCAACAGGCCCTGGCCGTGGGCAGCGCGAATGAAGTGCGCGCATTAGTGGAGGCCCTGTAAATGGCCAAGATTCTTACCCTGACCCTCAACCCGGCTCTCGACCTCACCGTCGAGCTGTCACGGCTGGATGCCGGTCAGGTCAATCGCAGCGAGGAGATGCACACCCACGCTGCGGGCAAAGGCGTCAATGTCGCCCAGGTGCTGGCGGATCTCGGCCATCAGGTCACCGTCAGCGGCTTTCTCGGCGAAGACAATCAGCAAGCGTTCGAAACCCTGTTCGCCAAGCGTGGTTTTGTCGACGCGTTCATCCGCGTGCCGGGCGAGACGCGCAGCAACATCAAAGTCGCCGAACAGGACGGGCGCATCACCGACATCAACGGGCCGGGCCCGGTGGTCGATGCAACGGCGCAGCAAGCCTTGCTTGATCGCTTGCAGCAGATCGCACCGGGGCACGATGCGGTGGTGGTCGCCGGCAGTCTGCCGCGTGGTGTCACTGCGCAGTGGTTGCGCGAGCTGATTGAACGGTTGAACGCGCTCGGCTTGAAAGTCGCCCTCGATTCCAGCGGCGAAGCCTTGCGCGCTGCGTTGCAGGCCAGCCCCTGGCTGATCAAGCCGAACACCGAAGAACTGGCCCACGCCCTCGGCTGCGAAGTGGTCTCGCCGATCGCCGAAGCAAAAGCCGCGGCACGTTTGCATGCGCAAGGCATCGAGCACGTGGTGATCTCCCACGGCGCCGACGGGGTCAACTGGTTCAGTGTCGGCTCAGCCCTGCACGCCACGCCGCCGAAGGTCAGCGTGGCCAGCACGGTCGGTGCCGGCGATTCCTTGCTGGCCGGCATGCTCCACGGTCTGCTCAGCGCCGACACCCCCGAGCAAACCCTGCGCACCGCCACCGCGATTGCGGCGATGGCGGTGACCCAGATCGGTTTTGGTATCAACGACGCAGCGCAACTGGCGCAGCTCGAACAGGGCGTGCGCGTGCGCCCCCTGACAGAACAATAAGAGGGTTTGTGATGAAGTTAGCCATTGTTACGGCTTGCCCGAACGGTATGGTCACCAGTGTGCTGTGCGCGCGTCTGCTCGATGCAGCGGCGCAGCGTCAGGGCTGGAGCACCAGCGTTGAAGTGGTCGATCCGGCGCACCCGGAACGCGAATTGTCGGCGGCGATCATCGAAGCCGCCGAGTGGGTGTTGCTGGTCACCACTGGCGCGGTGGACATGAGTCGCTTCGTCGGCAAGCGCGTGTTCCAGATCGCTCCGGCGCAGGCCTTGCAGGATGTCGAAGCGGTGCTGCGTCGCGGTGCCGAAGAGGCCGAAGTCTACGTCGCCAGCGCAGTCGAACCGGCTATTGATGCGCCACGTGCGCCACGCATCGTCGCCATCACGGCCTGCCCGACCGGCGTCGCCCACACCTTCATGGCCGCCGAAGCGTTGCAGCAGACTGCCAAGCGCCTGGGTTATGAATTGCAGGTCGAAACCCAGGGCTCGGTCGGCGCGAAAACCCCGCTCAGCGCAACGGCCATCGCCGAGGCTGACGTGGTGTTGCTGGCGGCGGATATCGACGTCGCCACCGAGCGTTTCGCCGGCAAAAAGATCTATCGCTGCGGCACTGGCGTTGCCCTGAAGCAATCAGAAGCGACCCTGAAAAAAGCCCTGGCCGAAGGCGCAGTGGAAAGTGCGGCAAGCGACGGCAAGGCTGCGGCCAAGTCGGAAAAAACCGGCGTCTACAAACACCTGCTCACGGGTGTGTCGTACATGCTGCCAATGGTGGTGGCAGGTGGTTTGCTGATCGCGTTGTCGTTCGTGTTCGGCATCACCGCGTACAAGGAAGAAGGCACGCTGGCGGCGGCACTGATGCAGATCGGCGGCGAAACCGCGTTCAAGCTGATGGTGCCGCTGCTCGCCGGGTACATCGCCTACTCGATCGCCGACCGCCCGGGTCTGGCGCCGGGGATGATCGGCGGCTTGCTCGCAGGCACTCTGGGCGCCGGATTCATCGGCGGGATCATTGCCGGTTTCATCGCCGGTTATGCCGCCAAAGCCATCGCCCGCTATGTGAAATTGCCGCAGAGCCTGGAAGCGCTGAAGCCGATTCTGATCATTCCGTTGCTGGCCAGTCTGGTCACCGGCCTGGTGATGATTTACGTGGTCGGCAAACCGGTCGCCGGCATGCTCGCCGCGCTCACCCAGTTCCTCGACAGCATGGGCACCACCAACGCGATTCTGCTCGGCGTGTTGCTCGGCGGCATGATGTGCGTCGACCTCGGTGGGCCGATCAACAAGGCTGCCTATGCGTTTTCGGTGGGGCTGCTGGCCTCGCAGAGTTACGCACCGATGGCCGCGACCATGGCCGCCGGCATGGTGCCGCCGATTGGCTTGGGCATCGCCACCTTCATTGCCCGGCGCAAGTTCGTCCAGACCGAGCGCGAGGCCGGCAAAGCAGCGTTCGTGCTCGGTTTGTGCTTCATCTCCGAAGGGGCGATTCCGTTCGCTGCGAAAGACCCGCTGCGGGTAATTCCGGCGAGCATCGCTGGCGGCGCGCTGACCGGTGCCTTGTCGATGTACTTCGGCTGCAAACTGATGGCGCCGCACGGTGGCTTGTTCGTGCTGGCGATCCCCAATGCGATCAACCATGCGCTGCTGTATCTGCTGGCGATTGTTGCGGGGAGCCTGGTCACGGCGGTGGTGTATGCGCTGCTTAAACGGCCTGAGGCTGTCGAGCTACCGCTGGAGCCCGCCAAGGCCTGACCGACAACACCAAATCACTGTGGGAGCGAGCCTGCTCGCGAAAGCGGAGTGCCAGCTGAAGATGTGGTAACTGGCAGGACGCCTTCGCGAGCAGGCTCGCTCCCACAGGATTCTGCATTGTCATAGCGGGTTCATACACCCGTGCTTAAGTTTTCCCTTTTGCAGGGAGAACACCATGAGCGATTTCAATCTCGGTCGGCGTCGCGTCATGCAAGCGGTCGGCGCCGGGCTGTTGCTGCCGGGGCTGGCGCCGGCGGTGATTGCCTCGGTCAAGGATCGTCCTCAGCTCACCGACGGCGTGCAGTCCGGCGACCTGCTCGGCGACCGCGCGATGATCTGGAGCCGCAGCGATCGGCCGGCGCGCATGGTGGTGGAGTGGGACACCGGCAGCCTGTTCGGCAACCCGCGCAAATTCGTCTCGCCACTGGCCGATGCGCGCAGCGATTTCACCGCCCGCGTCGAACTCACCGGCCTGCCGGCCAACCAGGCAATCTTCTATCGCGTGCACTTCGAAGATGCGCAGAACGGCGTCGCCAGCGAACCGTGGTTCGGCCATCTGCGCAGCGTGCCGACGACAAAACGCGACATTCGTTTTGTCTGGAGCGGTGACACCGTCGGCCAGGGCTTCGGGATCAACCCGGACATCGGCGGCATGCGCATCTACGAAGCCATGCGCCTGCGCCTGCCGGACTTCTTTATTCACAGCGGCGACACCATCTACGCCGACGGCCCGGTGCCCGCGCAACTGACCACCGAAAGCGGGCGCATCTGGCGCAATATCACCACCGAAGCCAAGAGCAAAGTCGCGCAGACTCTCGACGATTATCGCGGCAACTATCGCTACAACCTGATGGACGAAAACATCCGCCGCTTCAACGCCGAAGTGCCGCAGATCTGGCAGTGGGACGATCACGAAGTGGTCAACAACTGGTCACCGGGCAAGCAGCTGGATGAGCGTTATCAGGAGAAAGATATCCACAAGCTGGTCGGCCGCGCGCGGCAGGCGTGGCTGGAATATGCGCCGATGCGTTTGCAAGCGGCGGACGGCGGCGGGCGCATTTATCGCAAGCTCAGCTACGGGCCGATGCTCGACGTATTCGTGCTGGATATGCGCAGCTATCGCGAAGCCAACGATGCCAACCTGGGCGCGGCAAAACCGTTTCTCGGCCGTGAACAGCTGGACTGGCTCAAGCGTGAGTTGCAGGCATCGAAGGCGCAGTGGAAAGTCATTGCCGCCGACATGCCCATCGGCCTGGGCGTCCCGGACGGCGAGGTCAGCCCGGGGGTTGCACGCTGGGAAGCCGTGGCCAACGGCGACCCCGGCCCGGCGCAGGGGCGTGAACTGGAAATTGCCGAATTGCTTGGATTTTTACGTGCGCAGCAGGTGCGTAATTTCGTGTTTCTGACGGCGGACGTGCATTACTGCGCGGCGCATCACTACCACCCGGACCGCGCGGCGTTTCAGGATTTCGAACCGTTCTGGGAATTTGTCGCCGGGCCGCTGAATGCCGGCAGTTTCGGGCCGAATCCGCTGGACAAGACGTTTGGCCCTGAGGTGGTGTTCGAGAAAGCACCGCCCGCACAGAACACCTCGCCGTTTGCCGGGTTTCAGTTTTTTGGCGAGGTGAATATCGAAGGGCAGAGCGGGGAGATGAGTGTGGTGTTGCGGGATCTGGATGGCATCGCTGTTTTCGAACAGAAACTCCAACCGGTCTGAGCACCGCGTCCCCTGTGGGAGCGAGCCTGCTCGCGAAAGCGGACTTACAGCCAACACCAATGTTGACTGTTAAATCGCCTTCGCGAGCAGGCTCGATCCCACAAGGGGATGGTGTTTGGTCAGTAAACGTCCCGGCGATAGCGGCCCTGTTCGATCAGGCGTTCGACTTCGGCGCTGCCGAGGATATCGTTGAGGGCCTGGTCTACGCCTGAGGCCATCCCTTGAAGGCTGCCGCAGATATAGATAACGGCACCATCAGCCAACCACTTCTTCAATTCATCCGCAGACTCACGCAAGCGATCCTGCACATAAACCTTCTCAGCCTGATCCCGCGAAAACGCCAGGTCCAGTCGCGCCAGATCACCATTGACCAGCCACTCTTCCAGCTCGGCGCGGCAGAGGAAATCGTGCTCACGGTTGCGCTCGCCGAACAGCAGCCACTGCCGTTGCTGGCCATCGGCAATGCGTGCCTTGAGCAGGCTGCGCAGGCCGGCCAGGCCAGTGCCGTTGCCCAGCAGGATCATCGGCACGGGTTCGTTCGGCAGGTGGAAACCACTGTTGCGTCGCACGCGCAGGCTGATGCTGCCGCCCACTGGCGCGTGTTCGGTGAGCCAGCCGGAGCCGATGCCGAGGCTGCCGTCGTTGTGCTGTTCCTGGCGCACGATCAGCTCCAGCACGCCGTCAGCAGCAATCGAGGCGATCGAGTATTCGCGCATCGCCAGCGGCACCATCGCGTCGACCAGCGACTGCGCATGCAAACCGACCAGATGTGCGCGGTGTTCGGGCAGTTGGCGTGAGGCGAGGGCCACTTCCAGTGGCTCGTCGATGCCGTTGACCTTCACCTGAGTTTCGCCACGAATGCCGAGGCCGTCGAGGAAGTGGTCGATGGCCCACGGGCAGTTGCGTGGCAGCACTTCGACCAGGTCACCGGCCAGCCAGCTGCGGGTGTCCGGGGCTTTGAGGCCGAGCAGGTAGACCGGCGCGCCGCTGCTGTCGGGGTTCATCAGTTCGCGACGGACCAGCGTCCAGTTGTCGTAGCTCGGTGCTTGCCAGGTTTCGCTCGGCGCCTGTCCGGTGAGCTGGCCGAGTTGGGTTTGCCAGTGACGCAGCGCGTAGGGATCGCCGCTGTCGACTTCCACCGGGGCGAACAACGTCTTGCCGCCGTGTTCGCCGAGCCATTGATGCAGGCGCTTGGCGAAGCCGCAGAAGTGCGCGTACTGCCGATCGCCAAGGCCGAGCACGGCGTAGTTGAGGCTGTCGAGTGTCGAGGCCTTGGCCAGCACTTTGCGCTCGAAACCACGGGCGCTGTCCGGCGCTTCGCCGTCGCCGAAGGTGCTGACCACGAACAATGCGTTGTTCGACTCACGCAGATCCTGTTCGCTCAGATTGGCCAGCGGCTGCACGTTGACCGGCAATCCGGCGGCCTGCAATTGTCCGGCGGTCTGCCACGCCAGTTGCTCGGCGAATCCGCTCTGGCTGGCGAAACCGATCAGCCACGCCGAAGCATCGGCGGACGGTTGTGCGAGACCTTGGCGGGCATCCTTGATCTGCTTTTTCTTGCGTCGACGGTCCAGATACAGCAGCCAGCCAGTGATGAAAAACAGCGGCATGCACACCGCCGCAATCGTCACGATGATGCGCCCGACGAGGCCAAAATAGCTGCCCACGTGCAGCGCATAAATGCTCGTCAGCAGTTGGGCCTTGAAGCTTTTGTCGGCATAGCGGTCGACGCGTTTGACCACGCCGGTGGCCGGGTCGAGGGTGATCTGGTTCAGCGCGCGGTCATGGGGTGAGCTGTCGAGCAGGTAGAACACCGTCGCCGGCTGGCCGGCCACCGCCGGCATGCGAATGTTGTACGCGGCCAGACCCGGGCCGGCAGCGCTGTAGATGCTGCTCCACATCGCCGCGTAGTCGGCGGTCGGTGCCGGGCCTTCCGGCGCCGGGCCGCGACCGCCGCGTACGCGTTCGTTTTGCGGCGCGTCGGAAAGCAGTCGGGTCAGGCCTTTGTTGTACCACTCGTACGACCATGACAAACCGGTCAACGCCAGCAGCAGATAAACCAAAAGGCACCAGGTGCCGGCCACCGAGTGCAGATCCCAATTGAACGCGCGGCCCTTCTTTTTCCAGTCCAGGGTCAACCACACGCGCCAGCTGTTCCATTGGCGCGGCCAACGCAAATACAGGCCAGAGAGACAGAAGAACAACAGCATCAAGGTGCAGGCGCCGGTGATGTTGCGCCCGGTGTCGCCCATGGCGAGGAAGCGGTGCAGTTGCAGCATCAGGCCGAAGAAGTCCTGGCCAGTGGCGTCGCCCTTGAATTCGGCAGTGTACGGATCGAAGTAGCGCATCTCGCCACGCCGTTCGCCCTTGGGCGGGGTGAAGAATACCCGTGCGGCGTGACCGCTGTCGGTCTCGACCCAGAGCATCGCGACTTTCTTGCCGGACGCAGCTTCAATGCGTTCCACCAGTTCCACTGGTGGCAGCACGCCGGCGACCTGCTTTTCCACCTGCAGAACGGACGGATTCAGCGCGCGCAGGATCTCGTCCTGAAACGAATAGGCCGCGCCGGTGATGCCCATCAGGGCCAGCACCAGTCCTGCAGTGATGCCAAAAAACCAGTGCAACTGGAACAGGGTTTTCTTCAACACGTCACTCGCCGTCCGTTCGGAAATTGTCATCACGGCGCGCATTATGCCGTGGGTTATCAAGAAGCGTTTTGCGTAACACACAAAAGCCCCGTTCAACTGAATGAACGGGGCCGAGCCTCGCGGCACATTCCCTGTGGGAGCGAGCCTGCTCGCGAAAGCGGTGTGTCAGTCAGCATCGATGTTGCTGAAAGATTGCCTTCGCGAGCAGGCTCGCTGCCACAGGTATTCACATCGGTCAGAAGTGGAAATTGGTGCTCAACAGCGCCGTGCGTCCCGCCGCCTGATTGGCGAAGTGGGTCGAGAAGGCTTTGTCGTAATAGGTTTCGTCGGTCAGGTTCTGCACGTTGAGTTGCAGGTCGACGTTCTTGGTCAGCTTGTAGGCCGCCATCGCGTCGTAACGCACGTACGAATCGACCATCGTTGTGTTGGCGACACTGCCGTAGACGTCGTCGACGTAGAACGCGCCACCACCGATCGTCAGCTTCGGCGTGACCTGATACGTGGTCCACAGGCTGGCGCTGTTTTTCGGTGTGTTGGGCAGATCGTTGCCGTCGTTGGCGCGACCCAGCGGGCCGCCATCAACCTGTTCGCTGTCCATGAAGGCGTAACCGGCGAACACCTGCCACTTGTCGGTGATCTTGCCGCTGGCCGACAGTTCGAAGCCTTGCACGCGGGTCTTGCCGGCGTTCTCGTAGGAGCTGGTGTCGACCTGCACGCGAGCGTTTTCCTTCTCGGTGCGGAAGATGTCGGCGGTCAGCGACAGGCGATCGTTGAGCAGATCCCACTTGGTGCCGATCTCGTAGTTCTTGGTGGTTTCCGGCTCCATGTCGCTGCTCAGCAGGTTGCCGCTGCGATCCGGGGTGCCGCCCAGTGGGTTGCCTTCCTGACCTTCGCCCAAAGTGTTGCCCGGCGGCGTCGCCGAGGTCGCATAAGAGGCGTAGATGCTGCCGTTTTCCGCCGGCTTGTAGACCACGCCGAACTGACCGGTGACGAATTCGCTGGTGTCATCACCCTTGGAGGTGGTGGTCCCTGCGGCGTTGTAGGTCTTGTAGTCGGTGTCGAAGTGGTCGTAGCGCAGGCCCATGTTCACCAGCCACTGCTCGGACAACTCCAGCGTGTCGAACACGTACAGCGCGTAGGTGTCGGCCTGGGTGTCAGTGCCGGCGTAGTTGCGCGAGATCGCGCCGTTCCACGGATCGTTCGGGTTCGGGTTCGACAGCGAGGTGCAGTTGTAACCGCTGGCGGCGCCGATCAGGCCCGGGTTGCAGTTGGTGGTGACGGCGCTGGTGCGCGGCGTGGTGTCGGTGTTGACGTTGTACGAGGATTTCTCGCTCTGCTCACGGGTGTATTCGACACCGGTGGAGAAGCTGTTCTTGAAACCGGCCACGTAGAAGGTGCCGAACAGGTCGGTCTGGTTGGTGGTGGTTTCGGTGTTGCTCACCCGCGTGTTGGCCCGACGCCAGACGCTGCCGTTGTTGACGTTGCCCTTGCTGTCGTCCGGCTGGGTGAGGATGTAATCCTGCATGCTGCTGCCGTGGCGCAGGGTGTTCTTGATGGTCAGCGCATCATTGAGGTCGTGCTCGATGGCGAAGGTCGCGGTGTCGGTGCGGCCCTTGCGGAAGTCGCGATCCAGACCGTAAAAGTTGTCGTGATCGCCACCGGCGTACGGCTTGTCCGGGTTGGACTTGGTGCGTGCGGCCGAACCGCCGGTGGGAATGGTGTACGGGATGCCCGAATCCGGGGTGTCGTTGCTTTCCAGGTGATAGTAATCAAGGTTGACGCGGGTATCGGTGCCCAGGCCGAACGCCAGGGAGGGCGCGATGCCCCAACGATCGTAATCGACCTTGTCGCGACCGGCGACGTTGCTCTCGTGGCTCATCAGGTTGAGACGGCCGGCAGCGCTGTCGCTGAACTGGTAGTTGCCGTCGAGGGTGTAGCGCTGGGTCTGGTCGGAGCCGTAGGTGAAGCCACCGTCGAAGGAGTTGCCCAGATGGGCTTTCTTGCTCACCAGATTAATGCTGCCGCCGGCCGCGCCGCGACCGCCAATCGCCGAGTTCGGGCCTTTGCTGACTTCGATGTTTTCCACGGCGAAGATTTCGCGGCTCTGCGAACCGGTGTCGCGCACGCCGTCCAGGTAAGTGTCACCCTGAGCATCGAAGCCGCGAATGAACGGACGGTCGCCCTGCGGGTTGCCGCCTTCACCGGCGCCGAAGGTGATGCCCGGCACGGTGCGCAGCGCGTCCTGCATGTTCAGCGCGCCGGTGTCCTTGAGCACTTGTTGCGGGATGACGGTGACCGAGCGCGGGGTGTCGACCAGCGGCGCGGTGTACTTGGGCGAGGAGGCTTTTTCGACCTGATAGGAGGTCGAGTCCTGGGCTTCACCGGTGATGGCGGTGGCGTCCAGGGCAATGGCGTTGCCGGAAGTTTTGCTCTCGGTTTTTTCCGCCGCGAAGACCATCTGCCCAGCCGAACCGGCGGTGATTGCGACACCGATTGCCGAGGCGAGCAGACGTGGTGAACTGACCGGTAATTGTGCGTGTTGACGTGCCATTTTTATTCCCCTCCCCAAGGATTTGAGGCGGCGGAATATAGGGTAAACAGGTATTCGTATCAATTGCGAAACATTGTTATTCGCATTGAATTTACATTCTTTACAATTTGCCCTTACGGTTTCTGCTTGTTCATCCGTCTTGGGGGTTTTACACGGTCAATAAGAATCAATACCATTGCCGCCTTCTTGCCATCAGGTGACATTGCCATGCTGCTGCACATTCCCGGGCTGTTCGCAAAAGACGAAGTGCAGCGCATCCGCCAGGCCCTGGAGCAAGCGGATTGGGCCGACGGCAAGATCACCGCTGGCTTCCAGTCGGCCAAGGCCAAGCACAATCTGCAATTGCCCGAAGGCCACCCGCTGGCGAAGGAAATCGGCGCGGCGATGCTGGAGCGGCTGTGGAAAAATCCGCTGTTCATGTCTGCCGCACTGCCGCACAAGGTCTTCCCGCCGCTAGTGAACTGCTACACGGCCGGCGGCAGTTTCGATTTCCACATCGACAATGCCGTGCGCCAGCCCAAGGGCAGCATCGAGCGGGTGCGCACCGATCTGTCGGCGACGCTGTTTTTCAGCGAGCCTGAAGGTTATGACGGCGGCGAACTGGAGATTCAGGACACCTACGGCACCCAGCGCGTGAAGCTGCCAGCCGGCGACATGGTGTTGTATCCGGGCACCAGTTTGCACAAGGTCAATGCGGTCACACGTGGTGCGCGTTATGCGTCATTTTTCTGGACGCAGAGCCTGGTGCGCGAAGACAGCCAGCGCGCGTTGCTGTTCGAGATGGACGGGGCGATTCAGCAGCTGACTCAGGACGTCCCCGATCACCCTTCGCTGATCCGCCTCACCGGCACTTATCACAACTTGCTGCGGCGTTGGGTCGAGGTATGAGTTTCCAGCTACGCCGCGAGGAAGTCCTCGATGCGGCCGGGTTGGCGGCAATGCTTGAAGAAAGCCCGGCCCGCGCTGCGCAGGCGATTTTGCTCGCGGCGGGCGAGGGCGAGGTTGAAGCGCAGGCGTTGCTTGGGCAGATCCTGCTGGATGGCCAAGGCATCGCCCAGGATCAGCCATTGGCGCTGCGCTGGTTCGCTATTGCCGCCAATCGCGGGCATCTGATGGCGCGCAACATGCTCGGGCGTTGCCATGAGCATGGTTGGGGATGTGCGGCGGAAGCCTCGGTGGCGGCGCAGCATTATCGAATCGCTGCCGAGGCGGGGCTGGACTGGGCGATGTACAACCTTGCCAATCTACTGGCCACCGGGCGCGGGGTGACGGTTGATCATCAGCATGCGCTGGCGTTGTACCGGCGCGCGGCTGAGTTGGGCCATGCGAAATCGATGAACCTGCTTGGGCGCTATCTGGAAGAAGGGCAAGTGTGTCCGGCGGATCCGCTGGCAGCGCGCGAGTGGTATCGGCGTTCTGCCAAGGCAGGGGATTTTCGTGGGCAGTTCAGTTATGCGGCGGTGTTGGCGGCGGAGGGGCGGGTTGATGAAGCGGTCGAGTGGCTGGAGAAAGCCTTGGCCGCCGGCAATCTGAATTTCCTGCGGGTAGCGAGTCAGACGCTGGCTGATGCGACAGATTTGCGGATTCAGGCTTTGGCAACTCGATACCAGCGGCGTGCAGATGAACTGACCCGCACCGCATAACCCTGTGGGAGCGAGCCTGCTCGCGAAGTCGTCGTGTCAGTCACCCACATCTGTACTGACTCACCGCTTTCGCGAGCAGGCTCGCTCCCACAAGGGATGTCCAGTTATTCATGGATCACAAAAAAGCCCATGACACGTCATGGGCTTTTCTCTTGCAGCTTGCAGCTCAAAACTTGCAGCTGCTCCTTAAACGTAAAACGACTTCAGCGGCGGGAAGCCATTGAACTCGACCGCGCTGTAGCTGGTGGTGTACGCACCGGTCGACAACCAGTACAGACGATCACCAATCGCCAGGTTCAACGGCAAGCCGTACTTGTAGTTCTCGTACATGATGTCGGCGCTGTCGCAGGTCGGGCCGGCGATGACGACTTCTTCCATCTCGCCTTTCTTCTCGGTCCAGATCGGGAACTTGATCGCTTCGTCCATGGTTTCGATCAGGCCGGAGAACTTGCCCACATCGGTATACACCCAGCGCTCGACGGCAGTGCGCGACTTGCGTGCAACCAGCACCACTTCGCTGACCAGAATACCGGCGTTGGCAATCAGCGAACGGCCCGGCTCCAGAATGATTTCCGGCAGGTCGTCACCGAAGTCTTCTTTCAGGAAGCGGATGATTTCTTCGGCGTAGGTTTCCAGGCTGTTGGTGCGGGTAATGTAGTTGGCCGGGAAGCCGCCGCCCATGTTGATCAGCTTCAGGTGAATGCCGTCTTCTTCTTTCAGGCGTTCAAAGATCACT
>Ga0308163_10001465_pt1 | contig 25724 bp, 41 predicted proteins | sample PhyTR1_FD_201037 | JGI IMG/M metagenome (GOLD analysis project Ga0308163, IMG submission 201037) | Phyllosphere microbial communities from UC Gill Tract Community Farm, Albany, California, United States - DLSLT.R1 | ecosystem: Host-associated > Plants > Phyllosphere > Unclassified | place: USA... | reverse complement strand
ACCGCTTCAGGCCGCGGGTCTCGTGGAACGTCGTCCATCCCTCGTCGTCGGGCTCCGACGTGCGCGCCTGGACGACGTAGAAGTGCTCGCCCTCCTCCGTGCAGCTGCCGTTGCCGTTGCTGATCGCTTCGGCCTTCGTCTTGTAGGGGCCGCCGAAGGTCATCTCGTCGGGATTGGGGCCTGCCCACCAGCCCCAGCCGTTCACGGTGCCTCTCAGCTGTGCGTTGCGTGCGACCTCGCGCTCGTGCTGGATCTTTACCTCCGTCGCCTCGACCGGGTCGAGCGTATCGAAGCTGCGGGTGAGCGCCACCGCGCGATCCACGGCCTGTCGCGCCTTGGCATAGGTCTCGGCCGCGTCCACCGAGAACCGCCCCGAGTGACTCGCGTTGACCCCGATCTGATGGCCCTGCCGTACGGTGAGGAGGATGCGGTAGTCGCCGTCATGGCCGGCGTGGACCTCGAAGCGCCACAGTCCCTTTGCGCGGTCCTCTGGAGCCGTGACCTCGATGCGGTAGCGCCCGGCGATCGCCGTCCGTAGCGTCCGCTCCAGCGTCGCGGCGGCGCGCGGCACGTGGCCGTCGGTCCAGACGGGATAGCCGTCGACCAGCATGCGCGTCGCCAGTACGTTCAGCTCGTGCCGTCGGCCGTTGGAGAGGGTGTAGGCTCCACCCGCTCCCCCGACGCCGTCGCGTCCGAACGCATGGCCGCCGATCACCCGGCTGCGGTCGTTGTCGGCCATGAAGGCGATCGCGGCCGCCGAATCCTCGCCGAGACGGGAGATGAGCCTGTCCTGCAGGTCCGAATGGGAGCATCCGGCCATGCACCTCATGCGGATGCCCTGTCCCGTTCCCGTGATCCTCAGCGAGCCGCTGGCGTCATCGTGGAGCGGACAGCGGACGGTCAGCGTCTCGCCGTCATGCGGGGCACCGTCCGGATCCAGCACCTCGGCGATCATCCGAGCGTCGGCCGGTATCGACCGGATCGAGTGGCGGTAGGGCTCGTCCGCACGCGGTCTGGCCCGGGCTGCGGCATCGTGCATGATCTGGCTTACCCAGTCGCCGAGCTTCAGGCCCTTGCGTCCCGACGCCGCGGCCATGAGGCTGCGCGTCTGTGCCTCCACCTCCGCGAGCGTCGGCGAGATGGGCGGCGCGGGTGGGCGAAGGTACTCGAACTGGTCCAGTTCGAAGAACAGCTTGGCGGGGCCATGTCCGGTCGAGGCAGGCTCCTCCGGGGCCTCCGGCCCCGTCAGGAGCAGCGTCGGTACGGGCGGCGCAGGATCGGCGGCGGCCATGTCGCTCCAGTGCCGGAACCCGGCCTCCTGGGCGATCCTGTCGAGAGCCTGCTGATGGGTGATGCCGCCGTCGCGTGCGAGGGTCTTGGCGGTCTTGCGCGCACGGTCGAGCGCGACGTGATGCTTCACGGGCATGGGTCTTCCTTCCGATCTCAGGTCGGGTGCATGGCGTCCGCTCCCACGCGCCGACCGGACTATCCGAAGGTCGACGTGATCGTGTCGTGTTCCATGGAGCTCCCCATCCGGGGTCCGCAGCCTGCGGACGGCAGGCCGGCTCCGGCGGCCCTGATGCGACGATGCTTCAGGAGTCCGCGAAGGTCAATCCGATTTCAGGCGACGCGCAGTCCCAGGCGTGCGGACAGCGGCCTGATCCAGCCCGAAAGGCCAGCCCGGACCACGCCGGCGAAGTCGTCCAGCCGGTCCTCGGCATAGGTCGGTCCGACGATGCGGGCCGTTCCGCCGTTCAGCGACGCGGCGATGGCGAGCAGCCCGCAGGCGTCCCTGGTCAGTCGGAGCGAGAGGCCGGGAACCGCGCCTGCGGCTTCCTCGACGAGCCGGCGCAGCCCGTCCTCGACGTCGGCGCGCCGCATGCGCTCGCGCATTCTCGACATCGACGTGTCGGGTGTCGGGGATACCGGCATTCTGCGCCGGAAGCTGACGATCTCGCCCATCTTTTCCTCCTCGTGCGTGGTCCTTCGCATCATGGTGGCCCGCCGGGTCCGATCTACCCCGGGATGTAGCCGGATGCGGCCATCGTCACGGTCATCGTAGTCGTGATGCCGGTGGCCAGCATCACCGATCGTCTGAAGGGCCATCTGCGCCGCACGTCGTCGGTCGCACTGTCGAGCACCACTACGAGCATGGCGGTCATCGCGACGAGACCCAGCAGCCGGTACCCCGAGTGCATGGCCATGCCGCCCGCCATCCAGAGAGGCACGAGCAGGAGCAGTGAGTAGGGACGCAGCGCGCCGAGCCGGGGCATATCATGGCCTGTATAGGGGTCGAGACCGCATCGTAGCCGCCCGGCATCGCATATGTCATCCTGAAACCGTGTTTTCGAGGCGTCGGCCATGAAAAATCCCCTCAGTCCCCCGATTCTCCTCGGAGCACGGCGAGGTGCGGGACGTCGACGACGAAGGGCCGCCGATCTCGCGATCGGCGGCCCTCACGTTTCATGCCATCTGGCGTCTTCAGGCGACGGCGGCGGATCCGAAGCCGCTGCGACGCGACCGCATGCCGAGGCCGATCATGCCGAAGCCTGCAAGCATCATTGCCCACGTGCCCGGCTCGGGAACGGCGCTGGTCGAGAACGAGAACTGTCCGGCATAGTCGGATCGATCGCCACCCGAGACCGGGCTGTTAGCGCTGACGTTATCGGCCAGGATGCGGTTCCAGGAGAAGCCGCCGAAGGTGTACTGCGTGCCGCCGACCGTCGAGCTGGTCGTGTTCAGCGCGGTGCTGAAGTCCTTGTTGTAGACGCCCGAGATCGTCGCGCCGTCGGCGAAGCCGAGCGTGAGCCTGTAGGCGGGGTCCGAATCGCCGACCTGGCCGGGATAGTAGCCCTCGCCCGCGATCGTGAAGCTGTTCAGGCCGCTCGTCGTCGGATCGTTGATGGTCTTGCCGCTGTTGATCACGCTGCCGAAGGGCTGCTGGATGAACAGCGTGTAGAAGCTGTTGTTGGCGTTCGTGGTCCACACGGTGCCGGAAGCCGCGCCGCTTGCGTTCAGACCGGTGACGGTCGCGCTGGTCAGGTTGGCAGCGGCGTTCGCGCTGGTGGCGGAGAGCGCCATTGCGGCGGCGGAGACGGCGAGAAGGATCTTGGTGCGCATCGTTAGGGCCCTTTTTCTGGTGAGGCCTCCATGATAGCAAGCACTGTGCCATGCCTGACGGCGCGCGGTTTTCCGCGATATCGCCGTTTCCCGCTACGACCATCTGTAATCGCCAGCGACGGTGCGATGGCTCGTTCCGTGTATCGTCCGCGACATGCAGACGAGCGCCGACTGTCGCCCCTACCCTCCCGTCTGCATCGCCGCCGCGAGGATCCCGAACATCGCCGCGCCCATCAGCATGGGCAGCATCCTGAGCGCATGGTCGTGTATCAGCCGTCGGGCGATCTGGCGCATCTCTTTTCCTCTCTAGAACGGGATGTCGTGGATCTGGCACTGGGGAACCCTGAGCCACCCGGTGTCGATGCCGTCCGGCACGGGTGCGAGCGTCGCGAGGCGACGCCCGAGGTCGAGGACGATGCCCCCGTCGCTTCCCCGACGCACGCGTCGGATCCGGCGGTCCGGTACCGGGAACGGCAGCAGCACGATCTCCTCGAGCGAAGGACGGGTGGCTTCGATCGCGACCAGCATGGTGTCCGGCACCGGCAGGTGCACGTGGACCTGCATCCGGGCGTAGTCCGTGATCGACCACGTGGCATCGGGGATTCCGAGCTCGCCCAGGCGCAGGAGGCCGTCGTCGACGCTCACGCCGGTAATGGTCAGGCCAGCCTTTCGGATCGCCTGCGTGAGGTCGCCGAAGCTCGACGCCGTCTCCGCCACGCGTACGCCGTAGTGGCGCAGGCAGGACAGCGTCATCGGGTCGGCCGCGATCGACCACGCGGGGACGGCGTCCTCGCCGTATCCGGCGTTCCGCAGGCTCCGCTGGCGCAGATGCCGTCGGATGGTCCGGAAGCAGACGGCCGCGATCGCCTCCCTGCCCTCGGCGTCGGGCATGCCGTCATGGTCGAACGGGACGTTGCGCATCTCGCCGGAGGTCCCGCCGCTGGAGACGATCGGGACGCTCGAGCCGTTGCGGTTCCAGGTCACGTTCACGTTGTGCGCCGGTATGCCCCAGTGCGCCATGTGCCGCTCCACGATCGTCTCGACCGCCTCGCGATGCTCCGTCATCCGGCTCATGCGGAGCGGGTCGGCGTTCATGGCGTTCTCCCTTGTCGTGTCGTGGACGTCTCGCGGGTCTCGTCAGCCAGCCGGAGGAGTCCGGAGGGCCAGGAGCTCTGCAAGCCTGCGTGCATGCTCGGGATCGAATACGTAGCCTTCGCGGCACATCGCCGCGAGATAGTCGCCTACGCCGGGTCCCAGCGATCGTGTCGGGTCGCCGGCCAGCGTCTTGCGGATGTGTTCCGAGCGCCCATAGGCATGTGCCTGACGCGTCATCTCGACGGCCCGCTCGCGCCAGAGATAGTAGTCGTGGGACGCCGTCCCCTCGGTCATGTGCCCGCCGGTGCCGATCCAGCAGTCGTCGAGAAATCGATAGAGGTTCTGGCATTCCTGCTCGAGCCAGTTGTGCGGGCGGGCAGAGATGTCGCTGGGTAAGTCGATGACGGGTTCGGGCATGTGCGGTGTCCTTCGTTTCAGTCGAGGCCCAGCCCGTAGGCTCGGCCGGTGCGTGAGGAGATGTAGCGCGACTCGGTGTCGAGGTCGCTCCGCAGATCGCGCGCGATCCGCTGACGTGTGTCCTCTGCCAGCTGTCCGATGTTGACGATCGAGCCCAGCGCGGTCCGTGCGGCCGCCGCCCGCTCCTCTGGCGTGCAGACCTCGGACACCCTGAGGTAGAGGTCCATGACCGACGGCACGCGACGGTCGATCATCACCAGCGCGTCCGCATCCTCCTGACGCGACGCCCGATTGCCGACCGACTTCAGCAGCGCGATCCGCTCCAGCGCCCTGCCGACGTCGTCCGCCATGTCGGGAGCGAACGCGAGCGCCACCTGCGCCGGATTGCTCGCGAGCAGGCGAGCCTTCGCCTTCGCCTCGTGCTCGGTCCGTCGTGCCAGCGCGCGCTCCGCCGCCTGGGCGCGTCTGCGCCTGACGAGCGGGATCGTCTTCCTGATGCCCATCACGGCCGCGATGACCCCGGCGACGACGAGCAGCAGCAGTCCCGTGGCGGCCCAGTCGATCTCGCGTGATGGCGCGGGAGGCGTGGTCGTGGCGGATGGCTTCTCGTCGGTCATGGGTCCTGCCATGACGTTCATCATCAGCGCCGTCAGGCCGAACATCACGCAGGACATGAGTGCGGTGATGAGCCACCTCACCTTGACCTGTCCCCAGAGCATGGGGAGGACGCCTGTCATCAGGGAAAGGACTGACCCGACGTACATGATGGTGGCCATGGCGTGCATCGCTGCATCCGCGCTCGTGGACATTACCTGCTGCATGTCTGGCTGCATATCTCGCGTTCCGTATTGCCGCCCGGTCTGGGCGGATGGATGGTTTTTCGGATGGACGTGATCCGTTCAGGAGTCGCTAAGCGTCGTCATGCGTTGATGACGCAGAGGAGAATCGATCCATGTCGCTGCGTACCATGCTCATTTCCGCGGTCCTCGTCTCCGGGCTGGCGGCCTGCGATGCCAAGCCTACGGAGGTCGGGCCGGGCGCCGGAGGCCAGAACGTCGTCGAGAAGGCTCCCGCGTCCCGCATATCCGTGGAGCTTCCGCCGGCGATCTCCGCAAGCAAGCAGTACCGTTGCGCCGACAATAGCCTCGCGTTCGTCGAGTTCTATTCCGACGGGCTGTCCGCCAGCGTGAAGACCGATCCGCAGGACAGGTCGGTCCGCATCGTCTCGCCGGAAGCCGGCAAGCCCATGGTCGCCGAAGGCTGGTCGCTCAAGGGCGGCAAGGACGACGCGAAGATCACGCTGCAGTCACCGAAGCACCCCAAGGCGATGTCCTGCCACGTCTGACGTGTCGGCAGCCGATCTCCCCGCCGTCATCCGAAGGGATGTACGGCGGGTGACGGTCGACGACAGGATCTAGATGATGGCAGCCGATGTCGCGGTCGTCGCGGCCAGGCCGGCCGATGTCATCGCCGACATTGATGCGAAGTCCATCTCGGCTCCGCCACCCGTGCCGCCTCCGGAACCTGTCGGAACGGTTCCGCCTGGACGGTCCAGCAGGCCGTCGACGATCAGTGGCGTCAGACCGACCAGGATGACCACGGCGAACCCCAGCCACAGCGGTGCCGCTTCACTCGGAAACATCGGCGAGAGCGTCATCAGCCCGATTCCTGCCGCGACGTTGCGCCACAGCGGGTATTCATAGGGGACATTCCTGGACTTCAGAAGCGGCGTCGCGGTCAGGACGAGCAGCGCCGTCATTCCGATCAGCCATATGGTCGGCGTCATTTGCTTTTCCTCAGTTCGATCTCATTACCGTAGCGATCCCACGATCGGGTCCACCGCGTCTGCGTGCTTCGCCTCGAGGTAGCGCCTATCCGTCGCGAGATCGTCGCGCAGCATGGCGCTTCGCTGATGGATCGCCGAGGACAGCCGTGCGGACAGCATCCTGCACCCGATCGCGAATTCCTCGTCGATCCTTACGAGATCCTGCGCCACGGCATGCGCGCGCGCCGTGGCCCATTTGGCCTCCAGCTCGTCGATGTCACTGCTGGCGGCCGTCTCGGCCGCGGCGGTCACGCCGTCGTCCGACGTGCGGCGCGGCCCCTGCAGCCACTCCTGTGCAAGGCGACGCACGGCGGCTGCCGGCGAGTCCGGGTCGTCCGCTACCGCCAGCCGCGCCATGTCGGCCCGTCCCAGGGCCGGTTCCACCGGTTCGGCTCCGAATCCCGCGGGGTCCAGTCCGAAGTCCCGGGCGAGCGCCTCGACGATCTGCACCATAGGCACGAGCGCATTGACGACGGTGTGGTAGGATGCACCGTGTGGGACGTGCATCTCCTTCACCAGAGCCGGCGCCAGTTCGCCCAGCCGATCGCCGCGGTCTGAGAGACGACGAGGCACGATGACCGCGGTGCTTCGTTCCAGCAGGGCGCGGGGCGTGGAGCCGAGCATTGTCGACAGGACGTCCGATGCGTCGTCGATGGTCGTCTGCAGCGACGCCCGGTCGACGGGGCGCAGCCCTTCGTGGGAGACGTGGATCAGCATCGCGAGCATGGCCTCTACACGGCCGGCATCCATCCCGGCCGGGAGTGCTAGAGTCCGTCGATAGTTCTGCTGAATGAACCCTATCGCCGGTATCATGCCTACGACCGTTGCCATTAGTCCGAAGACCGCTCCACTGACCGCTCCGTGTGACGTTCCCGTCATGATCAGCCCTATCAGCGACCCCGTGGGGAGGGGAGCTGCCATCGTGATGCCGAAGGCCCAGTCGGACAGTCGTGCTCGGCGCTTGGCTCTGGCGTTGTTCGGGTCTGTCAGCTGCTGGCTCTCGAGCTTGCTGACGGCGGCAAGCCCGTCGCGCCGCGTGGGTATCGACGAGCCTATCTTCATGGGAAGCGTGCCGCTCACGAGATCATCCCGTCCTTGCGCAGATACGCCAGCAGGTCGCCGGCCGCCGCCTCCACGGTACGGTGCGGTCGTCCCTGCCGCCGTGCTTCGTGGGTCGCGGTGGTCCACGTATTGGCGCAGAACCAGCCGCCGTCGCAGAACTGGATGTCGCCGAGGTCGTCGTCCTCGCCGCCCCCGATCGGGCGGATCTCGATCGCGTTGTCGACGTCGCCCTCCTCGGCCAGGACGAAGCGCGCCTCGAGTCCGTACGGCTCGATCAGCGCCAAGATCTCCGGCCAGCGGCGTTCGACGTTGGGATCGTTCATGACTGGTCCTTTCAAATGACGATACGGGTAGCCGGCTTCTATACGACGCCGAAGACGACCATGAAGAACACGATGGCGAATGGTGTGCCGGCGATGGTGTTGCGCATGTCCTGCGACCACTGCGAGATGTCGGTCTGGCCGGTGTACACCATGCCGGTGAGCACGGATGCGACCAGCACGAGGATGTAGACCGCGACCAGGGATAGGCCGCGCTTGAGCGTCGTGTTCACAGTCGTCCTTTCGAGATGCCGCCTTCGATGCGGCGAGGGGCTGCGGAGCGGAGGCGCCGCAGCCGGGATGTCATGGTGCTCCGCCGGCGATGGCGGCGAGAAGCGCGGGCAGACGGGCGAGCACGTCGCGCTCGGTCCGGTCGGCCTCCTGCGTGAGGTAGGTACGCGCCATGTCGGACGTTGCTGTCCGTGCGCCGGAGCGCCGTTCCGCGACGGTCTCCAGCATGTTGGCGATCTGACGTGCCACCTCCTGCGGATCCTTGTCGGCACCGGTGACCGTTTCTGCGGCATGGCCGCTGTCGCGCCTCCATTCCTCGCGGCGGCGGTCGTCCTCGGCCTGCCAGGCTGCGTCGTTCCAGTCGGGGTTCGCCGCGACGAACAGCTTCCAGCCGTCCCACCAGGTCGCATCGTAGGGGCGCGGCTCGCGCTCCTCGGACAGTTCCCATACGCAGTACGCTTCGTACTTGTGCCGTGCGATCACCGTCGAGACGCCGTCGTAGTGGTTGTCGCGCAGACCGTGCTTGATGCGAAGTTCGTCGAGGTTCCAGATGCCCGCCTCGCGGATCCGCTTCTCCACGGGGCGCTGGGGCATCTCGCGTCGTCTGATCATGCACCATACGGCGGGTCCCCAGACGCGATCCTGGAGCCACATGCGATACAGCGTCTCGATGTCTCGATATGCCAGGTTCTCGGCGTCCGAGCAGCCCCAGGCGAAGACGTCGCTGCAGTCGATGCCGAAGTAGGTCGCCTCGCGCGCCTCCCTGGGCCACGTGTCCTCCCACCATGACGAGTTGAGGTGGAAGACGTCGTTGTTGAGCATCAGCGCGAGCCCTACGTCGGCCTCGAACTTCGGCTCCTTCTCGGGCTTGTCCGGGTACTTGCGCGTTCCGTCGGGGTTCCTGCCCGACCAGTCCATCTCCCATTCGATTTCCGTCGGGTCGATGACGTAGCTGATATCTTTCACGGTCGAGTTCCTCGTCCACGGCGCGGGCCCTGCCGCCGCCGTCATTGTGGTCCCGGAAGCGCGAGGCGCTTCCGGGTGACGGTTTCAGGCGGCGAGCTGTTCGCGTTCGGCGAGCATCTCGTTCTTGTGCGCGGTGGCTTCCGTGCGCTCGATCATGAGCGTGTTGGCGGTCCGGCGCAGGTACGGCAGATTCTCCTGGATGGAGCTGATCCGGTAGGCGTCCGGCCTCGCTTTCGCTGCGACGTGCGACGTGGAGTTCGGCGGCCTCCCGCTTGGCTGCGCGGATCAGCTGCGAAGCCTCCGCGTAGCGGGCACGCCAGTCGGCGCGCCATGCGACCCAGGAGAGACGATCGGTGAAGGTGAAGTCGGCCATGTTGTACGTCCAGTGTTCTATGGGACGTGCGCGGATGATCGGATCGAAGCCGGCGACGGGACGCGTCCGCGCACGAGGCACGTACCGTCCCGGCTCGATCAAGCCGCCATGGGGACCTCCATCGCGCCGATCCGCGCCATGATGGCCTTGCCGCGCTTGGCGACGTGCTTGGCCTTCATCTTGAACCCGACGCTCTCGATCCCGCCGAACAGGCTGGCGTTGGCGTGCACCTCGGACAGGGCGGTGAGTAGAAGCGCACGCGCCTCCGGCCTCGTGGCGAACGCGTCGACGCCCTCGCCCTTCAGCAGGTGGACGTCCATGTCCATGCCGATCAGGTCTGCCACGTCCTCGGAGCCTCCAGCCTCCATCCAGATCCTGCGGCTGACCGCTGCATGATCGGGAAAGTGCTGGCGTCCGTCCTCGTCCACGGTCCGGCAGGCCGGCTTTCCGCAGTCGTGGAAGACATGGTACTCGGCCATGGCCTCGTCCGATGGCAGGTCCTCCAGCAGGAGCGGATCGCGGATCCAGTCCGGCAGCCGCCAGGCGAACCGCAGCGGCGTTCCGTACCGCAGGTGGTCCATCAGGTCGCGATAGTGGTCCCGCACCATGAGGCCGTGCTGCAGGACGGTCAGCCCCGGCATCTGCTCGCATCCGCGCATGCTCTCCAGCAGGCCCTGACGAGCCTCCTGCGTCATGATCGGCACGCTGATGGCCGAACCCTGCAGCGACTGGAACCGCTTGGTGATGTGCCGGCACTGTGCCTTGGTGCATGGCCCGATGCCCAGTGCGGTCACGATCGGTGCGCCCGTGAAGTGCGGGAGCAGGACGTGGTCCCGGTCCGTCACTACGGCATGTGGGATGCCCGCCTCAGCGCACTCGCGCGCGGCGCGCTCGAGCTGGGACAGGTTCTTGCACTTGATGGTGACCTTGGAGCCGCCGATGCCGTTCTCGCTCCGATAGGACTCGGCCGCATCGGGATCCTGCCGCTGGCAGACCTGGAGAGCGTCGGTGTAGGCGTGGCCGGATTGCGCGCTGAGCTTGCCGTCGGGCATCTCGAGGTCGGCGCGGATCAGGGCGTAGATGTACAGCTTCTGGCTATCGTCGGTATCATTCGTATTCGTGTCTGCCGTAGGCAGTGCGGTCGACCCGTTCAGGTCAATGCGAGGTGTTCATGTGGTTTTCCTTCGTGTGGATGACTTGGCGTACGATGCCGCCTCGTCGGGTATTACCGCTTCGCGAGCGGATTGCAAGATCCGTCATAGGATAGGACATCTCCTCTGATGTCCCGGTCAGTCGATCCTATTGCGGCGGACCGCTATGCAGGATGGTCGCAGACATGCTGTCGGCCTTGCCCTCATCGTTCGCGGCGATTGAAGTGGAGACGCTCATGACGGAACGCCCCTGCTTCTCCAGCTTGACGATCGCCTCGTTGACGGTCGTCTCCAGCTTCTCGGCAAGGGTCCCTATGCCCAGACAGCCGCGCCCAGGATAGTTGCTGAGCGACGTGACGATGGTGACTGCGGTGGCGGTCATCGTGATTCCTTCCTGTTTGACGGACGCGCACGGATGTGTCGCACGCGTCCTCTGTCGGCACACGTCGTGAGCCTGTATTTTCGCTCCCCCGGTCCTTCTGATGAACGACCGGGGGAGCGGGTTTCTCAGTGTTGCGTCAGAATCGAGACGGCAAGCAGTCCCGCGGCGAGGCATCCGTTCATGGATATGATGGACATGATGCGTACCACGTTTCGGCTGGCGATCCGATCGGATGCCGTCAGGACGACGCCGCCTGCGGCGAGACCGATCGAGGCCAGGATCGCTACGAGCGTCATGTCGCCGTGCGTGCCGTTCCCGGCAAGGAAGCCAGCCACGAGAGCGAGCGCCGACAGTGCTACGCTGGTGCCTGCCAGATCCTCGGCCGTGTTCCGCTGCCGCTTCTGATTCCCGCCTTCGTCCGGGATCTGCGGATGCAAAGCCAGCATGTCGAAGAACATGGATGCCATCATGAGGCCTACCAGCCAGAAGGCTGCCATCGTACCGACCAGATGTACCGCCTGCATCGCGTCGCGTCCGAATGCGTGAGGCAGTACCAGCAGCGCCGGCATGGTTCCGAGCCCCGTCATCCAGAAGTTACGCGTGTTTGAGCGGTGCTCGATGCCGTCGAAGTACATGCCGTCGGGACTGGTCGTTCCCGCCGCGATCGCCACTGGCGCACCGAGATAGTCGTCCCAGTTCTTCCGCCCGGCCTGTCGGGCGACGGCGTCGAGCGTTGCCTGATACGGCTCACCTGTCTCGCGCGACAGCTGCTTCGCCGCACGACGCGCCGCCGCGATGATGGGATTGTAGGCCATTTCCTTAAAACTCCTGGAGATGCGAGGGACCATACGGCGAAACGCATCGCCGTGTCCTGTTTTTGGGGGGCGGTCCTCCAGGATTCACCGCAGAAGCGGCCGGCTTCCGCTAAGCCGTGATCCTGTTGTAGTTATCCCGTGCGCGAAGTGCAAGCATTGCAGGCGCCCAATCTCGAGGTGTTGGTTTGGCGGCCCTAGCGGCTTTCGAACCCGCGACCTCCCCGTGCATCAACCGAAGTGCTCTTCTACTGAGCTATGGGCTTGCGATCTCATCTGGGTGACACGATTGCGCGGATCATTCATCATCATCCCGATAATGGTCCGAGATCAGTCCATGCTCCAGACACTGAGGAAGATGCTGGTCCTGAATCATCGAGCGGATGTCAGGCGATTTCAGTCGGGCTCTAAAGATATCCTTACAAATTCATAAAGCCCTGCCATCGCGCCCATGATCATGCCGAAAATGCAGATCAAGGCCGTACCTCCGAAAGCGTAGCTGGCGAACGTGTCTGCGGTCTGCTCCAGATCACGGTGTCCGTCTACTAGGACTCGCATGATGAAGGCCGCCATGCAGAGCAAGAACCCCAATGCCAGCATAGAGCTCATTAAGATGAAATACAACCTTCCGGCCTGCTCGCCTTTTGATCGGGTAGTCATTTTTGTCTCCAAATCGATATAATCAGCCAAGGATCATGATCGCCGACATGGCGACTGCAGCCATTGCCGCTGCAGCTGCAAAGGCGACCATGATGATCGTGTTTCCTTGGGTGATGCGGGCGGATTCGGCGTTCATCTCAGTCGCCAGCGCCAGCATTTCGTTGGCGCGTTCCAGGTTCTCGCTCACCGTCATGGGTTCCCCGCTTGCCATGCGGAGACGATACTCAGCCTGCATCGCCGTCGCCTTGGCCAGCATTTCCTTGCTCTTCATCGCGCCACCTTCATGTCTGACATCTGTTCGTTTTTTCCACGATCATGCATCATGTGCTCATCAACGGATCGGGTCGCCTGAACGATGTCAGATTGCCGTGATTGTATCCACCACGCGTCGACCGTCCTTGGCGTCCCGCCTCATGTGTACGACCGCCACCCGTGGTGCACGACCGTCGGTCGCCTCCTCGCGCAGCATGTTCAGCAGCTGCGGATCATCCCGCCCATAGGTGCTGTCGTTGAAGGTGGCGATGAGGGCCGGCCCGCGCATGGTCATCATTCGGAAGGCAGAGTGTCGCGCGGAATGATGGATTTCGCTGACGACCAGCACGTCGCACTGAAGCGTGCTCATGTATTCCAGCATGATGCCCGCCATGTGTGGCACCAGCTCGCCGTGACCGTACACCCGCGGCTGCAGGTCTTCGAGTTCCCGCCCCTCCGACTGAAGCCGGATTTTCAGGTTCGGATCGAGTGCGTCGAATATCCGCCGCAGCATGGTGGTCTTGCCAGAGGCCGTGTCCCCGGTGACCAGGATGTGCCGGCAGCCTGCGATCTGCGGCAGATCCATGTCAAGCGTGCGCTCGAGAACCGTCCTTGCGTCGAATTCGGTAGTCATTGCCAATTGCCTCTGTAGGGACATGCTTGCTGATCTGGCGTGGTAGATGGAAGCTGGTCAGTAGAGCTCATGCGCATCGTCGAGGTACGTCACGACCGGGACGCCTGACATCGTCTTTGGTATCTTTTCCCCGACTTCGTCATCCGCTACGGACACGCCTACGATCGGGCCTGAACCGTCTTCCGAGTTGACGATGCCGACCGCGCCTACGCCGGGCATCTCGCTGCAGAGGGCGAGCACGGCCTTCTTGGCGGTGCGGGCATCGTCCATGGTTCTCTTCTCAGCCGACATGGCGGTTTCCTTCCGGGATTGCGCTGAGGCGCGGATCGTTCTCGCCCCGCCGCGATTTCAGGAACGCGATCTCCGTCCGCAGCGCTTCGGCCTTGGTCGTACGGATGCGCGACAGCCCTTCCTCGACGCTGCGGCGGATCAGTTCGATGCCGTTCTCGAGGTCCGCGTTGATCGACACCAGGTCCTCTACGCGCGCGTGTCGCGCCGCATCGGCATGGCGCTTCAGCAGCGATGGCAGATGCTCGTCGACGAGCGCATCGACACGTGCACCGGCGTCGTCGGTCATGTCCGGGTCGATCTCGAGCGCCTTGCGTGCGTTCTCGACGATGCGACTGGCTACCGCGTTGCCTATCACGGCCGGCTTCTGGCTGCCCGTCACCGCCGCCGTGCCGCTGGCGAGCTGCGCCATTCGTACCGAGAACTCCTGAGCGACAGGGAGTGCGACGGTCGCGTCACGCTCGCGGATCTCCATCTCCACCGCCGAGACGTCCCGTCGTGCCGAGGCGATGGTGGCTAGGACTGCGCTGGCGGCGTCCGCATCGATGCTGGTCGCGTCGGCCGTGCCCAGATCGGCGCGCGCCCTGTCGTATGCCCTGCCGATCGCGCATATCGTCGTTACGGCTCGTCGTCTGATATCGGATGTCTCCGGACGGCTGTCCTGAGATAGCGCGTTGACGAAGTTCACGTCGCCTTCCAGTTCGGTCGCTGACCGGCCGGACTGCAGGAGCGCCAGCACGACATGCGGGGCCTCGAGGGCATATGCCTCTACGGCTGCCGTGTCGCGATCCCTGAAGTTACCGGTCATGGAGACATGGGTCATGAAGATGGTGACGATTGCTGCGATCAGTCCTGCGATGATCGCGCCACCATCCGGGAGACTGATCTCGTTCGCCGGGTTTACGGCTGTCGGAATGAGGAAGATGAAGACCAGGATCATCCACTGGATGACGCCCAGCGCGATAGGCGAGCCTATGGCCCAGGCTGCCCGCAGGGGCGAGCCCCGCATCATGCGCAGCAGAGTACGACGATGGACGTGCGCCTCGGGCCGAGATCGCGCGAGTACTACGGGATTTCCGCGCTTCTGCTTCTGCAGCGTATCCGTCAGGCGCTTCACGATCGCGCCCTTGGACAGGATGACGTGGCGCTGGTTGAGCTGTTCCGAAGAGGGGCTCATGCCGACCGTCTCGAGCAGCTGCTTCATGGCGGTTTTCTCGGACCGGCTGGTTCGGTCCTGGTCGGCCTGTTCGGGAGACGTGGTCACTGCGCGTACTCCTTGGAAACGATCCATTCTCCCCATGACCAGCGCCAGCTGGGTGCCCGACAGGCGGTCATTCCGCCCGGTCTGGCCTGTCCAGCGGTCACCACGGCGTCGAGGACCTCGATCTCGCGGCGCGAGTACGTCCCGTCCGCGGCGATCTCGCGTATCTTGGCGCGCGCCGCCGGGCATCCACGCGCGGTCAGCGCGACGCCGGCGGCGACCTCCTGACGCTGCTTCTCGGCGGCCCGGATGTCCTGACGCTCTGCCACCCAGCCGACGCCAAGGGCCATGAGGAGGAGAATTCCGAAGGGCATGACCACGCTGAAGAAGAACGCCGCCAGGCGGGATGGGCGGGGGGCGTCGTCAGCGGCCGTCGTCATGAGGTTCTTCCTTGGGCATGACGGAGAATGCTCTGAGCACTGCATCCGTCCATACGGGGGCTATCCGGTGGGCTTCGGTGGCGAAGTCGTCGAGCGTCTCTATTCCAGCGCGCTCGAGATGCGGCAGCTTCCGCAGAAGCTGGCCGGTCGGGGGCAGATCCGCGAGGCGGATCGTGCCTGTCGCGGGATGGGTCCGGATCCGTGCGCGTAGCGCGATGACCGTCGAGTGCGCAGGACATATCGCGGCATGCAGCTCGTCCATCGCCTCGCGCAGGACAGGCGTCTCGACGCGGAACTCGCGTCTTACGAGATTCGGAAGGTAGCTGACCTGCCACGGGCGTACGTCCTTGCCGGAGGCGACCCTCCGAAGAAGATCGTCCATGGACCGCCTCTCGCGCGCCCGTGCGACGAAATAGGCGGCATCGTCGTGGTTCGCGGGAATGCCGTGACGGCGCAGGATCGCGATCGTGAGGGCCATCTCCCGGTCTATGTCGGCGAGGATGGCCGAATTCGACGCGGTCATCGGTCCAGAACCTTCCGGACATGATTGACTGCCGCGACGACGAAGTCCGCATCGGCCCGCGAGTGTGGCTGGCATACGCCGCCGGTGGCGTAGTCGTCGTGCCTGCACACCTCGAAGGCGCCGGGCAGCAGGTGGAAGACCTTCCACGGTCCCTTGGTGGCGGCATCCGAGAGATCGCGGAGCGCGTCGACCTCGGCGGCGCCCTCCTGGACGGCGGCGTCCTCGGCCGGGGCCGTCAGCATGGTATGCCACATGCGGAGACCGGTCGGTATCTCGTCGACCAGGAACACCAGGACCAGCGTCCCCTCGCCGCCTACCCAGCGCGCCAGGCGTCGCATGGCCTCCTGATCGCAAGGGTCCGATCCGACCCTCATGGCCAGGACGTGCTTCTCCAGCATCGACACGCGGTACCAGTCCGGGTCTCCCGTCGCCGCATCGTCCGCCCAGTACTGGGCGCTGAGCATGCCGGTATCGGTGATATGGCGGAGGATCTCGGCGGATGTCGCCTCGGCGACGGTATATCCGAGGTGTCCTGCGACGTCGCTCAGCAGCGCCAGGTCGTCGTGACCCGGGCGGGCCTGCATGACGATGGTCTCCTGCGCGGGGAACCTGTCGTGCAGGACCAGCCGCGAGGAGATGTCGATCGCCCGTGCGATGTCGGAATGCATGGGCATGCTCCTCGCGTCCGTCTATACCCTCAGATGGCGGCCGGACGGACGGCGGCGTCCCATACGATGACCAGGCGCATGACCTCGACACCGTCCGCCGAACGGGTCCTGTAGTAGGTCCAGTCCCTGCCGGTCCCCGAGAACGTAGCGGTCATGGTATGACGTGGCGTGTCGCCTGCCATCGCCTCTGCGAGACTGCCGTCGAAGCTGTAGTCTTCGATCCTTACTGCGCCCTGGCCGCCGACGAAGTCGATCCGGCCCTTCTGACCCATGAAGATGGGCCTGGTCAGTTCCTCGACCGTGATGGTCGAACCCTGCGACCATTCGACTCCGCTCCGCTCGTCCATGTGGAGCGTCACGAAGTTGCAGGCGGTACCGCAGGCCGCGAGATCCGGCTGTCGGATCCGGCCCGTGGCGTCGAACATAGCCCGCGAGACGCTGCGGTACTGCGTCTCGCCGTCCTTGTCGGAGATCGGGAAGTCCTGCTGGAACACCGAGATGTCCCGCTGGACGGATGGGACGTCGATTGCAGGAGCGGGGGCGGCCAGGAGCGCGGATGCCGCAAGAGCCAGGATGTGCATAATCGTGTCGTTCCTTCGTAGTTGCAGGATATGCCTGCTCCGGTCTGTCGTACCGCCTTGCAGATCAGTCCAGTATGCCGATTATCTCGACGTCCAGGCGCGAGGGATCGGTGACGAAGCCCAGATGCCTTCGTCCGGAGCCTGAATGGCTGTCCGCGGCCTTGATCACCGCCAGCCCCTTGCGGACCTGGTCGGCCACCGTCGTACCCCGGCGTCTGGCTAGATCCGTCAGATAGGCATGGAGATCGTCGCTGATGTCGAGGTTGAGGCGCTTGGACATGGTGCTTCACTATTTGAGTGTATTATGAGTGTAAAGTGAAAAGCGCCGACGTCCATGCGTCCTAGCGGCGTCCGGCCTCGCGTTCCGCCTGCACGTACAGCAGGTAGTTCGACAGTTCGGGGATCGAGAGCGAGCCGTTGCGGTCCACGTCCGCCTTCTTCCACGTCCGCACGTTGATCAGCGTGCCGAGCCGGTGCCGGATGCCGAAGTTCTGCATCTCCTGGCGCGTCACGCGCCCGTCGCGGTTCTGGTCGACCTTCTCCGCGATGCGCGCGGCCTTCCTGGTGTCCTCCGCGGACGGTGTCCGGGCAGCGGCGGCAGCCGGCGCAAGCGCCATCAGCAGGGTGGCGGTCATAATGCTTTTCATCGAAATCCTCGCAGGAAACCCGGCCCTTCAGGGCCAGGAGGAATGCGTTTTCCTTTTTGGGAAAACACGATAAAACATGATCTGTGAAGCAGATCTGCGGCCTTCGGTATCGTTTCCATCCGACTGCGGAGCAGGCGGCTCTTCTTGTTCGCACCTTTGGGTGCGAACGTTGGGTGGTCAACAGGATGATTGTGGAACGCTCGCGCCGCTGGCGCGAGGAGGGGAAGGGCATGTCGTACAACGAAATGTCCGCTCTGCTCACCGAATGGAAGAAGGATCCTGAGTCCACCTGGCTGAACGAGGTCAGCTGTGTGCCGCTGCAGCAGAAGCTGCGGCATCTCGAATCCGGGTATCAGCGCTTCTTCAAGTGGTGCCGCACGCGGGCCGGCCTCAAGGTCGGATATCCGCGCTTCATGAACAAGCGTGACCATCAGTCCGCTGAACTCACGGCATCGGCTTTCAGCTGGGATGGTCGCATCCTCCGGATGGCGAAGTCCAAGGATCCGCTTGATCTGGTCTGGACCCAGCCGTTCTGGGGCGATCCGAGCGCCATGACGATCAGTCTCGATCCGGACGGCAGCTGGTGGGTGTCTCTCAAGGTCGAGGTCGAGACCACGGCTGCTGAGGGCGGCCGCGAAGCGATCGGCCTCGATGCCGGCATCACCCACTACGTTGTGGACGATCTCGGCAACAAGGTCGATGCGCCCAAGCCGCTGAAGAAGGTCCTGTCGAAGCTCGCTCGCGAGCAGAAGCGGCACGCCCGTAAGGCCAAGGGCGGGAAGAACAGGGAGAAGAGCAGGAGGAAGGTGGCGAAGGTGCACGCCAAGGTCGCGCGAATACGCCTCGACTTCATGCACAAGCTGTCCTCTAAGCTGGTGGCCGAGAACCAGGTCATCTGCATCGAGACGCTGAAGATCGCCGGAATGCTGAAGAATCGGAGATTGGCGAAGGCCATCTCCGATGCGGCTTGGGGCGAGTTCTTCAGGCAGCTGGAGTACAAGGCGGCGTGGTACGGACGTGAGGTCGTGAGGATCTCGCAGTGGGAACCTTCATCCAAGAAGTGCTCGTGCTGCGGACACCGTCTCAAGGAACTGGACCTGAAAGTCCGGGTCTGGACGTGTCCCGCGTGCAGCGCGGTACACGACCGCGACGTCAATGCCGCCGTCAACATAAGGGTCGCCGGGCTGGCGATCCTGGCCGAAAGGTCGAATGCCTGTGGAGTTGATGTTAGACGGGGAGGTCGTAAGGTCGACTCGCAACCGGCGAAGACCGGAGCCGAATGGCTCCGAAGGAAGCAGGAAAGTCCTACGGGAATACGCGGCGATTGGAAGATTGCCGCGTGAACCTTGGGAATCCCGGCCCTTTAGGGCCGGGAGGATGTCAACATGTCTTTGTATCCATTCGGTCTTGGTCGGTCGGGTTCAGATCGGCGGCAGGATCACAGCGAGGATTCCGGGCATCATCGTGCTGAAGAGCAGGTTGCTGATGATCGTGCCGGTCAGCCTGTCGCCGCCGCGGCTCGGATCCACCGCAGTGTCGGCGAGCGTGTGGAACACGGCCCCGGTCACGGCTACGATCGCGACGATCGCAGGTCGGCTCAGGCCGGCCATCCACGAGCTCATGAATACGACGGTCACGATGAAGTGGGCGCCGAGCTGGAGGTGCTCCTTCGGCAGTCTCATCGCAGGCCGCCTGTTCGACGTGCGGGGACTCGCATTGTCGGTGTCGTCATGATCATGCCCGCTCGCGTGCGGCGGCGAGGATCCGTGGCACCTCGAGATAGGCTCCGGCCGTCGCCGGCACGCCGAGCGCCTCGCAGACGCGCACGAACGCCTCCTCGATCCTGTCCGGTGCCGGCTGCATCGTCGCCGTGGCAGCAGGTTCGATCGGGAACCAGGCGTCTCCCTCGTCGAAGACGTTGACGATGGCCTCGTCGCCGTCCTGCGGGCCGATGATGACGGTCACCGACAGCCCCTGGGGCATCGGCAGCGTCTCGACGCGCGACACTTCCGCGATCGTTCCCGCGGGGTAGGTACGCTCCCGGCCGTCGGCGCTCTCGCCGCTGGTCTCCTCCATGGTGACCAGCCTGGTGCCCGGACGCAGATCCCGCACGTCGTCCGTGGTCATGCCCAGCTCGGGGAGGTCGCAGTCGATCCGCACGAGCTTGCTGCCGGAGATGAAGCCGAAGCCGTCCAGGCGCGACACCGCCGTGATCTCGTCGAGGCCCCAGCGCATCTCGCCGATGTCGAGATGGTCGGGGTGGAGCCTGATCGATGCGATGTCCGCCTTCGTCATGTCCTGGTGTCCGACGGTCAGCAGCACGTAGTCCGCGTCGTTAGACACCGCCCGGATGCGGGCGATGGAGGTCGACAGCGTCTCGCGCAGGGCGTCCAGCGTCGTGCATGGGAACATGCCCGTGACGTTGCGTCCGTTGCGGGCCTGCAGTGCGATGTCCTCGAGCGCCGCGTCGCGCAGCACGATCTGCCGGCGCTGGCGTTTGGCGTCGAGGTCGTCGAGCCGATCGAGCGCCAGCCGCACGTCGCCGTCCTCGCATCCCAGGTCATGGGCCGCCGTCACCGCCTTCTGGAGCGCGTCCGATCGGGTGGCGATGCGGTCGAGCTCGCGGCGTGTCGCATGCTCGATGTCCTCGCCCGCACTGGCGATGGCCTTGATCATCATGTCCATGTCGTCGTTCCTCGTCGTTGTGTGGCAGGCGGCTCAGTCGGCCTGGGGCTTCATCAGCGCCCTGATCCGAAGCATGGTGTTCTCGACCTCGAGGGCCAGGATCCCGCTCGTTCTGCCCGTGCCGGTCGAGTAGCGCCGATGGCGCTCTTCGAGGATCTCCAGGATCCTTGCCGGCAGGCCTTCGGTCGACTCCCGATCCTTATCGGCCGCCGCCGCCCGTGCCCGGAGATCGTCGACCTCCCTGCACTTGCGCACCCATTCGCCGCCGAGCATCGCGTCGAGCGACCGGCGGTCGAATTCGTCGTGGATGTCCTGCCCGTGGACGCCCAGCATATCGCCGACGTGCACGAAGGCTTCCGCGAATTCGGGATCGCCTTCGTGCGGAGCCTTGTCCCAGCACTGTGCCGCGAGCGCGTGCATCGCCTCGACCAGGTCGACGACGCCGCCCGTGCGGTCGCCTCGTGCCGGATCGTCCATGGCGTTCATCGCATCGACGATGCCCTTTACCCGCATGGCGTGGCCGTCGGGCGTCTCGCCGTCGAGAACGGGAACGAGTACCACGGGCGTCGCGGTGTCGTCGTCCTTGCGGAAGATCTCCGAATCGTCGCCCGTGATCTGGAACGTGTAGGTCATGAATGGAATATCCTGACTATGACGGCTCGAGCCGTCGTTTCTGCGTGTGCGCACGTGCGTCAGCGGCCGCTGTCGCGTGCGCCTCGTCTGTTCCGGCGGACGTCCGGCCTCAGCCGATGCGCGCGTCGTCGTCCCAGGGGCCGGTCAGCGGAAGCCGCAGGTGCTGCTCCGGCATGGTGGTCAGCGCTCCGAAGGCCATGATCAGCGATGCGGGTATGCTCGCCAGCAGCAGCACGATGCCGAGCGCCCTCCATCCCTCCGCATCGAGCAGGAGGAGGCCGAACTGCACGCCGGCCAGCGAGACGAGCAGCAGTCCCGAGCATGCGGCCCGCAGCGACTGCACGCCGATCCTCGGCGATCTGCGGCTGTCGACCTGCGCAAGGAGGACGATCCCGATGCCGACTGCCAGGCACAGCAGCGCGAGGGGCAGGGAGCCCGAGGGCAGCATGCCGTTCATGTCGTGTCTCCCGCGTCTTGGTGTCGTGGCGGACCGAGCGGGAATCGAACCCGCGACCTCCAGACCATTACCCTGGACGCACCACCATTGTGCTACCGGTCCGTATTGCGCTTCAGCCCGTGGAGCCCGTACGGTACGCCAGCTCGGCGTCGAGGTTCCGGCCGATTCTGTCCATGCGGGCGACGTTGTGCTCGTGGCACCAGAACGGCGACCAGAGCGTGCCTGCAGGGTTCGTGCAGCCCTTCTCGACGCAGGCCTTCCCGCTCAGGTGTGCGGGTCCGTTGCCGGGATGGCCGGGATCGGCGTATGCCGCAATCTGCGTCTCGGTGCTCATGGACGTGATTCTAGGACGGGCCGTCTCTCAGGGCAATGCCGAGACGGCGGCCAGGCGCGCCTCGACCTCGCGGTCGGCCGAACCGTCCGAGTGGCAGTAGTCGCAGACCACCAGTCCGCCGATGCGGTTCTCGTTGCCTCGCACGCCGCCCTTGGCCCCCAGGCACACCTCGCAGTTGTCGGTCAGCGTCATCCAGTGGCGTATGAAGGCGCGGCGATCGCGGCTACGGCGATGGTTGTTGGCGGTCCTGAGGCGCATCTCAGTCGACCTCGTAGAACAGGCGCACCACCTGAGCCACCAGCATGCGTCCGGTGTCGTTGTCGGCCCCTGCGTCACCGAGCTGCGACTGGATGTCCATCATGTCGGCGTAGATGGCAGGGAGGCTGCCGTTCTCGCAGTTGACGGTATTCTCCAGCGCCTCGTTCAGCGTCCTGGCCGTATCCTCGCGTCCGGCTGCTGCGTCCGGGAGGCCCCACTGGTCGGGGGTGAAGTCCGCCTTGATCGTCCGGCGGATGGTCAGACCGTCCATTGCGCTCTCCTGCTTCTTCGTCATGTGGGTTTTGGAGGTTCAGTTCTTCGGGTCGGGCTTCGGGCTGCCCGGTCGGCTCCGCGGAGTCCGCGGGATGACCATGTCCCAGTCGCGTCGCAGCCGTTCCGCGTCCGACCGCCTGAGGTCGCGCAGTACTTTGTTCATGCGTCTGGAAGGTCGACGGTCGAACAGCGCGCCACCGATCGATGCCATGCCGTCGATGATCGAGGCGGCTCCCGCCAGCATGCTCGATAGCGGACCTCTGTTCTTCATGGTCGTGGCTCCTTCGTGGCGACGATAGCCCTTCGATGCCCGACGACGCCAGAGGGCATTGCCGGACGGATCGATCCGCCGGGTCTTCCGGTCGGTATGCGAGTGGATCAGACGTGCTGGGTACCGGACATGCCGTGCTTCTTTCCATTTGTTCAGCGCCACTGGGCGGGACGATAGTCCTTCCAGCAGCGGCGGTCGGCGCGCCAGGGGACGTCGTCCCATACCTGGGGTAGGTCGAGCGCACGGGTACGTCCCACTCGCGCATGCTCGACGCCCCATTCGGCGAGGTCGTCGGCGAGCGCCGCCTCGGCCGCGCGCATGGAGATGTTGGCGCGGTATGCCCGGTAGCCGCGCGAATAGCGGACCTTGCGTCCCGTGCGGGGAATGGGCAGTCCGCGGTCGGCGGCCTCCCGCGCCTCCATGGCGCGGCGACGGAGCCAGCCGTGACGCGGCACGTCGCTGCGGGGCAGATCCTCGTGGAGGACGACGTCGCCGTGATGGTCCCGCACGATCCATTCGTGACGGGTGACGCGTTCCCGCCAGATCGGACCCGAGGGAGAGTATCCGCTGATCCACATGTACCCCTGCACGTGCTGGGGACCGGGGCGCAGACGGTTGAACGCGGCGGCCTCGGCGGGCGACGTCGCGATGATGGTCTCGCCGTCGTCGCGGATGGCGACGAGCGGATAGACGAAGTCGGTCATGTTCGTATCCTTGTAGTTGAACTACAAGGCGTCGAGCTTCCTCATCTCGTTTTCCCCTTCTGGATGGACATCATCGCCGGGCTGCGGTTCCGGGTCAACCCTCGGAGGAGGGAAGCATCACGCGAAGCGCGCTGCCGGAGGAGCGCAGCGTGAGCGTCCTGGTCGCCTCGCCGGTGAGCAGAGCGACCTCGTCGGCCCCCTGCGCGAAGATCATGGTGTCGCCGGCGACGCCGCCCGGCGGCTTCACGCGGCACTCGCGCGCGACCGCCCGGGGCACCTCGTCGTAGGCGGTCCAGGTGCGCACGTCGGTCATCTCGACCTCGGCCTCGAACGTGTCGCGCCGCTCGGTCGGCGGCAGCGTGTCCTGGTCGACGTATCCCCGCTGGCCAGGCAGCGGGTCCGGCAGGTCCTCCAGGAACTCGACGAACTGGGGCTCCATGGGGAGGTCGTCCCGGAACTCCAGGTTGCGCTGGCGGATGGTCCCGACCATGGCGCCGATGACCTTCGCCAGCGACATCTCCATGTCGCTGATACGTCCGACCGAGACCCAGCCGCTGATCTCCTGCAGACGCCTGGCGTCGGCGGCGAACTCGGGGTGCTTCTCGAGACGAAAGGACAGCGCCATCAGCTCGGCGCCGGCCGAGTCCATCTTGGGTATGGCATGGATCTGGACTTCAGACATGGGTGATCTCCGCTTCGTCGCCGCTGCGCAGGCGATGGTTGACGTGTTCGATGACGAGGGCCGCCATCTCGTAGGCGCGTGCCTGGCGCTCGGGCGTGCGGAAGCCGTAGATGGGAGGCTCCGTTCCGTACGACAGGTCGGCCAGCGTATTGCTCAGCCACAGGGCCAGCGTCGTGCGTGCCGCCGAGGACGATCCGATCTCCGGTCCGTCCACATGGCGGCTGTTCCAGTGCGCGGTGGCCTCCTCCGGCGTCCTGCACGAGCCGCTGGACGAACCGCACGGCCCGCAGAAGACCTGCCAGCGTCGACTGACGTCGCTGCGTACCAGCTCGGGCATGGCGGGAAGAGGTCCGCAGTGCGGACACGCCCGGAGGGGCGTGCCGGAGCCGCGTGGTTCTGTCTTGTCCGGCATCAGTCCCCCTGTCGTCCGTCGCGCCTGAGTGTCGCACGCCGCGGTGGCCACGTCGATGGCCTCGTGCTATCGCCGGGATTCCACGCAACTGCCGCTGGCCACGAGCCGGATTCATGACATGACCGAATTCACGAAGTCGCCCGGCTGGGACTGGGCGATCGACTACGAGGACGAGGACGGCGCGTCCGAGACGATGCTCGTCTTCGGCAAGATCCGCATCGACGACGCCATCGAGGAGGCGCGCCGTTCGCTTTCATTGAACTTCTTCGACCTGCCCGATTTCGTGCCGCCGGTCGTCGTCGGGGTCAGGAGAGCCTGAGCCGGTGCCGTACCTCTCGAGTATGGCCAGCCCCTCTTCCGTTATCGACCAGCCCATGCCCCGACCGCCACGCGACGTCATGCCCGGCGCATCGGGCGGGCTTCCGACGATCAGCCCTGCGGCCTTCAGCATGTTGCGGTCCCGGTTGGCGTACAGCCTTAGGCGACGGCCCCTGTCGTTGGCCGCGCGGACGTTGTCCAGTATGATGCGCTGCCGTCGGGACGGCTCGATCATGTTCGAGATCGTCCTCGGGTCCGTCGTCGAGGAGCCGTCGCTCATCGTCGTCCTCCTCCGTACGTGTCCATGCGTCTGCCGGGTATCAGTATGCCTCCGCAGGCGTCTGCTCGGCGATCGGCTCCACCACTGGCTCCGTCGCCGGCGGCGGCCCGGCCGGCATCCAGCCCTGCCCGACGTAGCCGCCCTCCTTCAGGAAGGCGAGGAGTGCCTCGGGATAGCCCGCGTACCTGATCGTCTGGCTTTCCGGGCATTCGGATGCCCTGACCATGCAGCCGGTCGGGTACTCCCACTCCTGCGACGGATCGTAGGAGGCGAGCATGTCGCTCCAGGCCTTCTGCAGGCCGCCGGTGCGGGCCGCCGCGGCGACGTAGGAGGCGCAGGCACCGTTGCGCACCGCGCCGTCCTCGTCGGTCCGGCAGGCCTTGCCGGCGCGTGCGACCTCCTCGCGGAACAGACGCGCGAAGGCCGGGCGTGCGGAGACGTCGACGAGCTTGCCGCCGACCATGTTGAGGACGCGTGGCGGCGCGTAGCTCATCGCGTATGCGGTGAAGGAATAGAGGAACGACTGGTCCACGCTGACCAGGTCCGCCACGCCTTCGCCCGAGATGTCCTTCGGCAGATCCATCTGGTCGCCGTCGAACGAGCCGAGATCGATGACCCGCAGGCCGTCGCCGGCCGCCTCGGTCATCTGGACGTGGTTGCAGCAGTGCGCGCCGCCGCTGAAGCTCTGCAGCATCACCGCCGGAGGGCCGCCGGGCACGTTCTGGAACACGCCGACGTGATGGGTGTAGCTGTCGGATACCACCTCGCC
>Ga0308163_10001464_pt1 | contig 25730 bp, 22 predicted proteins | sample PhyTR1_FD_201037 | JGI IMG/M metagenome (GOLD analysis project Ga0308163, IMG submission 201037) | Phyllosphere microbial communities from UC Gill Tract Community Farm, Albany, California, United States - DLSLT.R1 | ecosystem: Host-associated > Plants > Phyllosphere > Unclassified | place: USA... | reverse complement strand
CCGGCGCCGCGTAGAAATGGCCATTGATCTTGATCGCCTCGAGGATGGAGGCCGGCATGACCTGGTCCCACTTACCGGCAATGGCGACGTCGTCGACATTATTCAACAGGCCCTGCTCGACAAAGTCGCGGAATTGCTTGGAAGTGTTGAACTGCGCGGCCGTCGGCGCGTTGCCGCCGACGATACGGTTGATGGTGGTGGCACGCGACTGGTCGGCGCCGGCGACCGCCTGGTCGATCCACTGGCCGCCGGCCTTGTTGTACGCGTCGGCGAACTGTTTGACGGCCTGCGATTCGCCGCCGGAGGTCCACCAGTGGATCACGGTGGCCTTGAGCGGCGCGCCCGCAGGCGCAGGGGCAGCCGCTTGCGCGAACGCGCCGCCGCCAGCCAGGGCGAGCGCGCAGGCGCCGGCCATTTTTATCGCCTTCTTCATTCTGTCTCCTGTGGGCGTCGTGCGCCCATTTTTATTTGTTTCAACCCGCATCGCGGCATACAGGGGGTCGGACCCGCAGGGTCCGACCCCGCCCGGCCCTGCGGGTTACCGCTACGCTCAACCCACCGCCGCCCGCAAGGCCAGGAATTGCGCCACCAGCTTCGCGCTGCGTTTCAGCGTGCGTTGCTGCGTCGCGTAATCCACGTGGATGATACCGAATCGGCGCTCATAACCGAAGGCCCATTCAAAATTGTCCATCAAAGACCATATAAAGTAACCACGGATATCGACACCGGCCTTCACCGCCTGGTCTACCGCCGCCAGATGGCGGTTCAGGAACGAGATGCGGGCGCGGTCATCGACCTCGCCGTCGACCACCTTGTCGTCCGAGGCCATGCCGTTCTCGGTGATGTATATCGGCGGCAGGTTCGGATAGTCGCGGTGGAAGCCGACCAGCAGGTGGCGCAGGCCGTCCGGATGCACCTCCCAGCCCATCTGCGTGCGCTCGACACCCTTCAGGTCCACTTCCGTGTAACCGTTCTTGCCGTCGCTGACGACGTTGGTGCGGAAGTAGTAGTTAATACCGAGGAAATCGAGCGGCGTACCGATGATGTCCATGTCGCCGTCCAGCACCAGCGGCTCGGCGCCCGGCCACAGCTGCCACAGGGCCGACGGATAGGATTTCTTCAGCAGCGGATCGAGTACCCAGTTGTTATGCTGAAGTTCGAACAGCCACGCCGCGCGCTGGTCGGCCGCGCCGCTGCCGGTGGTGGTGCCGCGCCCCACGTTGGCGACGATACCCACCTGGGCCGCCGGATCGTTGGCGCGCAGACGCGCCGCCGCCAGACCATGGCCGAGCAACAGATGGTGCATCGCCTGCGTGGCGAACACCACGTCCGTTTTGCCGGGCGCGTGGTGTCCGGTACCGTAGCCGTGCATCGCCGAGCACCATGGCTCGTTGAGCGTGGCCCAGGCATCCACCAGGCCGGCCAGCTCGCGGCTGATCATGTCCGCGTATTCGGCGAAGCGGTAGGCGGTGTCGCGGTCGACCCAGCCGCCCTTGTCCTCCAGGTGCTGCGGCAGGTCCCAGTGATACAGGGTGACCCAGGTTTTCAGGCCCTTGGCGCGCAGCGCCGTCAGCAGGTTGCGGTAGAAGGCGATACCTTTCTGGTTGGGCTGACCGTCCCGCGTCATGACGCGCGGCCAGGAGATCGACAGCCGGTAGGCGCCGACATTCAGGCTGGCGAGCAGCTCGACGTCCGACTCCCAGCGGTGGTAATGGTCACAGGCGACGTCGCCGGTGTCGCCGGCCAGCGTCTTGCCGGGCGTGGCGGAGAAGGTGTCCCAGATCGAGGGAATGCGGCCGTCTTCGGCGATCGCGCCTTCGATCTGGTAGGCGGCGGTGGCGGCGCCCAGCAGGAATTCGGGACGCCAGAGGACCGAATCGGATGGCGGGGAAAAACTCTCTTCCAGTATGACGGATGCTTCCAGAACCACAGCGACTCCTTGCGTTGATTATGAGTGGAAGCGCTTCCACATTATGTTGTCGATAGTACTACCGATGAAATTCGGGTGTCAACGGGAATCTGGGATTTTTGTAGCTTTGCTACAGCCGGTGGTGAAGCATGGCGGATTACGCTGCGCTAATCCGCCCTACGTGTTACCACCTGCAGCATGCACTGTGGACTGGATTAGTGAACTGCTACGGAGATACGTAGGGCGGATTAGCCGGAACGGCATAATCCGCCATGCCCGCCAACGCCGCCCGTAAAGGGCAACGTAAGCGAATTACTTTTTGTCCGTCGGCGGAACGCCCGGAACGAAGGGGAACGTACCAAAAATATTCTTGCTCTGGTTTTGCATCTGCTCCTGCATCTGCACGAACAAGCTCTTGCTCTGGTCGATGTAGTTGTTCATCATGCCCTGCATCATCGGGCCCTGGACGTTCATGAACTGGGTCCACATCTCCGGGCTGAACGGCTTGCCTTCCAGGCCGCCGACCGTGGTGCCGGTGAACTTGCGCTGGATGTCCGTGAACGCCTGGACGTTCTTTTCCAGGTACGAACCCATCATGCCCTGCATGGCGTGGCCGTAGAAGCGGATGATCTGCGCCAGCACGTCGCTGGAGAACATCGGCGCGCCACTGGCCTCTTCTTCCAGGATGATCTGCAGCAGAATGCTGCGGCTCAAGTCCTCGTTGCTCTTGGCATCGACGACCGTGAATTCCTCGTTGTCCAGCACCAGTTGCTTGACGTCCGTCAGCGTGATGTAGGAACTGGTCTGCGTGTCATACAGACGGCGATTCGGGTACTTCTTGATCAGACGTTCAGCATTTTTTTTCGCACTACTCATCACAAGTCCGTTTATTGCGCCGCAGCGCGTCCTCTAACAATTCGAAAAAAAAGCGAACTTCCGGTCCGCTTTCCCACTAAGCTACCGCGCCTATTATAGAGGGGAAAAAGCATATCCTGCACGAACTGGCAGAACTTTTGGCATTTATTGCAACGCAACCAATTTTATTAACTGGAAAGCAAGCCCTTCCCCTCTAGGTTGTCACCCCTTGACCTTGACGTAACGGCCCGGCGCCGCCTCGATGGCCTTGTAGGTCGCGTTGCCCGGCTTGGCCTTGGGCTTGACGTCCTTGCCGCCGTGCTCGGCGAGGAAGGCGGCCCATTCCGGCCACCAGCTGCCCGGCGTTTCGGTCGCGCCGGCCATCCACGCCTCCGCATCGTGCGGCTTGCCGCCGCCGGCCGGCGTGTCGTTGATCCAGTAGCTGCGCTTGTTCTTGACCGGCGAATTGATGACGCCGGCGATGTGGCCGGAGGCGCCCAGCACGAAGCGGTTGGCCGTGGGCTTGCCCGGATTGAGCAGGTTCATCGACCCAAACGCCGACGTCCACGGCACGATGTGGTCTTCGCGCGATCCGTAGACGAAGACCGGGGCGTCGATCACCGACAGATCGATCGCCGCGCCGCCGACCTGCAACTTGCCGGGCTCGCGCAGGCGGTTCTCCAGATACATATGGCGCAGGTAGTAGCAGAACATCGGCCCCGGCAGATTGGTGCTGTCCGAGTTCCAGTACAGCAGATCGAACGGCGGCGGCTCGTTGCCCTTCAGATAGTTCGACTGCACATAATTCCACACCAGGTCGTTCGGACGCAGGCTCGAAAAAGTGCTGGCCAGGTCGCGCCCCAGCATCAGGCCGCCATCCTTGATTTGCTGCTCGCGCATCGACACCTGGGTTTCGTCGATGAACACGTCGAGCACGCCGGTGTCGCTGAAGTCCAGCAGCGAGGTCAGCAATGTCAGGCTGGCGGCCGGGTTGTCGCCGCGCGTGGCCAGCACCGACAGCGCGGTCGACACCAAGGTGCCGCCGATGCAGAAACCGAACAGGTTCAGCTTGTCCTGCCCGCTGACATCGCGCGTCACGCGGATCGCCTCGATCACGCCCTTCTCGATGTAATCGTCCCAGGTGGTGGCCTCGAGCGATTTGTCGGCGTTGACCCAGGAAATCATGAACACCGTGTTGCCCTGCTCGACCGCGTAACGCACCAGCGAATTTTCCGGCTGCAGGTCGAGGATGTAGAACTTGTTGATGCACGGCGGCACCATCAGCAACGGCCGCTGATGCACGGCAGCGGTGGCCGGCGTGTACTGGATCAGCTGGAACAGCGGATTTTCATAGATCACCGTGCCGGGCGTCGTCGCCAGGTTGCGGCCGACTTCGAACGCGCTTTCGTCGGACAGCGAAATATGGCCCTTGTTCATGTCGGCCAGCATGTTGGCCAGGCCCTTGGTCAGGCTCTCGCCCTTGGTCTCGATCAGCTTCTCTTGCGCTTCCGGATTGGTGGCGAGGAAGTTGGCAGGCGACATGGCGTCGACGATCTGCTGCACGGCAAAGCGGATCTTTTGCTTCTGGTGGCGGTTGGTCTCGACGGTATCGACCATCGCGGTCAGGAATTTGGCGTTGAGCAGGTATGATGCCGCATTGAACGACGACATCGGATTGCCCTGCCAGGCCGGCGAGCTGAAACGGCGGTCTTGCAGCGCCGGGGTTTTGCCGGCCAAAAAGTCTTGCCACAACACGCCGAAGTCTTGCAGATATTGGTTCTTCAGCTGTTCCATCGCCTGCGGTTGCACGGTCGCGCCGACGTCCTGCATGATGGCGGCCAGCGGATTGGCGTCCGGGGCGGGGAGTTTGCTGAACCAGGATTGCCACTGTGCCGGGTCGCTCATCTGCGACATCCAGGCGTTGGCAATAGCTTGAGGATCGGGCACATTCATGTTTGATTCCCTAAAAATAGTTTAAATATCTTTACCTGGACTGCTCTATGCTGAACTCTGTATGCTGATCGTTGCGATTGCCTGGATTTACGTGGTGGGATTGATGGCGCTCACCGAGCCCACCGTGGTTGCGGGGATTGTAACGTTTTTGTTCTATTGCGTGCTGCCACTGGGCACACTGATGTACATCGCCGGCACCGGCAAGCGCAAAGCGCGGCGCCGCGCTGAAGAGCAGGCGGCCCGGGACGCGCGCGCGGCCCAAGACAACCCTGCGGCCGGCGACACCGGCGTCGCCCAACCCAGCAAGGGCGAAGACTAAGCCGGCGGCGCGTCGCATCATTTGAGCCAGATCAACGAGGCTTGGCGGCCGGTGATGCCGTCGCGCCGATATGAATAAAACCGCCCCGAATTGGAGACGGTGCAATACTCGCCGCCGTGCACCTGCGCCACGCCGGCCCGGTGCAGCAGGTAGCGCGCCAGCGCGTAGATGTCCGCCAGATGCTTGCCCGGCTTGCCCTCGACCGGGGAGAACGCGGCCGTCACATGGCGCACGCCGGACTCGTCCAGCGCGCCGTTGAGGAAAGCTTGCATCACGTCCGGCCCCACCTCGAACTGGTAAGGACCAATCGCCGGCCCCAGCCACGCCATCAACTCGCCCGCCCCTGCCGCGCGCATCGATTCGACAGTATTCTCCAGCACGCCGGAGGCCAGGCCGCGCCAGCCGCCGTGCGCCGCGCCGACGGTCTTGCCTTCGGTATCGCACAACAGCACCGGCAGACAGTCGGCCGTCATGATCGCGCACACCTTGCCGTGCACCTTGGTAAAACTGGCGTCGGCTTCGGGCACCTGTTGCGGCGGCAAGGCGCCCAGGTCGATCACGGCCGTGCCATGCACCTGCGTCAGCCAGGCCGGGTCGGACGGCAGCATCGCGCGCACCAGCGCGCGGTTGTGCGCGACATTGTGCGGCTGGTCGCCCACATGGGTGCCCAGGTTCAGGCCGCCATGCCCCATGCCGTCGTCATACGGCGGAGGACTGACGCCACCGCGCCGGGTGGTCGACAAGGTGCCGACATTGGCGGGCAGGCCCGGCCATTTGGGCATCAACCATTGCTGTTGAATAGCGTTCAAACTTGTTCCGGTTCCTCGATGCCGGCCTTGGCGATCAGCTCGGCAAAATCCTCGGCAAGCGGCACCAGCCACTCACACTGCTCGCCCGTGGCCGGGTGCACCAGTCCCAGCCGGCGGGCCTGCAAGGCCTGACGCGGGAAGACACTGGCCAGATGCTGCTTGCCATACATCACATCGCCAACCAGCGAAAAACCGATCGACATCATGTGCACGCGAATCTGGTGCGTGCGGCCCGTCTCCAGACGGCACTGCACCAGACTGACGGGACGCCGTTCCAGGTCGCCGCTGGCCAGCAGCTCGTAATGCGTGATGGCCGGCTTGGCGGAAAAATTGTTCGAGACCGCCATCTTGATGCGGTCCTTCGGATGTCGTCCCATCGATGCGTCAATAGTACCGCTAACGCGCGGAGTGCCCCACACCAAAGCGAAATACTCGCGCTTGACGGTACGCGCGGCCAGCTGGCGCACCAGATCGGTCTGCGCCGGCAGGTTCTTGCCGACGACCATCAGGCCGCTGGTGTCCTTGTCGAGGCGGTGGACGATGCCGGCGCGCGGCACGCCCGACAGCTGCGGGCAGTGGTGCAGCAAGCCGTTGAGCAACGTGCCGGACCAGTTGCCGGCGCCCGGATGGACCACCAGGCCGGCCGGTTTGTTGATGACGATCAGGTGCTCATCTTCATAAACGATGTTAAGTTCCATCGCTTCCGGCTTAAAAGCCTCGTCTTCCGGCGCCGGTTGGGGCAGAATGACGATCTTCTCGTCGCCGTAGACCGTGTCCTTGGTGCTTTTTGCTACTTTGCCATCGACCGTGACGAAGCCGTCGTCGATCCACATTTGCAGGCGGCCGCGCGAAAACTGCGGCACCAGCTTGGAAATGACTTTATCCAGGCGCTGGCCGCACGCGTCCGGGGTCAGTTCCAGTTCGATCGGAGCCAGGCCGTCATCGTCGTCGCCGTAGTCGCCATCCTGGACTTCGAGCTCTGCGGGCAGGTCGGCGTCGGATGCGTGGTCGTGTTCGGAGGAGGATTCGGCCAAATTCGGCTTTGGAGTTAATATCACGGCATTCCCATCGGCTATAATCAGCCTATTGTAAAACTTTGGTTAAACAGCTTCTTGCAAAACATATGCAAAAAAAATTATCGGTAGTCGCAGCAACGTTGGTTCTGCTTAGTTTGTCCGCTTGCGGCATTTTCTCGGATAAGGTTGACGAGACAAAAGGTTGGACAGCTTCGAAATTATACTCGGAGGCGACTGAAGAACTCGACGGAGCCCACTACGAGCGCGCGATCCAGCTGTACGAGCGCCTGGAATCGAGCTATCCGTTCGGCACCTACGCGCAACAGGCGCAGATGCAGATCGCCTACGCCTATTACAAGGCGCAGGACCAGGCCCAGGCGCTGGCGGCGGTGGAGCGCTTCATCAAGCTGCACCCGAACCACAACAACGTCGACTATATGTACTACCTGCGCGGCCTGATCAACTTCAACGACCAGATCGGCTTCCTGAACTTCATCTACGCGCAGGACACGACCGAGCGCGATCCGAAGGCCACGCGCGAAGCCTACGCGGCGTTCAAGCAGCTGGTGGATAAGTTCCCGAACAGCAAGTACACCCCGGACGCGCTGGACCGCATGCGCTACCTGACCAACGCCATGGCGGCGTACGAAGTGCACGTGGCGCGCTACTACTACCGTCGCGGCGCCTACCTGGCCGCGGCCAACCGCGCCATGGGCATCATGAGCGACTACCGCGACTCGCCGGCGATCGAAGAGGCGCTGTTCATCATGATCCGCAGCTACGACAAGCTCGGCATGACCGAATTGCGCGACGACACCATGCGCGTGTTCAAGCTGAACTACCCGAGCAGCAAGTTCCTCGACGAAGGCAAAAAGGCCGAACGTCACTGGTGGAAGCTCTGGAATTAAACCCGCAAGCCGAACGGCAGGGTCGTACCCCGTACGGGGTACGACCCCTGGATGCGGTGCGGGTTTAGCACGGCCGCCCTCTCCCGGCGTCTTTACTTCTTTTTACGCGGCCACCTTGCGGCGGAAAATCCAGGTGCCGTCGGTCGAATCCTTCTTGTCGAACGCGTAACCGTCGACGTCGAACTTCTTCAGCTTCTGCGGATCGGTGATGCCCTTGACGGCGGCGTAACGGGCCATCAGCCCGCGCGCCCGTTTGGCGTAGAAAGAGATGATCTTATACTTGCCGTTTTTCCAGTCCTCGAACTGCGGCGTGATCACCGGCACGTCGAGCAGCTTGGGCTTGACCGATTTGAAGTATTCCTCCGACGCCAGGTTGACCAAGGTTTCGGCGCCCTGCTCACCCGCGGTTTTGTTCAACGCCTTGGTGATGGTGTCGCCCCAGAAGTCGTACAGGTTCTTGCCGCGCGGATTGCTCAACCGCGTGCCCATCTCGAGCCGGTGCGGATGGATCAGGTCGAGCGGGCGCAGCATGCCGTACAGCCCGGAAAGGATGCGGATGCGCGCTTGCGCGTAGTCCAGCTGCCTAGGCGTCAAGGTGCGCGCCTCGAGCCCGCCGTAGACGTCGCCATTGAAGGCCATCACGGCCTGGCGGCCCTCGGCGATGTCATGGGTCCACGACGCATAGCGGGCAACGTTGAGCGCCGACAGGTTGTCGGACAGGTCCATCAGCTCGCCGATCTGCACCGGCGAAAACTCGCGCAGGCGCTCGATCAGTTGCGCCGAGTGGTCGAGGAAAGCGGGTTGGGAGTGCAGCTTGGTGGTCGGGGGCGTCTCCAGGTCGAGACTTTTTGCGGGTGAAAGCACTATCAGCATAAGATTTCAACTAAGTCCAAAGAATTTCAAATAAGCATACTTAAATAACTACCGACATGATACCTGTTCCACCAAAACCCGCACCGGCCCGCATCGTCATCGACACCAACGTCTGCCTCGACCTGTTCGTGTTCCACGATCCGCGCTGGGCAGAACTGCTGGCCGCGCTGGAAAGCGGCGCTGTCGAAGCCGTCACCCGCGCCGACTGCCGCGACGAATACAACATCGTGCTGCACTACTCGCACCTGCCGCTCGACGAGGCCAGCCGACCGCTGGCGGCGGCGCGCTTCGACGCGCTGATCAAGGTGGTCGCCCCGGCGGAGTCCGGCATTCGCCTGCCCGTCTGCACCGACAAGGACGATCAAAAGTTCCTGGAGGTGGCGCGCGACGCTGGCGCCGAGGTGCTCATCACCAAGGACAAGGCACTGCTCAAACTGGCGCGCCGCCTGGCCAAAGCAGGCATGTTCAAGGTCGTGGTGCCGGAGGCGTGGCGGCTCGAACGATAGATTTTTTACGCAACACCAAAGCGCGCTCGCTGAGCTAGAATAGGTCACCCGTTCACTCCACAGCAGCCATGAATAGCCGCAACGAACTTCACACCGATCTTCCGTCGACGCCCTTGCTGACCAGCCGCCTGCCGGCCGTCGGCACCACCGTCTTCACGCGCATGTCGACCCTGGCCGCGCAGTCCGGCGCCGTCAACCTGGGCCAGGGTTTCCCCGATTTTTCGTGCGAGCGCAGCCTGCTGCAGGCCGTCACCGACGCCATGCAGGCCGACTTCAACCAGTATCCGATGATGAGCGGCGCGCCGGTGTTGCGCAACGCCATCGTCGCCAAGATCGCCGCGCTGTACGGCCACGAGTACGACGTCAATACCGACATCACCGTCACCGCCGGCGCCACGCAGGCGCTGACCACGGCGATCCTGTGCTGCGTGCATCCGGGCGACGAGGTGATCGTCATCGAACCGGTGTACGACAGCTATGTGCCGGCCATCAATCTTGCCGGCGGCGTGGTGATCGGCGTGCAGATGGAGATGAGCGCGGGCGTACTCGGCTACACGGTGCCGTGGGCCAAGGTGGCCGCCGCCGTCAGCGCCAAAACGCGGCTGATCGTCATCAATACGCCGCACAACCCGACCGGCAGCGTGCTGCGCGGCGCCGACATGCACGCGCTGGCGGACATCGTGCGTGGCACCAACATCCTGATCCTGTCGGATGAGGTGTACGAACACATGGTCTACGATGGCCAGCGCCACGAATCGGTGTGCCGCCACCCCGAGCTGGCCGCGCGCGCCTTCGTCGTCTCCAGCTTCGGCAAGACCTACCATGTCACCGGCTGGAAGCTCGGCTACGTGGCCGCGCCGCCGGGACTGACGGCCGAGTTCCGCAAGGTGCACCAGTACAACGTCTTCAGTGTCAACACGCCGATGCAGCATGGCGTGGCCAGCTACATGGCCGATCCGGCGCCGTATCTGACGCTGCCGGCGTTCTACCAGCGCAAGCGCGACCTGTTCCGCGATGGCCTGGCCGGCACCCGCTTCGAACTGCTGCCGGCCGACGGCACGTATTTCCAGTGCGTTCACTACGACAAGATCTCGACGCAAACCGAGGCCGAATTCGCCGAATGGCTGACCACCGAGATCAAGGTGGCCGCGATTCCGGTGTCGGCGTTTTACCAGCAAGGCAAGGAGTCGGGCATCGTGCGATTCTGCTTTGCCAAACGGGATGAGACCTTGGCGCTGGCGCTGGAGCGGCTGGCCAAAGTATAAATCGGGGACCTCCATCATGGCCGATACCAAACAACTGGACGCGGCGGGCGTCGCCACGCCGGCGTTGGCGGACAACCCGGCGCCGGCGTCGGTGCTGCACCAGCTCAACGTGGCGAACCGGCGGCTCGAGCGGCTGCTGCAAAACCTGCGCATCGAGCACGACGCGGAAAGCGAGCTGCGCGACATTGCCCGCGAGGTGGTGCGCGCGGTCGATCTCAATCCCGACATCGCGCTCGCCTGTATCTTCCTGTGCCAGATCGCCGGCAGCTACGCGGTGCGCCACTGCATCGAGACGGCCGTGGTCATCGTTGTGATGTCGCGTAGCCTGGGCAAGACCGAGGCCGACCTGCTGACCGTCACGGCCGCCGCGCTGACGATGAACGTCGGCATGCTGCGCCACCACGAGAGTTTCCAGAACAAGCATAGTCTGAGCAAGGAAGAGATGGCCATCGTGCACCGGCATCCGGCCGACAGCGTCGACCTGCTCAAGTGCGCCGGCGTCGAGGACGAGGAATGGATTTCGTGCGTGATGCTGCACCACGAAAACGATGAAGGCAGCGGCTACCCGGCCGGCGTCGCCAGTCCGCAGGTGACCTTCAACGCCAAGCTGCTCAGCCTGGCGGACCGCTATTGCGCCCAAGTGTCGGCGCGCAACTACCGCCGCTCGGTGCTGCCGGACCAGGCGCTGCGCAATTTGATGCAGGACACGGGCTCGCCGGTCGATCCGGCGCTGGCTTTACATTTCCGGCGCGAACTAGGCGACTTCCCGCCCGGTTGCCTGGTGCGGCTGGCCACCGGCGAGATCGGCGTCGTCAGTCACCGTTTGGCCGGCGGCAACGCGTTGCACGTGCATTGCCTGCGCGACGCGGACGGCGCGGCGCTGCCGCCGGCCGAGCAACGCCGCACCGCCGGCGACAGCGACGTCATCGCCGAGGCCCTCAGCGAGGACCAAGCCGCGATCCGCTTCAGCATGAAGCAGATCTGGGGCCCGCAGGCCAGCCTGTAACGGCCGGCCCCGGCGCTCGATTCAAGCGTCGAACCTACGCGCGCGCGGCGGCCGACTTGCGGCGCCGCGCCACGATCACCAGCCCGCTCAGGCCGATCATCATCATCATCCAGCTCGACTCTTCCGGAACCGGCGACACTCCAGGACCACCGGTCGGATTGCCGTTGGCGCCAAAGCCACCGCCCAGCGCGTAGTTGAAGGCATAGCCGTATGCCGCGCCGGCAAGCGACGAGCGCACCACGATGTCCTGCGCACCGGCGCCGAACAAGCCGAGGTCGAGCACGCGGTCGGTGAAGAACAGGTTGGCGTCGCTCAACGACGTGAACGACTGGCTGAACAGCAAGTTGCCATGGCTGCTGATCGACAGGTCGAGCGTATCGAAGCCGGTGCCGCCGGCGCCCAGGAATGCGATCAGCAAGTGCTGGTCGACCGTCGACACGAACTGGAACTCCGAGCTGGTGACGCCCAGCGCTAGTGCCGACTGCTCCGCATCGACGCCACCCGAGCCGCCGTGCATGCCGGCACCGTACAGTTCCGACATCGCGGCGGAGGCGCTTGCGCTCAACCCGAGGGCGGCGCGGTCGGCCGGAGCCGCGCCGGCATACGCGTACAGCTGGTTGTCGCCGGCCGCGCCGCTACCGGTTTGCAGTGCGAAGCTGGCCGCGTCGAAGCGGTTGGAGGACACCGCCGAGCCTTGGGCAAAGTCGCCTGTGGCGGTGGCAATGAAACTCACCGGCGAACCGTTGCCGCCGATGGCGTTCGCCGTGGCGACCGCTTCCATCTGCTCGCCGCTGGCGCGGGCGCTGGCGTTGCTCACGCCGCCCGCCAGCGACGTCTCCGCCACAGCACGGGCCGAGGACAGGCGCTGGGCCAGGATGTAGTTGTTGCCGCTGAGGGCCTGGGCCGCAACGGTGACGACGCCACTGCCGGAGGCGCCATACGCGTTCGCGGTAGCCTTGCCATAGCCGTTCTGGCCCTGCATCGGGGTAAACCTGCTGTTGGCGGTGGCGTTCAGGGTGACCGAATGCGCGCCGCTGGTAACGCCCCTGGCCACGGCATCGGCGCTGCCGCTTTCAGTGTAGATATACTCGAACACGCCGCCTTGCGCCTGCGCGGTGCCGACGATGTCGCCGCCGGTGTTGATGCGCAGATTGGCTTGCGCATTCTGGCTGCCGCCGCTGCCGAACGCATAGGCGCCGGCGGTCACGGCGGCGCGCCCGCCGGTCGTGCCGGCGTTGACGACAGTACTCGCTTTGGCCTCGCCCTGGTGGCCGCGCGGGTCGGACGGGTCGCCCAGGCCGGCGATCGCCCTGGACTCCACGTTGACCGCGCGCGCGCCGGTGGTGGTCACGTTGACGTTGCTGCTGGCGTTGCCGCCGCGCGCGTAACTGGTGCCGTTGGCGCCAGCGCCGACCAGTTCCAGCGTCGCGCTGGCGTCGCCGTCCTGATACGCCCAGGCGTGGTCCCAGATTCCCTGCTGGCCGCCCACCGCGCGCGCGCTACCCGTCGCCAGGCCGCCGGCGTTGATCGTCAACAGACTGGTGGCGCTGGCGGCGACCGCCCCGCCATATTGCCCGCCGAACGATTCGGCCGTTCCCGTGACCGCCGCCTTGCCGGTCAGGCTGGCAATCGCGGTGGCGGTACCGGCGGCGCCGCCCGCACCGTTGGCATAAATGGTGGCGTCGCCACCGGCGGCCGTCACGCTGCCGTCGACGTTGGCGCCGCCCCGGGTCGAGGTCAGGTACAGTTCGGCCCGGCCGGTGCCGGCGGCCGGCGTCACGATATCACTGGCCGCTCCGGCGTTGCCGCCCCGGGCGCTGACGGTCCCCTTCAGCGCGCTGGCCTGGCCGTCGCTGAGCCTGAGTACCGATGCGGCGTTGCCGCCGACGTTGTTGGCAGCCGGAACCGGCAGGTCAGGTGGACCACCGCCGCCAGCGGTGACTTGACCGCCGTTGCCGCCTATCGCGTGCTGCAACAGTGCCAGCACGCCACGGGTCGCGCCCGCCACCATGTTTTCCAGATAGACGGCGGCCCCGGCGCCGGCCGGCGCGTAGTGGTTGTTGGCACTGCCGCCATTGCCGCCGGTCGCCTGCGCCAGCACCGTCACATTGCCGGTGGCCGAATAGCCCGACGCGCGTGCCGTTGCCTTGCCGCCGTCGCCGCCCCGGCCGGCAAACATGACGTCTGTATTGCCGCCATTGCCACCGGTCGCGTAGGCCTTGGCCGTTACCGCACCCGACACCGCCGTGCCATTGGCGACGCTCGAAGCGTTGCCGCCGGCGCCACCGTTGCTCAGCGCGGGATCCAGATCGAAGGACAGGGTTTCGCCCGCGCCAACGTGGCCGCCGTTGCCACCGAACACGTTCGACTCCGCGCTGGCGCCGCCGGTCAGCGATGCCGCGTTCACGCGTCCAACCGCTGACGCCCCCGCTCCGCCATTGCCGCCGATGCCGCTCGGACCGTACTGGCAATAGCCGTAATCACGGCAGTTTTCGCTGTCCGGATCGAGCACCGGGCCCCGCAGGCCGGTCCCGCCATCGCCGCCATTGCCGCCGGTTAGGCTCAAGCGGTTGAAGGCGCCGAGGGTCAGCGACGCGTCGGTCAGGTCGGGCGCCGCGCCGCCGGTGCCACCGTTGGGCGATGTCGTGGTGCCGGCCGTGCCGACCACGCCGTTGGCGCCGGTGACCGTGCGGTCCAGCGCGTACGCCTGGCTGACCAACAGTGACAACAGCAGCGGCGCCAGGCCGGCGATATAGCGTGACGGTTTGCAGGAAACTTTTCTTGACGATATATGCATTACTCTGACCCCAAATAGATTTTTGAAAATACGGACGCACGTCGCCGCGCGCCCGGTGGCGTTGTTTATATTTTCATCTTATCTTATTTTAATTATAGAAATTGTAACGCCACAAAATTATCTTGTTACCTGATGCCGGTGCGTGCGGATCACGCACGCACCGGCACGGAAGCTCAGGCGCGCGCGGACGGCGCGGCGCGGCGTCGGGCCACCAGCACCAGGGTGCCCAGGCCGAGCGCCAGCATCAGCCAGCTCGACGGCTCCGGCACCGGCGACACGCCCGCGCCCGAGCCGACCACGTAGTTGAAGGCGAACGCGCCCGGCTGGAAGTAAGAGTACGTCGACGACACCCGCACGTCCTGCGCGCCGGCCCCGAACAAGCCGAGGTCGAGCACTTGGTCGTTGAAAAACAACATGGCGTCGTCGGCCGACGTGAACAGCCGCGAGAACAGGCCGACGCCGTTGTTGGTGATCGACAGCTCCAGCGTGTCGAAGCCGCCGGCGAACGCGGCCGACACGAAACCGAGCAGTAGGTGCTGGCCGGCAACGCCGTCAAAGCCGAACTGGCCGCTGGCCGTCAGCCGCGCCGGTTGCGGCATCCACCAGTCGGTCACCACCGCGGCCGTGTCGGAGCTGAACGCCTGCATGCCGACCCCGGCCACCGAGCTCACCGCCGCCGTCACGACCGGACCGAGTCCGGCGATGTCAGCGACCGCGTCGGGACCGGCGCTGACGTTCGACACCACCACCTGCCCGGCGCCGCCGTGGCCGGACAGCTGGAACCCGGCCGCGTCGTAATAATTGGCGCCGGACGCGTTGCTGGTCACGCTGAACTGGGTGCTGGCCGGCCACTCGCCAAGCAACGGACCGGCCGCGCCGCTCACCCGCACCACGCCACGGGCGCCGACGCCGCTGGCCGAGGCCAGCGCGTTGGCGTCGCCGCCCCAGGCGGTGGCGCGGGCGCTGCCGCGGCCGCCGCGCGTGAGGTTGACCGCCGTCGCCGACGCGGTTGCCGCGCCATAGGCGTCCAACGGGTCGATCCGGGTGCCGCCGCTGGCGCGCGCCTCGGCCGAGACGTTGACCGTGCCGGCGCCGGACTGCCCGAAGGCGGTGGCGCTGGCGGCGCCACTGACGAGCGGAATGATCTGGCCGAAGCCGGTCTCGCCGGCGCGCGCGATGGCGCTGATCGCCACCGCATGGTTGCCACTGGTGACGCCGCGCGCGCTACTGGTGACGGCGCCGACCGATGGCGGCGAACCGTACCAGCCCATCAGTGCGTCGCCCGAGCGCGCCTGGCTGACGCCATCGATGTCGCCGGAGGCGATGACGTCCAGCGTGGCGCTGGCCGGCGCGCTGCTGGTGGACTCGTAGCTCAACGCATCGACCCGCGCCTTGACCGCCGCAGTGCCGGCCGCCGCCGGGCCGACCCCCGATTCAACCATCAGGCTGGCGTCGGCGTTGCCGCGCGCGATGGCGCTCACATCAACGCCCTGCGCGCCGGTGGTGCGCGCCGTCAGGCGGCTGATGGCGTTGCTGCCCCCGGCCGTGGCAGCGCCCTGCGCACCGGCGCCGACCAGCAAGACGACGGCCTCGGCCCGGCCGGTGCTCGGCAGGTAGTAGTTGCTGTCGGCGCCCGTCTGACCGCCGGTGGCCGAGGCGCTGCCGCGCGCCATGCCCTGCGCCGTGATCGTCAATCCGGCATACGCGTCGCCGCCGTTGCCGCCGAATATGGATGGTCCGCCGCTGCCGCCGTAGGCCGCCACGCTGCCACGTACGTCGGCCAGTCCGGTCAGCACCGCTACGGCGTCGGCCATGCCGCCGTTGCCGCCGGCGGTATAGCTGCTGCCGGCGCCGCCGAATGCCTCGACCGTGCCGTCGACAACGGCGCCGGCGGCGATCGATGTCAGGTCCAGCAACGCCGAGCCGTTGCCGCCGGCATAGCTGAAGTTCATCGCCACGCTGCCGTCGCCGCCAACCGCCGACACGCGCGCGCTCAGGTTGGCGGCCGTGGCGTCGCTCAAGGTAAGCGCCGAGCGGGCGTTGGCGCTGCGCACGCCATCGGGCGGCACCGGGTTGTAAGGATCGATGACGGCGCCCGCGCCTGCGCGGCCGGCGACGGCCAGCTGAACCAATGTCAGGTCGCCGGCCGTGCGCCCGGATACCGCGTTGATCTGTTCGACGTCGACCGCGTGGCCGCCACCGCCGCCGAAGTAGGGCAGCGCCTCGCCGCCGGCGCCACCGCGCGCCTCGGCCGTGACGCTAACCTTGCCGGTGTCCGATTGCCCGTAGGCGGTGGCGCTGGCATTGCCGCCGACGCCGGACACGCCCAGCGTGCCTTGGGAGCCGCCGCCGGTACCGCCGACGGCAAGTGCCCTGACGCTGACCGAGGCGGCACCGCCGACGATCGCCGAGGCGGAACTGGAGGCGGCGCCACCGTTGCCGCCGACGCCGAAGGCGCCGTAGATCGGGTTCATCGGTCCATAGATATCGCCGTTTTCGAGCATTTCCGCCAGCCCGCCGGCATCGCCGCCCTTGCCGCCCCGGCCGCCGTACACCAGCGCCTCCACCACCGTATCGAGCGCCGCCAACGTGCTGAGGGCGATGGAGCCGCTGGCCGATCCGCCCGCCCCGCCGGCGCCGCCGTTGCCGGCGAAGATAGTCTCGGAACGCACGCCGCCGGCACCGCCGGCGCCACCGGCGCCGCCGTAAAGCGTCAACGTCAGCGCCGCCTGCGCCTGTCCGAGCGCGGCTGACAACGGACCGCCGGTGCCGCCGGCCCCGCCATGCTGGCCGGGCGCCGCGCCGATCAGGCCCGACGCGCCGTCAACGCCCGTATAGACGATATCGGCCGCGTAGGCCTGGCTGACGGCAAGCGCCAGCAACAATGGAGCCAGGTTTTTCTTCAGGTGCGATGACAGTGGATTCATTGAGCTGGCGTCCTATCAAGGATTTAATTGTGGGAAATTACAATTATATCATCATGATTGACATATTTATAATGGACTTAAATGCCATTAACTGACGCCGGCGTCCAGCGTACTGGACGCACCACGCAGCGCGATCAGCGCGTCAGCTGTTCCAGCTTGCGGTCGATGAAGGCCAACAGTTCCGGCGTCATGCCGGCCGCCGCGCGCGCCCGCGTAAAGGCTAAACGCGCCTCCGGCAAGTGCTGTTCGGCCTGCAGCGAAATGGCCAACCCCATCCACCAGACACCGTTGCCCGGCGTTAGCTGCAGCGCGTCGCGGTAATAACGGGCTGCCTCGGTGTGACGCTGCTCGCGTTGCAGCACGCCCGCCAGGAAGGCCAGATAGTCGGCATGGTTGCCGGCATATGGCAGGGTTGTCATCAAGGTTGCCAGCGCAGGCCCGCCGCGCTCCAGTTGCAGCCGCGCCAGCACCATCGCCAGCGCCGGCTGGCGCGGATCGATGCCCAGCGACAGGCGCAACTGGCGGACCGCTTCGTCGCCGCGCCGGTTTTCCAACAGCAGGCTGACATAGGTCTGACGCGCCGCCTCGTTGCGCGGATCGATCTCCAGCGCGCGCTCCAGATCGGCCATCGCCACACTCAAGCGACCGTCCTGCAAGGCCACCAGCGCGCGCCGGTAGGCGCCGTCCGATTCAAGCTTGGGCGTCAGTTCGCGCCGGCTCACACCTTCCGCCTGCGCCGGCTTGCGCTCGGGACGATGCGCTTCCGCATCGACGGCGGGCGCGCGCGGCCTGGACGGCGCGGCGTCATTGGCCGCGACCGCCGACGTGGCAGTGGCGGTCGTGGCCGCCGTGGCGGTGGTCGTGGCCGGGGCCGGCTTCGCGGGCCGGTCGTCAAGTTGTGCCGGTTTCGATAACGGCTCGGTGTGCGGCGCGGCGGCCGGCGCGGGCGTCGCCGCCAGCTCCGGCGTTGCCGCTGTAGCCGTTTCGGTCAACGCCGCCGGCGGTGGCGTTGCCTGCACGGCACCGGGCGGAAGCTGGTTAAGGACCACTCTCGGCACCGGCGCCGCTGGCGCGCGGTCACTTTGCCAGGCCTGCCAGCCGTACCAGCCGCCCGCAGCCAGCACGGCGACCGCCGCGACACCGGCGCCGGCCAGTACCAATGGACGGCGGTCGCGTTCCGGCGCCGGCACCGCCTTCAGTTCCTGTGGATGGACCGCGCCGTCGGCGGCGCCGCCGCGCTTGTCCAGATCCTGCAGCATTTTATTAATCAGGCTCATTTCGTCAGCGCCCAGGTCAGCCCGCACGCCGCTACCAGCACGCTGACGCCGGCGGCCAGCCACGGCCAGCGCACACCAGCACGCGCACCGACCACGTCGTTGGTGTCGCGCGCCGCCAGGCCGACATCGTGGCGCGTGACCTGTTGCCTGCCCTCGCCAAAACACAGCATCAGCGATTTGTTGGCCATGATGTTGACGAGTCGTGGAATGCCGCCGCTGGCGCGGAACAGCTTGCCGACCGCGCCACGGCTGAACAAGCGCCCGCCCGTATAGCCGGCCACGCGCAAACGGTGGGCCAGATAGTATTCGATGTCGTCCCGGCTCAGCGGACCGAGGTGGTAATGGAACGTGATGCGCTGCGCCAGCTGGCGGATCGAATTGGCCTGCAAATGCTGGTTCAGCTCGGGCTGGCCGAACAGCACGATCTGCAGCAGTTTGCGCTTTTCCGTCTCCAGGTTACTGAGCAGCCGCAACGCCTCCAGGCTCTCGACCGGGATCGCCTGCGCCTCGTCAAGCAACAGCATGACCTGCTTGCCGGCGTGCGCCAGTTCGATCAGCCGATAGGTGATCGACTTGAGCATCTGATGCTGGTCGACATCGCGCGCCAGGGTCACCTCCAGCTCGTCGGCCAGCGCCAGCATCAAGGTGCGCGGTTCCAGGAACGGATTGGGTATATAGGCGGTGACGAACTCCGGCCCGACCGTGGCGATGAACTTACGGCACAGCAGCGTCTTGCCGGTACCGACCTCGCCGGTGATCTTGATGAAGCCCTCGCCGCTCTTGGCGGCCACCAGCAACGTGTTGAGCGCCTCCTGCGAGTGCGGACTGGTGAAGAAATAGCTGGTATCCGGCGTGATGCTGAACGGCGCCTCGCGCAAGCCGAAGTGTTTGCTGTACATAGTTAATTGCGCTCCCTGGCGCGGCGCGGATCGAGTTCCTTGATGCGGCGTCCGCTCTCAAGCAAGTCCTGGTTCCAGTCGGAGCTCGATTCGACGATGGTCGGCTTGATCAGCACCACCAGCTCGCGCTTCTGGATCACCTCGCCGGTGGCCCGGAACAACGCGCCAACCACGGGAATGTCGCTGGCGCCCGGCACGCCGGAACGGTCCGACGTCGTCGCCTGGCGCATCAGGCCGCCGATGGCGACCACCTGGCCGTCCTGGCCGCGCACCATGCTGTCCATCTCGGAGGTCGACGATGCCGCCAATGGCAGGCTGAAGTTACCCAAAGCGCCCAGATTGACACCCTTGTTGACGGTCGATACCTGGCTCACCGATGGGTGCACATGCAAGATGATGTTGCCGTGGTCGTCGATCTGCGGCGTCACGTCCAGCACCACGCCGGAAAAGAACGGTTGCAAGGTCAACGTCGGCGTGGTGATGCCGCTGCCGTTGCCGGTGGTCGTGGTCGTGGTGCTGATGCCGGTGACGAAAAACTCGTCGGTGCCGATTTTGAGTAGCGCCTTCTGATTGTTCAGCGTCGCGATACGCGGGCTCGACAGGACGTGCACCGTGCCCTGCCCTTCCAGGAAGGAAATCAGCGCGCCGAAATTGCTGGTCTGGAACGCCAGGCCGAACAGCGACCCGACCGCGTCGGACACCGCGCCGATCGATGCGCCCGGTACGCCAACCGCGCCGGCGGCGCCACTGCTGGTGAGCGTGCCGCTGGCGCTCACGCCCAGCGGCGTCAGCGACGTGCCCGGCTGCACCAGCCCGGCCGAGATCCGGCTGTTGGTGCTGAGCTTGCCAAACGCGGCCCAGTTGATGCCGCTCTGGAAGTTGCTGTTCAGCTCCACCTCGAGGATCTTCGCCTCCAAAATTACCTGGCGGTCGACCGACAACTGGGTCGCGCGCAGATACTGGTCGACGTTGCGCAGCTCGTCGGGCATGGCGCGGATCACGATCACGCCCGACTGCGGGCTGATCGTCACGCTGCGGCCATCCTTGCCGGTTTCGATGATCGCCTCCAGCGCCGTCTTGAGCTCCAGCCAGAAGTCGCTGGCGGACGTGGTCTGCACGTTGGCGGCGTCCCGCTGACTCTGGTTACCGCCGGGATTGTTGCCGTTGTTACCGGAATTGTCGCTGTTATTGCTGTTGTTGGAGTTGTTGTTATTGCCCGAATTGTTTTGCGAACCGCTATTGCTGGTGCCGGCATTGGCCACCGACGTCGACGACACGCGCAGACTCGACACGCCCTTGCGGATCGCCGTCAGGTAATTGACCTTGAACATTTTGGTCTGCATCGTCAGCGGACGAATGTAAATGCGGGTGCCGTCGATCTTGTAGTCGTAGCCGTACAGCTCGCGCACCGCGTCGAGCGCCTCGACCAGGGTCACGTCTTTCAGGTTGGCGGTGATGGTGCCCGTCACTTCCGGATTGATCAACATGTTGTAGCGCGTGCCGGCTACGATGGAGTTGAAGAACTGCTGCACCGGCACGTTGTTGAACGACACGTTAAAGCGCTCCTCGAGCACCGCGCGCGCCTTCGGCAACTGCTCGGCCAGCTGCGACGCAGGTGGCAGCAAGGCGCTGGCCACCGCGTCGGCTTGCGCGGCGGCCGGCGGCTTGGCCATCAGCGCGGCGTCGACCTCGGCATTGATCTTGTTGTAGGTATCGCGCTTGGGCGGCGTCGAGCAGCCGTTCAGCAGCAGCGTCGTCAGGATGGCGATGGTCAGTATTTTTTGCATATGCATTCGTTTAACGTTGATGAACGGGCGTCTTGCCGCCCGTTCCGGTATCGGGGAACAGGGTCAACACCTGTTTGGCCCGTCCGTGTTGCAACACCACTTGATTCTTGCGGATCTGAACCAGCACCGCGCCATGGATCTTGTCGCCCTTGCGCAGGGTCTGGCCGTCGATCACCGCCACCTCGCGTCCGCGCGTGCCGATCAAAATCGACTGCAATTGCGGGCCGGCGCTGGCCACCGGTCCATCCGTGGCGCCCGGCGCCAGCTGGCGCGACTCCGGCGGCGGCTGGGTCGGATCGGTCAGGGTCTGCGCCAAGGCCGGCAGCGCGGCCATCAGCAGCGCTGCCAGCCACCAGCCGCGTTTTACGGCGGCGCTCATAGTTTCATCCAATTCTGGTCCAGGCTCAGCGTGTAAAGCGTCAGGGTCAGGCGCGAGTTCGGATACTGCTGCGCGTCCAGGTTGGCCTTGCCCCAGAACAGTTGTACCGGCAATGCCTCCAGCGCGGTCATGTAGCTGACCATGTCCACATAGCTGCCCTGCAAGACGATTTCCACGCCGTGCCGGTACAGCAGCTCGCGCGGCTTGCGCGTGGCGGCGGCCGGCTGGGTTGGCTGGGCTGGCTGGGTTGGCACGGCAACCGGCGGTGCGGATTCCGCGAAGCTCTCGCTCATCCCTGTCACCGGCAAGGTCTTCATCGCCATCAGCCGCAGCTTTCCATGCCCGCCCAGAAGATTTTCCAGCAATGGCGCGATCCTCTCCGGCGCCACCAATCCCTTTTGTACGGCAAGCAGGCCGGCGCTGATCCGGTCGATCTCGGCGCGTGCCGTCTGCAGCCTGGCGCGCTCCTGGGCGTCCGGATCGATATTGAAGCCCTGCGCCTTAGCCGTGATTTCCATATCGATGCCGGCGATCTGGTTTTGCTGCTGCTTGATCTGCGCCAGCAACAGCGTTTGCCTGGCCAGCATCGGCTCGACCGCCATCGTGTAAATCAGGAACAGGATCGCCGCCGTCACCGCCGTGAACACCATCGCCCGCTCGCGCAGGGTCATTGCGTCCAGTTTGGTGCTCAGCTTGAGCCATTGCTGCTGCAGTTGCTGCTTCATTGCTCGGTCCTTGCCACTGCGGTCGACTGCAGGCTAAATTGCACGAACGCGGCCGTATTAGCTACCGGTACGGCCGATGCCGGCGCATTGGACGGCACCGGCTGCGCGTCCGGACGCGAGATATCGAGGCTGGCGAAACTCTTGCCGTGCATAACCCGCTCCGACTTCAGGCGCGCGATATATGCCGGTATCAACGTCGGCTGCATCGCGCGTCCTTGCACGCCGATATCATTGCCGGCGCCGACGATGGACACGCCGGTCAACCACAGGCCGCTAACATTCTGGCGCGAAAACGCACGAAAATACTCCGCATAGCCGGCCGCGTTGCCCAAGGTGCCGTCGCGCAGCACCGATTCCACTTGCCGCAGCGACCGCTGTTCCGCCTCGGCCTCGGCCACTTCGGCCGCGATGGTCGCGCTCTTCTGGCGTGGCGCGAACTGCTTGTTGGCCTCCACCAGGCGGCGTTCGCGGTCGGCCAGCAAGGTCTTGCCCGATGCCGCCGAGTGTTCCAGGTCCGCCACGCGCTGGCCGGCGTACCAGGTCAGCAGCAGCGCGCCGGCGACGATCACGCCCAGCGCCTCGGCCATCGGCAAGGCGGTGAACACCTTCTTCTGTTTGAGGAAGATGGGGTTGAACAGATTGATCTGCTGGCTCACAGCACCACCTCCTCGTGCCGCAGGGCCGCGCCCAGGGTCAGGAAGAAACGCTGCTGCTGCTCGACGTCCAGCAGCGCCGGCGTCTTGCTCAGATCGAACACGTCCTCCAGTCCCATCGCTTCGACCGGCATGTACAGATTGGCCGCCAGATACTCGTGCAAGCCCTGCGCGCCGGTCGGCGCCAGCAGCAGCTTGATCACGTTGACGTAGTTGAACTGGCGGTCGAAGTGGTCGAGCGAGCGCTGCAGTTCCAAGGTGATCTTGTCGAAGCAGGCCTGCTGCTTGTCGGTGTCCGGTTCCAGCAACTGCTGCAAGGTCACGTCGATGCGGCGCGACAGATACAGCTCGCCTTTGAAGGTGATCGTCAGCAGGCCGCCATCGCCATCGAACGACAGCATCGCCAAGCCCCGGCCTTCGGTTTCGAGCATCACCGAGATGTTCCGCTGCGCCATTTCCGGGATATCGATGACGTTCAGTTCGATCTTGGCCTCGGCAAACAGACCCTGGCGCGACTGGATCATCGCATTGCGCGCGGCGATGGCGAACATCGAATGCGCGCGCGATGGCGCGTTCGGATCGACCGGAATATCGAGCACGTCGATGGTGGCGTCGTCGATGTGGAAATCGAGCATATCCTTCAAGCGCCAGCGCACCGCCGTTTTCAACTCATCCTGAGGCACATTGGGCGCGTCGACGGTCAGCATCTGGTACTCGCCGCCACGCAGCATGGTGCCGAAAAGCAAATTGGCCGCCTTTAAATCCTTGCTCACCTTTTCCAGCGCCTCGGTCGACACGCTGACGGTGGACGGATAGAACGACGACATCTCCACCACCGGCTTGGCGTCGCGCACGCGCTGCACACGGCCAGCGCAAATGCCGTCGCGCTGGAATGAGACGGTCAGCCAGCCATCCTTTTTTTTGCTTCGTTTGAGGAATTCCATGCCAGCGACCTAGAGGATTACCAGCACACGAGGTTTACGCGCTAGTTGGTTGATTATATTCAAGTTGCACCGTCTATTTGCCACAAATTAATAGTAATGCCACAAAAAAATTTACATTGTCTTGTGGCTTGTTTCTTTAAAGCTGCGCCTCGACGACGCGCTGAACGTAATCGGGACCTGGCGCGTCGTTGGGGCACGCATTGTTCACCGGCTGGTTGCAGGCGGTGACCGTGATGCGGACACCGCCTGCCGTTCGATCGACGGTCTCCGGCGGCACCGGCGCGTGATAACCAGCTTCAGGCTGGGTGCATTGCACCGTCACGGTATAGGCCGCCAGGGTGGGTGCCGCCAGGCCGAAACTGCGGATCGCCGGACAACCCAACGCGTTGGGATTACTCGTCAGTTTGCCCCGCTCAAGCTGGATATATAGCGCCCACTCAAGCCCGGCCCTGGCCGCCTGATAGGCGCGAGCGCCCTGTTCGTCCTGGGTTGCGCTGGCTTGCTGCGACGTGGTTAGCGAGACTACGGCCACGCCGAGTCCGGCCAGCACCACCAGCAGAAAGATGGCCGTAACCAGAGCGACGCCACCCGACTTGCGTATCATCCGTGCCTTCATGGCGTATTGTCCACGTGAATCTGATGGGACAAGGTAATCGTCTCCACCACTCTGCCGCCCTCGGGATTGGGCCGTCCCAGCGACAGGTTCAACCCGATCAATCCGCTTTGCTGGCTACCCGAGGTGCCAATGGTGAAATCACACGCGACGACGTTATTCGCCATCAGAATCCCCTGAGAGGCCAACGGCAGCGGCGGTTGAGCGAGGAAGTCCGCCGCCACCGAACGGGTGAGTGTTCCGGTCCCATTCACATTACCTTCGCATCGGAAAATCACGGGTCGGCCAACCAGCTGAAAACGTTGACCCGGCGACGTGTTCGGGACGTTCCCGGGCGCGGCATAAAACGGATTTTTACCGGCCTGCCCAGGCACTACGTTATCGTAGGAAATAGATCTCTTGTCCTTATCGAAACCAGTGACAACGGCCAGATTCGAGCGGGCGTAGGCGTCCGCGCCTGCGAAATTGGGTCCCAGGTTATAGATGGCTAGGAAATCGCCGATGGCGACCGGCGGCATCGGGCCGATCACGTTGAATGGCGCCGGCGCCTGACTGGTAAAGCTCAACGGCTTGCCGACCATCGGATCCGCATGGGGATCCGGATCATCCTCCACCGCCAGATACTTGCCGCCGGCAGTAGTCGGAATGAACTCCAGCCACCATTGCCCGGCCGGCGTGGCGGTCAGACGCACACTGTTGGGCAACGCGGTACGCAATTCACGGGCCATGCGGCGCAGTGCCAGATCAGCGGCGTCGCTGAGATCGGCACGCGCGGCGGCATCGGCGTAATTCTGCACGGGGCGGCGGATGTACAGCACCATGATGCCGGCCAGGATACCGGTCACCACCATGACGACGACCGCCTCCACCAGCGTGAAACCGCGCTGGTGATGCGAACGCCGTGACACGCGCAGGCAGGTCGTCATGGTGCGTAACGCGTCCGGTAGCCATCCAAACGTATGAACTCGTTCGGGCCACCGTATTGGGTGATGACCGTGATCTGCAACGCTTCCAGGTTGGCGGCTGTGGAACCGATCAGGGAGCCTGCTGGGCCGAGTTCGGCGCCAGGGCCCAGCACATTCAATGTAACGGTCGTGGTGATGCCGGCAAGTGAACTGTTGCCCATCGTCTTGGACGCCTGATCCGCTCCCAGCGCGCGGCCGTTGACGTCACGATCGACGCCGTCAACGGAAAAGGTGCGTTCAGCAGTGTTGAGCTTGGTCGCATAATCGGCAACGCTGGTGTATGGACGCGCACTGCCAGGCACCCGCTGCCCTACTGCTGCGGCGGTGAGGCAGTCGCCCAACTTC
>Ga0308163_10001460_pt1 | contig 25838 bp, 16 predicted proteins | sample PhyTR1_FD_201037 | JGI IMG/M metagenome (GOLD analysis project Ga0308163, IMG submission 201037) | Phyllosphere microbial communities from UC Gill Tract Community Farm, Albany, California, United States - DLSLT.R1 | ecosystem: Host-associated > Plants > Phyllosphere > Unclassified | place: USA... | reverse complement strand
GTCTGCTGCACGCAGGTACCCGCGGCCATACATATCGCCCATGCTTCCGCCCACGCGGGCAACGATCTGGGCACCGCCGGTTGGCCCGTTACGCAAAACTACCGCGCTGTCTGCCAGTTGCTCTATCTTGTTTCTGTTGGCACTGAAGGTAGCAAAGACCGACCAGCTGAAGATTCCCGGATCCTGTAACGGAGTTCCGTTAAGTGAAATCTCAAGTCCCTTATTGTTCACCCTGCCTACGTTGATCACTGCCTGACTGAAGCCGGATGACTGATCAATAGTGCGGTTAAGGATCTGGTTTTTGGTATTTCCGCTATACACCGCAACGTCGAATCCCAGCCGGCTCTTAAAGAACTTCATCTCTGCACCCAGTTCCAGTGTGGTGGTGCGCAGCGGTTTCAGGTCCGGATTGGCCAGGATACGCGGATTTTGTAAGCCCCCGGCATAGGTACTGCCGGCAGTGACATAGTTGAAGGTGGTTTGATAGGGATTAGTGGTTCCACTGCCCACACCTGCGAGGGATGCCCTTAGTTTGGCGTAATTAATGGCTTCAGGCATTTTGAAAGCTTCCGTAGCGATAAAACTTAAGCTTGCGGAAGGGTAGAAGAAACCCACCTGATCAGTTCTGTTGGCAGTAGCAAGTGTACTTACCCAATCCTGGCGTGCCGTGATATCCATATACAAATAATCCCTGAAGCTGGCTGACAGTAATCCATAGAAACTGTTAATGGCATATTTCGATTTAAAAGGTGCAGTAATCAGTGGCCCGGCATTGTTGGCCATGGTATATATTCCGGGATAGACCAGTGAATCGGCCCGTACTTCATCTCTGTTGTAATTGTTGCGGAGCATACTGCCACCACCTGTTGCGGTAACATTGAAATCAGAGGTTACTTTTTTGTTGTAGCGCAGCAGAAAATCGCCTCCTGCTTCCTGGGAGTAAATATTTTGCGTGCGGTAAGATCCCTTTGGATATTTGGTCCCTGCATCATATGGGCGTTCCTGGGCACGCTGCTCATAACCCATATCGAGCGTAGCTCTTACCTGAAAGCTCAGTGCATTGGTGATCTTGTATTCGGCCTGCACGTTACCCGTTACAGAATTACGGTTTGATTTGTTGATAAACTCCTCCGAGATCGCATACGGGTTTTCAGGGAATGAACTGAAAGGGTAGAAGATCTTTTTGTCTGTCTGGCCGAGAGCCCAGTAATTTTTAAGCCAGTTGAGGTCGGCACTAGGCTGCCAGAAGATATACCAGTACATGATCGACTGGTTACCATAACCAGCGCCAGGAAGGTTTGCACTGTTTTTATTGTTGTAATTTACTTTTGAACTGATGGTCAGCTTGTCATTGATTTTTGAATTGACCGACAGCGCGATGCTGTTACGGGTATAACCGGTATTTGGTGTGATCCAGTGATTGGTCACATTGGTAGCCGAGAAACGCGCTGATGTTTTATCACTACCGCCATCTACACTAACAGAGTTGGTATAAGTACGGCCTACATCAAAAAACTCACGGCTCTGATTTTTGTAGGGAACCCATGGGGTCCTTACGGTAGATTGCTTCTGGGTCAGCGGATCCAGCTGGTAAAACATTTGTCCGTCAAACTTAGGTCCGTAGGCAGAACTTGTACCACTGGTACTTGCCCCGTCAGGCCCTGCACCATAAGAATAGTACCTGGAGCCGGCTGTTCCCTGTCCGTATTCATACTGCATATCAGGCCAGCGGTTTACAGACTCCATTGAAGTGTTGGAATTAAAAGTAATACCCAGTCCTGTTCTTTTTACGCCGGATTTTGTAGTGATAATAATAGCGCCGTTTGCTCCGCGCTGTCCATATAAGGCAGCTGCGCCCGGTCCTTTTAATACACTGACGTTCTCAATATCCTCAGGATTAAGGTCGTTCAGGTTGCTTCCGTAATCTGCCGGCATGTTATCACTGCTGGTACCATAGGCTGCTTCGCCTGCGTTTGAGGTACGCCTGCCGCTACCCTGGTTGATTACTACACCATCAACTACAATCAGCGCTTCGTTATCGCCTGTAAGGTTATTTTCTCCGCGCAGAATAATCTTGTTTGAGCCTGCCGGACCACTGTTTGAGCGTACCAGGTTAAGGCCGGCTACTTTACCTGATAGTGCATCCGTCCAGTTGCCGGATAAGGCGCTGGTCAGTTGTTCTCCTTTTACTTCTGTTACAGAATAACCAAGTGCCTTTTGTTCCCGTTTAATACCGAGTGCCGTTACTACTACTTCGTTGAGGCTGTTATCGGCTTCATTCAGCGTCACATTCAGGTTGGTTATCCCATTGGCCTTTACCGTGATGCCAGTCATAGTTTTTGTTTGTGCGGAGAGATAGCTGAATTCAAGGGTATAAACCCCTGCATCTACGCTCATGCTGTAGCTTCCATCGTTTACAGACATTACAGCAGCACCAACCGAGCGGATCCTTACGGATGCACCAGGAATTGGTTCCCCCTTGTCATCAAGAACTTTACCTGTGATCCGGCCTTTTCCCTGTGCCTGCGGAACGATCAGCACATTTTGTCCGCCAGTTTGCCTGAAGGTATAACCGGTGCCTTTTAACAGTAAATCAATTGTTTCCTGTACAGTACGTGTTGCTTTAGTTAGGCGTACGGTCCTGTTTTCATCCAGCATATTGTTGTAGCTGATGGTGATATTGCCTAATTTTTCTATCTGCTGAAATGCATTTTTGAGGCTGATGCCTTCTGCCCCGAAGGAGATTTTTTTATTATTTACCGGCTGTGCCCCTGCCTTGAAGGCGCCAAAAGGCGTGTACAGGAGTAAAAGTATGGTAAAAAACCACAAATGTTTCATAGTTGATCGATTGTTTTTAGCGGTCATGAAGCTATAATCGGCTTACATTTGAAAATGTAAGCCGATGATGTATTCATATGTTTACTTTAATTTATGCTTGCTTGTCGTGAGTTTAAATTGTTAATGATCAGCCTGGGATTGTTACAGCAATTCCAGGCCTCATGATCTATTGATCTGGTAAATGCTACTTCATGATTTTTCCTCCTTTTTGGTTGTTGTTTGAGATATACAGGTGATTTCCGTTTTTTGTATAGGCAAGTCCCGACAGGATAGTCAGGTTTTCCATGGTTTCAGTAAGCGATGTGTTTCTGAACCTTGCAGTAAGCCTCACTTTACTGAGTTCAGGATCAGTAAATTCTATCTCCACACCATAATGATGTTCGAGCGAGGCGGCTATATCTTTAAAGGAAGTATTGTGAAAGATAAAATCATGGTTAATCCAGGAGACCACCTCATCAGCATCGGTCTTGCTGAAGGTATATAAACCATTTTGGGTATTGATGCTGATCTGGTCATCAGGCAGCAGGTACCTGATCAGGTCATTGTGTCCCTTGCTTTTTGCCATAACGGCCACCTTTCCTGTTTTTACAGTTACTGCAATTTTATTTTCGGCGCCGTAAGCCTTAATGTTGAATGATGTCCCCAGAACCACAGTGGTAATCTCTCCGGTAGTCACTGTAAAAGGGTGTCCGGACTGATGAACCACATCAAAGAATGCCTCGCCGTCCAGATACACTGCACGCGTTTTTCCACTGAAATTTTTTGGGTATTTCAATTTGCTCCCACCGCCAAGATACACCACAGAGCTGTCAGGAAGTGTAAACCTAACCTGTTTGCCATTGGTATTGCTCAGCAACTGATAAGCAGTTCTGTCGTAAAAGCTGTACTTGTAAACCATTGAACCCAGCAGACAACAAACCAGGCAGGCCGCCACATAAGTCATCCATTGTCGCTTTGATTTTTCAGGTGTTTCTGTCCTGCTGATATGTTCCTGTACTTTTGCCCAGGATCTTTCTGGATTTAGCGCCTGTTTGAAATAGGATTTCGATGCCTCAAGGATTTGGATTGTTTCACTAAACTGGGCCAGGTTCTCCGGGCTTGCTTCTATCCATTCCTTTAATTGGGTAAGGCCCTCATCGCTGATGGTCTTCTCAAAATATGCGATAATTAATTTGTAGCTGTTATCTTCCATTGCTGTTTCTATTGGGAAAGACAGGATAATGGCTGGTTCTACGTATCCGGGCGCGTTAAGGTTATATTAACAAATCGTTAATTTCCGGAGGTAGACCGGCGGAAGTCAGCAAGCAGCAACCGGAGTTTTTTGATAGTTTTATAAAGTGTGGAATCCACAGTGCGGACAGAGATGCCCAGAATACCGGAAATTTGCTGGTTAGTCATACTATCGATATGACTCATCAGCAGGATCTGGCGCTGGCCTGCAGGTAAGGTATCGATCACATGAAGAATGCTGTTGTAAGATTCCCTGCTGGACAGGATCTTGAAAGGGTTGTCCCTGTCCTGAAGGGTAGAGTGGTCAATGCTGATATCCTCGATAGAGTCAACCGGTTCTTTCTTCTTTTGAAGGTAATTGAGCGCCTGATTTTTTGCAGCTACAAAAAGGTAGTTTTTAATATTCAGAATTACAGCATCCTGTCTGTTATCCCATACTCTCATAAAAAGATTAGCAATGATTTCTTCAGCGACCACATATTCCCTGGTGTAAACCGCGCAGAACTGGCAAAGCGGTTTATAGTAGCGGTTGAAAAGTGTCTCAAGAGCTAAATGGTCGTTTTTGTGTAAGAGATCCGTTAATGCTTCATCAGTAAGTTGAGGATACATGCAAATGGGTTATTTTTACAAATCTAGACTTGCGATATTAACTCAATATTAAATTCCTGCTTAAGTTGACCAATTAATTTAGCCGGATACATATTTTGCGAGACGATGACCCGGTTTTAGAGATAGATTGTGATCCTTATGCATGTCTAAGCTGTGTAATGTTTGAAGGAAGTCCTTCTGGCATACATCTGTGGTACGGTAAATGCCGTAGGTGGGGTATCCCATGAAATTAACAAATCAAATTAAACAGCTGCATGATATCCTGGCTGGTCATCAGTCGGTTATGTCTCTGCAGGCACGCCTCTTCCATACCATCTGCATTGCACTGCTGGTGTTTATGCCAGCTACTTTATTTGTTAATTATTTTTTAAACATGCCCCATGTGACAATGGCCATCTCTGTAGCTGTTACTTTGATCGGGCTGTTATATTATAACTCCAGGTACCTGGGCAATCTGCGGTGGAGCGTTGTACTGTTTGGTATTATACTTTACGGCTGGCTAACGTTCAATTACTTTGTAAATTCCGGGATAAACGGGCCGACACTTTTACTGTTTCTGGTGGCGCAGGTATTGATTATAGCTGTAATGCCCAGAAGTCAGTATTATTTCTGGCTGCCCCTCAATGCCCTGCTGGTCATCGGCGTGGTGGCCATAGAATATTTTTACCCGGCAAGCGTGGTAAGCCATTATTCCCTTCGCCTGAACCTGTTTACTGATGTTTTAACCACTTATGTCTGTGCTACGGCCAGTATCGCAGTAGTGTTCTACTATGTTATCAGAAACTACCAGGCAGAGAAGAAACGAAAGATAGAACTGTTCAACTCACTAAAAAAGGCGGATGAATCAAAAGCCAAATTTCTGTCCATACTATCACACGATTTAAAATCCCCGCTGAATTCCATCCAGAGTTTCCTGGAAATGCTGACAGACTATGACCTGGCACCGGAAGAAGAAAAAATGATCAAAACCAGCCTGCTCAAAGAAACCAGAAATACCCAGATCATGCTCTTCAATATGTTATCCTGGACAAAAGCCCAGATGGAAGGCGGTATCAGGGTTAGCCTTGTGCCTGTAAACGTAAGTAACGATTTGGAAAGCTCTATTGATTTGTTCAAAGTGGCTGCAATGGATAAGATGATTACGCTGAGTACAGACATTGATGACGATGTGTGTTTACATGCAGATATGGACATGATTACGCTTGTAATCAGAAACCTGGTAAACAACGCAATTAAATTTACCAACACAGGCGGGGAGATCATGATCAGGGCAAAAATAGTAAATGGCGACGGTGTCCTCAGTGTTGAAGATAACGGCATAGGCATCTCAAAAGAGAAACAGCTACAACTTTTCGAATTGAATTCCGGAACAACCTATGGGACCAACAATGAAAAGGGTGTGGGACTGGGATTGATGTTATGCAAAGAATTTACTGAACTGCAGGGCGGAAAGCTGAGCTTTACCAGTACCGAAGGTAAGGGTAGTGCTTTCAGTGTATCGCTGCCCATCTGTGCAGGCGCTTTTCATTCTTCTGCTACCGCATTAGAGGAAGTGCATTAAAAAAATAGCTTGAGGCTCTCCGCTTATTTAACAATGATTTCCATTTTGGTGAGGGGCTTGTCCGGAAGGAAATAGCGTGGGGTAATGTCGAAATAATTCGCCAGGGCATTGATATGTTTCAGATTGTATTTTGCCGGGTTCTTATAGTTTTCAACATTGCCGATAAATGAGGTCTTGGTGTTAATTATTTTACCAATATCACTTTGTTTTAGATTGTGTTTTCTTCTGAGCATGATCGTTACGTCAATAGTGTATTGTTCTATCGGATCAAGGAAGGGCTGTTGCATGTTTATAGGTTTACGTTATAACAAATATATCCTGTAAGGTTAAATTTGTTTAGGCGTATATATACCCGTTATAAGCTGGTAAACTAACAAAAAATAATGCGTTAAACCACATACTATTGTTTTTACAACGTATTCATCTGATCTCTGATTTTATTTATTTAATATTACAGTACTAACTAAAAAATCTAACATATGAATATCAGAACAATCAAAAACGGGGTATTGGCTGTTGCTCTACTACTCTCGTCTACAGCAATCAAGGCTCAACAAGCCAAGGCCAGTCCGGCTGAAACAGCAACAGGAACGATTAACGGGGCGAATATTTCGATCAGCTACAGCAGTCCTGGTGTAAAGGGCCGTAAGATTTTCGGAGGATTAACTCCTTATGATCAGGTATGGAGAGCGGGCGCAAACGAAGCGACGATTTTTAAAACTGATAAAAAGGTAATGATCGGAAAAACTCCGCTCGAAGCCGGTGCCTACAGTATTTATGTAATTCCTTCGGAGAATTCATGGAAGGTGATCTTCAATTCGCAAACCGGTCAATGGGGTGTTGGAAAAGGCGGATCATCACGTATTCCGGAAAAAGACGTGACCACCATCACGGTTAAGACTATGAAGACTCCTGAACTGGTAGAACGCCTTAAATACGAGATCACACCAAAAGGTGTTACACTTGCCTGGGAAAATACATCTGTATTGGTTCCTGTAAAATAAGCATCAACTTTAATCAGAAAGCCCGCTTTTGATAGTCCTGATAAGAAATTACCGGGCAAATCGAAAGCGGGCTTCTTAATGCCATAGCAATGAATTATTTTATCATAGTCTCATAGGCGATTTTGAATATGTCCTTCAGCTTTTCCAGACTCATCGGCTTGGAGATATACTCATCCATGCCGCCTTTAAGATAAATCTCCCTTTCTTCGGGCATCGCATTGGCAGTCAGTGCTACAATATAAGGCTGATAGGGAAGGCTCTTCCGGATCATTCTGGTAGCTTCCATGCCATCCATTACAGGCATCTGTATATCCATGAGTACAACATCAAAACGTTGCAGCAGCAATTGTTCCACTGCCTGTTTTCCGTTGTCAACAATTTCAATCTTATAACCAAGTTTATGCAGCACTCTTTCAATCAGTTTCTGGTTAATCATATTGTCCTCCGCTACCAGGATGTTCAGGGGATACATCTCGCTGAACTGGTCACTAAATACCTGCCTGGCGTTCTCTTCAGGCGGTACCGCCGCCTGGGATACCGAAAATTGCCTTTCAATGCTTTTCCACAGTTGTTTCTGCTTAACAGGCTTGGTCAGGATAGCTGAAAACAGGTTCGAAAAACTTTTCATGCTCTCATCTCCAATGGAGCTCAGCATAATCACAGGAAGCTTGCTCTTACTGGCTTTTATCTCCTTTGCGAAGGCCACCCCATTCATTTCGGGCATTTCCATATCCGTGATGATCAGCTCAATATTGCCGTTTACTTTCATCACATCCAGCGCTTCCTGTCCAGATGATACTGTCACAGGAACAAATCCCCATAATCCCAGCTGGGTATTTAGGATAACGCGGTTGGTATGGTTATCATCCACCACCAGGATGTGTTTACCTTTGATCTCGGGAGGCAGGCTCTCCAGCGGAAGGGTTAAAGTTTGTTTGGCACTCTTAGTGACCCGCGCGGTAAAATGAAAGGTAGAACCTTCGCTGATCCTGCTCTCCACCCAGATATCACCGCCCATCAGTTTTACAATCCGCTCACTGATTACCAATCCCAGTCCCGTGCCTCCGTATTTACGTGTAGTAGAGGAATCCACCTGCGAAAAGGGTTTAAAAAGATCGCCCAGTTTATGCTCAGGAATACCTATTCCGGTATCTGTAACGCTGAATTCAATCAGTAACTTATCGTCCTCCAATGTTTTGTTAAGGCTTACTTTCAAAAAAACTTCCCCTTTTTCAGTGAACTTAACAGCATTGTTCACCAGATTGATCAGCACCTGTTTAAGCCTTAGGCTGTCGCCAATGACCTGCTGTGGTAGATCATGCTCAATATCATACAGCAGGTCGATATGCTGCCGGGCCGACTTCTGGGAGAACATATCCATCACCTCTTCGATACAACTGCGCAGGTTAAAATCTTCCTGTTCGATATCCATTTTTCCGGATTCTATCTTGGAGAAATCCAGGATATCGTTGATCACACTCAGGAGGTTTTCGCCGCTTTTGATAATTGCATCAGTATATTCTTTCTGCTCCTCGGTGAGGCTGGTTTCCGTTAAAAGTGAAGCCATGCCTACCACTCCGTTCATCGGGGTCCTGATTTCATGGCTCATACTGGCCAGGAAAATACTTTTGGCCTGGTTGGCCTTATCAGCTTCATTGCGGGCAAGGTGTTCCTGTTCCCTCTGGTGAATCAGCTCGTCCGACTGGATCATGAGTTCTTCTGACTGCGCCTGCAGCTCTTCCGACTGCACCTGCAGTTCTTCATTGATGGACTGCAGTTCCCTGGCTTGTTTGGAAACCTCGGATGTACGCTCCTCCACCAGCTTTTCAAGGATTGCTTTCTGGCGGATAATGGCATTGATCCTGAAGCGGTATAGCACATAAATCACAGCTGCCAGCACCAGTGCTGATAGCAGTTTAAACCACCAGGTTAACCAGAATGGTGGCACTATTTCGATGTTCAGGCTGATGACCGAGGCGACAGAGTCCTTCTGATCACTGTTACGGCATTTTACGATAAAAGTATAATCGCCATGAGGCAGATTGGTGTAAGATGCAGAGTTTTTGCGGCCTACGTTGTTCCATCCCTTATCAAATCCCTTCAGCATGTAGGAGTATTTCTTTTTTCCATGGGATAAAAAATCCAGCAGGGCAAAATCAAAAGAGATCGTTGATTGGTCATAGGACAAAGTGATCGATCTGGTTTCTGAAATATCCTGTTTCAGCACAGATGTATCGCTGCTGTCTGTTGCAACAGGCACCTCCTTATTAAAAAGCTGAAAACCCGTTAACAACAGCGGAGCTTTTGATCTGGCATCCATAATCTGGTTGGGATAAAACTTATTGAAACCGTTTACTCCGCCAAAAAACAACTCGCCCGTACTGCTTTTCAGCGCAGAATGCGGCTTATATTCATCTTCCTGCAGGCCGTCTTCGTCAGTGAAATTTGTAAAGTTGCGCGATTTACGGTTGAACCGGGATAAGCCACTGTTTGTACTTATCCACAGATTGTACTGGTTATCTTCCAGAAGGGCATAGGTGAAATTATTTATCAGTCCGTCCTCTGTAGAAAAACGGGTAATCGTGCGTGTAGCAGGGTTAAGCTGGTTGAGGCCGTCAAAGGTACAGAGCCATATATTTCCCGAATGGTCTTCCTTAATATCCACTACCGTATTGTTACTGATGCTTGTTTTCGCAGCAGAATGTTTGTAATGACTGAACTTGCCTGTTTTAGCATCAAATAGATCAAGTCCGGCATCGTTGGTCCCTATCCAGAGATTTCCTTTTCTGTCTTTCAGTAATGAATTGATACGGTCACTGCCGATGCTTCCGGGATCATGGTCATTATGCCTGTAATGGATAAACTTGCCGGTTGCCGGATCCAGCAGGTCCAGCCCCCCGCCAAAGGTACCTATCCAGATCTTTCCGTCCTGGTCAGGGATCAAAGTATAAATATCATCTGTACTCAGACTGTTTTCATCCTTCGGGTTGTGCCTGTAGCTTTTAAACTGGCGGGTTTTGAGGTCCATCACACTAAGGCCCGTGCCCCATGTAGCAATCCAGAGCTGTTTGTTCCGGTCTTCTTTGGTATCCAGAATATAATCACCTGCAATACTGTTTTTCCCTTGCTGGTGTTTATAGACCTTAAAATCATCTGTCTTGTTGTCAAATAAATTGAGCCCGCCACCGTCTGTTCCGATCCAGAAGTGATGATCTGAATCCTCAAAAATGCTGAGTACAAAATCGTTGGATAAGCTGTTTGAGCTGCGGCTGTGTTTATAATGCAGAAAATTGGTGCTGTATCTTTTGTAAAGATGGAGGCCACCGCTAAAGGTACCTACCCACATATTCCCATAACGGTCCAGGGTGATGGCGTCTACAGAATTTGTGCTTAAACTGCTTTGGTCGATATCATCGTGCACATAGGTTTCAAAGGTGTTTCTTTTGTGGTTGAAAACACTCAGGCCTTCATTTTCGGTTCCTATCCACAAATTTTTCTTGTTGTCTTCGGCAATACTTTGAACACTGTTTCCTGCAAGTGAATTCTTATCGTTTTTATTCGCTCTGAAATGTTTAAAGTTACCGCTGGAGGGGTCATACAGATTTAAACCTGCATCATTTGTTCCTATCCACAGCTGCCTGCTGCTGTCTTCAAAAAGGTAAGTGATCCTGTTGCCCGAGATACTGCCCGGCACACTTTCCTGGTGTATAAATCTTTTGAAGCTGCGGGTCTTGCTGTCAAACAGATTCAGCCCGTTTTGCTGATCGCCGGCCCAGATTTGATTGCGGCCGTCTCTGAGTATGGTGATGATGTTATCGCCGCTTATGCTTTTCGGATCAAGCTTTTGATGGCGGAAATGCTCTGCCTTGCTGAGCTTTGGATTAAACAGGTCTAAGCCATCATTCTGCGTGGCTATCCAGATATTTCCCTGCTCATCAAACACGATCCTGTTGATGAAATTGCTGGCTATACTCTGCTTGTTTCCCCGCTCGTGCCGGTAATGTGAAAATTTGTTTGTCCTGCGGTCAAACTTGTTGAGTCCGCCTCCCATTGTTGCCACCCAGAGATTGCCCTCTTTATCCTCCGCAATGTGTGAAATGTAGTTGTTGCTGATGCTGTTTGGGTCATCCGGGTTGTTCCTGAATACTTTGATCCTGTAACCGTCATATCTGTTTAAGCCATCGCGGGTAGCAATCCACATAAATCCCCTTTTGCCCTGATAGATGTAATTCACGTTCCTTTCCGAAAGGCCGTTCCTGTATCCGATATGGGAAAAATGTATCTGCTGATTTTGTGAGAACGCCAATACAGAGATTGCCTCAAGCAAAATAATCAGCAGAAGTTTGAATTTGGAGATCAATTTTTTTGGTTAATAAATGGTTTAAGATAATGCCGGTCAATTGCTTGGAATCTGTTCCAAGATAATATATTATTCTCTAATTTTCTGTTAGAAAAGACACATAAGCGTGTGTTTTAACCTATTTAAGCAGAATTGTTGTTTGCCGACAGGAAACACGAATAATGTGGTTTATGCATTTCAGTTTAGGATAGAATGGCTGAATTCAGTATCTTCATTTTTCTGTCTGAACTGAGGTTACAACAAACAATTATTTAATATATGATAAAGAATTTCAGGGGATTTGAAGCAGCTTTGTTTCTGCTGATCTGTTTACTCGCAAATATAGCGTTTGCACAAACCAAAGAGCCAAAGTATATTATGGTGATCCATGGCGGTGCCGGAACACTGACGCGAAAAAATATGAGCGCTGAAAAGGAAGCCGCCTATCGTGCAGCCCTAACACTGGCGTTGCAAACAGGTTACAATGCGATCAAATCAGGTAAACCAAGCCTCGATGCTGTAGAGGCTACCATACATACCCTCGAAGATAACCCGCTTTTTAACGCCGGTAAGGGAGCTGTATTTACACATGAAGGCAGGAACGAAATGGATGCAGCAATTATGGACGGCAAAACATTGAAGGCAGGTGCTGTAGCTGGGGTTACCGTAATCAAAAACCCGATTTCTGCAGCGAGGGCGGTAATGGAAAAATCTGAGCATGTAATGATGGCCGGCCCGGGCGCCGAAGCTTTTGCCAGGCAGGCAGGGCTAACCATCGTAAATCCTAAATATTTTTACACCAAAGAGCGCTGGGATGGTTTACAAAAAGCACTTAGAGAAGATTCTGTAAAGGCGGTACTGGACCATGGAAGTAAGAAGTCCATGCTGCTCGGTACATTGAACCGCGACAATAAGTTTGGTACGGTAGGAGCTGTAGCACTGGATCTGGCAGGTAACCTCGCCGCCGGCACTTCCACAGGAGGTATGACCAATAAAAAGTATGGCAGGATAGGAGATTCTCCAATTATAGGCGCGGGCACTTATGCCAATAATGCCACCGCAGGCATTTCCTGTACAGGCTGGGGAGAGTTCTATATCAGAAATGTTGTGGCTTATGATATTTCTGCCATGATGGAGTATAAACACATGACTGTTGCCGATGCTGCGCATGCTGCTATCGGGAAAGTGGGCGCAATGGGCGGCGATGGCGGTCTAATAGCCCTGGATGCACAGGGCCACATGGCTATGCCATTTAACACAGAAGGAATGTACCGGGGCACTGTTACTGAGGACGGTAAAATCGAAGTGTTTATCTTTAAAAAGGATTAATGTTTTCCTGTTTGAAAACCTGATCTGATCAGGTTTTCAAACAGGCTGCTTATTTGCTGGATTTAAGCAGATTAACTACTGCAGCAGTAACCAGTGCCCCAAACAGGTAATAACCTACGGTCAGGATTTTTACTTCATCGGTTTTGGTCACAGGTGTTTCGTCAAGTCCCATAGGTTTAGGCAGATTGACGGCGCCTATTCCCGCACTTAAACCAACAAAAATCGCCTTTGGCCACAGATATTTTGCCTGACCGGCACCAATCAGGCTATAGTAGATTGTATTACCAACAATGTCGCCTGCTAAAGTTGCCTTGTAAAGGGTTTCTTTATCGTCAATATGTCCGCCGAAATAACTCAATGTTCTTTGCACAGCATCTTCTCCAAGCAGGTCAATCCTTGGTACATCATTGCTTTGTTTTTTCAATGTTTCGTGAAGGATATTCAGTGCTACCGCACCTGCCAGTCCTGCAATTAAGTTTTTCAGTTTGCTCATTTTCTACTATTTAGGTTTCTGATGTGTGCTTACAACAAGCTCAGCTGATGAATGTTTGTTATTTAATTGTGTTATATTGTAGCGCTTTGATAAATGATAGAAAGCCCCGGCGGTATGAGAAAGTTTATCTTGTTTTTTGTTGTACCGGCTATGCTGACGGCATGCGTTAAACCTACCAGCAGGAGGAATTATAAGTATACCCTCAGCAGGGAAAACAAACTTTATATAGAAGTATTCAAGGCTGGGATACTGGGCAGATCAACTGCCCAGTATCTAACCGACTCGGTTAATTTCAGGATCCACATCGGCACTTTTGATGATGATAAAGAGCAGATCCATTGCCGGATCAATCGCAATCAGATCGAAGTTGAAAGAAGACAGCGCGTAAAAGGCGAAAACAGGCAGCTGGATGTGCTGATTGTTATTTCCACAACTCATTACAATTTACAGGAGCTGAAGAAAAAGCATGTATTTGAAGAATGAGGTTACGGAAGCTTCAACACCTCTCCAGGTCATACAGGCGTTAAAACTGCAAGGATCTCGCTGACAGAGAAATGTGCCCCGCAAACAAATTCATCTGCAGCACCATAATACACGGTTAATTTATCTCCTTCTCTCACATGGCCATTGGTAAAAACTACAAAGCCGAAAAATCCGCTTAATTCATATGTTTCCAGCGGTACCATGATCGGGTCAATCGTTCTTGCCTTTACAATTGAAGGATCCTCCAGGTCCATCAGGAAAGCCCCCAGGCAATACTGGTGTTTTTCATTCGCGCCGTGGTAGATCTCCAGCCATCCCTGGTCTGTTTTTATTGGTGATGCACCCCCACCAACCCTTGCACTATCCCAATGGCCGGGCCTGGTTTTAACGATGCACTTATGGTTGCCCCAGTGCAATCCATCCGGTGATTCTGCCAGCCAGATAAAGTTACCGCCAAGGTCTACACTGCTGGGACGGTGCAGTGCATAAAATTTACCATTGATTTTTTCTTCAAAGATCGCACAGTCTTTGTTGTGCGGCGGCAGGATCAGACCATGGGATTCAAAGGTTTTCCAGTCTTTTGTGGTTTTGAGGCCAACAGCAACACCGTTTTCTGAAACTGCGGTAAAAGTCAGATAGTAAGTATCGCCGATCTGGCTTACCCGGCAGTCTTCAATGCCAAACCGTTCAGCCGGACCGCTTCCAAATATGGTCGGATAGCCTTCCGGTTCTTCAAAATGTAGCCCATCATTGCTGCAAACCAATCTGAGGTGCGAAACTGTTGTAAGGTAATCAAGTCCTTTGTACCTGAATACCCTGGCATCGTTTGAAATCAGATCAGGATCGTTTAATGGAATTTCAATATAATCTGTTGTTCCTTCGCTGTGATGTACCGGAACGTAAACAAATCCTTCGCGCTGCTTTACACTCTCCGCAACCCTGATCAGCAGCCATGTTTTTCCCTGGTAACTGAAGGTTCCGGGATTAAGCAGGCTGATGACCTGCAGCGCTGCACTGCTGGACTTCAAATCTTTTGGCAGGAGGATAGGGTTTTCCGGGAAACGTTGTGCAAGGTCTGTCATTTGTATCGTGTTTTATTTTTGGCTCGTATTCAGCATATGCTTACTTCTATGCTCATCGGTTCTTCAGGGCAATAAAGGTTATATGCTTTTCTGCTGCAATTTTGTTTTAACAACAGTAGCTGCGGATAGTTTGCTGAGGTTCAAAATGATATTTTTTTGAAGATGTTTTATTAACTTGGATAGGTTATTTAATAAATGTAAAACAGAATTATTTATGGTTAAACATCGATGATCGGAAAAGATAATAACAAACTGCTGCTTATACTCGCTTTTTTAGCGATCTACTTTGTGTGGGGAACAACCTATTATGCCAATTTACTGGCACTTGAAAGTATTCCCCCCTTCATCTTTTCTTGTTTAAGATATCTTACGGCTGGTATCGTGCTGTATGCCTGGGCATTTTTCAGCAAAATGGCCTGGCCGGATAAGAAAACGATCTGGGTGCTGTCAGTCAGTGGTATCATTATGCTGGTAGGTGGTTCAGGACTGGTAGTATATGCAGAACAATATATAGGTTCAGGATATGCGGCGGTTGTAGTGGCTACGGAACCCTTGTGGTTTATCGTGCTGGACAGGAAGCGGTGGAAGCAATATTTTTCGAATATGAAAATCATTGCCGGCCTGGTGATTGGATTTGCGGGAATTGCTTTGTTTTCCTGGTTTACGCCCGGCAGTCAGGCCGGGGACGCTGCAGCCAACCATAAACTTATAGGTACGTTTATCGTGCTGCTCAGTGCTATATTATGGGTGCTGGGTACATTATATGCCAGTGGCAGGGTAAAAAAGGAAAGTTCAAACATCGTCAATTCCTGTGTGCAGTTACTGGCTGCCGGGCTGTTTTCAGGTATCATCGCAGTTTATCAGCAGGAATGGATTGGATTTTCCCTGCTGCATGTTTCTGGCAGGGCATGGGGCGGACTGGCATTTGCAATATTGTTCGGTTCACTGATTGCCTACATGGCTTTTAACTGGCTGGTGAGGGTGCAGCCGCCAGCTATCGTGAGTACGCACACTTATGTGAACCCGGTAGTAGCGGTATTTGTAGGCTGGCTGCTTGCCAGCGAACAGATTATTTTTAAACAAGTGATTGCTCTTGTCATCGTACTTGCAGGAGTGATGTTAACACAGACCAGCAAGGCTGCAATTTCAGGAGAGGAGCCTTAGCCATTATTCAGCATTTTCATTGCCCATGATCTGTTCATTTACGTGCATGTTATTGATCAGAAATGAACAGCTATACAACTAGTACGTTTCATAACGGCCGTCAGAAGGCACATTCCAAACTTTCAAAATCTGGCATACCGATAGCGGGATATTGACTGTAAGCAAATAAAGTATGTTTAGACTGAACCTTAAAATTGCCTGGAGGAACCTTTGGAAAAACAAAGGATATACGCTGATCAACATACTTGGGCTCGCTGTAGGGATGGCCTGCTGTATGCTCATATTTATCTTTATCAGGTTCCAGCTGAGCTTTGATGAAGGGTACCGGAATGAAGGCAGGATATTCAGATTTGTAACCAACTGGAAGTATGCAAGTTTCACAGATTACTCACAGGGAGTGCCTGTTCCGCTGATAGATGCAGCCAAAAATGAATTTGCAGGAATTGAGAAAACTGCTGCCCTGGTCAGACGATGGAGGATTCTGCATGTGAAAGATAGGGCAGGCAGGGTAGTTTTAAAAACCGCTGATGGTGTTTTTTATGCTGAGCCCGATCTTTTTGAAATCTTAAATATCAGTTGGCTTTATGGAAACCCTAAAAAAGCTTTAGCCGCACCAAATACTGTAACTTTATCTGAAAGTACAGCAATAAGGTTTTTCGGAAGTACAGCAAATGCCATTGGAAAACATATTTTATTAAGTAACCGGACAAACCTGGTGGTTACTGGTATTTTTAAAGACCTGGATGCCAATAGTAGCTTTCCTCTCAAGATTGTGGTCAGTTACCAGACTTTCGATCAAAAACAAGGGCAGAACTGGGATGCCGTAGCTTCGCAAACAGAATGTTATGTACTTTTGAAAAAGGGAGTACAGTTGTCAGAACTGCAAAAGCCACTGGCACATTTCAATAAAAAATATTACCAGGATAAAAAGATTGCCGGCAACCAGAACAATCAGCTTCAGGCATTAAGGGATATCCATTTTAGTGAACGGTATGGCAATTTCGCAAACAGTTCCATTGCTTTGAAGCAGATTTACGGGCTTGCTGTAATCGGCATTTTTTTACTGCTCACGGCCTGTATAAATTTTATAAACCTGGCTACAGCACAGTCTGTTAACCGGTCCAAAGAAGTTGGTGTCCGTAAAGTTATGGGCAGTAAACGGAAACAATTGGTCCTGCAATTTTTAACTGAGACATTTTCTGTAGTGCTGTTGTCCCTCCTTGTTGCCTGTATTTTAACGGAACTGGCCATTCCGGCTATGGAGAATCTTTTTAGCAGCAAAATAACACTGAGTGTATTCTCTGACCCCGTCATATTTATATTTATGCTGATGCTGGTGATCCTGGTAAGCGCAATGGCAGGTTTTTATCCGGCAATGGTTATCTCAGGCTTTAGTCCTGCACTTGCCATTAAGAACAAGGTTACAATAAATCCCAGAGGTTTAAGTTTGCGTAAGATCCTCGTTGTAGTGCAATTTGCTGTAACGATCATCCTGATTATTGGCACGCTGGTGATTATCAGTCAGATGAAATACATACGGCAAAAGCCCTTAGGTTTTACCACTGCAGCAATCAGTATGGTAGATATGCCGGGAGACAGCACGAGCAGGACACTTTATAATACCTTCAAAGAAAAGGTATTGCATATTCCGGGCCTGAAGCTGTTGAGTTATTGTACTATTCCTCCATTATCTGAAGATACCTGGTCGACCGATTTCACTTACAATGGTATAAAGAATACAGATTTTGAAATACGTATGTCCATCGCTGACCGTAACTATTTTCAGGTGTTTGGCCTGCAGGTTATTGCTGGGAGGGCAACTTTTGCAAATGATACGGCTCAGGGTGGTGTGGTCAATGAAACATTTGTGCGCAAAATGGGGCTTTCAGATCCGCGGGATGTGCTTGGCAAGACAATCCTCGCAGGAGGGAATAAGCTGCCCATCGTAGCAGTAATAAAAGATTTTCATGACAAGTCATTGAAGGAAAGTATTTCTCCACTGCTGATTTTCCCTAATGATAATGAATATTATAAAGCTGCTCTTCAGATCGATGAAAAGGTGCTCATGCCTGCCATGAAACGGGTTGAAAACATATGGAATGCTACTTTCCCCAATTATATTTATGAGGCGAAATTTGTCAGCGATGATGTAAACAGATATTATGAAAATGAGCGGGTTACGGGTGTACTGTTCCGGGTTTTTGCCGGCATGATTATCTTCATTTCTTTTACAGGTCTGTTCGGGCTGGTATCATTTGTAGCTTCTCAAAGGCGCCGGGAAGTGGCCATCAGAAAAGTACTTGGGGCAACAACGGCTGAACTGATTAAAATGCTGAACAGCTCATTTTTGATTATGGTGCTTATTGCAAACTTAGCTGCCTGGCCTTTAGCGTATATCCTTGTGTCAAAATGGCTATCTGGATTTGCTTACCGGATCGACCTCAGTGTATGGCCTTTCTTGCTGGCCTTTTGTGTTTCTATGCTGATTACATTCATCACTGTTAGTTTTCAGTCCTATAAAGCAGCGGTTGCCAATACGGTTGATGCGCTTAAGTACGAATGATTGCAGGAGAGGAGCCCTGATCTTAAACTAAAATTAGTAATAAGGAAATTCTTCTTATTTGGGGACAAGCGGTCAGACAGTTTCGCGCTCCAAGCGGGCATCTTAAAATTTTATAGTTTGGATGCAATGTTATAAGCTGCCTGATGAACAGGCAGCTAAATTAATTCCAAAGGCTGCCGTTCAACCCCAAGATCAGGGCTATCCACAAACCAAGCACGTAACCGATTATACTCAGTACAGTAAATAATCTCCCCTGCCATCCAGCTATATCACGCAATGGCCCGGTTGCATGGTAGCACGCAGCAACAATCGATGCAAGCAAGGGGGTAAGAAGCAAAGGTTTTAGCCTCCAGTAAGCACCCCATGAAGGCTGGCCTTCACCTGCGGTTATTACAAAAAAGCTGACCAGCAATAAACCGATGCCTGCACCTGTGAGCATGCGTTTCATCAGGGCAGGACTAAAGAATGTACTTGTCATCGATTGTCTGTTTTCCATTTCCGTAACTGTTATTTAAATTATAAAGATCGGCAATGTTCCGCAGCAGTCAAAATTAATTTCCGGGATCTTTCAGCTTCTCCAGAACATCCTGAACAGCCTGTGGCAGGCTTGACAGCAGGTTATAGCCTGTTTGCGCCTCAATATCCCTGACCGTTACGATATACTGCTTCCAGTCGGCATTGATACTGTTTACATTTGGCGTATTAATGGCAATCACGCGTGTGCCTGGGCTTACACGGCTAATGTCATTATCACCTTTCGGCATAAGTACTACAACTTTCCATACGTTAGCCGGCACGTTGATTTTTCCATTATTTATGGAAGTAATAACCGATGTGCTTGCCGATCCTATACCACCGCTTCCATAGCTGCCCATAATGATATAGGCTTCGTTACCGCTCAGTACCTGTGTCCTGATATAACTCTCAAAAGCCTCCCAGGTTTTCTGGTTGTTATTTGGTGCCTGAGGAATCATATTGGTCATCAGGAAGGTAGCTGAATTGGCATCACTTGAGCTGGTTCTGTCACCACTTGGACAATTGTGCCCGCGGTCAAAACCAGAACCGGAATAACTGTTGCTCTGAGCCTGGTACCAACCGGAAGGAAGATCAGAAAAAGATGCAAAGTCATCCTTACGGGTTACTGCTCCTGTAAAGTTGGTTGCATCCAGGTGCCAGCTTACCCAGTTCGGACGGCCCTTGGTCATGCTATAGCTTTCACTGTAGTATTTCATGTCGATCAGGTAGTTTTCTGCAACAGTAACAGAAGCTATTGCCGCTGAAGGATTACCGAGCAAAAGGTTAGAGTTATCACCTGCTGCGGGAGGAGCATCAACACCTGCAACCGGCGTTCCGCGCCCTGCAGTTGGGGTCGTAGTTTTCGTCGTATCAGCTGGATTGGTATCCGGAGCGCCTATAATAATACCAGGATCTCCAATTCCCTTAAATGTAACATCGTCAATATTGATGCGTGCTGTTCCTGCTTTTTTTATCAGGAAACGAACCCTGGCTGTTGCAGTGACTGTAAACGAATCTGTTACAAGAGCAGTGCTGGATTCTGTAATGTCAGTTCCTAGCTGTGTAAAAGTCTTTCCGGCATCGGTAGACATCAGCAGCTGCCAGGTACTGTTGGCATCTGAACCAAACTTCGCGTGCTTGATGTAAATTTTTGATAAACCGGCAATGTCAAAATTCATTCCCAGGTAACCTGTCCTTAAACGGACTGATTTTGCACCGTTTTTCGCATCAGTAGCGAGATTACCTAACAGTGCATCACTGAGCGTCCACTTTCCTGTGGTCAGCTGTAAGCTATCGATTGCATATCCGCCTTTGGTACCTGACTCAAAGTCCTCAGTAATTGAATAAGACACTGGTACCGGCGAGGCAACAACAGGAGTTTCGGTATTGATTGCTGTTTTCTTTGAACAGGCCGAAAAGGACAGTACACCAGCAAGGCTACAATAAAATAGTAGATTTTTAATAGTCATAGATTTAGAATTGCCCGCAGAAAAGGGGAGTGAGTTAGGTAATAAATGTTAGTACTGATTAAAAGTATAGATCTCTGATAAACCTTCAGCTATTATTTTACTGTAACCCGGGTAAACATTTGTTATAATGGTGGTTATCATATCACTATCAAATGTAAAAATAATGATATGGCATTGATATTGCAAATTATTCAGGTGATACCCTGATGCTGGCCACGATCTGACGTATCTTACCATCCAGCTCTTTGGCAGACTTTTCAAGCATGGGCAGTTCTTCCATATCATTTATTCTGCCATCCAGGCGGATAAGGCTTAGCAATCCTAAAATGGACGCTACAGGCTTACGGAATTCGTGCGACTGGATCAGGGCGATTTCTTTCAGCTTTTCGTCCTGCATTTTCAGGGTAGTTTCCTGCTGAACCCGTTTATTCACATCGGCAACGTTAATAGAAACACCAATGATTTCATTGTCTGCATTGAAGGCTGGCTCAAATTTTACCACCCGCCAGTAATCTTTACCATTTTCTTTGAGGTTTCTTTCATCATAAACGGCAGTGCCATTTAATGCTATCTGGTAGTCCCTGTAAAATATCCGGAGGTTATCCTGATGGATGAAGTGCACCATGGGTAAACCCTTTTGCATCTGCAGCCCGTATGAATTTTTCACATGCCTCTCCCATGTCCTGTTGAAAGCTAAAATTTCAAATTTTTTCCCCAGCAATAAGTGCTGGTCAATTGAACTTTCAAAAAATGACCGCAGTTCAATCTCAGAACGTTTTGTATCCACACATAAATCCTTCATCAGGCTCAGGCTCCTGTCAAAATCCAGCAATTGTACGGCTTGTTTGGCCATTACCTTCAGCATCTTTTCCTGATCAGTTGTCAGTATCCCAGGCTGGTCGTCCAGAACACATAAACTTCCTATATTAACACCATCTGAGGTTTTCAGTGGTATCCCCGCTAAAAATTTAATGCATTGCTGACCAGTCCCGCTCAGGAGATCTTCTATCAGGGTATCGTCAACAGTGACAACACAATCCTGGTTACAGATGTAGTTGCATACTGATTTTAGCTGTGGGGCCGATTCGAAATTAAATGTTTTCTGAAGACTAATAGATTGACTTTCATGGTCTTTAAGGATTAATACTGCTTTAGATGTTCTACATATGCCGGCGGCCAGTTCAATAAGTGCGCCTAGTTCTGCGTCCTTATCAATTTCGATTTTGAGGAATCTGTTGAGTTCAAGTTGTTTTTCAAGCTCTTTTAGCGCATACGGCATATACCAGGAGTCATATTTACAGTAGTTGATATACGGGAATAAGTTCCATACAGATTGTTGTGGCGGTCTTATTATTACATGCTTAAAGCTTTGATCCATAGAATAGCGGCATCCACTGGTTCCTGTGATTTTGCAAAGGCAGTGTTATGTCCCAGATCCGGAAACAACCGATACATATAGGGCTTGCCTTGTGCTTTAAGCGTATTGAGACGTTCTGTTGAAAGCGCTACCGGAACCTGAATATCCTTGCCCCCGAAAAGCCAAAGCCCGGGGCAGGAAAGCCTGGCCAGAGCATCCCGCGGATCGGTCGCTGCGAATTGATAACGGTCAGGATCACTGCTTATGTGTCTGCGCGCTTCATCCTCAGTGTGCGTATCCCAGAAGCTGGCGTTTCCTTGTGTGTAAAACTGAAATCTCAGCTGTTCCAGGGTGCTGACAACAGGCCCGCTAAATATCACAATAAAATCTACTCCTGGATTGCTGTATGCCGCAAGAGGAATGACCCAGCCGGCCTGACTAAAACCCATTAATCCCAAAGGTCCGTGATCCTTCGGCAGATGCGCCAATAGTGTTTTAGACGCAGCACTTGCATCCAGCGCCAGCAGCTTAAGATTGGCAGAATCTATATTGTTCGTTCCCACTTCCGGTCCGGCATATATTCCGCCCGACTTCCCCGATCCGCGTTTATCATAGCTGAAAACCATAATACCTTTTCCGGCTAAAAGGGAAGCTATCCCTGCCATCCTTGTTTCCTTACCAGATCCATGCACAAGGACAACCGATGCATATTGTTGTTTGGGCTTAAAAATAGTACCTGCCAGAATAATCCCGGCACTTTTAAAGTTCACATCTTCAGTGCTGAAATCCTGTATAGAAGCAGGATCGGCTTCAGTTTGTCCAAACAAGGTACCGCTGAAGCAGCAAAGCAGGATAAATAAATAGGATCTCATATAGTAAATTTTAATGGAGGTGTAAACGTTAAACAATATTAGTCAGGCCAGAAACCTGAAAATGATAAATGTGATGAAATACCTAAAATATGTGATGAAAGTGCGGTTTCCTGCCAGCTCATTGCAAGCATTGACTGGATGACCGTAGTCTTGTCTTTTATATTGCACGGCAATTAATTTGCCTGTTAAGGGATAATTTAATACTACTAACTTTGTAGTATATTTTATAAATTGATATATTTACCCCCGGAACAGGTCACAATTGGCGTTGGCGCCTGTTGCAGCTCACGAATTAAACAAACAAGATATGAACCATTTCTACAATGCCGGCCGGGTATCCGGGCCGCGGGCATATGCTGTATCAGAGAAAACACGACAGCATTTCCTACACCTTATTCTTTTCCTGCTTTTCATCCCCTTCGTAGCAGGAGCACAGCAGACATCACCTTTGGTGAACTCCACACTGTCAGGAACAGTAATCGATGCAAAAACAAAAGAAACCCTGATCGGGGCAGTGGTACATATTCAGGGAACCACACACCAGGTCTCTACAGACAAAGACGGTAAATTCAGCTTTGTTACCGGTCAGAAATTTCCTTATACATTGATCATCAGTTTTGTCGGTTATGAAAAAGCTACCGTGGTTGCCAATCAAAGCCCGGTTACGATCAGCCTCACTGAAAGTCCAAACCAGCTCAACGACGTAGTCGTAGTAGGGTACGGCACACAAAAGAAAACAAGCCTCACCAGTGCTGTGAGTACCATCAGCGGCAATACCCTTGTTCAGCGTCCTGTTTCAAATGTTCAGCAGTCTCTGCAGGGACTTGCACCGGGCGTTACAGTACTGGATAGGGGAGGAGCTCCCGGACAATCCAGCGCTACCATCCGTGTCCGCGGAATAACTACATTTAATATCAACAGCAGTTCCACCGGCGGATACAACCTGGATAAAAATGATGCCCTTGTCATCGTAGACGGGATTGAGCAGAAACTGGCTGATATCAATCCTGATGATATCGATAATGTTTCGATACTGAAAGACGCTGCTTCTACCGCCATCTATGGTTCAAGAGCTACCAATGGTGTTGTCCTTATTACTACTAAACGGGCAAAGGAGAACAAACTGACTATCAACTACAATTACTATTACGCATCACAGAATGCCATCAACAAACCCGAAATGATGGGACTGGAAGCGTACATGCGCATGCAACAGGCCGCCTATACCAATGCAGGCGCAGCTTTACCCGCCAGGTTTACAGAAGAATCTGTTCAAACCTGGATCAACGCTACAGACCGCGAAAAGTATCCGCTGCCCAACGTATGGTTCGACAGGGTGCTGAAATCTGCTCCGATGCAGAACCACAGCCTTTCCATTGCCGGTGGAGACGATAAAATCAAAACCCGTTTGAGTGCCCGCTATCTCAACCAGGATGGTATTGCTCCAAACTTTAAAGATGAGCTGAAGGAGGTGAAATTAAACACTGACTACAATGCTGCGAAGATCTTAAAATTTACGGGCGACCTGAATTACAGGTCTAATCATGCCACTAACCCTACAGTTGATCCTTTCAATAACCTGTTTCACGGCTCGCTGTGGGCGGTACCAAAATACGCGGATGGAACATATGGCTTAAGCACGCAGGGCAACAATCCATTGATGTTTGCAGAAATCGGCGGGATATCATCCAAATTTGATGATAACCTGGTGGCTAACTTAAAGGCCGAGCTGGAGATCCTTCCCGGGCTGAAGATCTCTACACAATACGGCGCGAGAATACAGAACATCCAGCAAAAGATCTTTACCAACGCCTATTCCAATACGGATAAAAATACCAATATCACTAAAACTATAGCCAATAACAGCCTAACAGAAGTAAGGAATAACCTGCGGGAATACACCTGGAATAATTTGATAACTTACGATAAAGCTGTAGGCAAAAGCTCATTCCGCGGACTGATCGGTCATTCCGAAATCTCAAATACCCAGAACTATCTTACTGCCTATCGGGAACGCTTTTACAATAATGACGTTACTTCCATCGGTCAGGGTGCCAACGATGGTACAAAAAGTAACTCGGGCTATGATGCGCAATTCGGACTGCGCTCGTTTTTTGGAAGGGTAAATTACAGCTACGATAACAAGTACCTGCTCGAAGCAAACGGCAGATACGACGGTTCCTCAAAGTTTACCGGCGATAAACGTTACGGGTTTTTCCCCTCCTTTTCTGCCGGATGGCGCATCTCACAGGAGAGTTTCTGGCAAAGTCTGAGCAACACAGTGAATGAACTTAAAGTAAGGGGGTCCTGGGGTAAAACAGGTAACCAGTCGGTAGACCTGTACAGTTATTACTCCGCGCTGGCCCTTACCACCTATACCTTTGGCGGTGTAGCAGTTCCTGGTTACCGCCAGTCTACACTGGCCAATACAGACCTGGGCTGGGAGTCTACCACTCAGCTTGACATCGGGCTGGATGCCACCTTCCTGAAAAACCGACTGAGCTTTACGGCCGACTACTACAGGAAAGTGACGAATGATATTTTACTCAACCTGGGTATACCTGCTACAGTTGGCCTTGCAGCGCCTCCGCAGAATGCCGGATCAGTAGAAAACAAAGGTTTTGAGTTCAATGCGGGATACCGCGGCGGCGAAGCTGATTTTAAATACAATATCAGTGCTAACCTGTCTATCAATAATAACAAGGTGCTCGACCTTAAAGGTACGGGCCCGTATATCACAGGTTCGGATATCGACCCGAGATATATTATCAGGACCGGACTGCCGGTGAATACCCTCTGGGGATATAAAACAGACGGGCTGTTCCAGACACAGGCACAAGTGGATAGCTATCCAACCTATGCCGCAAATTCCAAACCAGGGGATGTGAAATATGTAGACCTCAACAATGACGGCAAGATCGACGCAAAC
>Ga0308163_10001459_pt1 | contig 25848 bp, 25 predicted proteins | sample PhyTR1_FD_201037 | JGI IMG/M metagenome (GOLD analysis project Ga0308163, IMG submission 201037) | Phyllosphere microbial communities from UC Gill Tract Community Farm, Albany, California, United States - DLSLT.R1 | ecosystem: Host-associated > Plants > Phyllosphere > Unclassified | place: USA... | reverse complement strand
GGATCAGCTCCTTATTGACCTGGCTCTGGTCGAGGATGCGCTCTTCGCGGTCGAGCTTGAGGTGCTGCAGGTGCTCGCGCAATTCGATCAGGATATGGTCGACCGGATCGTCGAGCGCCGAGACGATGCTGTGCACGTGCAGCGGATCGCGCCCGGCCCGCTCCAAGGTCAGATCCTGGCGCAGGTCGGAGAACTTGTGCTCGCGCGCCTGGGCGCAGATGTGATCAAGCTCCTCGGGGTTGAGGAATTGCGCGGTCAGCTTCTGGCGCGACAGCGCCTTGAGCGAGCTTTCCAGCAAATTTTCGGCCGCCGCGTTGGCGTAGGCGATGTGGCCCTCGGCGTCGAGCAGCACCACGGCCGAGGCCAGCAGTTCGAGGCCGGCCAGCGCCGGTGGACGGTTCATGGCGGCCACGGCGCGGGCGGCGATATTACTGACAAGGCTCATGGCAGGCTCGATTCAAACTGTTTTTCATCGGATGTTGGCGATCTCGCGTTTCAAGGCGTCGACATTCTTTTCCGAGCGGCTGATGCTGTCGCGCAGCGCGGCCACCCGTTCCTGGTACTTGGCGTAGTTGCGTTCGTCGCCGCGCCGTTCCGGCTCACCGCCGTTGAACTCGGTGCGCAACGCCGCCAGTTTCAGCATTTCGTTTTTCAGCTCGTCTTCCAGTATCGCGCGGCGGTCGGCGTCGCGCGCACGCTGCTCGGCGCTGTCGACGCGCGGGAAGTCGCCCGGCGTGGCGGCCTGGCTGGCCGGCGCCGGCGTCGTCGCCGGTCCGGCCGCGCGCGCCGGCGCTTGCCGCTTGGGCGGCGCCGGTATCGCCAGCCCCGGCAAATCCATCGCCTTGCAGTAATTGCCGCGATAAACGTCGGTGTATTCGGTACTGCCGTTGGGCGGCGTGCATTTGTAGATCACGCCCTGCGCCCGCGCGGCGCCGCCGGCAGCCAGCGCCAGCGCGATTGCCAGCGCGATTTCCAGCATACTTGTCTGCGCCATTGTCCGCGCAGACGCGGCGCCAACCTTGGCCAAACCGCATCGTTTGAAACTCAGTGTCATTCGTCATCCGTGGGTGGAACGCTCCATCCCGAATATACAACATCCAAACAAAAACGCGGGGAAAGCCATGGCCTCCCCCGCGTTTTTTACTTCACTACAAGCATCGGCACGCCGATGCGTTGCAATTACAGCGAGTAGTACATGTCGAACTCGGCAGGGTGGGTCGTCATGCGCATGCGCTGGACGTCCTGCATTTTCAGTTCAATGTAAGCATCGATCATCGAATCGCTGAACACGCCGCCACGGGTCAGGAACTCGCGGTCTTTGTTCAGGTTGTCGAGCGCTTCTTCCAGCGACGAGCACACGGTCGGGATCAGCGCGTCTTCTTCCGGCGGCAGGTGGTACAGATCTTTCGAAGCGGCCTCGCCCGGATGGATCTTGTTGGCGATACCGTCCAGACCGGCCATCAGCAGCGCGGCGAAGCACAGGTACACGTTTGCCAGTGGATCAGGGAAACGGGTTTCGATACGGCGGCCTTTTGGATTGGCCACGTGCGGAATACGGATCGACGCCGAGCGGTTCTTGGCCGAGTAAGCCAGTTTGACCGGCGCTTCGAAGCCTGGAACCAGACGCTTGTACGAGTTGGTGCCCGGGTTGGTGATCGCGTTCAGTGCCTTGGCGTGCTTGATGATACCGCCGATGTAGTACAGCGCGGTGTCCGACAGGCCGGCATAGCCGTCACCAGCGAACAGGTTGACGCCGTCTTTCCAGATCGACTGGTGCACGTGCATGCCCGAACCGTTGTCGCCAACGATAGGTTTCGGCATGAAGGTGGCGGTTTTGCCGTAGCTGTGGGCCACGTTCCAGACCACGTATTTCAGGTTCTGGGTCCAATCGGCGCGCTCGACCAGGGTCGAGAACTTGGTGCCGATTTCGTTCTGGCCGGCGCCGGCCACTTCGTGGTGGTGCACTTCGACCGGGATGCCCAGCGATTCGAGGATCAGGCACATTTCCGAACGCATGTCCTGGAAGCTGTCGACCGGAGGAACCGGGAAGTAGCCGCCCTTGACGGTTGGACGATGGCCGCTGTTGCCGCCTTCGAGCTTCTCGCCGGTGCTCCACGACGCTTCGTCGGAATCGATCTTGACGAAGCAGCCCGACATGTCGATCTTCCAGCGCACGCTGTCGAAGATGAAGAATTCAGGTTCAGGGCCGAAGTAGGCGGTGTCGCCCATGCCGGACGATTTCAGGTAGGCTTCGGCGCGCTTGGCGATCGAGCGCGGGTCGCGGTCGTAGCCCTTGCCGTCGGCAGGCTCGATGACGTCGCACTGCATGAACAGCGTGGTCTCTTCCATGAACGGATCGATGTTCGCGGTGTTTGGATCCGGCAGCAAAATCATGTCGGATGCTTCAATACCCTTCCAGCCGGCGATCGAGGAACCGTCGAACGCGTGACCCGATTCGAACTTGTCGATGTCGAAGTGCGACACAGGCACGGTGACGTGCTGTTCTTTACCACGGGTATCGGCGAAACGGAAATCAACGAATTTGACTTCGTTTTCCTGGACCATTTTCAAGACTTCTGCGGCTGTCATTGCCATGCGTATCTCCTAAAGGAATGTGTATAACTGGTGCGCTCTGTATAAGCAGTATCCATGCCAGCCTGAAACTCATAACGATATGTTCATAGCGTCTTGGAACTCCCCGACAAAAGAGACTAAAACGGGGCAGAGCACCAAAATGCGACGATCGACACCGGATTGGTGCGGCACCAACTTGGTGCAAACCGGTCAAACCGCACCATGGTCGTGCATTTTTCTTTTTTCTCGGAAAATTGCACGGCTTTGGTGCGCCATTATCTCCGACGTACACAGGACGCCTATAATAAACTCAATCTTATTTGAAGGGACATCCCATGAGCAAAATAGACGAGATCCTGGCCGTGGCCCGTGGGCGCAGCAAGGACTGGCCGTATGCCGGCGCGGTCACGCCAGAGGAGGCGTTCGAGTTGATCGGCGCCGACAACGCCGTCAAGCTGGTCGACGTGCGTACCAACGCCGAGCGCGACTGGGTCGGCCGGGTAGCCATTCCGGAAGCCCAACATGGTGCGGTACAGTGGAGCATTTATCCGGGCGGCATCGCCAACCATGACTTCATCGAGCAATTGAACTCGGTGGCGCGCAAGGATCAGGTGTTGTTGTTCCTGTGCCGCTCGGGCGTGCGCTCGCGTGGTGCGGCCAAGCTGGCCACGGAGCACGGCTATCAGCACTGCTACGACATCCTCGAAGGCTTCGAGGGCGACAAGGACGAGCACAGCCACCGCAAGAACATCGGCGGCTGGTGCAAGGCCGGTTTGCCGTGGACCGGGGCGTAACGAGAACCCCTGACCCCGCGACGCGTTTCGAACCTTCAGCGTCACCGCATATGGGGTCGTACCCAAAGGGGTACGACCCCGCTTGGCGGTGCGGGTTCAAAGCTTGCTAAACCGGCACCGCCAAGGTCGCCGACGACGCGCCCTCGCCCTCCCCCATCAGAAACTGTATCCGTTTGCGCACGAACTGAATGTGGCTGCGCAAACCGTACAAACCATCCGCAAACGACAGCGGAATCGAGATCTGGTTGACCAGCTCCTCGATCTCGTCTAGCCGCTGGAGCTGCTCCTGGTACACCTGCATGCGGGTCGCCTCCGGTGCGCTCTCGACCTGCTGTTCCACCGTGCGCAACTGGCCATACCAGCGATACACCCGCGAACGGATGCGCCACACGTACAGGGGCGGAATAATCCGCGACAACGGAATAATCAAGGCGCTCAGCGCCAGCGCCACCACCCACATGCGATCGAAGAAATTAGCCAGCCAGAACGTCATATAACGCTGCAGCAGCGGCGGGCCGTTCTTGTAGAACTTGGCCGCCTCGGCGTCGACCGGAATCTCGGTGTATTTGGCCGACGGGAACTGTCCCTGTTGCTGGAACCAGCCGGCGCCGTTGTGAATGCCGCTGGCCGCCTGCACGAACAAATCGACCAGCGCCGGGTGCAGGTCGTCGCGCGCCACCAGGGTGGCGGTCGGCGCGATCAGGTTGTAATTCTCGCTGGGGATGTCGCGACCCAGGTCGACGATCCCCTGCGGCAGCACCACGTGCGTCAAGAACGGCAGCTTGCGCGCGTAGGCCTCGGCCTGGCTGAAGTTGAACAGCTTGATGCCCGGCGTTTGCAGCAGCATCTGGATCAGCGGCGCTTCCGGCGCCGAGGTGAACACCAGGCCGTCGATGCGCCCTTCAAGCAGCTCCACCACGGCCGGCGTGTTGGCCAGCGAGTAGCGTTCGACGTCTTCCTTCTCCAGGCCGTTCAGCGACAGGACCTGGCGGAACAGGCGCGGCGCCCCGGCGCCCTTGGGACCGAAATTGATTTTCCTGCCTTTTAACTGGCTCAGCTGGGTGATCGGCGGCTGGTCCTTGGACTCGCGCAGGAACAGCCACAGCGGCTCGACGAACAGGCTGCCCAGCGACGACAGGCCCTCGCGCTCGGCCACTTCCTCGTTGGTCGAGCCGCTTTGGACAAAGGCGATGTCGACTTCACCGGCGCGCAGGCGGCGCAGGTTTTCGCCGGAGCCGGCCGACGGCACCAAGGTGACCTTGACGCCATGCTTGGCCAGCGCGGCGGCGTATTTTTTGCCGAACTCCTCGTAGGCGCTGTTTTCCTGGCCGGTGGCCAGGCGCACGCTGCGCGGCGGCGCCGGATCGACCAGCCAGTAGGCCAGCAGGCAGACGCCGACGATCAGGGCAATGGTGGGCGCCGAGGCGACAAACAAGTCCCGCACCGAGAACTGCGTGAACTTGAGGATTTTGGACATGTGGTGGCGCATTGGTTTCATGGGCTAGTACCATGCCAACAAATGAGCAATTATGCAAGGGAAATACGGGCTGGTGGATTGAGCGGCGCCTTAACCCGCGAGGCCAGGCGGGGTCGTACCCCTTGGGTACGACCCCTGCGGGTCGCCGTGCGGGTTAAAAATCAGCCGCCGCAGGCCCGCAGCGTAGCCGCTGTGGCGGCGTTGGCCGGCACCCCGGCCGTTTTGAGCGCCGCGACCGGCGGCACCGCGCCCGGCGCAGCCACCGGATTCGGCTCGATCAACGGCATCAAGCTCGGCGCCAGCACCACCAGCAACTGCACCGGCAACGCGCTGGTGAAATCGTAATTCTTCGATTCCGGGCCGTGCACATACGCCGTCATGCTGCCGAAGAAGCGCTCGCCGATGTTGAACACGAACGTCGCCGACCGGTTCACATAGCGCGATTCGATCAACCGTCCGCCGCCGCCGTAGACGTCGAAGCGCTGGTCGCCGGTACCGGTCTTGCCGCCCACCGGCAGCACCGTGCCGTCGGACTGCACAAACGCCATGCGGGCCCGCTTGGCGGTACCGTCCGACACCACGCCACGGATCGCATCGGCCACCACGCGCGCCACTTCCGGCGACAGCACCTGCTCATTGGTCGTAGGCTTGGCCTTGCTCACCACCGTCTCATACGGCGTGCCCTTGGCGAAGTGCAGCGACGAGATCCGCTGGCTGCTCTTGCGCACGCCGCCGTTGACGATAATGCCCATCATTTCGGCCAGCGCGGCCGGCCGGTCGGCCGACGCGCCAAGGGTCGTCGCGTACGACGGCACCAGCGATTCGAACGGATAGCCCATCTTCTTCCACTGCTTGTGGATTTCCATGAAACCTTCGACTTCGATCAGGCCGGCGATGCGGCGGTCCTGCGCGTGCTTGCGGTGCGTCTTGAACAGCCACGAATAGACTTCCTGGCGTTCCTTCTCGCTGGCCGCCGTCATCTGCGACAGGGTCGCCTTCGGATGCACGCGCATGTACGCGGCCATCCACAATTCGAGCGGGTGGATGCTGGCCAGGTAGCCGCGGTCCGGCAGCGACCACTTGTCGATCGCGTACTGGTCGTACAGCTTGGCGATGCGCTCGTCCGACACCTCGTTCTGCGACGGCAGGTACTCGTGCAGGAAGTCGCCGAACTGCTTGATGCTGGCGGCCGGATACACGGTGCGGTAGATCACGGCCAGCCGCGTCGGCGTGCTGCGGATGTTGGCCAGCAGGATCTTGTCCAGATCGGCCGCCGGCTTGCCCTTGTACTTGGCGTAGAAGCGGTTCAGGAACTCCTTGCCTTCCTTGTCGGCGAAACGCGCCAGGTAGACCGCGCGGCGCGGATCGTCGGCGTCGGCCAGCAGCGAGGCCGACGAGCCCGGCGTCTGGAACATGTAGAACTTGGCGACGTCGCGCATCAGGCGCACGAACACCAGGTTGGTCGAGCGGCGCAGCGCCTCGGTGACGGTGAAGATCTTGCCGTTATCTTCCTTGGAGAAGTTGCCGAAGTAATGCAGGCCGCCGCCGGTGAAGAAGCCCTCGCCCGGATTGCCCGAGTACTTGCGTTCCATCGCCGCGTTCAGCATCGGCGTCAGTTCGCGCTCGGCGCTGCCGACCGGATGCGCCTTCAGGTACTCGACCGCCCACAGCGACAGCTTGTCCTGCGGATCGACCGGGATCATCGTCAGCGTTTCGACGTTCATGCCCTTGTACTTCTTGTTGAGCTGATCGATGATGTCCAGGTAGGACACCAGCGTGCGCAGCTTGGCGGTCGAACCGAGATCGAGCTTGGCGCCTTCGTTGATGTCGAGCGGCTGGTCGTAGTTGTCGGTCTGCAGGCGCAGCAGGTTGTTGTCCACGCCCTTTTCCAGCAACGTGAAGCTGTACACCACGTTGGCCGGATCGCCATTGCCCAGCATGCCCTTGCCGGTCAGGCCGGCGGCGGCCGCGCGCTCGGGATCGCGCAGATCGCGCAGCACCTGCGTTACCGCCTTCTGCGCCTGCGCGTCGAGCGTGCTGACCACGTTCAGGTCAAGACGGTCGAGGTTGTACATGCGGTTGTCGCCCAGCAGGTTGGCCAGGTGGTTGCGGATCGCGTTGGAGGCCTTGCGGCCCACAAACGTCATTTCCGGCGCCGCCTGCAGGCCGTTGCCCTTGAACGGATGCAGCGGCTGCTTGAGGGCGACGTCGCGCAGCGCCGCCGTGATGATGCCTTCCTGCGCCAGCACGCGCAGATGGCTGTCGGCCAGCACTTCGAGGTCGTCGGCGCCGTCGCCCAGGTAGTAGCTCGGACGGCGCTGCGCGATCATCAGGCTCAGCGCTTCCTTGTACATCAGCGCGGTCTCGGCATCCGGATTGTCGAGATTGCCGCTGAGACGGCGGTTGACGTCGGCGAACTCGCGGCCGTACCACACCCACATGCCGTCGCCGATGCCGTTGACCTCGCCGTAGCCGGGCTTGGCCGACAGCGGCACCGTGTTCAGGTAGTCGATGACGATGCGGCGGCGCGCCTTGGTCGTGTCCGGTCCGTCCTGGTAGGAGCGCAGGCTGGCCGAGACCATCTGCTGCAGCTTGTCCTTCATCGAGCCGGTGCGGCCCTCGGGCGAGTGGCGGTATTTCTCGATCTGCGTGGCCAGGGTGCTGCCGCCGGCCGCGCGATGGCCGCCGGCCACCGCGTTGACGCTTTTCTCGATGACGGCCTTGCCCAGCCGGTCCCATTCGACGGCCGGGTTGCGTTTCGGGTATTTGTTGTCGAGCAGCTCGCGGTTCTCGATGTACAGCAGGCTGTAGATCAAGGCCATCGGCGCCTGCTCGAACTTGTTGTAGATGCGTTCCGGATAGCTGGCCGCGAACAGCTCCTGCGCGCGGCAATCGTAGATCGTCAGGCCGGTCTTGGTCTTCTCGTGGTACGTGGCAAAGATGCCCATGTCGGCCAGTTCCGCCATCTTCGGCGAAATACGCGCCTGCGCGCTGACCTGGTAGTCGCGCGTGCGCAGCTTGGCCAGGTAGTCGGGCAGGCTGGCGTAGCCGAGCCGCTCGTCGTACGGGCTGTCGTGCGGGAAGCGGATCGACTTGCTGGCCCCCGGTTCGACCTTGTACGTCATCTTGCCGGCCAGGTCGGTGAAGATGCGGGCCTGCAGGCTGGAGGTGCGGCTCTCGTGCACGCCCCACCACACGCCAAACGACACGCCGACCAGCAGCACCACGATCAAGGCGTTGCGCGAACGCTTGCTCTTGGTGGGCTCGCCCGGCGGCGGCGCGTCCATCTGCGCTTGCGCCAAATGCGCCTCGCTTTCTTCGGAGGTAAGGGGCGGCACCACATGCAGGTGCCGGGTGCGACGATAGCCTAATGCTGCGGCGCCTGCGCGCAACTTGCGGGCGGCACGAACGAGGGGCCGGCGGAAACGACGATTGCTTAACATATGATTCAAACCGGTCAGCTGTTTCAGTAAAACCTACTAGCCACCATTGCACCACATCGGCACGGCGGCAACCGATGAGAAGACACAATAATTTGCAACCGTAGTTTATTTTTCGCAAAAAAACAACGGCGTTTCTCCCCTAGGGAGTAACGCCGTCAATGCCCGCGACCGCCAGGCGGCAACACTATGACAACTACGTGACAAGGGCATAATGTCGAAGCGCTATCGACCGATAACGGGGCGACATCACACGATACCTGCGCGCACTAAATGTTGTTGAATTCCACGTCGAGACGCTTGAGTTCCGCGCGCATGTGCTCGAACGCGGCCAGCGTCTGCGCCGGCTCGCCTTTGACGCCGAGCTCGATATGGCGGCGGGTATTGGCATCGCCCACACTTGGCAGGCTGAACACCTTAACGCGCGGATAGCGCGACTCGATCTCCACCATCAGCGGCGTCAGCGCCGACTCGGCCGTCTCGTACACCAGCACCGACTGCTCCAGATGCGGCTCGCGGTTGAACAGGTTGGCGTAGTGGTGGTCGAGCACCCACTCGATCATCGGCCACGCCATCACCGGGAAGCCCGGCACGAAGTAATGCTTGTGCAGCGAGAAGCCGGCGATGTTGTTGTAGGGGTTGGGAATCAGCGCCGCGCCTTGCGCGAACTCGGCCATCTTCAGGCGGTGCAGGTTCTCGTCCGAGTTCAGATCGACCGGGTGGCCGGCCTCCTGCCCCATCTGCACGATGCGCTGCTGGATATTGAGCTTGCCCTGCTCGTGCAGCACCAGCGGCAGGCCCAGCGCGTTGGCGGCGGCCAGCCGGGTGTGGTCGTCCGGCGTGGCGCCGATGCCGCCGCAGCAGAATACGATGTCGTCGCTGGCGAAGGTGCGCTGGAGCGTGGCCGTGATGCGCGCCGGGTCGTCGGCCAGAATCTCCGCCCACGCCAGCTGCAGGCCGCGCGCGGCCAGCATTTGCACCACTTTCGGGAAATGCTGGTCGACGCGCCTGCCGGACAGGATTTCGTCGCCGATGATGATGAGTCCAATCGCCATGATGAGTTTCCGTTTTCTTAAAATTCCGCCGCCGGCGGTTCGGCCTTCATGGCCTCGGCGGCGCGCATGCGCGCCAGCGCTTCGAGGCAATAATAGGCGAACCACAACGCGGTGAAAATAAACACCAGCACATACAGCCAGATCGACGCGGCTGCCAGGAAGGGGAAGAATACCACCGCCATCACGCCACCCAGCCAGATCGCGCCCGGCAACGCCCCGGCCGCGCCGGACACCACGCCGATGGCGATCAGCGGCCAGCGGTGCTCGGCCAGCAGCTGGCGGCGCTCGTCGGCGCTGGCGTAGTCGGCCAGCACGTCGTAGACCATCATGCGGCTGGTCAGCCAGCCCCACAGCAGCGCCTGCACGAACACCGCCAGCGGCGGAAACACGTACAGCGGCAAGGTCAGCAGCCACAGGCCGATGAAAGCGGCCATGCCGCCCAGCGCCACGCCCACGCTGCCCAGCACGCTGCCGCCGTTGCGCTGTTCGAGCTGCGGATAATTGCGCGCGCCGATGTGGCGCAGGATCACCGGCATGGCGATGACGCCGATGAAGATCAGCGCCGTCAAGATCATCAGCGGCAGCAGCAACAGCATCGCGATCAACGGCACCACGACTGTTTTCAACGCGCCAAGACCGAACGAGCTCAGGAAGCTGCCGCTGTAGCTGAACACGCCATATTGCGAGAACGTCGCGTGGACGAAATCGATCAGCGGCTGCAGGCCCAGATACAGCAGCACCGCCCACACGCCAACCGCCAGCAGGAACGGCGCCAGGCTCATGAGCAGCAGCTTGCCGTGCCATTGCGAGGCGAAGGCGCGGCCCCACGCGCGAACCACCGCGGGGAATCGGCCCGCCATCAGACGGTGTCCTTGCGCGCGTATTCAACCATGCGCTTGAGCGCCAGCCAGTGCTGGGAGAAGAAGCCGCGGCCGTATTCGCGGCCCGGCTTGACCGCGCCGCCGGCGTCGGCCTGCGGCAGCTGGTCGCGGATGCCGGTGGCGACGAATTGCGGCGTGAAGTTCGCGGTGCGGAAGATGATGTCCCAGATCGGCAGCAGCACGGCGAAATTGCAGCCGCCCAAGGTGCCTTTACCGTTCGATTCATGGCCGACGCCGATCGCGTGGTGCATGCGGTGATAGCGCGGCGACACCAGCAGCCACTCGCCGACCTTGCCGAAGTGGATGCGCACGTTGGCGTGCTGCAGGCTTTGCAGGATGCGCGACACCGACACCAGCATCACGTATTGCGACGGTTCGACGCCGATGCCCAGCGCCAGCACGCCCATATAAATGTCGCGCAGCAGGTCGTCGAGCAGATGGTTGCGGTTGTCGCTCCACAGGTTCATGTTCTGCTGGCTGTGGTGCAGGCCGTGCAGCCACCACCAATTGAAATGGTGCGAGGCGCGGTGGTACCAGTAATCGAAGAAATCGAGCACGACGAAATACACCAGGAAGGCGCCCAGCGGACTGATGCCGGGCAACAGCGACTCCAGGTTAAACGGCTGGAAGTTATCGAAGCGCAGCATGCCCGCCACGCTATCGAGCAGCGGATCGAGCGTAAAGAAGATCAACACCGGGAAAAGGCCGATCCGGTGCAGCACGGTGTAGAGGAAGTCGTTCCAGCGCGCGCGCGGATCGTTGAATTTCTGGACCGGGATCATCGCCTCGAGCGGGCGCAGCACCAGGAACAGCAAGGTCAGCTCCAGCACGCCGATCAGCAGCCACTCGGTGCCCTCGAAGGCTTCCTCGATGAATTCGCCGAACCCGAGCTGGAACACCAACGGCTGGATCACCGTCTCGAACAACCAGCCCTGCGCCAGGCCCAGCCAGTCTGAAAGTAGTTGGATCATTTAATGGTGCGACTTGAAAGATGCGACTTTAAAAGATGATTTGTAGTCCGGGTGCTCGCGCAAGGTGGCAAAGCAAAAGCCTTTTTGCGCCAGGCCGCTGATCAACGGCTCCAGGTTGGCCGGCGCCCACGACTCCTTGCGCGACCAGATGCCCATGTGCGCGACAAAGATATCGCCGTCGCGCAAATTGCTGAGCGACTTCTGCAACAATACCGCATTCGGGTATGCCGTGCTCGACAGCTCATCGCCGGAGAAGCCCGCCGGCGCCCAGCCGACATGCGCGTAGCCGCAGGCCTTGGCCGCCGCCAGGGTGCCGGGCGAGGTGCGCCCGGCCGGCGCGCGCCAGATCGGATCGAGGTGGGTGCCGGTCAGCTCGACGAAGCGCTGGTCGACGCGCTTGATTTCCTCGCAATATTGAGCCGGCGTCAGCGTGCGGATCTTGCCGGCGGAAGCGCCGAAGCCGGGCTTGACGCGGAAGCTGGCGCCGCCATCCTTGACCAGCACGTCATGGTCGAAGGTGTGCGAGCCGATCGCATGGCCCTCGGCCACGCGCGCCTTCCAGTACGCCGACCACGACGGATCGAGCGAATAGTCGCCGCGCACGGTCTTCTCGTTGGCGAGGAAGAAGGTGGCCTTGATGTTGTGGCGCTTGAGGGTGTCGGCGATCAGTTCGGCCTGCGACTGGCTGCCGGTGTCGAAGGTCAGGTAGATGGTGCCCTTGCACGCGGCGGAAGCGGCGCCGGCCGGCGCGGCATGCAGCGCCGCCACCGGTGCCAGCACGGCCAGCACGGCCAGGACGGCGGCGCGTTTCATCAGCGCTGGGCGGAGTTGAAGAAGAACACGCCGTGCGGCGAGCGCCCCACCGGTATCGTCTTGACCAGCTTGCGCGTGGCGAGGTCGATCACGGCCACTTTTTTGATCCAGCGCAGCGTGACCCACATGGTTTTGCCGTCGGCCGTCACTTCCATGCAGTCGGGGCCGCCGGGCACGTTGATCTGGCCGACGTTTTCCAATGTCTTCTGATCAATGATGTTGATCGAATTGGAAACACGGTTCGACACATAGGTGTGGCGGCCGTCGCCGGCCGAACGGAAGTTGTGCGCGCCCTGGCCGGTCTTGATGCGCTTGACGGTTTTCTGCGCCTTCCAGTCGATCACTTCGACGTAGTCGCTGCCCATGATGCCCACCAGCAGATACTTGTCGTCCGGCGTCATCGCGATACCGGCCGGCAGCTTACCGACCGGCAGCGTCCATTTGACGGTCTGCGTGGCCAGGTCGATGGCGCTGACCTGGTCGCTGCCCTGCTGCGTGATGAAGGCCATCGTGCTGGCGGCGTTGAACGCCATGTGGCTGGGCAGCTTGGCCAGCGGGATGCGCTTGGCCAGGGTCATGTTGGCGCCGTCGTAGCGGTACAGGTCGACACGATCCAGGCGCAGCGAGGCCGAGATGAACCATTTCTGGTCCGGCGAAAAACCGATCTGGTACGGGTCCAGGATGTCCTTGACGGTGCGCTGCACCTGGCCGCTCTTCGGATCGAGGAAGATCAGCTCGTTGCCGACCGAGCTGGCGACGATCAGCGACTTGTTGTCCGGCGTCGCCATCAGGTGGTGCGGCTCCTTCCCGACCGGGAAGGTGGACAAGTCCTTGTACGTGGCCTGGTCCAGCAACTGCACGGTAGCATCACGCGAGTTGAGCACAACGACAACATTGGCCTGCGCGCTGCCGACGGCAATCGCGGCGCAAACACAGGAGAAAACCACACGGCGGACACTGCGGAGCATGAAGAAATCGCTTAGAAGGACTAAACGTTTATTTTACGTGCAAACTGAGCAGCCACGAGATAAATGCGGACAATTATTCCTATCCGTAATGAAGCGCGGCGGCTTAACCACAGCGGGCTGCTACAATTGCCGGCTGTGTTTAATCAATATAGAAGGAATTACCATGACCACCATCACCACCGAATCCGGCCTGCAGTACATCGAACTGACCGTGGGCGAAGGCGATGAAGCCAAAGCCGGCCAGAACGTCACCGTCCATTACACCGGCTGGCTGCGCAACGACGACGGCACCAAGGGTGCGAAATTCGACTCGAGCAAAGACCGCAACGACCCGTTCGAATTCGCACTGGGCGCCGGCATGGTCATCCGCGGTTGGGATGAAGGCGTGCAAGGCATGAAGGTCGGCGGCGCGCGCCAGTTGATCATTCCCGCGGAACTGGGCTACGGCTCGCGCGGCGCCGGCGGCGTGATTCCGCCAAACGCGACCTTGATCTTCGACGTCGAACTGCTGGGCGTTTAAGGTTCGCTGAACCCGCACCCCCATGCGGGGTCGTACCCCATGCGGGGTACGACCCCTAAGTGGTACGGCATGCGTATCGCTGAATGGATGCGGGGTTTGATCAGCGCTGCCAGTTGCGCCGCAGGGCCTCGAGCTCGGCGCGCGTATCGAGCATGCCGCCGACGATGCGCTGGTCGATCGCCTCCAGCACCGCCGTCGGCATCTCCGTGCCCGCCATCCGGTTGTCGCCCGCCTGCGTCGACGGTCGCACATTCTGCACCATCACCGGTATTCGCCACTCCGCGCTGGCGCGGCAGGCCACCCCCACCAGATCCTGGCTCAGCCCCACCACCGTGAAGGTGCGACAGTAGCTACCCTCGTTCGACAGAAAACTCAGCCCGACGCGCACATCGCCCTCGGACGGCGCGGCGCCGCCCATCTGCTGGCTCAGGACGGTATCGAGCCGGCCCTGCGCCACCAGCATGCCGTTGCGGCTGACCACCGTGGTCGGCCCCTTGGCCGGATCGGCCAGCCACGCCGGCTGCCACTGCGCCAGGCCGAACTTGCCGAGCGCCAGTCCGGCCACCAGCACCGCGCCCAGGGCGCTCCACTCGCGCCAGCCCAGATGCCGCCTGACCGCCTTGCGCGCGGCCTGCTGCGTGGCGACACGTTGCGCCCGCACCGCCGCCAGCTGCACCACCTTCGCTTGCGAACGCATGGTCCCGGTCAACGGCGACAGCTCGGCGAACACGCCGTCGCGGGCGGCGCGCAGCCGCGCCACGCGGCGGGCGATGCTGCTGTCGCGCCGCATCGCATCCTCGACGGCGTGACGGGTCGCGTCGTCCAGTTCGCCGACCGCGTAGGCTATCAATGTCTCGTCCGAAAAGCTCATGTTCACGTCCTTGGTCGCACCATCATAAACCTTTTTTTCACGGCATGCGGATCTGTCAGGATCGCGTAAGCCCTTTATACATAAGGGTTTTATAGCGCCCAGCCGTGGCACGGCAGCTACTGTAAGGCCTACTTCGTAGAGAAACCATTACATTTGACAATATTTATGCTAATCTGCGCGCTCTAATAACCAAGGAGGTAGTAATGAAAAAAGGCGAATTGATTGCAGAATTTGCGAAACGCACGGAGATGTCTGCTGCTGCCGCCAACGGTGCGGTGAACACTCTGATCGCCATCGTGACTGAGCGTCTGAAAAAAGGCGACACGGTTGGCATCACCGGCTTCGGCACCTTCTCCGTCGCCAAACGTGCCGCACGCAAAGGCCGCAACCCTGCCACCGGCGAAGCGATCAAGATCGCCGCGTCGAAGACCCCGAAATTCTCGGCTGGCGCCACCCTGAAGTCGGCTGTCAACCCGACCAAGAAGAAGTAATCGTCGCATAGCAGGCTGTACGTGCCCGCGAGGGCACCGGAAACGGCGGCGCATGGCCAGGTCTTCGACCTGCCGTGGCCGCCGTTCTGTTTTGGCGATGCCGTTTCAAGGAAGCGTTTTTGAGGATGCCCTCTAGCGGCTTCCGGCGTCGCTGCGGTTATGATGGCGCATGCCCATCAGGCACCAGCCACCATACCAAGGAGATGTAAATGAGCTTACAAGAGCAATTTGAACAAGCCCAGGCGGATTCGAAGAACCTGCCGGAACGTCCCGACAACATGACCCTGCTGAAGATCTATGCGCTGTTCAAGCAGGCGTCGGTAGGCGACGCCACCGGCGAGCGGCCAGGATTCACCGACATGGTCGGCCGCGCCAAGTTCGACGCCTGGGACGCGCTCAAGGGCACCAGCGCCGACGAGGCCAAGCAGCAGTACATCGACCTGATCGAAGACCTGAAGTAAAGCCCCCCCGTCAAGCCGTTAGCGAGACGCCCGCATCACCACAAGGGGTCGTACCCCAAGGGGTACGACCCCGGTTGGGGGTGCGGGTCAAAAAAAAATCCCCTCGCGGGGATTTTTTTATTGCGGCTTGCGGCGGCGGCTGGCCAGCCCAACCAGGCCCAGCCCGCCCAGCATCATCGCATACGTGGCCGGCTCCGGCACGACCGAAACGCTGAACCCGGTGATGCGCTGGTCGGCGTAGCTGCCGCCGGTGGCGCCAGTGAAGCCGATATACATCGCGCTGCCATATTTGGCGGCCAGGTCGACGCTGGCGGCGTCGCCGATCGCATAGCTCAGGCTGGTCGAATGATCGATCAGCGTGCCGCTCATCGTCAACTCGTGCGTCGTGGCGTTGTAGCTGACGGTCTCGGTGCCGGTCACGTAATTGGCCGCGCCCAGGTTGAAGGCGGCGCCCTTGACGCCCTGGACCACGCCGTTGGTGCTCAGGCCGACCCGGTTGTTGTTCCAGCTCTGGATGATCGAGCCGACCGCGCCGGCGCCGGAACCGTTGATGTTCCAGTAACCGATGTCACTGCCGCCATTGCCGACGACGCCGCTGCCCTGGTTCTGGAACACCAGCGCGATGCCATCGGCCATTTTGCCGTTGAAACCGTCACCGCGCAGCGAGAACGAAAACGTGGCGCTGAACGATTCGGTGGTCGAGAAGCGCTGCGTGACCCAGCCGGCGCCGGTCGAGCCGCCGTTGCGGGTCAACTGCAAATCGCCGCCGTCCATGGCGGCGCTACCGACGCGGTTAAGCGTCGACAGCTCGATCACGCTGGCGCAGGCGGCGCCGCTGAACAACGTGGCAACGGCGACGACGGCCGCGGCGACGGCGCGGTGGGCTGACTGGGTACGCATGGGTGGTGTCCTTGGCGGGTTGAATCATGCAAATTATACACAAATAATTCTATTTTGTAATTTACATTAACCAAAAACAACACCAATGTCATTACGGGGCAAATACGCTGCGCATCTTGGCCGCCACTTTGTCCTCGATCTGCGACGCGAACGCGCTGAACAGGAACCCGAGGGCGATCTGCAGCCGGGCCTGGTTCGGCTCCAGGCTCAGCGAGCCATCGACGCCGCTGCGTTCGAAACGCAACACGTCGCCGTCCCAGCGGCATTCCAGCTCGAATTGTTCGGCCAATTTGTCGGCCACCTGCTGCGCTGCGGCGCGGGCCTGCTCCGGCGCAAGATTGTGTTCCTGAACGATGTTAATGTCCGCCATGCGGCTTCCCCGATAAATCCACAAAGGCGACATGATGCCAGTTGACCCGGCCGCACGCCAGTGCGCGCGGCGCCAGCGCATTTGCTTATATGTATTGTATATAAGCGCAATTTGTGAGAAATAGCGAATTACCTTAAAATACAGTGCTTTGCTGAGGTTAGCCGGGCCATCCCACCGCCGCCGACGCCGCTGCACACCAACATTGATAGGACTGTTATGACCCACGTTGTCACCGAATCTTGCATCAGCTGCCGTTATACGGACTGCGTCGATGTTTGCCCGGTAGATTGTTTCCGCCAAGGCCCGAACTTCCTCGCCATCGATCCGGACGAGTGCATCGACTGCGCCGTGTGCGTGGCCGAATGCCCGGTCAACGCCATTTTCGCCGAGGAAGACGTCCCCGGCGACCAGCAGCAATTCATCAAGCTGAACGTCGATCTCGCGCGCCACTGGCCTTCGATCACCAAGACCATCGCGCCGCTGGCCGAAGCCGACGAGTTCAAGGACGTCAAAGAAAAACTGCACCTGCTGGTACGCTAAGACGAGTTTGTCTGGCCGGGCAGCACCGGGCAGCGTTATCCGCAGGCGCGCAAGTCGAGCGCCGCACAGCCTTGTGTTCGCCCAACCACCATTGAAATCACAGGAATATACGAATGAATAGCACTGTCACCCCTCCAGGCGTCATCGAAGCCGATGCCGTCATCATTGGCGCCGGCCCGGTCGGCCTGTTCCAGGTCTTCGAACTGGGCCTGCTGGAAATCAAAGCCCACGTCATCGATTCGCTGGGCGCGGTGGGCGGACAATGCGTGGAACTGTATCCGGACAAGCCGATCTACGACATCCCGGCGGTGCCATCGTGCACCGGCCAGGAACTGACCGACAACTTGCTCAAGCAGATCGAGCCGTTCGAGCCGACCTTCCACCTGGGCCAGGAAGTCACCAAGGTCGAGCGCCGCGACGACGGCCGTTTCGACGTTGAGACCAGCGCCGGCACCCGCTTTACCACCAAGACCATCTTCATCGCCGCCGGCGTCGGCTCGTTCCAGGCGCGCACCTTGAAGGTCGACGGCATCGAAGTGTTCGAAGGCTCGCAGCTGCACTACAAGGTCAAGGACCCGGCCATCTTCGAAGGCAAGAACATCGTCATCTGCGGCGGCGGCGACTCCGCGCTGGACTGGGCGCTGAACTTCGTCGGCAAGGCCGAATCGGTCGTTTTGCTGCACCGCCGCGAAGATTTCCGCGCCGCGCCGGCGTCGGTCGCCAAGATGAAGGCGCTGTGCGACGACTACGAAATGCAGCTCATCATTGGCCAAGCCACCGGTTTCGAATCGAAAGACGACAAACTGAGCGAGCTCAAGGTCACTGGCGCCGACGGCGTGACGCGCCGCGTGCCGCTCGACATGCTGCTGGTATTCTTCGGCCTGTCGCCGAAACTCGGCCCGATCGCCGAATGGGGCCTCGACATCGAGCGTCGCCAGCTGAAGGTGCAAAACACCGAGAAGTTCGAGACCAACGTTCCGGGCATCTTCGCGGTGGGCGACATCAACACCTATCCGGGCAAGAAAAAGCTGATTCTGTCGGGCTTCCACGAGGCCGCGCTGGCCGCGTTCGGCGCCGCGCCGTATATCTTCCCGGACAAAAAGATTCACATGCAGTACACCACCACGTCGCCGAAACTGCACAAGGTGCTGGGCGTCGAGACCCCGGTCTTCGACTGAACGCCAAAAAAACGACAAAGTGGCGCGATATAGCGTGTAAGTAAGTGTCCTACACAAAAGCAGCGGAAACGCTGCTTTTTTTATGGGTTCAGCGGTACTATTATCCAATGGAGCGCTTGTTCGGTATGCTACCAGCCGCTTTCTTCGCAGTATCAAGAAATGCTTGGTATCACGCTTGCTGTAACGGTAAGTGGCAGGACAAATACTCTATAATTGGCTTATGATGTGATGTATTGGTGCACCGCACCATGCTCTGAACCGGGAAGACCTATGCTCTACCAACTGCACGAAATGCAACGCACGTTCCTGACGCCCCTGATGCAATGGGCCGACGCGACCGCCAAAATCCTGACCAACCCCATCTCCCCGCTTGCGCACACGCCGTTTTCCCAGCGCATCGCCGCCGGCTACGAGCTGATGTACCGACTGGGCAAGGATTACGAGAAACCGGCCTTCGAGATCGACAGCACCGTCATCAAGGGCGAGACGATCGGCCTGATCGAACAGGTGGTTGTCAACAAACCCTTCTGCCGCCTGATCCACTTCAAAAAAGACCTGGACGAAGCGCGTACCAAGGCGCTGGCCCAGCCGACGGTGCTGCTGGTCGCGCCGCTGTCGGGCCACCACTCAACGTTGCTGCGCGACACCGTGCGCGGGTTGGTGGTTGACCACGACGTCTATATCACCGACTGGACCGACGCCCGCATGGTGCCTTTGTCGGAGGGTCCGTTCCACCTGGACGACTACATCTACTACGTGCAGGACTTCATCCGCCTGCTCGGCCCGGATGTGCACGTGATTTCGGTGTGCCAGCCAACGGTGCCGGTGCTGGCCGCCATCGCGCTGATGGCCACCGACAAGGACCCCAAACTGCCGAAGACGATGACGATGATGGGCGGCCCGATCGACCCGCGCCGTTCGCCGACGGCGGTCAACAACCTGGCCACCGAAAAGAAATTCTCGTGGTTCGAAAACACCGTCATCTACCCGGTGCCGCCGAACTATCCGGGCTTTGGCCGCAAGGTCTACCCCGGCTTCCTGCAGCACGCCGGCTTCATCGCCATGAATCCGGGCCGCCACGCGCAAAGCCACCGCGAGTTCTACAGCCACCTGGTTGAAGGCGACGACGAACCGGCGGAAAGCCACCGCAAGTTCTACGACGAGTACAACGCCGTGCTCGACATGCCCGCCGAATACTATCTGGACACGATCAAAACGGTGTTCCAGGACTTCGCGCTGCCGATGGGCACGTGGACGGTAGGCGGCAAGCTGGTGCGTCCACAGGACATCACCGATGTCGCGCTGTTCACCGTCGAGGGCGAGCTGGACGACATCTCCGGCGCCGGCCAGACGCAAGCGGCGCACGACCTGTGCACCGGCATCCCTGCCGAAATGCAGCAAGACTATGTCGCCCCGGGCGCCGGCCACTACGGCATATTCTCCGGCCGCCGCTGGCGCGAGATGGTATGCCCGAAGATCACCGAGTTCATCAAAAAACACGGATAAACAGCAAAGTCCCTGCCCAGCGCAGGGATTTTTTTCCCCCATCCATAAAAACAACTCCGGGGTCAGGTCCACCATTTCGACACGGGCTCTGCGCTAGATGGCGATTCCCCGCCTTAAAGCTGGGTTCGTGTAGAAATGGTGGACCTGACCCCGGAGTGCTGATAAGGTTTTTCGGCTTTGACGGCGCGGATATCGGATAATGACGCTTTATCGCTCCCTCTCGCTTTCTTACGCCGTGTCCACCAACAAGCTACTCGCCGATCGCATCGAAGACGTCCTGCCGCAAACGCAATGCACCAAGTGCGGCTATGACGGTTGCCGTCCGTACGCCGAGGCGATCGCCGCCGGCGCGGCCGAGATCAACCAATGCCCGCCGGGTGGTGCCGAGGGCATCGCGCGGCTGTCGGCCGTCACCGGCCGCAAGGTCATCCCGCTCAATCCCGTCAACGGCCTGGAACGCCCGCGCGCGGTCGCCTACATCGACGAGACACTGTGCATCGGCTGCACCCTGTGCATCCAGGCCTGCCCGGTGGACGCCATTGTCGGCGCGGCCAAGTTGATGCACACCGTCGCGCCCGAGCTGTGCACCGGCTGCGACCTGTGCGTTCATCCCTGCCCGGTCGATTGCATCGTCATGCATCCGGTCACGGAGAGCACCGGCTGGACCGCGTGGAGCCAGTTCGAGGCCGACGCCGCCCGCGAGCGGCACGACTTTCGCACAATGCGCCTCAAACGCGAAAAGGAAGAGAACGACGCGCGCCTGGCCGCCAAGGCCAGCGCCAAGATGGCGGCGGTCGAAGCGCTCGACCCGGCCACCGATGCCGACGCCGCCGAGAAGGAACGCAAGCGCGCCATCATCGCCGCCGCGATGGAACGCGCGCGTTTAAAGAAAGAGCAAGCCGCGCGCGACGCCTCCGCCGCCGCCAAGCCAGTAGACGGAAACCCGCCTGAATGAATCCAGCCAAACGCCAAGAAATGTTCGAGCGCTTCCGCGCCGCCAATCCAAGTCCCGAGACCGAACTAGAATACACAACACCGTTTGAACTGCTGATCGCCGTGCTGCTGTCGGCGCAAGCCACCGACGTCGGCGTCAACAAGGCCACGCGCAAGCTGTACCCGGTCGCCAACACGCCGGCGAAGATTCTGGAATTGGGCGAAGAGGAGCTGAAGTCCTATATCCAGACCATAGGCCTGTACAAGACCAAGGCCAAAAACGTCATCGCGACTTGCACGATACTGATGGAGCAGCACGGCGGCGAAGTGCCACAGGACCGCGTATCGCTGGAGGCGCTGCCGGGCGTCGGCCGCAAGACCGCCAATGTGGTGATGAACACCGCGTTCGGCGAGCCGACGATGGCGGTGGACACGCACATCTTCCGCGTCTCGAACCGCACCGGTCTGGCGCCGGGGAAGAACGTCGACATCGTCGAGCAGAAGCTGCTGCGGTTTGTGCCGAAGGAGTTTTTGCAGGACGCGCACCATTGGTTGATTCTGCACGGACGCTATACCTGCAAGGCGCGCAAGCCGGAGTGCTGGAACTGCATCGTGCAGGATCTGTGCGACTACCGCCAGAAAACGCCGATGCCGGACGGGTTATAGCAACTGGGCTTGACTTGCGTGCGACACATGTCGCAAAATGGCGTCATTCGTCGCCACCAAGGAACCCACTTGCCCATTTCTCCCAAACTCCGCATCGCAATTGCCGCGACCGCGCTTTATGGCTGCCTTCCCGCGCCGACCCACGCGGCGGACGCAGGCAAGCTGCGCACCATCGTCGACCGGGCCATCAGCCCCCTGGTCGCGGAATACGACCTGCCTGGCGTGGCGGTGGCAGTAACCATCGACGGCAAGGCCAGCTTCTTCAATTATGGTCTTGCGTCGCGCGAGCACCACACGCCGGTCACCGAAAACACATTGTTCGAGTTGGGCTCGATCAGCAAGACATTCACCGCCACGCTGGCGTCGTTCGCTGTAGCGACGGGCAAACTCTCGCTTGACGACCACCCCGGCAAATACCTGCCCGCACTGAAAGGGGCGCCCATCGACAAGGCCAGCATGCTCAATCTCGGTACCTACACGGCGGGCGGCCTGCCGCTGCAGTTCCCCGATGACGTGCCGGACGACGGCATGCTCGAATATTTCAAGCAATGGAAGGCCGACGCGGCGCCGGGCACGCAGCGCCGCTATTCAAACCCAAGCCTGGGATTGTTCGGCCATGTGGCGGCGCTATCGCTGGGCAGCGGCTACGCCAGCGCGATGGAGAGCTTCATTCTGCATGGCCTCAGCATGAAGCGCACTTACGTGCGCGTTCCCGCCGGCGCGATGGGCGACTACGCCTGGGGCTATGATCAACAGAACAAACCAGGCCATATGAGCGCCGGCCCGCTGGCTGCGGAGACCTACGGCATGCGGTCGTCGGCCGCAGACATGGTCCGCTATCTGGAGGCGAACATCGACCCAAGCAGGCTGAAAACGCCGCTGCGGCGCGCCGTCGAAGGCACGCATGCCGGCTATTTCACGATCGCTGGCATGGTGCAGGGCCTGGGCTGGGAGCAGTATCCCTACCCGGTCTCGCTGAAGAACCTGCAAGCGGGGAACTCGCAGACCATGATTTCGGAATCAAATCCGGCAAGCGCACTGGCGCTGCCGCAAACGCCGCCGGTGGCGACGTTGTTCAACAAGACCGGCTCGACCTCGCGCTTCGGCGCGTACGCGGCGTTTGTCCCGGCGAAGAAGATCGGTATCGTCATCCTCGCGAACAAAAACTATCCAATACCGGCGCGTGTCAAAGCGGCGCACGATATCCTCGAACAGCTGGGTAATCCGGCGACACGCATGGCGGATTAGCGAAGTGTGATCGGCCAAACCATGCGCGGTGGGCGGCGCAGTGTTTGGCCGATTACGGCGTTCCGCCTGATCCGCCCTACGCATATCCGCTCGCTAGTCTGCTTTTAGACCAGCACCAGATTATCCCGGTGAATCAGCTCGCGGCCTTCGACGAATCCCAGTATCGATTCGATCTCGCTCGACGGCTTGCGCATGATGCGCCGCGTCTCGGCGCTGGTGTAATTGGACAGCCCGCGCGCCACCGGCAAACCGCTCTGGTTCACACACGTGATCACCGCGCCGCGTCCGAACTCGCCCTTCACTTCCACCACGCCGATCGGCAGCAGCGATTTGCCCTCGCCGGTCAGCTTCTGCACGGCGCCGGCATCCAGCACCACCTGCCCCGCCGTGTGCAGATGATCTGCCATCCACTGCTTGCGCGCCGTCAGATGGCCGGTCTGCGCCGCCAGCTCGGTGCCGATCGACTCTCCGCCGGCCAGCCGCTCCAGCACATTGTCTTCGCGCCCATAGGCGATCACCGTGTGCGCGCCCGACTTGGCGGCGCGCTTGGCGGCCAAAATCTTGGTCAGCATGCCGCCGCGCCCCAAACTGCTGCCGGCGCCACCGGCCATCGCCTCCAGCGCCAGGTCGCCCGCGCGTCCGTGCTGGATCAGTACCGCCGCCGGATCCTTGCGCGGATCGGCGCTGTACAACCCCTTCTGGTCGGTCAGGATGATCAGCGCATCGGCCTCGATCAGGTTGGCCACCAGCGCGCCCAAGGTATCGTTGTCGCCGAATTTGATTTCGTCGGTGACGACGGTGTCGTTCTCGTTGATGATCGGGACCACGCCCAGGCGCAGCAACGTGGTCAGCGTCGAGCGGGCGTTCAGATAGCGTTCGCGGTCCGCCAGGTCGGCATGCGTGAGCAGCACCTGCGCGGTGCCCAGCGCGTGCGCGCGGAAGCTGGTCTCGTAGATTTGCGCGAGCCCCATCTGGCCGACTGCGGCGCAGGCCTGAAGTTCGTGGATATCGGTCGGGCGCTGCTCGAAGCCCAGGCGCAGCATGCCTTCGGCGATGGCGCCGGAACTGACCAGCACCACCTGCTTGCCCATGGCGCGCAGCGCGGCGATCTGCGCGGCCCAGCGCGCGATGGCGGCGTGATCGAGTCCACGGCCGTCGTTGGTGACCAAAGACGATCCAACCTTGATGATGATGCGCGTAGCTTTTTGTATGACGGAGTTCATGGGGTGCGGCAGTCTCATAACAGTCTTGTTACATGCGGGACGTGGGTCCGGATCCCCGGCGCGAGCCAGGACGTACATTTGCTGTGTGCTGTGAAGTGCCGGGTGGATCACCCGTTCTTGCCGCGGCAGACGCCCGTTCCGGGGTGCGGAACGGCGCTGTTGTGGAAAGCATAAGCAGCGAATAGCTGATTATGCCGGTGATGCGGATTTTTATCGAGGACTAGTCGAGAATTTTAAAACGGGGATCGTCCGGATCGATCGACGAAATGCCGCGTGCTTCCTCTGTCATCTGCGTTTCTTCCGAACGTTGTTCGGAATGGCGCTTCTCTTCGAGGTGCATCTGGATCGCGTTGACCAGTTCCTGGGTGCCGTCGTGGCTCAGCGCGGAGATCTCGAACACCGGACCTTTCCAGCCGAACTTCTTGACGAAATCCTTGACGGTTTTCTTGCGGTCATCTTCCGGCACCATATCGAGCTTGTTGAGCACCAGCCAGCGCGGTTTGTCGACCAGCGACTCGTCGTACTTTTTCAGTTCATTGACCAGGGCCTTGGCTTCCTTGACCGGATCGACGTTGGTCTCGAACGGCGCCAGGTCGACGATGTGCAGCAGCAGGCCGGTACGCTGCAGGTGACGCAGGAACTGGTGACCCAGGCCGGCGCCCTCGGAAGCGCCTTCGATCAAGCCGGGAATGTCGGCGATCACAAAGCTCTTCTCGTGCGAGACGCGCACCACGCCCAGGTTCGGGTGCAAGGTGGTGAACGGGTAGTCGGCGATCTTCGGACGCGCGTTCGACACGGCCGAAATAAAGGTCGACTTGCCGGCGTTCGGCATGCCCAGCAGGCCGACGTCGGCCAGCACCTTCAGTTCCAGGCGGATTTCGCGGCGTTCGCCTTCCTTGCCCTCGGTCTTTTGACGCGGAGCGCGGTTGGTGGAGGTCTTGAAGTGGATGTTGCCCCAGCCGCCCTCGCCGCCCTTGGCCAGCAGTTCCATCTGGCCGTGTTCGGTCAGATCGGCCAGGATTTCGCCGGAGGCGTCATCGATTATCAGGGTGCCGACCGGCATGCGCAGGTGGATGTCGTCCGCGCCCTTGCCATAGCAATCGGCGCCGCGACCGGGTTCGCCGTCTTTGCCGCGGTGCATCTTGGAGAAGCGGAAATCGACCAAGGTGTTGATGTTACGGTCCGCTACGGCCCAGATCGAGCCACCCTTGCCGCCGTCGCCGCCGTCAGGGCCGCCGAACGGGCGGAATTTTTCACGGCAAAACGAGGCACAACCATTGCCGCCGTCACCACCGATCACTTCAATTTTTGCTTCGTCGATAAACTTCATGATGTACCGCCATAAAACTAAAAAGGCTCTACCGTGGGCAGAGCCTTTCGATTGAAGGCTTGCGCCTTACAAAGGGGACGGCCGGGCGCGGGCGCCCGGCCGTGAGCGTGATTTACGCTGGTACTGCAGCTGCTGGAGCGTTTGGTACGACGGTCACGAATTGCTTCGAACCTTCGCCCTTGACGACGAACTTGACCTTGCCGTCCACCAGAGCGAACAGGGTGTGGTCTTTGCCCATGCCAACACCTTCACCAGCGCGCACCGGGGTGCCGCGTTGACGAATGATGATGCCGCCAGCATTGATCGCTTGACCGCCGTAGACTTTTACGCCCAGACGCTTTGACTCTGAGTCACGACCGTTACGCGTTGTGCCGCCGCCTTTTTTGTGTGCCATTTAAGACTCCTTGGATACTAATTCTCGGGCAAACGGAATTAACCGTTGATCGATACGATTTGGATTTCGGTGTAATTTTGGCGATGGCCTTGATGCTTCTGGTAGTGCTTACGACGACGCATCTTGAAAATCTTCACTTTATCGTGACGACCGTGTGCCACAACAGTAACCAGTACCTTTGCACCCTCAACCAGGGGAGCACCAAACTTGATGCTTTCGCCTTCGCCAACGGCGAGGACCTGAT
>Ga0308163_10001458_pt1 | contig 25865 bp, 27 predicted proteins | sample PhyTR1_FD_201037 | JGI IMG/M metagenome (GOLD analysis project Ga0308163, IMG submission 201037) | Phyllosphere microbial communities from UC Gill Tract Community Farm, Albany, California, United States - DLSLT.R1 | ecosystem: Host-associated > Plants > Phyllosphere > Unclassified | place: USA... | reverse complement strand
GGTAGTACTCAGTTCAACACTCATCAATTTGAACTCCTTTGGGTAGGCTTTTCTTTGTTGTGACATAATTTCTGTTAAGGTATGTAATTCTCTTAACTTCGTGTCTACTCAAATATAGCAACTCCAGAACATTGCTCTATGCGGATGGACATATTGTATTTTTTGGGGTCTGATATAGATGAAGAATTACCTTGGCACTCTACTATCAGCAGGACAAGGCAGCTTTACCCGGCATCCCTATTCGAGACTTTGTTTAATAAAGTGTTTAGCTTATGTGTAAACAGCGGAATGGTTTCTGGCCATACTCAGGCGGTAGATTCAGCGCCCGTTAAAGCCAATGCTTCCATGAAAAGTGTGGTATTAAAAACACCAGCCAACTCCATAGATAATCATTTGAAAAAAGTGGTGGAAGAGAATCAGGAGGTTAAAAAGAAGATTGAACCAACTAATTCCTATTTTCATAATTTGTATATTTTTCCGTTTAAATTTTAGCCTATCTTATGTGAAACCCGAGGGGCTATTCCGTATTGATCCGGCGCACCAATATGCTTCCTTAGCGTTGTGCCTTCATAGTCTTCGTGAAAAAAACCACCACTTTGCAAAATTGGAACTACTTCATCTACAAAAGCATCAATACCATCATCTAATATACCAGGCGAAATCCAGAAACTATCGCAAGCGCCAGCCTCAAACCATGCTTGCATATGATCGGCAGCTTCCACTCCTGGACCTACTATTGCGGGATGATAGTTAGTAATGCCGTGAGCGATGATTTGGGTCGCCATAACCAAATGAAATTCCAGATAACATTTTAAGATCGCTTGGCACGTTCAATATTCCCCTTATGTTTCCAGCGAAAAAACCTAATGCTGACTGCGGAATACCAGCAGGGCCATGTGCTGTGAGTGATAAATTACTTCGCTATCCAAGACTTTCTTATTTCGTAACTATCGAATTTACATATAAATAATTAAATTAGCTGATAAATTAACGAAATGTAAATATGATGGTTTTTATAAAATGACACTATTTGGCTTCGTAAAAAACGATGTTATAACCAATTTTAGATCGCCAGGAGAACCATAAAAAGCAAGTAAAGAAACAACACAGGATGACGAATAGTTTGGATGTTTTTAGAAATTATATTAATGAAAAAGTCGCGGTTTCTGAAACAGAATTAGATAGAATTAAAACTCTTTCTTCAGCCGTTACATTACGCAGAAAAGAACATTTATTAAAGGAGGGAGAAACTTGGAAGTATCGAGCTTTTGTAAACAAAGGCTTGTTACGTACTTACCGAACTGATGAGAACGGTCAAGAACACACCATTAGTTTTGCTGTAGAAAATTGGTGGGTAGGAGATGGCGAAAGTTACATTTCTGAAAAGCCTACAGTTTATAATATTGAAGCACTAGATCCTAGCGAAATCATTTGCTGGAAAAAACAAGATTTCAATATGTTGATGGATGAAATACCCGCTTTAAAGGAAATGAGCGAATTGCTAATGTCCAGGAGTTTAATTGCAAGTCAAAACAGAATATTTTTATCCAATAGCCAAACTGCAGAAGATAAATACAACAACTTTATATCGGCTTTTCCTGAATTTGCCAAACGTGCACCATTGCATTTGGTAGCATCTTACCTGGGCGTAACGAGAGAAACGCTCAGTAGAATTCGCAGGCAATTTGCACAAAAATAAATTTTATTTCAAGTTTCATTTAGTGATAAATGTCCTCGTTTATCAGGTGCTTACCAACTTAATTTTGCAACGCAGTTTGCATAAATAAACTGTTTAAAAAGCAAAAAAAATGAAATTACAAGATAAAATAGCAGTAATTACAGGTGCAACGAGCGGATTGGCATTAGCAACGGCCAAACTTTTTGTAGAAGAAGGTGCTTATGTTTTTATAACCGGGCGTCGTCAGCAGGAATTGGACAATGCTGTCGCAAGTATTGGAAAAAACGTTATCGGAGTGCAAGGTGATGCAAGCAATCAAAAAGATCTAGACCGTTTATTTGAAATTGTACAGAAAGAAAAAGGGCATATCGACATCCTTTATGCCAGTGCTGGAGCTGGAGATTTTAATATTCCTTTAGGGCACATCAAAGAAGAAGATATTCATAAAACTTTCGGCGTAAATACAATTGGAACCATTTTTACGGTGCAAAAAGCTTTACCACTTTTACGAGATGGTGGTTCTATTATTATGACAGGCTCTATTGCTCATTTGAAAGGTTTTCCGGGAATGAGTGTTTACAATGCAAGCAAAGCAGGCTTTCCATCACTTGCCCGTACTTGGATGCAAGAACTAAAAGATAGACAAATTCGTGTAAATGTTCTTACCCCAGGACCAATTGATACGCCAGCTTACGAAGGAGCTGAAGATGTAAAAGCTCATTTAACATCATTAGTTCCGCTTGGACGTTTGGGCAGACCAGAAGAAATTGCCACAGTTGCACTTTTTCTTGCTTCCTCTGACTCAAGCTACGTTAATGGTATTGAACTTTGTGTTGATGGTGGAGCGACACAGGCTTAAAAATTTTCTGTAGTCAATAAAAGAGAAGGAGAGAAACATAAAAAAACTTGTTATAATAATAGGTTTTACGTTATAGGGGCTGAAGTACTAAACTTCAGCCTTATTTTGTTAATTTAGCTTTGGCGCGAAATTGAACATTTTTTGGGATTCGATTGTCCCAACAACGAAGAGCCCTGAAACGCTATGCGTCCCTTTAAAAAAAAATCTATTCATAGTAATACGACAAAATTAGAGCCGAACGCATAAGGTCAGTAAATCATTACAATTAATAATTATCATTATTCCCTCGTTAATTATTAATCGATTAGGCTGGGGAATATTTTAGTTTTATCATCATAAATGACTTCCTAAAAATTAATTCTTCATGGCCGATTATCATAAACCTATTCCATTATTTAAATCAAAACTTTAGTTTTTGATAATGAGTTTTTGATAATCTGGGTTGCATAAAAATGCCAGTTAACTGGTGTCGCCGAATAACTAAAGTTAGGAAGAAATCCTTCGTGAACAAGGCAACGCAAGGTTGCCACTTCGACATTCCTGCGTTGCCTTGTTTGCGTTTTGAAAGCGAAACCGGAAAAACAATGCCTACTTTCTTTCCTGAAAATCCAGTATCGATAGGTGATCATATAAAAAAGAAAAGAATGGAACTAAAGCTGCTTCAAAGAGAGGTGGCAAGCATTTGTGGAGTTACTGAAGACTGCATCACAAATTGGAAAAAAAACAGAAATACTCCTCAAATTCAATGTTTTCCTAATATTATTAATTTTTTGGGATACATGCCATTTTATGTTGATTTGACTACTCTTTCAGGAAGTTGAAAGCACACAGTTACATAAATGAGGTTACCCAAAAACAATTGGGAAAGATTGTAGGAGTTGATTGAGCAACAGTTTGTAGCTGGGAGTTGAAACAGAATTGAGCCAAACAACGAAGCATTGGTAAAGCTAGATGCCATCTTGAAATAAAGAATTGAACCATGGTAAAACTCTTTTACCATGGTTTTTTTCCGTGCAAGAAAGATTATATAAAAACGGACATAATCATGATACACATTATCATTTGTAGACCGTTCTCTTGATAAGAACAAGAAATTTGGAAAACGACTTATCTTACCTCCACACTGTTTTATTTATATACCCTAAAGAACGAAGTCGGCTACCTACCTGTAATCTTGTGTCGATGCTCAACCCCCCATTGCGCAAGTTCTATAATAACCCGCTTTAATGTATGGCCATATTCGGTCAGTTCATACGTTACGGTAATTGGTTTTGTTGAGTTTACAGTTCTGGTAATAAGTGAGTTAATCTCGAGATCTTGTAGCTCTTTTGAAAGCATTTTAGCGCCAAGACCATCTATCTGCCTTTGCAAATCTGTGAAGTTCTTTTTACCATAAAGTAGAACGCTAATTACTTTGATCTTCCATTTACCACTAATCAGATCAAGGGTATCTTGTATCGCAAACAGCGTTTTAGAACAATCACCATTTTTATCATCTATTGACGTAAGTTTTTCCATTTTCATAAGATATATTGAGGGTACCCACTTTACTTCAGGAAACCCATATCAAAAGTAAAGTTACTGTTCTTTACCTTTGATTTATAATTTATATAACAAAAACATAATGGGAACAAGACTTAAAGATAAAGTAGCGATAGTAACAGGAGCTTCCAAAGGTATTGGAGCAGGAATCGCAAAAGCATTTGGGACAGCCGGAGCTAGTGTTGTAGTTAATTATGCTACCGGCAAAATTGATGCTGAAAAAGTGGTCAAAGAAATACAGATGCAAGGTGGAAAAGCTATCGCTATTCAGGCAGATATGAGCAACTCTACTGAAGTTAAGCAACTATTTGACCAAGCTAAATTGGAGTTTGGAACAATTGATATCCTTGTAAATAATGCAGGGTTGGCAGTTTTCGAGATGATAGTAGATTTAACTGAAGATGCATTCCATAAACAATTTAACTTGAATGTATTGGGATACCTGCTCGCCGCTCAGCAGGCTGTAAAGCATATGGCTGACCAAGGTGGAAGCATTATTAATATAAGTTCTATTTTAAGCACAGATCCATACCTGGCATCAAGCGTTTATGCAGCTACTAAAGGCGCTGTAGATACCTTGACACTCGCATTGGCGAGAGAACTTGGGCCAAATAAAATAAGGGTAAATTCAATACTTCCCGGACATACAAATACACCTGCCACAGCGGGAAACTTTGATGGCGAACTTGGTGAAAAATTAATTGCGGGTACACCGCTTGGCAGGTTCGGTGAACCTGAAGATATTGCACCCCTTGCAGTATTCCTTGCTTCCGACGATGCTCACTGGATAACAGGAGAATCGATCAGGGCTTCTGGCGGTGTTAGGGGAGTAGGATATTAATTGATCGACAACCATTATTTAAAGATCGGAATGGTATATACAATCCATTCCGATCTTTTTTTTTCAAACCGGTCTACAACAATTTATACAGATACAATTTTAAATTATGCCCCTTACCTTAGTTCATAGAAAAGTAGCCCTAGCCATTATTCTTACCGTGCAGCTCATGCTGGCAATGGATTTCCTGATCGTTGTCGTTTCTCTAAAAAATATACAGGCCGATCTTGGCTTCACTGCCGCTGAATTATCCTGGATACCCAATGCCTTCGGTTTGGCGTTCGGTGGACTGCTACTTTTGGGTGGGCGATTAGGAGACCTGATCGGACAAGTAAAAGCCTTCAGGATCGGACTTGCGATCTTTGTACTTGCTTCCCTTTCAGGAGGGATGGCATCATCCCCGGCTTTACTGATACTAGCTCGTATTTTTCAAGGGATAGGCTCTGCATTGGCGGCTCCAAGTGTGCTGGCATTAATAACAATTACGGCCAGGAATGAAGAGGAAAAAAACCGGGGATTGTCTCTTTTTATTGCAGTATCCACTATTGGCGCATCACTAGGCCTTATTTTGGGCGGAGCATTAACCGTATTCACCTCATGGCGTTGGTCATTGCTGATCAACGTGCCCATTGGTGCGTTAGCTTTCGTGGCAATTCTATTTCTGGTACCAGAGACCAGTAAAGCGAAAGGAAAAATAGATTTCCTTGGCGCACTGACGGGTACAATGGGCTCTGCAGCCCTCGTTTTTGGTTTTATCAACGCAGGAGAAAATGGCTGGAATTCAATTACAACAGTAGTTAGTTTTTTGAGCGCAATTATTTTGGTGATCCTTTTTGTGTGGATAGAAGCAAAGGTTGCGGAGCCATTGTTAAAACTCAGCATAGTAAGATCGAAGAAAAGGCGAGGTGGATTGGTAGTTTTAGCAATTATAGTAGGAATGCACTTTGCGACGCTATTTCTAATCCTTCAGTATTTTCAGGAAGTGCTTGGATATAATCCACTATTGGCAGGGGTTGCTTATCTGCCGCTAACGACGCTCGTATTTATTATCTCGAATTTCGTACCTCGCCTGATCGCCAAATTTGGAATCCGTACACTTTTGGTTACCGGCTGTGTTTTGGTTGCCGCCAGTTTAGTTGGTTTTTCAGCATTGAGCAGTACCAGCACGTATGCAGGAGAAGTAATTGTACCCTTGTTGTTGCACAGCGTTGGTATTGCATTGGTGTTTTCTCCAGGAAGCATAGTGATTCTTGATGGTGTTGAGGATCAGGATGCTGGGATAGCATCAGGAGTGCTCCAAATCAGTCAGCAGATTGGTGGTGCCGTTGGCATCGCAGCAATTATGTCCGTTTATACAGCGAATCAGGTACTCCATGATTTTTCTTCCGGCTTTCATGCCGCATTTTTAGTCGCAGCCGGAATTTGCGTGATTGCGATTCTTGTCGCGATTTTTACCATTCCGGGCAAGCAAAATAAAACTGGTGTTTAGCCATGGTAGCATGGTTCATTTTAGCTACAAATCAAGCCTATTAGGTTATAAAAGCAAATCTAAAAAGATCAATTTTGTTTAAAATTCTATCTTATAAAAACGAAAATGTTTGAAATTAGCATGGGTAAAGCGGTTATTATATTTATGCATTTACCGGCTGGCACGAATCTTTTATATTGCATGGAAATCCTTTCAAAATTAAAAAGATGGACAAATACCTGATCACAAATATTTTCAGGTAAACCCTATACTTCGAGTGTTATAGGGCAAATGGTGTGTAGGCAACCTCTATTACCTGTCCGTCAGGATCATAAAAGTCGACAGTATAATATTCTTTTGAATAAGGCATCACTTGTGGCACACGAATAAATGTTGCCTGCTCTGCCAACATTGCTTTATATACCTGATCGACTTTCTCTTTTTCGGTAGCCTGAAAGCAGATGTGCCTCATTCCAAGCGAGTTTTTTTTGTCCATATCTTTTCTCTCCTGAAAGTAAATAACCATACTGCCTGTGGAAAAGGAAACTTCAGAAATCTGTTCCCAGCCAACCAGTGATAAAAAGCTGTTATAGAATTTCATACTTTTCAGTAGATCTGTTACCCAAAATTCAATGTGGTTTATTCCCGGTTTTAACTTTAGATTCATGTTTATCTGATGGTAATTGCTAACTTTTAATGTTTGATTGCAGCCTGCTTCTTGCTTCCAGGATAGCGGGCCTGCTATCTACTGCCCATTTTTTTAATATAGTAATGGCAGGAAGTAAGGTTTCTCCAAGAGCGGTAAGTGAATATTCTACTTTAGGCGGAATCTGGGGATACACCTTTCTATCAATAAGCCCATCTGCTTCCAGACTTTTCAGTGTTACAGTAAGCATTTTTTGTGATATGCTTTCTATTTTATGGTCTAGTTCACTATAACGCAGTGTCCCCTCACTCAATAAATCGATGATCATCAGAGACCATTTATCCCCAACACGATCTAAAAGATTACGTATCCCGCAATCAGCCATATCAAAGTCCTTTTTTATTTCTTTTCTAATCATAACTAATTGATTTTCAATAATACAAACATGGTAGTTCGTTACAAAGGATTTGGTACGTTCTTGTGCGAACCTTGCGCCTTGAATACCTTTGATTATCCAAAAGTAGTATTATACATAGATAAACTACTATAGGGAAAACATAATCCGGTCAATTTTCGACGATACAATGGTTGAATACAAAGTATAGAAATGGATTTCAGTTTTCGCTTTTGGTTTTTTAAAGCTTAAAATAACAAATAGAAAAAAATGGACTTAAAAGTTAAAGGAAAAAGAGCATTAATTACCGGATCAAGTTCCGGCTTAGGAGAGGCAATAGCTATCATGCTGGCCGCTGAAGGTGCTGAAGTGATTATTCATGGTCGTGATACGGACCGAACCAAGTCCGTTACTGATAAGATCAATCAATCCGGGGGCAAAGCCGAGTTTACAATAGGAGACCTTGCGACCGATGAAGGCGCGGATAGTGTGGTTAAAGCAGCACTCCTGAATGGCCAGGTTGATATTCTTATTAATAATGCTGGAGTTTATCATGGACAGCCATGGATGGATGTGACACCAGGTGAGTGGTTAAATACTTACAATACCAACGTTGTATCTGGAATACGAATGATTCAAGGTCTTTTGCCTCAAATGCGTAATCTAGGCTGGGGAAGAATTGTTCAGATCGGTGGCATAACAGCCATTCAGCCGATGGCTATTCAGCCTGATTATAATGCTGCCATGGCGGCCAGGCATAATTTGAGTGTATCCTTGGCAAGAGATCTCAAAGGTTCAGGAATTACGTCTAATACGGTTGCACCGGGCGCGATGTTGGTTGAGTCTGTAAAGAATCTAATTTTAGGCATGGCTGAGCAAAATAAATGGGGTGAGATCTGGGATGAAATTGAAAAGAACGCAGCGGCACTGTTTCTACAAAATGACCTCGGACGATTCGGTAAACCGGAAGAAGTTGCAGGTGCGGTTGCTTACCTCATGAGTTCATATGCTGATAACATTACTGGATCGATCATACGCGTAGATGGCGGGCAAACTGTATCGGTTTAGATTGATAATAAACACAAGTTAATCAAGTTGTTATAAGGCGGTATATTATGAATGAGAATTACCGCCTTTTAAAAAAATACAAGGGATGTTATATTTTATTTTAAATAAAGGAGACTGGTGAACCCTTAAATCTGTTAAAAGTAATTTTATACGGATAGTCGAATCGTTCGGGTTGCATTCTGAAATTTTAGTGTAATTTTGAAACAATCGATACAAATAACCAGAATAATATGAGTCTTCAATTAATAACACCTCAAGGCCATATTAACTATGGAAAAAAATGGGTACCGTTAATTAACCAGATGGAAGACGATTTCAAAGTCATTCATATACCTGAAGAAAATCAGCAATTTAAATGCACACCCTATAATCGCAAAGGTTTATTTAAGATCAGTATACATCATGGACATAGCCGCATATATTATGCAGATAAGGTTGTGGAATTTAAAAATTATGCAATACTTTTTTCACGCCCGAACATGGTCTATCGGTTTGAGGCACTCGGCCCCCAGTATGCCGGCTACTTGTGTGTATTTACCAATGACTTTTTTGACAGGTTCGTAAACCTTTTAGATTATCCCCTTTTTGATCCGGAAGTTTCTCCTTTGATGGAAATTACTGCAGAGCAGATGGCATCCTTCATTAAGATCTTTCAGCAGATGGAACAAGAGATCGTGCTGAATTTTACTTACAAATATGATGTACTTAGAACAATGATCTTGCAATTGGTTCTGGATGCGCTAAAACAGCAGCCAGCTCCTAATTTACAAATTCGGGAATCTAACAGTTCGTTACGGATCGCCAACTATTTCAAAGAATTGTTAGATGGACAATTCCCTATTATGAGTACTTCACACAGAATGTTGCTGCGTCATCCGGTAGAGTTTGCGGAGGCCTTAGCTGTACATGTGAATCATCTCAACAGATCACTTAAACAGGTTATCGGTAACACAACCAGTCAATTAATTGCAGCCCGGATTTTCAAAGAATCCAAAATACTCTTGCAGGATACCGAATGGAATGTAGTGGAAATAGCCTGGAGTCTTGGATTTGAGGATGTTACGCATTTTTCCAAGTTTTTCAAGAAACACAGCGACCAAACCCCGAACGCTTTCCGGAAAACGCTGACTATTTGATTTTGCATTCTTTCTGTTTGATTTTGCCACACATCCGTCTTTAAGCTACCCTAATTTTACACTGTAAAGTAAGCTATCACAATTAGGTGATACAGATACCTACAGTTTAATTATGGGAAGTAAAGATAGAATTCTGAGGCATAAGGAAAATACCAGGCATAACATTTTGCAAGCTGCCCTTCATATCGGAAAAGAAAATGGATGGCAAAACTTGAGCATGCGCAAGATTGCCGATGCCATAGAATACAGTTCCCCTATTATATATGCTTTCTGGTCAATGCTCCATGGTTTAATCGCAATAAATCTGACCCGTCAGGATATGCCCGAAAACATCAATGCCCTGATACTTGAAGAAACCATTACTACTATGATGGAGATGTTAACTAATGCCGCATCCAATAATCAATAATTATAATCCATATTATGTCTAGTTTAAGCGATAACACAACATCAGTGTTGACTCAGGTGTATCATAGCCAGCGATTTACACCGTTAATTTTGCTCGTCTTCCTTTTCGCATGCAGCAATAAGCAACTTGCACAGCAAACAGAATTGCAGACCCTTCCGGTTATCATGGTTAGTGCAGATACAGTAACTACGTTCAAAGAGTATCCTGCCTCTGCAGAAGGGGCCCTTAATATAGAAGTGCGACCACAGGTAGATGGGAAACTACAAGAAGTTTTAGTTGATGAGGGAGCCTTTGTACAAAAAGGGCAATTGCTATTTCAAATCGACGACCGACCCTTCCAGGCACGGGTCAATAATGCCAAAGCAAGCCTGCGTGCAGCTCAGGGAGCGCTAACAAATACGAAGTTAGAACTTGTTAAGCTAACTCCACTGGTGCAAAATAAAGTGATCTCTGGCTATCAGCTCAAAACGGCAGATGCAGTTAGAGAAACTGCTGAAGGTAATGTAGAACAAGCTAGGGCTAATGTAAAAACTGCCATGCTCGACTTGGAATATACCCGGATAAAGGCACCGGTAAGTGGCTATATAGGGCGACTCAGCAAAAGGCAGGGAAGTAATGTTTCTTCTAATGACCAGTTGCCACTAACACTGCTGTCAGACATTCATGAAGTACATGTTTATTTTTCGCTAAGTGAGAGTGATTTTATCAATTTCAAAAGACAGCATGGAGGTTCAACAATGGATGATAAGCTGAAGAAAATGCCTTCGGTTCGCCTAGTTCTTGCTGATCAGTCCATGTATAACCTGCCTGGTAGAATAGACATGGTAGACGGACAATTTGATAAGAATACCGGTGCTGTAACGCTAAGGGCTACTTTTCCTAATCCAGACCAAATCTTAAGATCAGGCAACACAGGTAAAGTCCGTTTAAATCTCTTACACCAGGATGTGATCCTTATTCCACAAGCATCCACAGTTGAAATACAGGACAAAGTTTTTGTCTTTTCGGTTGGCGACAGCAATAAAGTGAGTAAACAACTCATCAAAATAGCTGGTAAAAGCGGCACAAATTATCTGGTGACCAGTGGCGTAAAAAACGGCACCAAAATCATCACTTCTGGTATAGATCATATCACTGAAGGGGAAAAAATCAAGACTAATTAAGATCATGATAAAAAAATTCATAGAGAAACCAGTTCTGGCAACGGTTATATCCATATTACTCGTCATTCTTGGGGTTCTGGGACTTACCCAACTTCCCTTACAACAATTTCCAGACATTGCTCCCCCTGCAGTACAGGTAACCGCTAATTATCCTGGTGCAAATGCAGAAACATTGTTAAGATCTGTAGCACCATCCTTAGAAGAGGCAATCAATGGAGTAGAAAACATGATGTACATCAACTCCACTGCCAGTAATGATGGTAGCCTGGTGATCACCGTATATTTCAAATTAGGAACAGATCCTGATCAGGCCGCAGTGAATGTACAAAACCGTGTTTCACAAGCCCAGAGTCAGCTACCTCCGGAAGTTATTCAGCAAGGCGTAACTACCGCAAAGACCCAAAACGGATTGATCATGGCCATTGACCTGGTTACTGAAGATGTTGAAAAATATGATGAAACATTTTTAGTGAACTATGCCCAGATTAATATTATCCCGGAAATAAAGAGGATTCCTGGCGTAGGTTCTGTTGCCATCGTTGGAGGTAATAAAGATTACTCGATGCGCATCTGGCTTAAACCACAACAGATGGCAAGTTACAATGTGACCCCTAAAGAGGTAATGGCCATCATTCAGGATAAGAGTATAGAAGCTGCTCCTGGAAAATTTGGAGAAAGTAGCGACGAGTCGTTTGAATACATTATTAAATATAAGGGTAAGCTCAATAAACCCGAGGACTACGAAAATCTGGTAATCAGGGCAAGTGCTGATGGGTTAGTATTAAGATTGAAAGATGTAGCCCGGATAGAATTTGGCTCTTATACTTATGGCAGCCATACTTCAATCAATGGCAAACCCGGCTTTATGATTGGTGTTTTTCAACTATCAGGAGCAAATGCTAACGACCTGCAGATCCAGATTAAAGAAATGATCGATAAGTCGGCCAAAGAGTTTCCAAAGGGTGTTAAACATATTATGTTATACAGCACCAAGGTTGCCCTGGACGAATCTATATCCCAGGTTGTGCATACCTTGATAGAAGCTTTTATATTGGTGTTTATTGTGGTTTTTTTGTTCCTGCAGGATTTCCGTTCTACTTTAATTCCAGCTATTGCGGTACCCGTAGCAATCCTTGGCACTTTCTTTTTTATGAATCTTTTTGGATTTACCATCAACCTGCTCACATTATTCGCATTGGTACTGGCCATAGGTATTGTGGTAGATGATGCCATTGTTGTTGTAGAGGCGGTGCATGCCAAAATGGAGCATGAACATCTGGATGCCAGGAGTGCTACTGTAAAAGCGATGAGTGAAATTACCGGTGCAATTATCTCGATCACTTTGGTGATGGCAGCCGTATTTTTACCGGTAGGTTTTCTAAAGGGATCTACGGGGTTATTTTACAGGCAATTTGCCTTTACGATGTCCATTGCCATTGTAATCTCTGCAATAAATGCATTGACTCTAAGCCCGGCACTAGCTGCTTTGTTTCTTAAAAATGTTCATTTGGATGAAGAGGGTGGGCACAAAAAAGGTTTTGCAGGAAGGTTCTTCAAAGGGTTTAACAGTTCTTTTGACAATATGACCCGACGATATACGAAAGGCCTATCCTTTTTAACAACACATAAATGGTTAAGCATAGGCGGGTTGCTTTTGGTGATCGTTGCAACAGGAGTTTTAATGCAACGAAGTAAAACGGGATTTATCCCTTCGGAAGACCAAGGTTTTATAGCTGTTTCTACCTCATTACCCGCAGGAGCCTCTTTAGACCGAAGTTTAACGATTGCCAAAGAAATAGAAAAGGTGTTACAGAATGAACCCTATATACGTGTATTAAGCATAAATAGTGGTTTCAATTTATTAACCAATTCTGGTAGCCCATCAGCAAACACCACATTTGTATTGTTAAAACCAAGGAAAGATCGTGGTACAGAACAAGATATTAACAAGATCGTAGGCATTATCCAGGGCAAACTGGCCAGTATCAAAGGAGCTACCTTTTTTGCCTTTACCTTTCCAACAGTTCCGGGCTTTAGCAATGTGGACGGTTTAGACTTCGTATTGCAGGATAAAACAGGCAGCGGTGGTTTGATCAAGTTTGGTGAGGTGGGAAACAAATTTATTGGCGAATTAATGAAAAGGCCGGAAATTGCGCTGGCCTTCACCACCTATAAAGCAGACAATCCTCAATTTGAATTAGAGGTTGATGATATAAAGGCCGACCAGCTCGGAGTGAGCACAAAAGACATCCTGCAAACCATGCAAGCCTATTTCGGCGCAGCGCAGGCATCCGACTTTAACCGATTCGGGAAATATTACCGCGTTATGGTTCAGGCCGAAATGGCCGACCGTAAAGAGCCGTCTAGTATGGATGGCGTATTTGTAAAGAACAAGTTTGGCGAAAGTGTGCCTATCAGCACTCTGATTCATCTTAAAAGAGTTTTCGGTCCGGAGACAGTTTCCAGATATAATTTATTCACTTCTATGCAAATCAATGCCATGCCAAAACCTGGCTTTAGCTCGGGTGACGCCATAAACGCTGTAAAAGAGGTTGCAGCATCCAGCCTGCCTGCGGGTTATGGATACGAATTCTCAGGGATCACCCGTGAAGAGATCTCTTCGGGAGGACAGTCTGTGCTCGTTTTTATCCTTTGCCTGGTTTTTGTTTACTTTTTACTATCTGCGCAATATGAAAGTTATATCCTCCCGTTTGCAGTTATGCTATCCATTCCGACTGGGATCTTTGGTGTTTTCGTAACAATTGGCCTTGCAGGAATAGATAACAATATTTATGTACAAGTGGCCCTGATCATGCTGATCGGATTACTGGCAAAAAATGCAATCTTGATTATTGAATTCGCTTTACAGCGACGTCTACATGGAGACGACCTGATTACGGCTGCAATCGAAGCCGCAAAATCAAGAATCAGACCAATCATCATGACTTCACTGGCTTTTATAGTTGGGTTAATTCCAATGATCTTTGCCACTGGTCCTTCCGCGCAAGGTAACCATTCTATCAGCATAGGTGCAATTGGTGGTATGCTTGCCGGAGTACTGCTGGGCGTGATGATCATCCCGGTATTATTTGTCATTTTCCAGGGACTTCATGAACGAGTGAACGGTGTGAAACTCCTGAACGAGGCTTGAAAAGCTAACATTAATAAAACGAAAGACATGAAACTTAAATCATCCGAAAAGCTGGCTAAAACAGGTCTGTTACTGAGTATGCTATTGACTATTAGCTCCTGCAAGGTCACCCGTGATGTACAGTCAATAGCTCCTGAACTTCCATCTAACTATAGAGGCGCAGCAGCAACAGATACCACTGTTACAAGTATCCAGTCGTGGCAAAAGATCTATACAGAAGTGAATTTAAAGCGGCTGATTGATACAGCGCTAGTTAAAAATTACGATTTGCAGATTGCGATTAAGAATATCGATGCTGCCCAAAAGCTATTCAGCCAGTCAAGGTTGGGCTATTTACCTAATGTTGGACTGGCCATCAATGCCAGTAGTAGCCGACCGTCAGACAACAGTCTGAATGGTTTAAGCCTGGGCCAATTTCTAGGCGCTAAGCACATAGAAGATTATTCGGCAATGGCAAATTTGTCTTGGGAGGCTGATATTTGGGGCAAAGTTCGCAATCAGAAATCCACTGCGCTTGCCGCCTATCTGCAAACTTACGAAGCAAGGAAAGCCATACAAACACAATTGGTGAGCCAAGTGTCTATGGGCTACTACAACCTTGTGATGTTGGATTCGCAATTAAAAATTGCAAATGAAAACGTTGCCCTCAATGATAGCACACTTACCATTATCAAACTACAATTTGATGCTGGACAGGTAAGTTCGCTTGCCATTCAACAAGCAGAGGCGCAGCAACTTTCCGCTTCCAAATTAATACCTCAGTTTGAACAGCAAATTAGCATTCAGGAAAATGCAATCAGCGTGTTGCTAGGAAAAGCTCCTGCCACCGTGGTACGAGCTGGCTCACTGGACCTGCTGTTTCTAAAACAAGTTTTAAAAAGCGGAGTTCCTTCCGCTTTATTGCAGCAAAGGCCAGATATAAAAAATGCAGAACTCGAGATCACTCGTGCAAATGCAGCATTTGGTATCCATAAGGCAAATTTATATCCCGCTTTAACCATTACGGCTCAAGGTGGTATAAATTCCTTTAAAGCAAGTAATTGGTTTACACTTCCTGCTTCCTTATTTGGAAATGTTGCTGGAGGCATTTTACAGCCCGTTTTTCAGAAACGTAAATTGAGGACGCAATACGAAATAGCGAAGATTGAACGGGAAAAATCTGTCATGAAATTCAGACAACAGGTATTGGTTGCAGTTAGCGAAGTATCCGATGCACTTGTAAAAATCGACAAACTGAATCGACAACGGGTGGTAGCTGACCAAAGAACTTTAAAACTGCAGCAAGCCACTAAAAATGCGAATTTTCTCTTCAAAAATGGCATGGCTAATTATCTTGAAGTCATTACTGCACAGTCGGGGGTGCTTGAAAGCGAATTGAACGCAGTTGAACTTAAAAAAGCGCAACTCGATGCGTCAGTAGCATTGTACAAATCACTTGGTGGTGGTTGGTTGAACTAAACAAACAAAGATTATATAATCATAATAAATAAATAGAATGGAAAATTTACAGCAATACAATCGCGAACTTGAGGGTAAAACAGCCCTTGTAACTGGCGGAACTAAAGGTATAGGGAAAGCAATTGCCGACAGGCTGGCACAAGCTGGCGCTACAGTAATTATCACGGCGAGAAATCATCCTGGAGAAGCATTGGAACATCACTTTATTGCAGCTGATTTATCAAATTCAGTTGGTGTGGAAAAGGCATCGGCTGAGCTGATTGAAAAATATGGTAAGGTAGATATACTTATTAATAATGCAGGTGGGTTAAGTCACCCTCCGGGCGGTTTTAGTGTTTTAACCGACGAACATTGGGATAATGAATTACAAATAAACTTACTAGCCGCGGTTCGTCTGGATAGGGCATTATTACCCGAAATGATTAAACAAAAAAGTGGTGTTATTATACACATCTCTTCGATCAGTGCATTGCAGCCAATGTGGGAAACCAATATGATCTATGGTATAACTAAGTCAGCACTGAACACCTATAGTAAAACACTATCCAATGAAGTAGCCAGTAAAGGTGTACGCGTACTTACAGTTTCTCCCGGACCGGTTAATACTGGTGGTATGGAAGAGTTTCTGCAAGACCTGTCAAAAAAACTTGGGATTACTTATCAGGAGATGACCCAAAAGATGATGGATAGCCTAGGTGGCATACCGATGGGTAGGATCGCAGAACCAAATGAGGTTGCCGAACTGGTTGGGTTTCTTGTATCACCAAGGGCTGCGTACCTGACGGGATCAAATTATAAGATTGATGGAGGTCTTATTCCAGTAGTGTAAGTTTTTGTTACCAATGCCCTCAGGGGCATTGGTAAATTCTTTTACAATTCCAGTTAACCATTTCAATCAACCACATGGAAACTATTAAAAAAATACCCTATTCAATATTAGAACTTGCTTTGATTGTAAGTGGCTCTACCGTTGCTGATACTTTAAAAGATACGGTAGAACTTGCACAAAAGGCGGAAGAAATGGGCTACAACCGAATTTGGTTGGCAGAACACCACAATACGGTTACAATTGCAAGCTCTGCTACCGCAGTGCTGATTGGTCATGTTGCCAGCAATACAAAAAAGATACGTGTCGGTTCTGGTGGTATCATGCTACCCAATCACGCTCCACTGATTATTGCAGAACAGTTTGGTACTTTAGGGACCTTATATCCCAACCGAATTGATTTAGGCCTGGGAAGAGCGCCAGGAACTGACCAGGTGACAGCCAAAGCAATCCGTTCAGACCATATGCAATCGTCAAACAATTTCCCTGGTGAAGTTGAACTTTTACAAAATTATTTCTCTAAAAAAAACAGGGACGGTGCTGTACGTGCAATCGTCGCTGAAGGCGTTAGTTTGCCAATTTATATTTTAGGATCGAGTACAGACAGCGCACATCTGGCTGCCAAAATGGGCTTACCTTATGTTTTTGCCAGCCATTTTTCTCCTAGACATTTATTTGATGCCCTTCGTATCTACAGAACAGAATTTCAGCCTTCCGAATACTTGGATAAACCTTACATTATCGCCGGGTTAAATATTGTTGCAGCCAAAACGGAGACTGATGCGGAGGAACAGTTTACCTCGCAATTGCGCTTTTATGCTGGCATACTGAGCGGAAGAATCGACCAGCTTAAACCACCAGTTTCTGTGAACGATGAATTGAAGATGTTAAGGCAACACCCTGCTGTACAAGAGATGCTTAAATACTCATTTGTTGGTACAAAAGAAACGATTACAACACAAATACAGGATTTTTTAACGGAAACTGAAGTAGATGAGCTAATGGTCGTTTCCTATATTTATGACCGTGAAGTGAGACTTGCTTCTTATCACCTCATATCGGAGATTATGAATGATTTAAATCTCGATTGTTATTAATGGGTATTTGCTAACCCATCCAATGCTCTCTATCCAGACTACGGTAATGGATGGCTTCAGCAAGATGCTGCAGTTCTATGTTTAAGCTTCTGTCCAGGTCTGCGATGGTTCGTGATACTTTGAGAATCCGGTCATAGGCCCTTGCTGACAAGCCCAGTTTTTCCATTGCTTTTTTGATCAGTGTTCTACCGGTATCATCGATTTCGCAGATGCGGCGGACCATATTAGCTGTCATCTGTGCGTTGTAATACAGGTAGGGATGGTTGCTAAATCTAAGCGTCTGTTCATTTCTTGCCTTGATCACCCTGTTTCTTATGGCCTCACTTTTTTCAGTCTTTACAGCTGATGTGAGTTCGTTTAAGTTGACGGGCGTAACTTCTACATGAAGGTCTATGCGATCCAGCAAAGGGCCTGAGATCCTGCTCAGGTATTTTTGTACTATTCCGGGACCACATGACGGTGCGCTACAAATTGATAATAACCTCGTGGAAAATGCAATCCGGCCGGCATATTTGGCAAGAAAAAACTACCTATTCGCTCGAAGCCACTAGGCAGCCCAAAGTGCAGCGATGATATATTCCTTCTTTGCAATCTGCAAAAAGCATGAAGTGAATCCATTAATCAAATAGGTAGTTCATAGGATGGATACGTTCCTATGACCAATAAACCAACAACAACTATGGTAATCAATAACATAATTCACTTTTATTTAGCTGTATACTCATGAAATATTTCTTCTGATTCTGCTTAATGATGAAGGTGTAATGCCAAGATAGGATGCTATAAAAACTAACGCGACCCGGTTAGCAATTCCAGGGTATCTTTCCAGAAAAGTCCTATACCTAGTGGCAGCATCTTCAGCAATCAAGGGACTAATCCGCTCAATTTTTTGTAATAACCCTTTTGATGTGATTTTAGCAACAATGGCATCCCATCCCAAAATCGTACGAGATAGATCTTCCCAGCTTTTTTTAGAGAAAACTAAAAATTTGCACTCTGTAACCGCCTGCACATATTCAGATGATGGGATCGTGTTATCAAAACTGTTAAGATCAACGACAAAGTTGTCCTCATCAATAAAGTAGCGGGTTACATCCTCTCCATCTTTATTGTAGTAACTTACCCTGATTACCCCTTCTAGAATGAAACCAACCCGGTTGGCAACCTTACCTGCTTCTGAGAAGTAATCTCCCTCATGCAGAATTAATTCAGTTGCATGCTTTTTTACAAAAGTAACTTGTTGGTCGTTAAGGCTTCCAAAGTGTAATAGATAATCTATTAGTTTTTCCATATGTGATGAATTAAAAATGCCTGGAATAATGCAGTACTTTTTTCAATATTACTGATAATTAACCTTCAATCAGTTCAATACTGGCGGTCCATAGTTCTTTCTGAAAATTTTCTATATAAGAATAAGCTGAGGATTTAGTAACCTCTCCGTCAGAAAAGTATATTCCGTTCAGGTCAGCATACTTTTTTGAATATGCAAGCTCAGCCAATCGGCTTCCAGATAATACTGCAGTGTTGGTGTTCTTTTTGAAACGGGTAAGCACAGGCATGATGTTATTCCATACAAATCTTAAAATTGCCGGATGATTTTTTGCCAGTCCCGTGCCTGGAACCATACCAGGATCGAATGCGTTAACTCTTATGCCGAGGGGTGCTAATTTTTCATGAAAAAGGTACGCTGTCATTACATTACACAACTTAGAAGTTGAATAACGCCTTTGACCAACGGTCGTTGCTTTTTCCGTAGTCTTTTGAGGGAAGGCCAGTTCACGGCCACTGGTGTAAACCGGAGGTTCAATTCCAGTCTCTGTTAGTGGGTCATGTGTATCACTTGCAGTAAATGTAATGCTGGCACCACTTACCATGTATGGGGTGAGCAATTGGGTAAGATAAAATCCACCTAAATGATTGGTTCCAAAAGTAATTTCAAATCCGTCCTTTGTATATGCTGTCTCACCAATATTCTGCAATCCCGCATTGTTTACCAATGCAGATATTTCTCTGTGACCAGTTTTTGAAAACGCTATCTCAAATTCCCGGATGGACTGAAGTGAGGCAAGGTCAAGCTCCATACATACTAAACTTGGATGCCCGGTCTCTTTTTTTATTTTTTCGGCAGCCAAATTTCCAGCTGTGATATTTCTACAGGCTATTATGATAGACTCTTTAGGAGCTAACCTAGCCATTTGCATTGCACATTCATAGCCTATTCCACTAGTTGCGCCTTTGATGATAATTGATTTCATATGATTTATTTATATTACAAAGATGTGCTATAAATAAGTACCCAGACTTGTCATATGGCAAAAGCGAAAAGTACTACGCTTTTTATTACTTAGTAATAATTATCATTATTCCCTCGTTTAAAAAGACGGTCCGGGCTGACCTAAACATAATTGAAGCTTTACGGCAAAAAGACAAATTTTAGTTTCTGCAACAAATCTGGTTTGCTGCAAATCTTTAATTCTCCATTATTCCCCCGCTTCTTGATAATCTGCCACGTATCTAATGGCATATAAATTTCATCTAAACCGGATATAATTTTGAAACATATGCACCATCAAAAATTTATCTCTTCAGTTGGTGGATTAATTTATAAATATACTTCCAATTCAACCCATTATCTTATATCAAAAGGCTTATTGATGATGCAGCAGCTTTCGCATCTATTGACCAGATCTACCAGAACGAGTATATAAATAGTAAATTATGTCTATAATTTATATTGATTAGAACTAAATTTTGTCAAAGTAGCTATTTCTATAAATTAATTTATAGATTTATTCATGGTAAATCTCGAATGGTACAGAACGTTTAAGGCAGTTTATGATACTGGGTCATTAACGGCAGCTTCAAAAATCTTATTTATTTCGCAGCCTAATGTTAGTCAGCACATTTCAGGACTTGAACAACATATCGGAAAGTTATTATTTGAACGAAAGCATAAAGTTGTTCCCACAGATTATGCAAAACTCATCTATGCACAGATTGTTGACCCTATAGAGAAACTCGAAGAGGTTGAATCAATTTTTAAAAAGATGTGTCTGATGAAAAACAGGCCAACGATCAACATTGGTACACCAAAGGAATACTTCCATTTGCTTGCTACAGAAAACTTGAAGGATACTACAGGCATTATCATCTCTACTTTTGGAAACAGTAAGGAGTTATTAGAAAAACTCTCCAAAACTGAAATTGACTTTATGCTTTGTACGGAAAAGACCGACAACTATAAGTTTAAATTCGATGAAATTTTAACTGAAGAATTGTGGATTGTTGGTTCAATGGATCTTGACACTCAACATTTAGAGCAAGTCTTAGCATCGGCTAACCTTACTGAGGCAGAACTATGGCTTTTAGCGCAGAACTGGTTAACCTATGGATCGGAAATTAGTGAACCGCGCCGGTTTTGGTCGACAAACTTTAAGAAGCGTCCTGTCTTTGTCCCACATGCGATAATACCAGATTATCAAACTATATTAGAAGGAGTTTCAAAAGGTAATACTGTCACTGTGGCATCAAACCTATTAGCGGAGCAGATGATCGAGCAGGGGAGGATTAAAGTTCTTTGGAAAGGAAGTAATGTGACTAAAACAACATTATATCTGGCATATGATCCACAAAGAGCACCCACAGAAATGATAAATCTGGTAAAAGATTTGTTTAAGGAGCGCTCAAAGAACAGAACAATTATGGAAAAATCAGCTTAGGCGGATAGGTATCAAAGAAATGGGACGAGAAACAATCCCGTCCCGGTTAACACATTTAATTTTAGTTGTTATTTATATTCGATCATAAATTCGGACATTGGATTTCTGAATTTCTTCATATGAACAAGCCAGTCACCTTCAGTATCACGGTACCCTAAATAAAGCAGGGTAACGCTTTTTAATCCTTTTGATTTAAGATCCAGCAGTTCATCTATCAGTGTGTTGTCAAAACCTTCTGCAGGTGTGCTGTCCACATGAAGTTCTGCTGCTTCTGCGATAGCTAGTGCAAAACCGATGTAGGATTGGCGTGCGGTATGGACAAAGTTTTCTTCTGCAGTTTCTGGAAGATAAATTTCTTTTAGTTTATCTGTATAACTTTTAAACCTTCCCCTTGGCAAGTCCCGTATGTCCGTTGTTTGATCATAAACGGTATCAATACGCTCCTCCGTATATCTATCCCAGGCGGCAAAAACCAAAACATGGGAACAATCTATCATGACTTCAGGATTAAGGGCATTTTGACTCATCTTTTTTTTGAGGTCCTGGTTTGATACAACCAGTACCCGAAACTGCTGCATACCAGAGGAGGTTGGTGCCAGCCTGGCGGCTTCTACGATTTTGTAGATGTCATCCTCGCTTACTTTTTTTGTAGGATTGTATTTCTTGGCAGCGTATCTCCAATTTAAGGATTCTATTAACGGCATGTTTGGATGTTTAAGGTAAAAATGGAACTTCTGTTATGCAGGCCCGTGTGGCAGAGAAGATCACCTTTAGTTTGATTAAGAATCCAATTTATTAGCTTCGTAAGCAAGGCGATATTCTTCAATGCCTGCTATAAAAGTGGATCGCTTTTCTTTCCATCCTGTTATCGCACGTATTTTATCAGAGCCCACCCATTGAGAAAAATTTGCCAGTGCATGAACCGAGTTCATTAGCATATCGACAGGAGGAGCCACAAACTCTAAACCTAATTGATATAAATCGGCAAGTGCCTTTCCAACTTCTTGTGCAGTCTCATATTTCTCATTAGAAAGATTGAACGCTTGCTGTGCAATTTCCTCCCTTTTTGGATGCTCAGCAAGGGAAACATAGGCTTCGCCGCAATCATCTACATGAAGGGAATGCATTATTGCTTTAGGATCCGCAATCAGCTGGAGAACAGAATCGCTTTTTGATGCAAGGTCAAATAAATTACCGTAATGGCTAGAAGTTAAACCGTATACAATTGTAGGGCGCAGCACAGTTGAATCGAAATTTGCATCCTTGTTTTCAAGAAATGAAACACCGAAATCCATTCTTGGTGCCAATTGAACCGGTGGGTTCATCGGACTGGACTCAGTGTGAGGTGCTAATCCGGGCTCACCATCATTTTTATCCATCACGCCATAATCTTTACAACCACTTGTAAACATAACCAAGGGCCGAATGCCAGCGTTATGACTTCGCTGGGTAATTTCATTTACCATAGTCTTTACTTTCTCATAGTGAGGAACAGGATTGCTAGTATCTTCGGTATTCAGTACGATTACGTCAAATACTGTTTCTCCTATCTGTTCGAGGAATGAAAGGTCCTCCGGTGTGCCTAAAATAGGATGGATCTCATTTTTTGCAAGGTCAGCGACTGCGCTTTCTTTTCTCACAAGACCATATGTCTTCCATCCGGCACGACTGAACGCTTTTGTAACAGCATTCCCAATATACCCATTAGCCCCTGTTACTAATACTTTTTTTATTTTCATTTTTGATGTATTAAATAATATTGAAATCAAAGGTGGACTCATAATCTTTAAAAATCAAATAATAAGATTTATACTTCATTATAAAAATATTTATGAAGCTTAATCTTACAAGGCTGTTATGCTTTTTGATGATACTAAGGTTTTTTGATTATGCAGACCCCAAATTAACAGGTAGATAGTAATGGTTTAATAATCCTTCTCATTATTCCCTCGTTTTTTGAAGCTGGTTAGACCTTGCTCGCGTTTACAATTTTGATGTATCGATAACAGGTGGCGATGGGTATCTGTAGCCTTTTAGATATCTCCAAAATTGAATATTTACCGGTATCGTGAAGATCCAGAGCAGTCATTGCCAATTGCAGCTTTTCTGGGGATAAGCCTGAAGGCCGGCCTCCTTTTTTACCTCTTGCTCTTGCAGCAACAAGACCCGCCTTCGTTCGTTCCCGAATAATCTCTCTTTCAAACTCCGCTAATGAAGCAAAAATATTAAAGGTAAATCTGCCTGTAGCTGTTGTGGTATCGATGTGATCATGAAGGCTAATAAAGTTAACCCCTTTTTCATTGAACACAGCAACCAGATCTACCAGGTCTCTAAGAGAACGGCCAAGACGATCCAATTTCCAGACGACAACTTGATCACCTTTCCGAAGACTTTCCAAAAGTTTTTTTAATTCTGGTCTATCTGTATCCTTGCCGGAAATCTTTTCCTGGTAGAGTGTTGTACATCCATATTCGGTCAGTGCATTAGATTGCAGATCTAAATTCTGATCTGTAGTTACTTACCCTTGCGTAGCCAATTTTCATGTTATTCTAATTATCAAAAACTCATCACCAAAAAAGAAAAAACATTTTGATTAATGGAATGGGTTTATGATAATCGGCAAAAAGAGAAAACGATATTTCAAGCTTAATTGGATAGTTTTAGTCTGTTTAATAGCCTGGCTTTTTGATCCAGATAAATTATCGAAAAAGGAGGGAATAATGAAAAATTTTGCCGGATCAACTTTTGATTTAGGCTCAAATTGCTGAACCGGCAATGCATATTATTTAAACGATGATAACAAGTCCGTCAATTCGGTCGGCATGCTGATCATGGCGTCATGCCCTGTTTGAAGCTCGTAGTATTTCCAAACTTTGCTGTTTTTAGTTTGTTGCGCAAACTGCTCAAGAACTTCCAGTTCCGGTTTCCGGCACGCGATATAGATCAGGGGCAATTGATTGCCATAAGGATGTTTTAATACTAAACGCTGGGTAAATGACCGGAAAGGCTGGCTGGTCAAACGTGCGTCCGTCGATTTGATAGCGATACTATCGGTTAGACCGAACCCGGCACTTGAGGGAGCCGGAATACTTAATCCCTTATCATAATCAATAGCCATTTTCGTAAAGACATCCTGGCTCCCCTTAGGATTTACAGATAATGGACTTTGACCGTTTTCCACTAGCATTGCATCTAGAAACACCAGCTTTTGCATTCGTTCCGGGATCCTGTCCGCAACACCGGCTATGACTGCGCCGCCATAGCTATGGCCAACCAGGATGACATGATGCAGGTCTTTTTTAATGATCAGATTAACAATATCCGTGATATGGGTATTCAGGTTAATGGTGCTGTCAAGCATTTTTTTATTTTCTCCTAAACCGCTCAGTGTAGGTGTATAAACAAGATCTCCTTGCGCTCGAAGCTTTTCACTGACCTTGTCCCAGCACCAGCCACCATGCCATGCGCCATGCACCAATACAAAAACAGGTTGTTGCTGCTTTTTTTGTGCGTTAGCACTAAGAACACTCCCTATCATTAATAGCAGCAAGAAATAAAAGGAGATTGATTTAACTTTAGTAATTTTCATATCAATTATTTTTGTGCAAACATAGTGTATAGCACAAGCAGCCACAATAACTCACCCCAAAGTGAGCAACCTAATATTTTTAATCATGGCGAGTAAATTAAAAGAGGGTTCTACTAATGCAGATAATATTGCATTGTTATCGGCCCTTTGTGAAGTCAATGAAACCTTAAGGAATATCAGTCCAAGATGGAAGATGCAGGTCTTACATAGTATTCAGGGTGGTCTGCGGCAGTTTAGCCTGTTAAAAGAAGCTTTTCCATCGCTTTCTGATCAGGTATTAGCTAAGCGACTATCAGAATTAGTGACAGCGGGACTTACCGATAAAACCGAAGTAACTAATACGATACCGCAACAAATCTTATATACCCCTACGGAAAAAGGGGAAGAACTGCTCAAGATCATAAACGACCTGCATCAGTGGAAAATCCGCTGGAAATAAACTTTGAAATTTTATAGCTGGAATTCTTATTTATCGCTCGATCGGAGACACCGTATTGTCGGATGTACTGATTGGTCAAGATGGCCGACCGGACAACTTTTTAATAAAAAATACTTTCTAACACCTGCAAATTATTACTGATAGAGTTTATAATTAGTTTATGAAAGTGTTGGCGACCCGGATATAAGTGGTTAAAGATCAATAAAATTCAGCTGCGAATCTATCGAGTGACTGGCCGGATTGAATATCATTATACGATGGTGGCTGTTGCACAATGGCTATATTTTCCTTAACATCGATTCATTAGATTATTTATTCTGCCATTGGGAGAACTGGTACTGATTAATTGGATGAGCGGAAAATGTTGGTAAGTGCTGCTGTAAGG
>Ga0308163_10001452_pt1 | contig 25962 bp, 29 predicted proteins | sample PhyTR1_FD_201037 | JGI IMG/M metagenome (GOLD analysis project Ga0308163, IMG submission 201037) | Phyllosphere microbial communities from UC Gill Tract Community Farm, Albany, California, United States - DLSLT.R1 | ecosystem: Host-associated > Plants > Phyllosphere > Unclassified | place: USA... | reverse complement strand
TCGTGTTGTCGTGTTGTCGTGTTGTCGTGTTGTCGTGTTGTCGTGTTGTCGTGTTGTCGTGTTGTCGTGTTGTCGTGTTGTCGTGTTGTCGTGTTGTCGTGTTGTCGTGTTGTCGTGTTGTCGTGTTGTCGTGTTGTCGTATTATTGAGATACGGTCAACATCCAGAGAGGAAGAGGGTATCGCGAATGGTTACATAATCCTTCAAATGTACAATAATTTCCTCTCCAAGAACCGACCCCAATATGACCACAACCAGGAAGGCTGCGGACTATGATGTTTTGGAACCGAAAGAAGAAAGAAAAAACCGCTGCCGGCACAGAAAAAAATCGCTTCGATCACTTGTTATCGGTGGCCGAAAAACTGCCCGTTGATGCTCTGCCGGATCTCATTCGCGCTATCGTGCGACCAGTGCAAAGTGACTTCCTGCTGGCAGTAGCAGAAGAAGGAACGGATGCCCGTCCGGATATGACCCCACAAGAGTTTTTCTTTGACGGGCTTTTCCAGGTGACATCTTACGAGACGATGAAAGAGGGCGAGCTGGACAGGGCGGGTTATCCGTTGTCGCTGGCAAGTGACATGGTGCTGCCGTGGCCTTGGAGCTTGTCGCGCTACATCGATAATGTTTCTCATATCGGAACCCATAAGGGGAGGCCGTGGAAGCAGGATAAAATCAACCATTATGTTGACCTGTGGCTGCCGTGGCGTATCGGTTTTGTTCGTGGCGGCAACCATTCCATAACAGCAGGCATTCTGGCTGGTGAAGGCACCCTAATCCCTGATCACGTTTATGATATGTCCTATCTGTTTACACTGATACGAACGGATGGCGTTCACTGGTTTATTGAAGGCCAGAAAACAGAAGCGGTGAAATCATGGAGGTCAGCAGCAGTGTTTGAAATAGGGCGGCGGTTAATTGAAGGATCTAAGAGAGGGTGAGGGCTAATCAATATTTCTCTTAAAGCACAAGACAAAGGCCGCAGAATGCGGCCTTAAGAGTAATAACTTCACGATTAAACGCTTATGTAATTAAACGATTTTACGATTTATCGTATTTCTGTAGAAGCATCGCTCTGACTTCATCAGCAATTTTCACGCCGCGCTGCGCACAGTCGGTTTTAATAAGCCGGTGTAAGCTTTCACTCACATCGATGGTGAGACGCTTCATCTTTTCTTTTTCGGGTTGCGCTTCTCTATCATCTACCCATTGCTGTGAGTCCGCTGGCAACTGTTTGCTTGGGCGCCCGCCAATCGAAATTTTCTTTGCCGTCATTTCACATACTCCAAAATTTCTTTCACCAAACCGTCTATCTCTTTTGCCGCCAGTCCTTCAGCCTCAATTTCAAAGACAGCCTTCCCCTGAGCAGCTGCTTCGGCAAAAATCACGCGCTGCGTTACCGAGGCATCAAAAACGGTAGTTTCATAAGTGGCCAGAGCTTCACCAACATCACGCCCAATCGCCGTATTTGCGATTTTACGATTAACCACAAATGCAGATTTCAGTGTTTCCTTATAAATCTGGGCTTCAGATACAAGCGATACCACCTCATCTGCAGCCCAGACGTCATAGGGACTCGGCTGAACCGGTATAAGAACAAGGTCAGCAGCCATGATGGCAGAGCGGGCTAAATCGGTGACGCGAGGCGGGCCATCGATAATAATATGGTCAAAGCCCTTACCGATCTCTTCAACCTCTTTATGGATGGTACTTCTTGGCAAACCGATAACAGTGAATAAGGGTTTTCCATCTCGCGCGGCGGCCCAGTCTAACGAACTACCTTGTGGATCAGCGTCGATGAGAAGAACGCGCTTACCCATCCTGGTTAAGCTGGCTGCAATATTGACGCTCATCGTGGTTTTGCCCACGCCGCCTTTCTGATTCAAAACTGAAATTATCATCTCATCACTCCATGCAATGGCTGTACGTTTGATGAAAAGAGCATATACGATAAAACGATTAAACGCATATACGATTATGTGTTTTTACGATTACACAGGAATAAAGAAAAACAAAAACCATAACTGCATGAATGATTGATAGTTTTAACAGAATAGGGGAGTCAGTAAAGGCAGCAGCCAGATAAGGAGACTAACCCCTCTCCACCTTTTTCTGCCGAACCGTAAATGTAGGGAAAAATAGTGGCAATAGCTACGGCAGTATCGATGACCAGGTCAGATATGAAAAACTCTGCCTCCGCCTTCAGGCAATTCTACAGTTAAACTAAGTTTCCCCCCCATAGCTTCGATATAGCGTTTGAGCGTAGCTAACTTCACTTCATTGCCTCGTTGCTCAATTTGGGTGATCGCCGGCTGACTAACGCCCATAGATTTCGCTAAGGATTTTTGAGAAAGCTGAAGTTCTTCCCGCATGAGCTGAAGACCGGTTTCCAGGATCATTTCATCCGCCATTTCTTTGATCCGTGCCTGACTCTCAGGCGAGCGAGCGGATATTGCATCACGTAATGTTTTCATTTTTGCTCCTCAATCAGGATTAGATGTGCGGTAAATTCGTCATCAGCCAATCGGATCACCGTTTCATAAAATCGTTTGTCGTTACTTTTATCACCGGCGCATAACACGATGGCCTGGCGTTTGGGGTCAAACGCAAAAAAAGCCCGGACAGGGCGCCCCGAATACTGCACGCGGAGTTCTTTCATATTCTTGTGCCTGGAACCTTTCACCGTATCGGCATAAGGACGTGATAGCTTCGGCCCATACGTTTCGAGGTTACTCAAATCTGCTAACACCTTTTCCTGCATAGCCTCATCTTGTTCCAAGAGCCAGGCGTCAAACCGTGGGGTAAATATGACAGTCCACAAAGCGCAATCCTTATAACCCATAGCTTATATCTCATGATATAAGCTATGGGTTATATTTTCAATCCAAATGAAAGGTTTCTTGCAGGGTGATAACTGCCTGACAGGGGAGAGATTAAGGATCGAAAATGATTGTACGCTACGCCAGTTTTTGAGCAGGTTACATTATCGCAGTAGGGAGTAATGTCGCACGATACGGTGTTTGGCAGGCTTTGGGGCCTAAACGCGATTACAGAAACGCAATAACTTAAAAACGATATATGATTACGATTAAACAGATATACGATTTTGTATATTTACGATTACACAGAAAATCGCAAATTATAAAAAATACAGAATAAATAATAAGTGTTTGAATTTAATGAGGTAGGTTAGGTAAGTCAGGATGTAGGGACCGTTCATTACAGACAAAGAAGGGCGGTTAACTCCTTCTCTGTCTTAGCTGCGTTTCACCGATTACTTCATAAGGTGATCAATCAATGCCGCGGCAGCTGCAAGCAGCTGATTGAGAAAACCTATTCGTTGGGAGTAAGCGGATACTTATTTTCGTAATACTCGCTTCGCCTAGGGAACGGCGTTAATTGTGTACCTTGAGGATCTGCAACCGCATCCCATTCCCACCACCCATTGGGACAGTGGGTGTTATACCATTCCACCTTACATTTTCGATGTTCAACGTAGTTATCACTTTCCATTCCCCACACTTCCAGAGGGAAACTATCAACTTCAGCAGCGTCTGTTAGGATAAAATCGGGGTGATACTCGTCCTCAGCTGCATCATATAGAAGAGGTTTTATAAAGCTTCGGCGTTGCGAAACTAGGTATTTTTCAAGGGTACCTTCATATGAAGAATCGAGAGGTATCCACCGTTCACTGACCATCATCAGACATGCTTGTCTGACCTTAGCTCTTTTGTACTTGCCTGCAGAAGGCACATCAGTCACCGCAATAACAATGGTTTTATTACCCTTCCGCCACCACGCCGCCGCGCGATTAAATCGCGTCAATGTGTCATTCCAGCGGGTTTGATCAATATTAAGATAGGGTAAACCACTCGATTCATCATAGATTAAGGGCAGAGTAGTAATATTCACATCAAGATTTTTGTTCCAGTCTTGAAGCTCTGCAATAACGACAAGACGGCGGCTTTTCTCGATACCATACATCACTGCCTGGTGATTATGCTCAGCGTTATCCTGTAAGAGCAAAACGTCGCTTAAATTTGTATGCCCTTGTCGAATTTTGGCTGCATCTAAAAGAAGTCGGTTCATGACGCCATTGCGTTTTCTGGATTTTTCGAACACGGGGTTCCACGTATTCGCTCCTGAATTCTTCCATACCATACTAAGCAACCCTAGTAGGGTAATAGCAGGAAGTTTATATTCTGCTTTTTTGCGTTGAGGTGGTAAAAAGCCAGCAGGTTCCTTTGCATCACTTTTTTGAGAATTCACAGTCAGTGAATAGGCGAGAGAAATATGTATCATATTGTCGTCATCTTCACTGACAGCCGTAGCGCTGTATGTGTTTGCCCCGCCGTCTGCATTCAGCCGACAGTAATATTTACACCGTTCATTATGGAGAGACCCCGTATGAGGAAAACGATTCAGAGCAAATTTTTCAGACCTGGGGTCTTTGCGAATGTACAGTCTTAGCTCATTACTCTTGTCGCATCCGCACGTTGCTACATACCGTGTATCCCACGCTGTTTTGAGCTTACCCTGAAAATCATCAGGGTTTTTATTACGCCGTTCTGGTGAGAACTTGTGAAGCTTGCCATCAGATAAATTTTGAATGTATACCCATTGCTCTTGCTTCTCAGCCATTAGCCACCTCCTGTGTCTTTTGAAATGTCGCGAGTTTTGTCAGGCATTTTCAATGTAGTTTAACGCACATTGAACACTGGTGTTTATGAGACTAAATTCAGATACCACTATCAGATTTCGCATGCGAAATCTGATAGCGAAGGACGCGACATGATTAATTAAGCGTTGTACCTAATCCTGGGGGCAGGTCAATAACCAGATGAAAATACTGAAATAAGTCATCGTATTGAAGTAAGCAAATGCCAGCCAGGTGTTGCTAACACTTAGAAGTAATTGCAAGCGGTAGATTGGCAGCGTATATTTGATGCAACCCAATAAAAATGTTTGTACTCAGGTAACGCCAAATGTCTGCATCAATCGTTAAGTCAGAACAACATGCCCGCTATGACAGAGTGGCAAAAGAAGTTCTACGCGGTGATCGCGAGTACAAACCTGCGCCGAAATCGCGCTACAGCGTCTCTTCAAAATTCGCGTATAAGCAGACAGTTAGCTTTGCTTGATTAGGTAGACTGCGGCAAAATGAACCATCATTCAATGATGGTTTTTTTATGTCTGAAAACGAAGCTATTCCCCCATTCGAACAAGCCTATCTCCTGAATACTCAGCTCATCGCTAGCGGTGACCAGCTGCGTGACGCCGTGATCACGGTCGGTGGCCAGGCGGTACAATATTGGGTTTCCTATTTCCATGAACAGTATGGTGACGAGTTGCCGGATCAGCGTCTGGTCACCTCCATTGACGTTGATTACTCCGCAAAAAAACATGACGTTCAGGCGATTGCACGTGCCCTGAACGTTGATGTGTCATTAAACGATGCGGGTAATCCTCCCTCGGTTGCCCGGTTCCTGTTAATAGACAACGAGACGAAACGTATTAAAGGCGTGGAGGGACGATACTTTTCCGATCCTGAAGCCCCTGAAAATGCCAACACCGTAGATGTCATTGACTGGCCCGCAGGTTTTGAAGAAGAAGACTTCATCGGCAAAAAGTTGTTGTTAAACACTGAGCCCTTTCTGATCCAGATCCCAGAAAGCGAAGGCCCGGTGATGCATGACAAGGTGAGGGTGCTGAACCCCCTTGCCTGCATGAAATCACGTTTTGCCAATTTGAGAACTTGGCGGCAGCGGCGAGAGGTTGAACTGGCCAGGATCAATGCATTAAAAATCCCGTGCTTCTTCTTTATCCTGGAAATGTTCGACCACCTTCACTTCAGGGAGGCAAGAGCCCATTTTATGAATCTCTATGCTTTAGCCTGGGACGAAAAATATCTTCCTCTTCAGATTACGATCCACGATGCCAAACACAATATTTCTCTGTTGCCCATCCTCGAGAAAGTGCATGAGTATCTGGTTGCCCACTTTGACGACTTCGATGTCCCCGGGGATTTCGTTCACAAAGACCTGCCGAACCGGCTCAGGCAACTGAGTGAACGCGTTGAACGTTATGTCATTTTAGGGAACAGGTTCAAAAAAAATCAGTAAAAAAAGAGCGGTCAATAATATGACTGCCGTTTTTATTAATGTGAGTTAGCACGAGGCTTGCCGGTTTACGAAAGCGCTTTAGGACATAGCCTTTGCGCGACAACATCAGAAATGGCCAGATATCTGGCGGGGTAGATTTCCCGCCTGCATCATCGCCAGCTTGGCCTGCTCAACGTCGTACCCGAAATTCACCTGATGTTGGCCAGCGACATCGAACAGGAACAGCTTGGTGTACACCTCGGTAGACTTGAAGGACTTATGGCCCATCAGTGTTTGCAGGACTTTGGGGTGTATGCGGTTGAACAAAATGTGCATCGCAAAAGAGTGCCGGAAGGATTTAGGAATGATCGGCGTGATAGAAAACATGACACCGTCACGCTCTGCGGCATCGATAGCACGCTTCAGCCACCGCGATATGGTATCCGGGGAAACCGGCCACAGGGGTTCTTCCACTCTTATCTTTAGCGTCGCGACCAGTGAAATCATTCTTTCACGATAGGTGGCATCCCACACCGGCACGTCTCTTACCGGCAATTCTGACACTTTTGGCCGGCCGCGGCCGCGCGTCCGCTGCTTCAGCGTAGGCAATTTAATGGCGGGCATCGCCTGTTTGAACAGCAGTGAGGCCGGCGTGAGTGCCAGCGCCTCGTTGGGCCTGGCCCCGGTATTCCACATGGTTTCAAAAAAAGTGCGTTGACGCAGATCGGGTAGGTAGCTCAGCAGTACGGCGACCTCCGGGGCGAGCAAATAAGCCGGCGCGTTGGGCGTGGACATGGCCAGCTGCCGCATTGCAAACACCCGCGCCCAGTCCGGCCCACCGACGGGCATCAGCATGGCGGGAGGGAGCATTTTCACGTCGTCGGGATTTTTAAAATCCACAGCATTGCCTCACAAAACTTTCTCAGATTTCACGTAGCGTTGTCATTTTGCTGACGCCGGCGAAGACATTTTTGCGCATGTGCAACTTTCACAGGCAGGTTCAGTACAGCCTCACGGCGAACGTACTGGTTATACGCTGCACGGGATGACCGGTCCGCCATTATTATGCCAGAGGATCATGCCGTCATAATTACCCTAAATTGTACCGCAGTGTGCGGAAGTTTCTTTCTATATGTCGTTTTGCCGCAGCCTTTTTTTCACGAAATTGAACGGCAGGGCGCAAAAATCCCACATATAGAGCGAAACTCATTCTCATGATACAACATAGGCGAAAATGGCGGGGTGCGGCGTTTGCGGATCTTTGTACGTTATCCCGCAGGCAGCTACGCGAACCGGACAGCGCGGCCCACGTAGCAGAAGAAACGACCAAAGGACCGCGCGGTCCTCAGCAGAGGAGGCAGTTACTAATTCTCAATGAATATGTACATTTTGTAATCCATCTACAAGGCCTGTGTTTATCTGGTGAATCTTTGCTTTGCTTTGCTTTGCTTTGCTTTTACTAATTTTATTTAGTAATGCGTTATATTCTTCATAGAGGGCATCATTAGAATTAAATTTTAAAAAATATAAATGAGCGTGGGATATATTACCCTCTAATACTAACCTCACCTACCCCATTAAAAATGGTTGCATCCAATTCTAATTTTTATATTATAATTCAACACACACTGCATAATATTCAAAAACAATGATGAAATCAGATATAGTTATTTGAGTTTTAATTTTTACAAGAGTTTGAATATGAATAAATGGAATTACATAAAGTGTATTGAAGTGTTTTTTAGCTATACTATTAATATCTGTCATGGAAGTTCACTTCTCGTTTATGTGATGCGTAGCAAAAACTAAATAAGATGATGTAGTTAGTGCACAAGGCTCTTTCGGTGATAGTTTTAAGCTTACATTCAAGGATAGGATTTTCTGGGCTACTTATAACAATTAGTGTTTCAACAATGAAAAAAAGGGACTCAAAAACTTATCTTTATAAAAAAACGTCAAGAGTGAAAATATTACAATACGAAGAAACCATACACTATCTAATACCATTTATCAAAAAACGCAAGAAGTTAAATTTTTATATGAAGGTGAAGATATCACTGGCTTTGGTCCAGTGGACTGAAGGACACTGCATGATGTTTAAGTTTATTAAGCCAGTCAGACCGACTCAAAACACTTTATTGAACGGTTTAACCGTACATGCCGGACTGAAATATTGAATTTCTATATATTCAGAATACTGAACGAAGTACGGGAGACCACAGATCGCTGGCTGACTAAATGAATATAACAGCGAGCGACCTCATGAGCCCCTGAATGACCTTATGCAGGAATAATATCAACTGATGGCTGAGAAACCGAAAATATAAAAAAGTGCGTAAAACTAAAGCTGAAACACTTACAGTTCCATCTTCCTTAAAATATAATATCGCCAAAAGCCAAGCAATCCGTAAAATCTGTTTAATTTATAACCTTAACCTTAGTAGTCAATTTTACAGAATTACTTTCCGCGGTAGTTATACTTTTATCATACAACCAACTAGCCGTATTATTGGTTAGAGTAAGCTTTTGATAAACTGGCAGAGCACCATTGCCAGATGAGTCTAACGCAAGAGTTATACTATTATCACTTGAAGATGCATTTATTGATGTTGTTCCAACAATCAACTCGTATAAAGGCCCATCTCGATTTGTTTTGAATGAACCATCTTTATTATCGTACGAACTGGATGGTAAAACTGACAGGGTAAGTGTTTTATTTTTAGCTGCCGCAACCGGTGAACAAGATACAGCTATATTCGCAATTGCAGCAGTTGCTTTACCACTATCTATTAAATCATCATTTATAGACAGTGAGGAGTTTTGGCTTAATGTATTAACAGCCGATGTAAATGTTACCCCTACAATATTAGACAATCCAGTAAGTGAAACCCTAAGACTGTTAGCCCCATTAAGTCCCCCGTTACCATCTAGTTGATATAATGGGATTGTCTCTAGCTCCTTATTTTCTATGGTACTAGCTAACTTAACAAGTACTAATTGACTGGTAACTACACCAGTATATCCAGCTGGTGGCACTGTCCAGTCAGCTGTAGGGGTCAGTAATTGTTTTTGTCCAGACACTGGATTTGAAATAGTTACACCATTAATTATTAGTCTCAATGAAACTCCTGCAGGAAGCGTACTCGAATCAAAAGTTGGAAATGAGTATACATAAACGATATCTTTAGATTCACCTTTATTGATATTACATGTAACTGCTGTTGTAATTTCAGGCGATGAGCAAATCAGGTCACCTATATTAGCTGACTCTGAGACTAATACCGGATTATTTATAGCAATAGTATCATATACACTATTATTTGAATCAACACACACCATGCAAAATGACTTTGAAGAGAAAAACAAAATCATCATTAATAAAACTCTTTTCATATAAAACCCCATCACTTTAATTCTGTTGTCAATTTATTTTCCACAAGTAATTTGAAGGTTATGTAAACCAACACAAAACCAATAATTAAATAGAAAATCAATAATCATAAGATAAAAACTCCTTCAACCACTTCATCATAGAATCCATTTCGAAGGAGCACACCCAATATAATTTAGGACAATGGATTGGATACCCCAATACTAACTATGGAGTATTTTAACGTAGCAGTGGCCGACGTGACTGTATTATCTGTTGCTGATGTTATTGTGACATCATTAGAGCCTGCAAAAGTACTTGAGATCGCAGTTGTGACACTCCCATCATCGGAAGTGCTCACAGTCTTAGACTCTGTCAGCACTGGCGAGGTCAATGTGATCTCCTCCCTGAAAACAGTGCCAGCCTAAACTAAAGTATCCGGTCTTTCTTTCATCTCACTGAGAGGCATATCAACCATGAAAAAGACCCGTTATACCGAAGAACAGATAGCATTCGCCCTTAAACAGGCCGAAACAGGCACTCGGGTGGAGGAAGTGTGCAGAAAGATGGGTATTTCTGAAGCCACTTTTTATAACTGCAAGAAAAAATTTGGCGGTATGGGCGTAACAGAACTGCGCCGTTTGCGGCAGCTTGAGGACGAAAACCAACGGCTTAAGCGTCTGGTGGCGGACCTCAGTCTGGATAAAGAAATGCTCCAGGATGTCATTCGAAAAAAGTTCTGAGGCCCATTCAGAAGCGTGAAGCGGTGACTTACCTGCTGGACGCCTATCGTATCGGGCTGCGTCGTGGTTGCCGTTTAATGATGCAGAGTCGCACGGTATACCTCTATCGCAGTTGTCGTGATGACAGGGCCCTGACTCACCGGATAAGAGAAATTGCGGAGACACGTATCCGCTATGGTTGCCCGCGCATTCATATTCTTTTGCGCAGGGAAGGCTGGTTAGTCAACCACAAGAAAACCCACCGAATTTACTGTCAGGAAGGACTGAATCTGCGAGCAAAACGCCCACTCAGGCATGTTACAGCCAGGCACCGACACGCCCGTCCAGAAGTGACCGAATTAGATCAGTGCTGGAGCATGGATTTTGTTGCTGATAATCTGTTCAACGGGCGTCGGATACGTGCCCTAACTGTAGTGGATAATTTTAGTCGTGAATGCCTGGCGATCGAAGTTGGTCAGGGGCTGCGCGGAGAGGATGTGGTGGCTGTTATGGAGCGCCTGAAACAAATGCAGCACCGTATACCACACCGTTTGCAGACGGATAATGGCAGCGAATTTATCTCTAAAGCGCTTGACCGATGGGCATACGAAAATAAGGTGACAATGGACTTCTCACGGCCCGGCAGACCGACAGATAATGCTCTGGTCGAGTCATTCAACGGGAGCCTGCGCGATGAGTGTTTGAATGTGCACTGGTTCCTGTCACTGGAAGATGCTCAGGAGAAGATCGAGCACTGGCGGCAGGAATATAACCAGTACCGGCCACATTCCTCATTAAATAACCAGACGCCGGAAGAATTTGTCCGAAGCCTGCAAACAGACCCGGATCTCTGATTTATCCTGGCATCAATATTGGGAAGGGATCAAAAACCAGAACTCTCAAAAAGTGTGTGGAACTAAAACAGGTATGCTTACAATGAAGGAATTCAGTTCACGCTGCCGGCACTGAATCCTAAAACCTTCCGCCACAGTTTTGCGATGCATCTTTTTTTTAACCATGTTCCACCAAAAGTCGTGCAGGCATATTTGGGCCATGAACGCTATGAAAGCACAGAGGTGTATCTGAAGGTGTTTGCTCTGGACGTGGCTCCGCAGATGGGCGTGACGTTCTTGATGGCTCACAGGGAATACGCACACTTGCTGAAAGACAAATGAATGGGTATTAAATTTAATTACCGTTATAACTTACTATACAATTTACATTGTAGGTGTTTTTGCATAAAATTAGAAATACTTGACTTAGAAGACATAAAGTTTTTTTAATTTTACACTAATTTATCATCTTGATTTTTCAAATAAAACCGTTACCTATCTTTAACGATAGGTCATTTACAGACTATCTCAAAAAAAATATGACATTTCTGTAAATATCTAGCATGTTACTATGAAAAATAGGTTATTATATAATTACAATATATACCATGGGGAAACCAATTGGTTTCCCCATGGTAATGCATAATATAAAGATAGAAACTTAAAACTTTTTATCAAGAGCATTCTGATAATGACTCCATCAGGAGAAAAATATAAAAACGTAGATACAGACTACTTCCCCTTACGGGCTTAACACACATCACACTAAATATCGCAAATTAATAAAAACCATACATGGAACAATAATATGAAACGTAAATCAAATGAGATGAAACACAAAATAATATTTAAGCTATTATATTTTGTCATTGTTGCTTTTTTCATTGGAGGCATGGCCATTGTTATTGCCCCAATATTCTCAGGCCCACCTGGCACTATGTATTTCCCATTATGAAATTATTGGATTATTGATACATCCTGAAGTTCGTTTCCATTTATTTTATACTAAAGAATGAGGCGTCAGTTATAAAGAGATTTCTCTCACTGCGCCTCGTATTTAATAAAGTGCGTTCTTATTATCTAAAGTGACGGTTAATGTCCATGAAATACGTAATTATTAGCTCAGATCATGCAGCCTTTTTTTGAGGGGTTTGCCAAGACGGAACTCGCTAAAGCGAACCTTAAGACCTTCCCGCTCCGGGCTACAACACATGGCGCCAACAAAACGTTTCTCTCCTTTGGGGAAAGGGCATAGGCGAATAAGAGGCCAAGTGAGACCGTCGTGCGAGTATTGCAGACGTAATACCCCATGATCTACCGTAGCTCTCATCCAAAACTTATTTGGGTTACCTTGAAATACTCCAGTGGCCCAGTCAGATTTTCCATCAGTCAGAACGCTGCTCAGCAATAACTGATTGTCAGCAAATTCAACCCCGGCTTTACACCAATGCTGCGTGTCCTGCTCAATCATTAAACCTGCCTGATCATAGAGTTCCTCGAACTCTCCCTCAATACAGAGTTGTAAGGTAAAGTCTCCTTCTACATGACAACCAAAGACGTGACCGCTGTGCCGAGTAAAACCATAGTGAGTCTCACGCCAAAAGTCTGTATTGCTGTTTGTAGTAACATAGAGTGCATCTTCTTTCAGTCCCCATTTAGTCGGCACATTGATCCACTGGCAATCTTTAATATCCATCAGCTCTCCATATGATAACTCTGAGTTCTGTAAGGCGCAGAGCAAGATTTAATTTATCTGCGTATCAGATAGCTGCAAAGTGGCAAGCTAAAAGAAAGTAACCCAATTACAATAAAAGCGTTTATTAGACTAGTTTGATGAGCAATTGCTCCTATAAATGCAGGACCAAGCAGAATACCTGAATAACCTATACTTGATATTGCAGCCACTGCAAGTGTAGTTGGCATCGTGGTTTGGCGTCCTGCTGCACTAAATAATATGGGTACTATATTTGAAAGTCCTGCTCCTGTAAGGAAAAAACCACAAATCATGGCAAAGAGATTTATCCCTCCCACAACTACGCCAATTCCTGAGGTTGCTATGAGGGAACTAATCAGAAATACATTGAAGCGGCCAAATGATTTAATCAGCCGATCTCCCAATAGACGCCCTAGGGTCATAGCCAAGGCAAAAGTTGTATAGCCAACACCTGCATAATTGGCCGTGATATCGCTATGGTTTGTTAGTAAGATACCGCTCCAGTCCAGCATAGATCCCTCCATGATATAAGCAACGAAACACAAAGCACCAAGAATGATTACAATGCCTTTAGGTATTACGAAAAATGGAGAATCATTTGATTCAGAATAGTTAAGCAACCCACCATAAGTGATAACAAGAAGCCCCAGCACCAACATCATAACGATGCTTACTGTTACGAGCGGAGTCAGACCATAGATAATTAGTGTACTTACAAGTCCCGATCCTACAATACCGCCAATGCTAAACAACGCGTGGAAACCAGACATAATGGGTCGACCTGCCAGCTTTTCAACATGAACTGCATGGATGTTAGCTACTACATCCATACCCCCAATGCCACTACCAAATACAAATAGCGCCAAAGCTAAGGTGAAAGGTGTATCGAAGATCGCAAGTGCCGGCAACAGCATCAGCATGACCAGAGTAGCTATGTTAAAAACTACCCTGCAGCCATAACGTGAGGCGAGAACAGCAGACAATGGCATCATCAATAACGATCCAATGCCAAATGCCAACATCACCATGCCCATGGTACCGTTGTCTGCCATCAATCGTATCTTGGCAAGTGGTATCAATGGAGCCCAGGTCGCCAGGCTTAGGCCGGCAATAAAAAAGGCAATCCGCGTTGAGGTAACCGAGCGTGGAACGGTGTATGGTGTGTCGTGAGCGACCACTTTTTTAAACTCCCATTTTTTGTATGGCCATAGAGGATGTTGACATTCCATATTCACTTCGTAATTGAATTCAATATTGCGTCAAAGGCATCGATTTCATCTAATGAGCCGATCACTTTGTGGGCAGCTCCATAATTCTCGGTGTTAGAGAGAGCGTGAGGCCAGCCATAAACGCGTCGAATGCCAGCTGCGGTTGCTGCCTTTATACCGAGGTCTGTATCCTCTATAACAACTGTCTGATCTGGATGAGCGCCGAGACACTGCAACATCGCCAAATATGGATCGGGATGAGGCTTTGTGCGTTCGATATCATCACCGCTAATGAGTGGCTGCTTCAGATGCAATTCCAGAGTGCCTAAGTTAGCCAGACAGATGTCTCGCGGAGCGGTGGAGACGAAACCAAATGGGACATGTTTCTCAATTAAGCTCTGAATAAGCGAACGGATGCCTGGACGTAGATAACGTGGCATAAGCTGATCTTTATAAGCACTGACGATCTGGATAGTAATTTGTTCATGTTGCTTAGCATCGATACCTAGGCTCAACAAAGTTTCCTTTAGACTAAGACCTATAAGTTCCTGGGGTGTAACACCTTTAGTCTGCTCGGGCAAGAGGGTTTTGAGGACATCAAAGTGCAACTGCTCGCTATCAACAATTACACCATCAATATCAAAAATAGCGTACAAAGAGCTCATGAAGTAGACTCCTATTGATGGGATGAGATACGCAGCAGCACTTTACAATTTGGCTCTGTGATTGGTTTCTGCCTTTTCGCTGCTATATCACAACCAACCATGGCAAATGCCTGCAAATAATCATTAAAATTAAAGGTGTGGCTGACCAGCTTGGCAGCAGGGATCTTGCCGTCCCTTATCATCGCGTAGGCGCGTTCGAAGCTTTGGTTAAGAGAATCTATCGAACCTATTATCGACAAACTTTTATCCGCAATCTTTAGTACATCCAGCTTGGCTGTATAATCTTTCAGAGCCACATTGAGCAACTTTCCACCTGGCGCTAAGCGATTAAAAACGACTTCTGAAAGATAGCCAGTAGTATCAACACACAAATCTAGCCTCTCATCATCACTGCCGTACTCTTCTCGCATAGCCTTCTCAAAATCCTTATAGATACGTCCTTCTTCAGGTAGAACACCTTTTGCAAACCTGTGACGATGCTCATTTTTTTCTACCAGAAAGGCATTAACACCGCGCAGATGTAGACTCCACAGATAAAGCATTCCCATGGGACCAGCACCGATTACGCATGCTCGAATATCTGTATGCGTTATGTTTAGCTTGTCTACACCTGTTATGGTGCAGCTGAGTGGCTCGGTCAGGGCTCCCTCTTCGAAGCTAACGTGATCATCTAAATGCAGTAAGGAGTTCTCTTTTGCGCAGTACTGATCTGCAAAAGTGCCGTTATAGGAAACGCCAGCCTCAGTTCCGTGCTTACGTTCGCAATGGTTAGGATTGCCTGTCTGACACATGCGACACTCGCTGCAGGAATAAGTAGGGTTGATAACTACGCGATCCCCCACCTTAAATCGGGTCACGGCGGTACCTATCTTCACTACTTTGCCAGTTGACTCATGACCCAAAGTTGTTCCAGGAATAGCCACAGAATAATCACCGGTAATGATACCTACATCCGTACCGCATAGGCCACAGACCTCAACCGAAACGATCACATCATCGGGATCGATACACTGTAAAGAAGGCACTTCAACAGGAGATACGTCCCAAACGCCATTAAATTTGAGTGCTTTCATCGGATTTTTCCCTGTGTTGTATTAAGTTTTTGTTCAAGTTTAATAAATGTGCGATCTAACTTGGCGGCGATCTCGTCGATATGGTGGGATCCACAGATAAGTGGAGGGCGAACTTTGATAGCGCGCCCCTTTCCGTAACGCGAACCTCTAATTACAAGTCCTAGTTCAGATGCTATTTCTATCACCATCGCAGCAATTTCGGGACTTGGTGTATCGAAACCGAACATGTAGCCTAACCCACGAACATTAGTAATTAACTCATGTTTATTCTGCAACTCAAGCAACGCATTACGCAGATAAGGCTCATTTAATTGCACATTCTCGAGCAACTTTTCGTCTTCGATGATTGCGATAGTTTCGTGAAGAGCAGTCAGAGATAAAGGATTTGCGCCTGAGGTATTAGAGTGTTCATAGGCTTCCAGCACATCCAGTTTGTGATTCATCAAAATACCTCCTGTAGGTATACCGATTCCGCCAGCACCTTTGGCAAAAACTACAATGTCTGGTTTAAGTTCCTTCGCATATCCTGTGGTGGCAAAAAAAGTGCCAGTTCTTCCAAAACCAGTCTGAACCTCATCAGCGATCAGTACTATTTTGTATTTGTTGCAGATTTCGCGTATTTGACGGTAAAACTCAACAGGCAATACTATGTTGCCACCATTACCAAGAATTGGTTCGACAATTAGGCAAGCTATGTTTCCGCTTGAGCCATAGTTGATGAAATCCTCTAACTCAGAAAAACGGTTTAATCCTAAGGAATTAATGCTTTGCTCTCCAGCGAGTTCGCTATCGGGCACTGGTATCTTAAAAGAACCGTCTATATTGGCGGTAAAGTGATGAAGACGAAATGCATTACCGGATATGCTTGCAGTTGCCAAAGACTGGCCATGATGTGACATAAACAGAGAGATTACACCCGAGCGCCCAGTGTACTTTTGTGCCATACGAATCGCCCCTTCTACCGCACCGGAACCGGAGACGTCCCTGAGCCAAAGGGAATCAATTCCATCGGGTAAGTGTGGTTTGAGCCGTTTAAGGATTTGCTCAGCAATGGGTTTGGTATAAGCAGAACTTAGATGGGCACAACGGTCGATTTGCTTTTTGAGTTTTTCGGTCAGTCGTTCATGGGTATAACCGAAAGGAAGGTTAAAAGTTCCTGAAGATGCATCAATTATTACCCGTTCACCATCGTGTAAATAGGGCCCGTCCCCTTTATAACGTGAAATCATGTGCTCAAATTCATTATTTTTAGTTTTCATATATCATTACCATTGATTTTATATATAACATGATGAATTGTTTGATTCAGTAATCTATAGAGTTTCTTATTTTACACTCCCTAGTAAATGTGAAACCGTACTCAACAATCTGTAAATTAAAAATACTAGTTACTTATAAAGTGCTTGTCGTACTTGCCCTTATGCTGGATCTTTTAGTGATAAAATTCTTGTCAAGATTGGATATGCTATAAAGCATCAAACCGATGACACTGTCGTACATAATTTGGAAAAGCTCGTTGGCAAAATGATTTTCTGATTAATGACGTATTCCCTTTATGGCATCCGTAGCTAACTCGGGTGCTGATGCTGATGCTGATGCTGATGCTGATGCTGATGCTGATGCTGATGCTGATGCTGAAAACATAATAGAGCAAATGTAGAACATATAACCTGACAAATATAATGGAAATTATCGATCATTTAAACCCCATTGATAGCCTATACCTATCACAATACTAATAACGATCGTTCCCAATAATCACAATGCGATATAGTTTCAAAAATAACCTTAAATTATGCATTAAAATCATGTTGTTATACTCATTCTGCATTTCCGTTGTAGATGAATCATCTCATCTATGTTGATTATCATGCCAAATTCAGAGAATACTTCTTGCTCTTTGGATAACTGAATTCATCTTAACTAACCTAATTATAAAAAAAATCCCATCGTATTTAAGAATAGTATTATTATAAAACCCTCAATATGACATCCTATTTTATCTCGCAAGGATGTGGAATATCGTAAGCACCCTAAAAAAGACGAGAACCATTAAAAGCTTTGTTGTATAGATTGGGTTTTTCTCTTGATTGTAACAGACCACCCCTTACCTTTAGCGAATCAAGCAGGGAAAAAATCAAGAGAACGAAATGATAACCAGTTACAGCTGGTCTTTCAGAGCGATGACTAGGAATGCTTTCGGAAACACATGAAGTTTATGTATCCCGTCTAGAGGTATACGCAATTGCTTTGTCCGTAAATTTTCCCGTTGTTAATAATTCTCAGGTTAGGCGTAAAAATCACTTCGCAGTGATAACAGCGTTATCTAAATAGATACTCCAAATAGTAGGTCACTCCAAGGGAATTTCGATCAATGTAAGCTTTGTGATCAATTAATAAATATCCTAAAACACTCACTGGACTGAGCTATACCGATTATAGCACCGGCGCCCCGCGGCATAAGATGCCTAATGCATAAACTATCTAATTTCCTTGGGCATAAGTGGCGTCAAAGGTGCTTTTCCTACATAGTAAATTCCTGACCCAATAGGTTGATTACCAGACTGGTATTCCAGTTTTTGTATGAATAACGTGGCGCATAGAACCAACATGGACTGAAGAACGATTCTGCCACAGCATTGACGCTCCTATGTCAACGGCCGCAGTTGGGCTCGCCCCAAATCAGTTAAAATAAGCGGATAAAGCTCTCGTACGATGTAGCGTTTAAGGCAACGTAAAATTTCTTTTGTCGACAGTCCTTCTCCTGTTCGACGTTGCACATAGACTTTTGTTCGTGGATCGCTGCGCATGCGTACCAGGGCGATTGTCCACAGCGCATTATTCGCCTCACGTGAACCACCGCGATTCAGGCGATGCCTGATGGTTTTACCTGAGGATGCCGGCAACGGATTCACACCACAAAGTGACGCAAGTGCAGCTTCATTTTTTAATCGTTCAGGATTATCACCAGCGACCGCCAGCAAGATGGCTGCGGTTTGAGGACCTACACCAAACTGTCTCCGTAAGCTTCCGGCATATTCTTGGGTTAAATTATCCAGTAGCTCATCCAGTTGCGTGAGTTCTTCCGCGAGGGCCTGCCACCGTTTAGCCAGGCTTCGAAGTGTGCAACAAAGTGCCAGGAGTAATGGTGATTTCTCAGCAGATTCAAAACTCATACACGCAGTAACGCATTCTTGCGGTTTTGATTTCCACAGCATGTCGCGGATATCCTGGGGGGCGCTGACTAATAGCGCACGGAGCTGATTGATTGCCTGAGTTTTCGCCTTTACGGCACTCCGGCGGGCAACGCTGATGATCCGCAATGCCTCGCAGGCACCGGATTGCAATTTGGGAACGGCTTTGGCACTCCCGGAAAGGACCGTTCTGGCGGCATTTTCTGCATCAAGTGGATCAGATTTTCCTTCAAGGCGACGTTTAGAACGATCAGGACGATTGATTTCAAGAACATCGAGCCCTTTTTTAATGAGAAATCGCGTTAGTCCTGCGCCGTACGTTCCGGTTCCTTCTATCCCTGCACGTTCCACCGAGCCAAAAGTGAGTACCCAGTCGAACAATTCTTCGTATCCTACCTGGTTAGTCTGTATGACTTTCGTTCCGAGCAACTTTCCGTCGTAGCTAAGAACCGCACCAACGTGAATATCCAGATGCGTATCGACACCTAAAATTACAGAGTCATTGAATGAATGATGATTTTTCATGGCTACCCCTGTCAGCATGGAATAGCCATCCCCATTGCAGGACAGGACACTCAAGTTGCAGCACAAAGCTCCTATCAGGTCACAAACTCTGGGCCCGGCTATGCACGGGAAATACCTGAACCGGACGACAGGTCAACACAAAGGCAGTTCAGCCAATCCCAGCACGGGTCAGTCCGATCCGGTATTCAGGAGTATAGTAAACTGAGTATCCCAACAGTTGCCACGGCGACTCATGCTCGGGGTCAGATTATTGCCCCGGCAGAACCGCTGCCAGTCATCACTACCGTACTGGCTGCCCTGATCGCTGTGTACCATCACGCTTTCGGCAGGTTTACGCCGCCAGACGGCCATCAGCAGCGCATCCAGTGCAAGTTCACGCGATAGCGTCGGTTTCATTGACCAGCCCACCACATTACGGGCATACAGATCGATGACCACGGCCAGATAGAGCCAGCCCTGCCAGGTACGTATAGGTAATATCCGTTACCCAGACCTGATTGGGTTTCATTACCGTGAACTCCCGCTGCAGGCGGTTAGGTGCTATCAGTGACGGACGTCCTCTGGTTCCACGGGGTATCTTGTAACCATGTACAGCCCGTATCCTGTTTTGTTTCATGATCTTGGCTACCCGGTTTCTGCTGCAACTTTCAAAACCCGACATATCGCAGCGATCGACCAGATATCACGGTGATCGTTGATGAAGCAGTACTTTAGTCGGGCTCTCTTGCAAAGTACCGCGCTCCCTTTTTCAGAATATCCCGTTCTTCCTCAGTACGCTTAAGCTGTGCTTTCAGTCTGAGAATTTCCGTTCTGGCATCCAGTAAGTCCTGGGCCTGATGCACGCTGTTATCAGGTTTTACTGAACGCAGCCATTTATAAAGACTGTGTGCTGAAACACCAAGTCGTTCTGAAACGTCGGCAATGGAATAGCCCCGCTCAGTGATCTGACGGACAGCTTCTTCCTTAAATTCAGGGGTAAATCGTTGTGTGCCCATAGACTCCTCCTATGCTCAAAATATAGGGCAGGATTGTCTACCGTGGTAGGGGCAGTCCAGTACCCGGTGACCCAGGCTGCTGAAACGATGAATATAGGCCTTTCAACATAACAACGCTGGTTACGCCAATATCGCGGAGAAGTGAGGGGAGATACTCCCATCGCCACCGCGATCACGTCTGAACAACGACGAATACAGGAACTTGAAAAGCAGGTACGTCAGTTGCAAAGCGACAATGACCTGTTAAAAAAGGCTTCAGCCTTCTTCGCCATGGAAATGAACAACGACAAAAAGTCGCGGTGAAGCTGAAGAAGGCCGGGGCAAACATCCAGCAAGTATGTCGATGCCTGTCGCTCACGCGCAGCGTATTTTACGCTCGGAGGCGGCGGCCAGCCCTCAGAGCAAATGTTCTGATCATTCATGCGGCGGCTAAGCATATTCATGCTGAAATGGATGCGCCGTATGGCAGTCGGCGCATGTGTATTGAGCTGCGTGAACAGGGTTTTAACGTTGGCCGATACCGTGTCCGTCAGATAATGAAGACCCTGATGCTGGTTGCGAAGCGTCCCGGACGTCATCGCTATCCACGTGGTGGTAAACCGGCTGTAGTGGCGGCTAATCTGTTGAATTAACGATTTAATCCAGAAACATTAAATACCTGGTGGTCAGGTGATATCACCTATCTTCGTACCGCTCAGGGCTGGTTATATCTGGCTATTGTCATGGACTTATGTTCAAGAAAAATAGTGAGTTGGGCCTTCTCGGACAAGCCGGACAGCGCCCTGATTATCCGGGCATTACGGCTGGCGGTTAATAAACGACGGCCAACAGGCCCAGTCGTATTCCATAGCGATCAAGGTGCTCAGTATACCAGCGCCCAGTTCCAGTCCTGCCAACAGGAACTTGGTGTGACGGGCAGTGTGAGCCGCAAGGGTAACTGTCTGGATAATGCCGTTACGGAGAGGTTCTTCCGCAGCCTGAAAGCAGAGAGAGTTAACTACCGTCGCTATGAAACCCGAAGTCAGGGCATTGCGGACGTTATCGATTATATCGACAGTTTTTATAATCTGAAGCGTCGGCATTACCGGCTGGGCAATATATCGCCGAATGAATATGAACGCCGATTACAACAATGTGCCTAAATCCGTGTCCGGTTTTAGTTGACCACTACACAAACCATCGGAACGGCAGAGCCGTGACGCTCGCCCTGCAAGGGCGCTACGTTCTTATCTAATCATATTGTATTCTTTATTGAGGTTTTGTTGATGTTATGAGCTATTTTTTACATGCAAAAAAACTTAAGTTTTGGTATTTGTATATAGTACTTATAAAGGCCAAATATTATGTGGAGTTGTGTATGAGATCAAATTTTCGGGAGTATGTAGGGCTGAGGATTTGAGTTTATCATATCCTTCATAGTTGCAATTAACACATAAAACTTAGTTTGAAACCCGCCTGCACAGCATGGCGATTAACTTCTTATCTTTATATTGCTAATATAAGGCATTAGATATGACTCTGAATATGAAAGGTGCAATTCTTATTTCTCTGTTATCTCTTTCTGCGGTTTCAACTTATGTTCATGCAGAAGACCCCAAGTGCGAGGATTACCGGTGGGTAATAAGAAATACATGTCGAGGAGCTAGCTGGCAGGATGGTAGTCTTGCTTCCTGTGCTGCAGCTCAAATGATGTTCGCATCACTGGGGTGTGATTGACGACATTACATTAAGCCGCTCTGAAATGGGTTCATGGTTAGGAGTCTGAATCATCTTTTTTAAAAACTTCCTGACCATGAACAGCAGTGTCTGCAATGTAGTAATGATGTGCCATCGGGAGCATCATGGTCATAAAATGCAGTTTTCGGTGCACTTTTAACCTGAAACACATTTTTCAGGCAAACCTATCCTGCGGCCTGTGCCAGAAGCCATCGTTTCCGGTCTATATTATGCAGCCTTTCGACCACTAATTCTGTGGCGTCTCTGCCTGTCTGTGCACCACCGCGCCGCCGACACAGGTGGTCGCTTCAGGTACCGGCCGAGGTATTTGACGCTCTTCCAGGCGCCCCGGGTCTTCTTCGCGAAGTGGACCTTCTAGCGACGTCCGTACTGCGTCTGCAGATAGCGCTGCCACTGCTTCTTATCGCGGATATGCCCCAGCCCCGGCAGGCTGTCGGGGTTAATCAGGTCATAACTGTGGCGCAGCAGGCGGGTGACCGCACCACGCCAGATTTTCTCCACGGCATGCTTTTTAAAGAAGATATCGCGCCAGACGCCGTGTTTAATATCGAGCCCGCCACGGGTGACGGACAGATGAATGTGCGGATGCTGGTTGAGCTGGCGACCGTAGGTGTGCAGGGCGCAGAAGATACCGACCCCCACACCCTGTTTGCGTGCCCACCGGAGTATAGCCCAGGTGGCAGCCCGGAACAGGGCGTTGAGGAGTGGCCAGTTGTTGTTGAAGAAGGGCCACAGCAGGTGGGGCATCGTGAAAGTGATGTGCTGCCAGTCGCAGTCGGGGAGGATATGGCTCTGCTGCGATACCCATTGCTCGGTGGCTTTAAAGCCGCAGGCGCTGCAGGCTTTTGACTTGCAGCTCTGGCAGAAGAAGCGGGAGTGGGTGCAGTCTGATGATGAACAGCAGTAGCGTTTCACCCCCATCGCCGTAGTGCCGCAGGCGAGCATGCGCTCGACGCAGAGGCGGGTCCAGGGAGTGACGTGGTCGCCGAATTTTTCGAGAAATTTATTCCAGCCGTCATCAATGGTAAACAGCAATTGTGCGGGACGTGGAATATACATGCCGTAGAGTATAAAACGGGGCTCAGGGCATGAACACCATCGGAACGGCAGAGCCGTGACGCTCGCCCTGCAAGGGCGCTACGTTCAAACAAGAACGGTTACTTGATCTGTTTATTGCAGGCTCCACAGCCCGTATTGCCGCAGAGTTGGTTGGTGTCCACAGAAATACAGCCGCTTACTATTTTCATCGGCTCAGAGTGCTGATAGCTGAGCACGTTGATAAGCACACTTGGTTTGATGGCGAGATTGAACTGGATGAAAGTTATTTTGGTGGTCGTCGCAAAGGTCAGCGTGGTAGAGGTGGAGCTGGAAAAGTGCCTGTCTTCGGGCTTCTCAAGCGTGGTGGCAAGGTTTATACCAAGGTCATACCCGATGCTAAATCGCGGACATTACTGCCAATAATTGAGTCAAAAATTTACCCTGACAGCATCATTTACACAGATAATTTTGCCAGTTATGACGTACTGGATGTGAGTGATTTTAAGCATTACAGGGTCAATCACAGCATCCAGTTTGTCGACAAAAAAGACCGGCAAAATCACATCAATGGCATTGAGAATTTTTGGAACCAAGCGAAGCGTCATATGCGCAAATTTAACGGCATTCCGAAGGCACATTTTGAGCTGTATCTGAAGGAATGTGAGTGGCGTTTTAACACACCCAGTGCAAAACAACAATTAACCATGCTAAAACAGATAGTTAAAGGTAAAAATTTAAACCTTATCTAGGACAGCCCCATTTTTTTATGATGTTACATGACAATGTCTTTGATCCGAAATGCCTTCAAGCGGCTGCATTATCCCGTCGATATTATCGCCCAGTGTGTTCGCTGGTACCTGGCTTATGCTTTGAGCCTGCGTAATCTGGAGGAAATGATGGCTGAGCGTGGCATTGTCGTTGATCATTCCACGCTCTATCGCTGGGTTATCCGCCTGGTGCCGTTGCTGGATAAGGTCTTTCGCCGACATAAGAGCACAGTAGGTCGGCGGTGGCGTATGGATGAAACCTACATCAGAATCAAAGGTCAGTAGAAGTATCTGTACCGCGCAGTGGATACCGACGGCCAAACCATCGACTTTTTACTTACCGCCAGACGGGATGCGGCAGCAGCGCTGCACTTCTTTCGCAAAGCCATCCATAACCACGGCGAACCTGAAGCGGTGACGATAGATAAAAGCGGCACGAATACTGCGGATCTGGCCACGCTCAATGCCGACAACCCTGAGGAAGAAGCCATTACCATCAGGCAAAGCAAGTATCTGAATAACCTGATTGAGCAGGATCATCGTAATATCAAACGGAGGATAAAGCTGAGGACAGGTTTTAAATCGTTTCGACGGGCGCAGACGCTTCTGGCGGGTATAGAACTGCTCCACATGATACGAAAAGGGCAATATCAACACCCTCAGGGTGAAGGGTTATCAACCGCGGAACAATTCTACTTGCTGGCTGCCTGAATAACCGTCAACGCAGTTTTTGCCAACTTTATATCACTAACGCGACAGGGCCTAATTTTTGCAACAAGCCCTAAAATAACTTTAGCGTAGGATATTTAATGAGATGGTCACTCCCTCCTTCCCGGTACTAAGCTGAGGATAGGCTTTCATTCGGAGAACTATCATGGAAAACATTGCGCTCATAGGTATCGATCTGGGTAAAAACTCTTTCCATATTCATTGCCAAGATCGTCGCGGCAAGGCTGTTTACCGTAAAAAATTTACCCGGGCAAGGTTAATCGAATTTTTGGCGACATGCCCCGCTACAACCATCGCAATGGAAGCCTGTGGCGGCTCTCACTTTATGCCACGCAAGTTGGAAGAGTTGGGGCATTTTCCTAAGTTGATATCACCACAATTTGTCCGTCCATTCGTTAAAAGTAACAAAAACGACTTTGTCGACGCCGAAGCTATTTGTGAAGCTGCATCGCGTCCGTCTATGCATTTTGTACAGCCCAGAACTGAATCTCAGCAGGCAATGCGGGCTCTGCATCGTGTCCGTGAATCCCTGGTTCAGGATAAGGTAAAAACAACCAATCAGATGCATGCTTTTCTGCTGGAATTTGGCATCAGCGTTCCACGAGGACCTGCCGTTATTAGCCGACTGAGCACCCTTCTTGAGGACAATAGTTTGCCTCTTTTCCTCAGCCAGTTATTGCTGAAATTACAACAGCATTATCACTATCTTATTGTGCAGATTAAAGATTTGGAATCCCAGTTGAAACGAAAGTTGGACGAAGATGAGATTGGACAGCGCTTGCTGAGCATTCCCTGCGTAGGAACACTGACAGCGAGTACTATTTCAACTGAGATTTGCGACGGGAAACAGTACGCCAGCAGTCGTGACTTTGCGGCCGCAACAGGGCTGGTACCTCGACAGTACAGCACGGGAGGTCGGACGACATTGCTGGGAATTAGTAAGCGAGGCAACAAAAAGATCCGAACTTTGTTAGTTCAATGTGCCAGGGTATTCATACAAAAACTGGAACACCAGTCTGGCAAATTGGCCGATTGGGTCAGAGATTTACTGTGCAGGAAAAGCAACTTTGTGGTCACTTGTGCTCTGGCAAACAAGCTGGCCAGAATAGCCTGGGCACTAACGGCACGACAGCAAACTTATGAAGCATAACGGCAGAAATACACCGGTTTAACGAATCACTCATCTGGTTTTGCGAATACTGATATTGATGATACTAACGGCCCACCGGCCTGATGAGTAACCTGTAAAACGGAAAGGCTCATTGAAGCCGTATATTTTCTGGAGGTTCATAAGG
>Ga0308163_10001450_pt1 | contig 26058 bp, 24 predicted proteins | sample PhyTR1_FD_201037 | JGI IMG/M metagenome (GOLD analysis project Ga0308163, IMG submission 201037) | Phyllosphere microbial communities from UC Gill Tract Community Farm, Albany, California, United States - DLSLT.R1 | ecosystem: Host-associated > Plants > Phyllosphere > Unclassified | place: USA... | reverse complement strand
GATCGTAGCCTTCATGGACGGGATCACGATGGGCGGCGGCGTCGGTCTTGCGCTGCCGTGCCGATTCCGGGTGGCGACCGAGAATACCAAGTTCGCGATGCCGGAGACGGGGATCGGGCTGTTTCCCGACGTGGGGGGCGGCTGGTATCTGTCGCGGTTGCCGGGGCGGATCGGGCAGTATCTCGCGCTGACCGGGCACCGGCTCGACGGCGCGGAGTGTCTCGCGCTCGGGTTGGCGACGCATTTTCTGGCGAGCGATACGCTCGATACGGCCAAGGCGGGGATCGCGGAGACACCACAGGATATCGCGGGCGTGTTGGACGGATTGGCCTCGTCGGCACCCGACGCGAAGATCTTGGCTCGCAAGGACGAGATCGACCGGCTTTTCGCGTCGGACGTGCTCGAGGAGATCTATGCCGCGCTCGAAGCCGATGGCGGGGAATGGGCGGCTCAGACGCTCGCGACGCTGAAGACCAAGTCGCCGCAGACGATGAAGGTGTCGCTACGGCTGCTCCACGAGGGGGCGGCGATGGCGAGTTTCGCGGACGAGATGCGGCAGGAATACGCTGTCGGTGCGCATGTCGTGCAGCGGCATGACTTTATCGAGGGCGTGCGGGCGGTGATCGTCGACAAGGACAATGCGCCGCGCTGGGATCCGGCGACGCCCGAGGATGTGACCGATCATGTGATCGACCAGATCTTCGCGCCGTTGCCTGAAGCGGAAGCGTGGACGCCGGGCTGAATGACAGAAAGCACGTCATCCCAGCGGAAGCTGGGGTGACGAAATTGGAAGGGTTTGGAATGGCCGAATACGAAACGATCCTGGTCGAGCAGCGCGGTGGCGTCACGCTCGTCACGCTGAACCGGCCGCAGGCGCTTAACGCGCTCAATTCGCAGGTGCTGGCCGACCTGATCGCCGCGTTTGCCGCGTTCGATGCGGATCCTTCGCAGGGTTGCGCGGTGCTGACCGGCTCGGCCAAGGCGTTCGCGGCCGGCGCTGACATCAAGGAGATGCAGTCGCAGGGCTTTGCCGAGATGTACGCGAGCAACTTCTTCGCGGGCTGGGAGAATTTCACGCGGACGCGGAAACCCGTGATCGCGGCGGTCGCGGGCTATGCGCTCGGTGGCGGGTGTGAGCTGGCGATGATGTGCGACTTCATCCTCGCTGCCGATACCGCCAAGTTCGGCCAGCCCGAGATCAGGCTCGCGGTGTCGCCCGGCATGGGCGGATCGCAGCGGCTCACGCGCGCGGTCGGCAAGGCCAAGGCTATGGAGATGTGCCTGACCGGTCGTATGATGGACGCCGCCGAAGCCGAGCGCGCGGGCCTCGTCTCGCGGATCGTGCCGGCGGACGATCTGGTCGAGGAGGCGGTGAAGACGGCGACCACGATCGCCGCGATGGCGCCGCTGGCGGTGCTGGCGAACAAGGAAATGGTCAACGCGGCGTTCGAGACCGGGCTCGCGATGGGCGTCCAGTTCGAGCGGCGGCTGTTCCATGGGCTGTTCGGCACCGCGGACCAGAGCGAGGGGATGGCAGCGTTCGTCGAGAAGCGCGCCGGGACCTGGACGGGGAAATGATCTGAATTCCCCTCCCGCTTGCGGGAGGGGTCAGGGGAGGGGCGTGCCGTGACCACGCGCGACGTGTTTGCGGCACTGCCCTCCCCCAACCCCTCCCGTGAACGGGAGGGGAGTAGAATTTAGGAGAGAGAACATGGCACGGATCGGTTTCATCGGGCTCGGCAACATGGGCGGCGGGATGGCGGCGAACCTCGCCAAGAAGGGCCATGACGTCCGCGCGTTCGATCTGAGTGTCGAAGCTCTGGACAAGGCAAGGGCGGCGGGATGCCTGCCGGTCGCGTCCGCTGCCGAAGCCGCCGACGGTGCCGAGGCGATCGTGACGATGCTCCCCGCCGGCAAGCATGTCGCGGAGGTGTACGACGCGCTGTTCGCGGTCGCATCGCCGTCCGCGATCCTGATCGATTGCTCGACGATTGACGTCGCCACCGCCAAGCAGGTCGCCGCCGCCGCGCAGGCCAAGGGCCTCGTCGCGGTCGACGCGCCCGTCTCGGGTGGGATCGGCGCGGCGAATGCTGGCACACTGACCTTCATGGTCGGTGGCTCGGCGGAGGCGTTCGATCGGGCGCAGGCAATCCTCGCCGACATGGGTAAGGCGGTCATCCACGCGGGCGCGAACGGCGCGGGGCAGGCGGCGAAGATCTGCAACAACATGATCCTCGGCGCGACGATGATCGCGACCTGCGAGGCGTTCGTGCTGGCGGAGAAGCTCGGGCTCGATGCGCAGGCGTTCTACGACATCGCGAGCGTGTCGTCGGGGCAGAGCTGGTCGATGACGACGTACGCGCCGCTGCCTGGGATCGGCCCCGATACGCCCGCCGATCATGACTATCAGGGCGGCTTTGCGGCGGCGCTGATGCTCAAGGACCTGCGGCTCGCAATGGCGGCGGCAAAGGACACTGGTGCCGATACGCCGATGGGCGCGAAGGCTGCCGAGCGTTACGAGGCGTTTGCCGAGGCCGGGCAGGGCGGGCTCGACTTCTCGGCGATCATCCGCACGCTGCGCGGTTAGGTCTTAGAGGAAGCGGATCAGCATCAGCAGCAGGCCGAGGATGGACACCGTCCAGCACAGGCTGCGGACATATTTGATGCCGAACAGGTAGAGCGGGATGTAGGCGATCCGTGCGCCGAACCAGAGCCAGGCACCGATCGCACCGAGACCGCCGGTGCGATCGGTCACCACAAGCCCCAGCGCGAGCGCGATGAAGACCGGGTAGGTTTCCTGGAAATTCTTGAGCACACGTTCGGCGCGACCAGCCATATCGCCGAGCGGCTTCTGCTCGCCGTCGCGGGGTCCCGCGTTCCAGTCGAGCCTGCGGTCGCGCGTCGCGGTCTGCCCCTGGATCATGACGTACGCGAATAGCAGGACCGTCGACCAGCCCAGCAGCAGCAGTTCCGTCGGTAAATGCGTCATGATCGATCTCCGCTAGGGCAGCGGGTCTCGAACGCTGCTAGCGTGCTTGTGTTGCAACCTTGATCTGCTGATCGGCAAGCGATTGGCGGGCATCGTGTTCGCGGTGAAACGCGCGGTCGGCGTCGTCGATCGCGCCGAGCAATGCGCCGAAGCAGGGGGCATCGTCGATCGGATAGGCGCACGACAGATCGTGACCCAACGCAAACACGTCGCGTTGCGTGAGAAGTCCGATCGCGACGATACGGTCTGGGTCGGACATGTTAGGCTCCCGTGATGCAATATAAGTTAACGCGCTCTACGCGGTAACGGTACCGGCCTATCGCGAAAACACGCCCAGCGGAGCGTCAACCAAGGCCGAGCCGCTCGCGCGCCTGCCACCGGGCCATCATCAGCACCGACACCACCGCCAATCCGGTTGCCAGCCCGGTCCAGATACCGACGCCGCCCCAGCCGCGGGCAAAGGCGAGCCACGCGCCGACCCCGATGCCGATCCCCCAATAGCCGATCGCGGCGAAGATCATCGGCACCGTGGTATCCCCCAATCCGCGCAACATCCCCGCGCCGATCACCTGTGCGCCGTCCACCACCTGGAATATCGCAGCCACCGCGAGCAGCGAGATCGCCAGCGCCACCACCGGCGCGTTCGCAGGCGCATCGACGTCGAGGATGATGCCGATCAACAACTGTGGGGCGAGGATCAGCAGCGCGGCGGTCAGTACCATCAAGCTCTCGCCGATCGCGAACGCCGCCCAACCTGCGCGCCCTATGCCAGCACGGTCGCCACGCCCTGACGCCAGGCCGACGCGGATCGTCGCTGCCTGCGCGATGCCGAGCGGGACCATGAAGGTGACGCTGGCGATCTGGATCGCGATCGCATGCGCCGCCAGCGGCACGGTGCCGAGCAACCCCATCAGGAAGACGGCGGCGATGAACACGGTGGATTCGAAACCGAGCGTGATCGCGATCGGCAGGCCGAGCTTCCACACGGCACGGTAGCGTGGCCAGTCGGCGCGCCAGAAGCGGCCGAGCAGGCGGTAGCGGCGGAACGGCGTCGCGTAGATGATGACGGCGGCCATCGCGACGAAGCTGAGGCCATTGGCGATGCTGCTTGCCATTCCCGAGCCGAGCAGGCCGAGCGCGGGAAGGCCGGCGTGGCCGAAGATCAGCAGCCAGTTGAGCCCGGCGTTGACGACCAGTAGCCCGACCATCACCACCAGCGACCAGGCTGGTTTCTCCAGCGCAGCGACAAATGCGCGGAGCACGAGGAAGCATAGGCTGGGCAGCATTCCCCACATCACTGCGCGGACGAAGCGCGCCGCCTCGTGCGCGAGCAGCGGATCCTGGTCGAGCAGGTGGACGAGGATCGCTTCGGCGTTCCACAGCACGATCCACGACGGGATGCAGAGCGTGGCGGCGACCCATATGGTCTGGCGCACGGTCCGCCGGATATCGCGCACCGCATGCGGCCGCGCGCCGCGCTCGCGCGCGATCATCGGGACTGCGGCGGTGGTGAGGCCCATCCCGAAGATCAGGAAGACGAGGTATAGGTTGAGGCCGAGCGTTGCTGCCGCCAGCGTGTCCGACCCGAGCCGGCCCAGCATCGCGACGTCGGTAGCGCCGACCAGCGCCTGGGCGAGATTTGTCGCTACCAGCGGCCAGGCGAGTTTCAGCGTGGCGGCGAACTCGGTGCGCCAGGGGCGGGGCGGGGTGGACGTCATGCGCCGGCTTTAGCCGGGATTCCGGGCAAGTCGATTGCTGCCATCGATCCTCCTCCTGGTATGGAAGGCAACGCATGGGAGGACACGCAACGGATGTCGTTCATTTCTCCCCCTCCGTCAGGCTGATGCCTGCCACCTCCCCCTGGCGGGGGAGGATCGATATGGTGGACTGTGGCGCGCGGATTGTGCGGTCCAGGCCGTCGAGGTTTTCACCTACTCCGTCATCCTGACGAAAGTCAGGATCCAGGGTAACGGATGATGTCCTGATTGGCTGTGGATCCTGACTTTCGTCAGGATGACGGGTGGGAGTTGGCGCGAGCGCACCCAACCGCTAGCCGATGCGTATCCTACCGCACTAACCCGGCAGCGCGGAGGGCGTTCTCGATCGTCGCCTGGATACCGGCGGGGGCCTCGGCGCGGGGCTTCGACGCAGGCTTCGGCGAGACCGGGATCGCGATCTTGGCGACGCGTTCGACCGGTGCCGGCTTGACCGTGGTCTCTGTTTTTGCCGCCGAAATAAGGCCCCAGGATTTCGCGATCACCGCCGTGCTCGAAAGCCCGACATCGAGCATGAACGGCCCCGCGGCGCCGAGGCGCTCGCCGTGCAACGGATCGATCGGGGTGCCGTGGCCCATGCCCGGCACGGTCCAGTCCTCGACGACATCACGCCCTTCCGCGTCCGACCAGATTCGGTGGACGGCGGTGCCTACCCGCTCCGTGCGCATCGATTTGGCATCGACGCCGTGGACGCCGCGCCATTGCCGCGCGATCGTGTCCGCGTTCGCCACACTCACCGTCGCGTCCGCGCCGCCGTGCCAGATCGCGAGCGTCGGCCAGCGTCCATCGTGCCCCCGCGCGCCGCTGCGGACTGCGTCGACCAGCGCGGCATCGCTCGTGTCGCCGTGCCCGCGCATCCGGTCGAGCGCCTGCGACACGCCGGTCGCGGTGCCGTAGGCGAGGCCGCCGATTACCGCGCCGCCTGCGAACAGGTCCGGCCGCGTCGCGAGCATCGCCATCGTCATCGCGCCGCCCGCCGACAGCCCGGTAACATACACGCGGCTGCGGTCGAGGCCGTGGCGCGCGATCATCGTCTCGGTCATCTGCGCGATCGATTCCGCCTCGCCGCCGGACTGCGCGGTGTCCTCCGACGCGAACCAGTTGAAGCACAGATTGGGGTTGTTCGCGCGCGTCTGCTCGGGAAAGATAAGCGCGAAACCGGCGCGATCGGCGAGCTTCGACCAGCCTGAACCGTGGTCATAGCCCGCCGCGGTCTGCGTGCAGCCGTGCAGGACGACGACCAGTGGCGCGTTCGCTGGCAGGTTGGCGGGAACGTAGCTGAAGCCGAGCAGCGCACCCGGATTGGTCCCGAACTCGGCCAGTGGCGTAAGGCGGCTGGGCGCAGTGTCGCGCGGCGTCGGGGCTCCGGCGCGCGCCATGCGGGCGAGGGTATCGGCGATGTTTCTCACGTCAATCGAGCCTTTCGTCGCCAGCGTACTCGGCCGCGATCTTATCTCAACGTCGCACGTACATCATTTGTTGCTGCAGTGCAGCAAGAACGTCAGGATCAATGCCGGATTGCATCGCATGCTTCGGCGATCGCCGCATAGATGTGGTCCAGATCGGCGTCTTCGATGCAATAGGGCGGCATGACGTAGACGGTGTTGCCAAGCGGGCGGAGCAGCAGGTCGCGCTCGGCGAAGAACGCGAGCAGGCGCGGGCCGATCTGTGACAGATAGCCATCCTCGCCGCGGAGTTCGACCGCGGTGATGGTGCCGATCTGGCGCGCGTTGGCGATGCGGGGATGCTGGGCGAGGGCCTCCAGCCGCGAGCCTTGGCACGTGGCGAGGTCGGCGATCCGCTCGCGCACCGGTTCGTCGCGCCAGATTGCAAGGTTCGCATTGGCGGCGGCACAGGCGATCGGGTTGGCGGTGTAGCTCGACGAGTGGAAGAACATGCGCGACCGGTCGGTGCCGTAATGTGCCTGGTAGATCGCTTCGGTCGCCATCGTCACCGCGAGCGGGATCGCGCCGCCCGTTAGCCCCTTCGACAGGCAGAGGATGTCGGGCACTACGCCCGCCTGTTCGCACGCGAGCAACGTGCCGGTGCGGCCCCATCCGGTCATCACCTCGTCGGCGATGAACAGTACGTGATGCGCTGCGCAGATCCGCCGCATCTCGGCGAGGATATGCGCGGGATAAATGTGCATCCCGCCCGCACCGAGTAGCAGCGGCTCGACGATGAACGCGGCGGGATGCGCCGCGCAGGCCGCCTCCAGCGCGTCGAGCGTCGCCTGTTCGTGCCCAGCGGCGGGGAAAGGGATCGTGCCGACGTCGAACAGCAGCGGCGCGTAGGCGCGGTTGTAGACGCCGCGCGCGCCGACCGACATCGCGCCGATCGTGTCGCCGTGATAGCCGTGCTCGAGCACGAGAATGCGGTGGCGATCCTCGCCGCGATCGAGCCAATAGCCGAGCGCCATCTTCAGCGCGCACTCGACGCTGGTCGAACCCGAGTCCGAGAAGAACACACGGGTCAATTCGGGCGGCATGATCGCGGTGAGGCCGCGCGCGAGGTCTTCGGCGGGCTGGTGCGTCCAGCCGGCGAAGATGATCTGGTCGAGCTTGACCGCCTGCTCGGCGATCGCCGCCATGATCTTCGGGTTGGCGTGGCCATGCGTGGTCACCCACCAGGACGAGATCGCATCGACGATCCGCCGTCCGTCAGACGTGTAGAGCGCGGCGCCCTCGGCGTGCGTCACGAGCGGTATCGGTTCGCGCAGGCCGTGCTGGGTGAAGGGGTGCCAGACGGGGGAGTCGCTCATCGGAACGCCTCCAGGTCGAAGTTTGCGGCGAACGCCTCGGCCAGGGTGGCGGCGTTGAGCGGATCGAGGCGGGGCAGGCGGCCGAGCCTGCGGACTTTCCCGAGCGTGGCGATGGTCGCTTCGCTATCCTCGACCGGGTCGCCGACGAAGGCGATGCCCAGGATGGGGACAGCGCGGCTGCGCAGCGCCTCGATCGAGAGCAGGCTGTGGTTGATCGTTCCGAGACCGGTGCGTGCGACGAGTACGACCGGCTTGTTCCACCGCGCGAACAGGTCTGCGAAGATCAGGTCGCGTGTCACGGGGACCATCACGCCGCCCGCGCCCTCGACGATCAGGGGGCCATCGACTTCGGGTAGCGCAAGCCGGTCCGGATCGATCGTCACGCGGTCGATCTCGGCGGCGAGATGCGGCGAACACGGGGTCGTCAGCCGGTAGGCTTCCGGCAAAACATGGTCCGCCGGCACGCCTAAAGTCACCACCGATGCTGCGTCGCTGCCATCGGCCAGCCCCGCCTGCACCGGCTTCCAGTAGCGCGCGCCGAGTGCTGCGGTGAGCCCGGCGGCGAACACGGTCTTGCCGATATCGGTGTCCGTCCCAGTAACGACGATCGTCATCGCAATGCCTCTTCCATGACCGCTCCCAGAGCTTCGATGTCCTCGACCGTGGCGTTCAGCGTCAACGAAATCCGCAACCGTGATCCCCCCTCCGGCACGGTCGGCGGCCGTATCCCGCGCACGTCGAACCCGGCTGCCTGGATCGCGCCGGCGACGCGCATCGTCCGTGCGGCGTCACCGAGCACCAGCGGCAGGATCTGCGAACCAGTCGCCGCGACGCCGTAGGGTGCGAGCACGCGCTCTGCCTTGGCGATCAACGTCCAGAGCCTCTCCCGGCGCCCCGGTTCGTCCGCAACGATCCGCAGTGCCTCGCCAACCGCCAGTGCCATTAGCGGCGACGGTGCGGTCGAGAAGATGAACCCGCGCCCGCGATTGATGATGAAGTTGCGCATGACCGACGGTCCGCACAACAGCGCGCCCTCGCACCCCAGCGCCTTGCCGCAGGTGCGCAGGGTAATGACGTTCTCTCGCCCGTCGAGCGCTTCGGCGAGCCCGCGGCCGTCGGTGCCGAACACGCCTGTTGCGTGCGCCTCGTCGATCAGCAGGACGGCGTCGTGGCGGTCTGCAATTTCGGCTAAAGCTGCAAGCGGGGCCTGGTCGCCGTCCATGCTGTAGAGACTCTCGACCGCGATCCACACGCGGCCCGTGGCGCCCGACGCGCGCCATGCGGCGATCGCGTCCTCGAACGCATCGACATCGTTATGTACAGCAGCGACGCAGGTTGCTCGCGTGAGGCGCATGCCTTCGTGTGCGCTGGCGTGGATCAGCGCGTCGTGGACGATCAGGTCGCCGCGTTGTGGCAGCGTCGCGAACAGGATCGTGTTGGCGACATAGCCGCTCGCGAAGAACAGCGCCGCCTCGGTCCCGAAGAACCGCGCGGCGTCCGCCTCCATCGCCTCATGCTCGGGCGCATTGCCGCGGAGCAATCGCGACCCGCCCGATCCGACCGGCACGCCGCGCTGCAATGCCTCGGTCATCGCCGCACGCAGCCGGTCCGATCCGGCGAGTCCCAGATAGTCGTTCGAGGCGAAGTCGACGCCTGTACGCGGCCGGAGCGATCGGTACCGGTCCGCAGCCGTCAGTCTGGCGAGGTCTCTTTCCTGTTCGGCGAACATCATCGCGCCGCCCTAAACCCTGCGCGCCGCGAAGACGATCCCTGTGTCCAGTCTTGGGTCTAACCCGCGTTCCACGTCTCGATGAACGTCTTCGCGCGTGCGCCGACGTCCGCCGCGGACATGCCGGGTGCGAACAGGGCCGAGCCCAGCCCGAAGCCAGCCGCGCCAGCCTTGCGCCAGTCTGCCATCAACTCCGGCACGATCCCGCCCACCGGCAGCACGCGCGCATCCTTGGGGAGGATCGCGCGCATCGCCTTCAACACCGTGGGGCCGGCGGCTTCGGCGGGGAAGAGTTTCAGCGCGGCTGCGCCTGCGTCGAGCGCCGCAAACGCCTCGGTCGGGGTCGCGATGCCGGGGAGCGCGACATAGCCCTTGTCCGCCGCCGCCGCGATCACGCGCACGTTGGCGTTGGGGGCGATGATCAGCGTGCCGCCCGCCGCGCCGACCGCCTCGACGTCTTCGACGCGCAACACCGTGCCCGCGCCGACGACCGCGCGGCCTTCGAACCGGCGCGCCAGTCGGGCGATGCTGTCGAGCGGATCGGGCGAGTTCATCGGCACTTCGAGGATCGTGAAGCCCGCCTCGACCAAAGCCTCGCCGATCGCCTCGACCTCGTCGGGCTTCACCCCGCGGAGGATCGCGATCAGCGGGCATTTCGCGAAGGCGTCGTCGAAGGCTTGGCGGTTGGTCATGCTGCAAGATCCTGGATGCGGGTGATGCCGGCCACGAACGCGGCCTGACTATCTATATGGTGCGAGGTGCCGCCGAGCGCATCGATCGCGCTGGCGTACAGCGCGCCGAGGGCGGCGTCGGCAAGGATGTGGACGGTCGTGCCGGGCTCGATCCGCGCCGCGGTATCGGCGCCGATCAGCAGCCCGCTTGCGAACGAGGCGGCGTGCGCATCGTCGGCAAGTCCGAGTACGCCGCGCGCGCGGATCGCGAACAGGCTCGCGGCAAGATCGCGTTTCGCGCCCTCCGCGACGCCTTCAAGGAACGCCGCGCCCGGCTCGACCGGATGGCCGAGCTGACGTGACAGGACACCGTGCGCGCGGAGCAGGGCGAAGAGTTCGCCGGTCATTGCCGTCGTGAACTGCGTGATCCTGCCGCCCTCTACGGTCGCCCATTTGCAATGCGTGCCGGGCTGGCAGAGCATCGCGTCCGCCGGCACCAGTTCTGCGGCGATCGCGCCCAGCAGCTGGACCTCCTCGCCGCGCATCACGTCGGCATGCAACCCGCTGCGGTACGACAAGCCGGGCACGATCGCGGTCCGGTCGTCGATCCGGTCGAGCGCGGCGGCAACCTCTGCAAGTCCTGCGGGGGCGGCGACGTAGGGCACGCTACGCCAGCCGATGTTCGATCCGACCATCCCCGCGAGCAGCATCGGCAGGTCGCCCAGCCGTTCGCGGATACCCGCAACCTCGGCGTCGTACTCGTCGGGCGCTACTGTCGCGGCGCCGCGGTCGTCGCGCTCGGTCGCGACGACCGCACCGTCCTCGATCCGGAACGCACGCCGATTGGTGGTGCCCCAGTCGACTGCAATGAAAGGCTGCATAACTCTACCTCGACGTCGTCGTGAGCTTGACGATTACGCCCGCCTTTGCCCGCATTGTCGCCAATTGTACGATGAATGCGGCAAGCCTTCCACCGGATATCGTTGCGGCGCGTTGCAAGACGCGTGACACCAGGAGCGCGTTGCGCCAAAACCCGGCCGATGGCGACCGATACGACAGACACCGACGTTCTTCCGGCCACCGCGATCTTGGGCCGTAATCTGACGCATGGGATGCTCGACACGCTCGGGCGGGCGATCGTCACCGGGCGCTATGAAAACCGTCCGTTCCCGACCGAAGCGGAGATCGCCAAGACGCATGGCGTGAGCCGATCGGTGACGCGGGAGGCGGTCAAGATGCTGACCGCTAAGGGCCTGGTCAGCGCACGGCCGCGGCAGGGGACCGTTGTACAGCCGGCGAGCTCGTGGAACCTGTTCGATACTGACGTGCTACGCTGGACGCTGGAGCGTAAGTTCTCGGTCGAGTTGCTGCGGCACTTCAACCAGTTGCGCGTCGCGATCGAGCCGGAGGCCGCGGCATTGGCGGCGCGGTTCGGCGACGCCGCGGATGAGGCGGCGATCCGCAACGGACTGGCGCAGATGGAAGCGGGCGAGGCGGGAACGACCGATCCGCTCGAGGCCGACATCGCGTTTCACATGGCGATCCTGCGGGCGTCGAAGAACCCGTTCTACGCGCAGTTCCAATCGGTGGTCTCGACCGCGCTGCGGACGTCGATCCGCTTCACCAACCGGATCAAGGGCCGTTCCGCCAATATCCCCGATCACGCCGCGGTGGCGGACGCGATCATCGCACGTGACCCCGCCGCGGCGCGGATCGCGATGACGCGGATCATCGGCGACGTGCTGACGCTGATCGGCGACGAGTAAGCACCGTTATACTGTAACTGAGAGGGTTTTAATGGCGACCGAGGCAAAGTCCGCAAAGCCGATCCGGCTGGCGATCATCGGCGTTGGCAAGATCGCGCGCGACCAGCATCTGCCGGCGATCGCGAACGATCCGCGGTTCGAACTGGTCGCTGCGGTCAGTCGCAACGCGGTGGTCGACGGCGTCGATAATTACCACGACATCGCCGAGCTTCTCGCCGCCGGGCATGACCTCGATGCCGTTTCGATCTGCACGCCGCCGGTCGGACGGTCCGCGATCGCGATGGCGGCGCTAGATGCCGGGCTGGACGTGATGATGGAGAAGCCGCCCGCTGCTACTCTCTCCGAAGTTGCACGGATCGAGGCGCATGCGGTTGCCGCGGGTCGTTCGCTGTTCGCAACCTGGCATTCGCGCGAAGCGGCCGGCGTCGCGCCAGCGCGCGCGTGGCTCGCCGATCGCACGGTCGAGCGCGTCACGATCGCATGGCGCGAGGATATCCGGCGCTGGCACCCCGGCCAGGACTGGATCCTGGAAGCGGGCGGGTTCGGCGTGTTCGATCCCGGCATCAACGCGCTGTCGATCGTGACCGAGATCCTCCCCGGCGACTGGGTCGTGCACCGTGCGGACCTGCACGTGCCGGAAGGCCGGATGTCGCCGCTGGCTGCCGATATCGATCTCACCTGCGGCGACATTCCCGTGAAGGCGGCGTTCGACTTCCTCCACGAAGGGCCGCAACAATGGGACATCGTCGTCGAGACCGATGGCGGTACGCTCAAGCTGAGCATGGGCGGCGCGATCCTGGACATCGACGGCACGGTCACCGAGGCGACGGACGCCGAATATCCCGGGCTCTATGCCAAGTTCGCGGCGCTCGTCGGTTCGCACTCCCGTGACGTGGACGTAACACCGCTGCGGCTCGTGGCGGACGCGTTCCTGGTCGGACGGCGTACGATCGGTCCCGCCTTCGCATGGTGATCGAATACCCTGATCGAGGATAGTATCGCCGGAACGCACGCTGCCGACATCACGTTCATCCTCGAAAGAAGGATGCGTATCGGTGCTTCAGGTCAGTCAAGACGTCGAGAATACGGATGTCGCGCCAGCGACAGCGGCGAAGCCTAGCGCGGCGGTGGCGCCGCTGGCGGCGGCGATCGTCGAGCGCTTGTCTGACGGGAACCTCGTCTACGTCGCGGCGGACGATCAGCGTGCGACGGAGATCGCTATGATCGCGGCGGCGCTCGCGCCCGACGCGCTGGTCCTTTACGTGCCGTCGAGCGATGCGCTGCCGGGCGACGACGCGCCGGCATCGCCTGCCAATGTCGGACGTCGCGTTGCGGCGTTGCGGCGGCTGCGCGCGGGGTCCGAGAGTAAGGCGGCACCGATCCTGGTGGTGACGACCGCCGAGGCGACCGCCGTACGCTATCCGCCGCCACCGATGTTCGACGTCGCGCCACCGCGGCTGCAGGTCGGCGATCCGATCGATATCGAGGCGTTTGCCGCGATCGCCGAGGAGGTCGGCTACCTGACCGACGATCGGATCGACGAACCGGGCGAGATCGCGGTACGCGGCGGCGTGATCGACGTGTTTCCCGCCGATCGCGAGACCCCGGTCCGGATCGAGTTCGCCGATGGCCGCATCACCGGCCTGCGTGATTACGATCCGGTGTCGCAGCTTGGGTTGGGCGACGTCGACGTCGTCGAGATCGGCCGCGCGACCGAGCCTGCCGTCGAGAAGGGCGTGTCGATACTCGCGCACCTACCGGATGCGGCGATCGCGTTCGACCGGGATGCGGAAAAGCGGCGCGACCGGTTTCTTGCCATCGCCGCGGATGGCCTGCCCCGGCGTCGTGCATCTGCCGATCTGGTCCTCGAAAAGGTCTGGGCAACCGAGATCGCGAAACGTGAAACGGCCGAGTTCGACATCGGCGACGACATGCCCCCACGGTTTATCGAACGTCGCGATCCGGCGCGCGCGTTCGCCCGGTTCGCGAAGGACGCGCTCGCGGATGGGCGCCTGCTCGTCGTGGGATCGCCGCGCGACCTACGGTTCCTCCAGCCCAGGCTCGAGCGTGCGGCGAAGATCGCCTTTACGTCGATCGATCGCTGGACGGACGTCGTTTCGGCCAAGCCCGGCACCGCGATGCTGCTGGTCGCCCCGATCGATCGCGGGTTCGTCGCGAACGGGACCGTGGTCGTTGCCGGCGCGGACCTACTCGGCGGGCGGGCGCGTGGCGACGAGATCGCTGGCGGCAGCGCCGGCATGTTGCCGGGACTAACGAGCGAGCTGCGGTGCGGCGACGTGATCGTCCACGAGGAGTTCGGGATCGGCGTCGTCCGGGGGTTGGAGATGCTGCCGGGGACCGACGGCGACGCGATCGTCCTGGAATATGCCAAGGAAGGCCGCCGCCTGGTGCCGGTGCGCGAGGCCGACCGGATCTGGCGGTATGGCGCGGAGGTCGACGCGGTCACGCTCGATTCGCTCGATGGCGCATCGTGGCAGAAGCGGCGTGGCGCGATCGATGCCGCGATCGCCGAAAGCGCGCGGGACCTCGCCGCGATCGCTGCGGAACGCGACGCACGGACGACCGATCCGATCGAGCCCGACCGTGCCCGCTACGAGAAATTCGCCGCCGGCTTCGCGTTCACCGAGACGCCGGACCAGGCAAAGGCGATCGCGACGACGCTGGCGGACCTTGCGAGCGGCAAGCCGATGGACCGGCTGATCATCGGCGATGTCGGCTACGGCAAGACCGAGGTCGCGTTGCGTGCCGCTGCTGCCGTCGCACTGGCCGGGCGCCAGGTGGCGATCGCCGCGCCGACGACGGTGCTGGTCCGCCAGCATATCGAGACGTTCTCGAAGCGGTTCGAGGGGACCGGCGTGGCCGTTGCCGGCCTGTCGCGGCTGTCGAGCACTGCGGAGAAGGCGCGGGTTCGGGCGGGGCTTGCGGACGGATCGATCGGCGTCGTGATCGGCACGGGGGCGATTGCCGGCAAGGGCGTCGCGTACAAGGATCTCGCGCTCGTCGTGATCGATGAGGAGCAAAGGTTCGGCGCGGCCGACAAGGCCAAGATGCATGCGCTGGGGGCGGGGCACGTCCTGACGCTGAGCGCGACGCCGATCCCGCGCACGCTGCAATCCGCGATGATCGGGTTGCAGGGCTTGTCGGTCATCGCCACCCCGCCGGCACGTCGCCAGCCGATCCGCACGTCGGTCGCGCAGTTCGACGATGCGACGGTGCGCGCGGCGCTGCGTCGCGAGCGGGCGCGCGGCGGACAGAGCTTCGTCGTGGTGCCGCGGATCGACGACATGGCGCCGCTTGCCGCCAAGCTGGCCAAGCTCGTGCCCGAACTGGGGCTGGTGCAGGCGCACGGGAAGATGCCGGCAGGGGAGATCGACGAGGCGATGGTCGCGTTCGCGGCGGGCGACGGCGACGTGCTGCTCGCGACCAACATCATCGAAGCTGGGCTCGACGTGCCGCGTGCGAACACGATGATCGTGCATCATGCGGACCGGTTCGGGTTGTCGCAGCTGCATCAGTTGCGCGGACGCGTCGGCCGCAGCGGGCGGCGAGGGCAGGTGATGCTGCTGACCGACGGCGAGGCGACGATCGCCGATGCGACGCTGAAGCGGTTGCGCACGCTTCAGGCGTTCGATCGCCTGGGCGCGGGCTTTGCGATTAGCGCGCGTGACCTCGATCTGCGAGGTGCGGGCGATCTGGTCGGCGAGGCACAGGCGGGTCACATGAAGCTGATTGGGATCGACCTGTACCAGCATCTGTTCGGCCGCGCGTTGCGACTGGCGCGGATCGACCGCGAGGGCGGTGCGCCGATCGACGACTGGATTCCCGAGCTCCATCTCGAACTGGGCGGCAGTCTTCCCGACGCGTGGATCCCCGAGATGGAGGTGCGGATGTCGCTTTATGGCCGGCTTGCGCGACTGGAGGACGTTTCGGCGCTCGACCTGTTCGAGGCGGAGCTCGACGATCGGTTCGGCAAGGCGCCAGAGGCGGCACTGCGACTGTTGCAGGTGGCGCGTATCCGGATGATGGCGCGTGAGGCCGGCGTACGACAGATCGACGCCGGTCCCGCGGCGATCGCGTTTACGCCGCACGATCGGACTGCGGCGAAACCGCTCGACAATCTGGTCGAGAAGAACGGGCGCTGGATCGCCGCCGAGGGCATTGCCGACCCGATCGCGCGGGCAGGGCGGATCGAGGAACTGCTGGACGCGCTGATCGGCTAAGCGCGTCCGGTCATTCGGCGGCCGCGGCGAGCGGTACGGGCAAGGCCTCGTCGGTGAGCGCCGCCAGCATCGCGCGTACCAGGTCGACCACGCGCGCGAAGCCGGCGCCGGGCGCGTGGAGCTTGCGATCGAGATACAGCGTGCGGTCCAGCTCGAACTGGACCGCGTGAACGTTTGCGGCCGGGCACGCGTGACGTTCCAAGATGTGGCCGCCCGCATAGGGTGCGTTGATCGCGGTCGAGAACCCGCGCGCGACGCACTCGGCTTCGATTCGCGCGACGAAGCGTGGCTCGGCGGAATGGCCGAACCGATCGCCGATCACGATTCGCGATCCACCCGGGCCTAACGGTGGCATCGAATGCACGTCGAGCAACACCGCGACGCCGAACCGGTCGTGCGCCGCCTTCAACGCCGAGGCGAGCGCCGCATGGTAAGGGCGGTGATCGTTGGCGATCCGCGCGGTGACGTCGGCATCGGTGAACCGCCGCGCCCAGAGGTCGCCCGCCCCCGATGCGCGGCGTGGGACGAGACCGAGCCCGCTGCGAAGCTTGGCGGATTGCTGGGCGAGCGGCATCGACGGCGCACCCTCGTCGAGCAGCGGATCGCGCTCGTCCTCGCGCCGGTTGAGATCGATCCAGGCGCGCGCGCGGGTCTGGACGATCGTCGTCTGGTCGGTCCGTGCGGCACGCGCCACCGCATCGACCAGCCGGTCCTCGAGCGGCAGCAGACCGGCAAGCGGCACGCGCAACGCCGTCTTGAGCGCGAGCGGATAGTCCCGGCCTGCGTGCGGGACGGACACCACCACCGGGCTCACGGGCGGCATTGCGCCCAGGCGCTCGAAGGAAGAAGACTGCATCGCACCACGCTAGGGCCAGCACCGGGCATGGGCAATCGACCTGGATATGTTAACCATTTTCAGGGTAGGGCGGCCGCGGAATGTGCGTGTGAAAACGGGACTTTAGATCGATGTTACGAATTCTGCTGGCCGAGGACGATCAGGTCATGCGCGAGTATCTGACTCGGGCGCTCGAACGCTCGGGCTATGCCGTGACCGCGGTCGACCGCGGGACGGCGGCGATTCCCTTGCTCGAAACCGAGACGTTCGATCTGCTGCTGACCGATATCGTCATGCCCGAGATGGATGGCATCGAGCTGGCGCAGAAGGCGGGCGAGATGTGCGCGGACCTGCGCGTGATGTTCATCACCGGCTTTGCGGCAGTCACGTTGAAGGCCGGGCGGGCGATGCCGCAGGCCCGCGTCCTGTCCAAGCCGTTCCACCTGCGCGACTTGGTCGCCGAGGTCGATCGGCTGTTCGAGATGGATAATGTGACAGGCATGCATTGAGGGCTTGCACGCCGCGAAGAGCGCGGCTAGTGGAGCCCTCCGGCGGGCGTGTAGCTCAGTGGTAGAGCACTGTGTTGACATCGCAGGGGTCGCAAGTTCAATCCTTGCCACGCCCACCATTGAAAACCCCGCTAGTCCCATGGACTAGCGGGGTTTTTATTTGCCCGGAGCGCAAGCGGGGTCCCCGAAGGGACCCTCGCCTCAGGCGGGTATCTGGTCGATCGTAGCGGTGTTTTCGGCCTTGATGCCGTTCTCGCCGTGCCGCAGCTTCGACAGCGCCTGATAGACCTGCAAGCGGGCGCGCATCACCGAACCGAGCGGGCGATGCGCCGCGAGTGCGTGCGCGGGGCGGAACGTCATCACATCGTCGAAATACCGGACGCGGGCGGCGCTATAGGCTTCTTGTCGCGGGATGCGGATCGTCCCGACCGTCAGGTAGCGGCTGTCCTCCTCGGGCCAGTCGACCGACGTATCCTCAATCGGCTGCGTCTCGGCGTTCGCCCAGAGCTGTACGCGCAGCTCGAAGACCGCGTCATGTTCGCCGAAATAGCGCACGGCGGCGTGGCGGAAGCCGTCCTCGTCCTGCTTCGGGTCGAGTTCCCAGTCTTTCAGCGCGGCCTGTTCGGGCGATGCGGGGAAGGCGCCGAGCTTTGCGACGTAATCGCCGTAGCGGATCGGACATTGGCTGAAATACGGTTCTGCGAGCGGATGGCTGAACGGGTGGCCGAAAAAGTCCGCCTTGGGGCTCTCCGTGCCGACCGCGTGCAGTGCCTTGTTCACGTTGCGCGCGAGGCTCGACACCGCGCTCTTGAAGCCCTCCGGCAAGGGTACTGCCGCACCGATCTTCTTGGCGTCGCTCAGGAAGCCCTGCGCGGTGCCGGACGGAAAGGTCGTACCCGTCGCGAACACGAAATCCTGCGTGTCGGCGTCATGACCCGACAGCTTGTCGCCGGGCACGTCGAAGATCTTGATCGCCATGCCGCGGTGCGTCGAGACGCGGTCGCCGAGCGTCTCGCCCGGCCCCTGCGCGAAGCGGATCGCGACAGGGTGCGTGCCGGGCGTTGCAAACACGCCTTGCGCGAGTTCGGGCGGCAGGCCGGGCGCGATCGTCAGTTCGCCGATCACGCAGGCCGAACTCTTTGCGTGGCTCGCGCGGACCGCATGACCCTCGCGCTTCTCGACGGTCTCGGTCTGTTGCGACATGCCCTGGATGATGCCGTCGATCGACTCCTGCTCGTCGGGCTGGATCGTCTCGATGTCGTTGCTGTAGCGGAGATAGGTCATGTCGGGCCTCACTTTGCGGGTGCGAACGAGAACAGCTCGGTCTTGAGCGACGCGGGCGCACCGGGCTTGAACCAGTTGGTGTCCTGGATGTGGCTGGCGGTGACGTAGATGCGGCCGTCCGGACCTTCCGAGAACGTATCGGGCCAGCGCAGGCGGGCGTCGGTCAGCACCGGCTCGACATGATCGCCGACCAGCCGGGTGATGCCGTTGTTCACCGGCGACGTCAGGTAGAGCGTGCCTGCCTTGCTCATCCACAGGCCGTCGGCGACGTGCGTCTGCGCGACCGTCTTCACGCCCGCGGCCCGCGTCGCCTCGCTGACGCCGTCACGCAGCAGGGCGGTGTCGATCGAGTAGAGCGTCTTGCCGGTGAGCGCCTGGTAGTAGAGCGTCTTGCCGTCGTTGGAGATCGCGATGCCGTCCGCGGCAAAGGCGGGCTGGCGACCGTCGGGGCGAACGAGCGGCTTGCCGTCGGTCATCACCTTCACGGTCTTGTCGATCTGCGTCGAGCCGTGGCCGTCGAGCGCGCGGAAGCCCTTGCCGGTTTCGAGATCGATGACGATGATCGCGCCACGCGTGCCGGAATCGGTGATGTAGCCGGTCTTGCCATCGGGCGAGAAGCGGATGTCGTTGAGGTAGGTGCCCTGAAGTGCGACATCGAGCGGCACCTTGATGACCTTGGTCACGCGGTTGGTGGCGAGGTCGATCTTGGCCAGCTTTGGCGCGCCTTCGAGGATCTTCTCGTTACCGGGCGCGCCGGGGTCGAGCACCCAGAGGTTACCGTGGCCGTCGGGGACGATCGACTGCACGCAGACGAAGTAATCGCCGACCGGCATTTCCGCCGACTTCGCGTTGCGCCAGCTGTTCCACTTGGCGTCCGGATAGGCCTTGAGCGAGCCGTCCTTCATCACTTCGGCGACCGAGATCGGCGCGTCGTCCGTCCAGCGCGGGAAGTTGACGAAGCGGCGGCCGTCGGCGGTGACGGCGACGCCGGTCGCCTGGTGATCGAACTGCGCGACCTGGGTGAGCGGGCGACCGCTGGTCTGCGATGCGGTCTGCGCGCTGGCGACGCCGATCGCAGCGGCGGCGACGACGGCGATCGCGGCAGCGCCGGCGAGGAAGGGCTTGGTCTTGGACATTGTAAGGCTCCGGTCGGTGGTGTCGGACAGGTCGGCGGGATTGCCGGTGAAAAGCTGGATGAGATGGCGCGCGACCGCGTCGGGGACTTCGCGCTGGATGAAATGGCCGACGCCGTTGAGCGTCACGAACGCGAACGGGCCGGTGAACTTGGCGGGTACCGTGGTGCTCGCCGATGGCGGGTTCACGCCGTCGACCGCGCCCTGGAAATACATCGTCGGCAGCGAGAGCGTCTTGGTCGCCTTCACCTTGTCCTCAAGCCACTGGCTGCGCGGATCGGGCTCGGCCTCGTTCCAGCGCGCGCGGTAGCTGTGCAGCGTGACGTCGGCCCAGTCGGGGTTCTCGAACGATCGTGCGACGCGGGCGAAGGTCGCCTCATCGAACCAGCCGGGGGGTGACCAGTTGACCCAGTGGATGTGCGCGAAACCCTTGTGGTCGTCGCGAACGGCCTGCGCACCACGCGCGGTGGCCATGAACCAGTGGTACCATTGGCGCTGCGCCTGCTCGAACGGCGGCGTCGGCATGCCGCCGAGCCGGGGCGGGGTGGCGAGCATCGCCATCCGCTCGACACGGCCTGGCCAGCCAACCGCGAGCGCCTCCGCGGTGTTCGATCCCCAATCGTGCCCGGCGACCATGAATGTCTCGATCCCGAGCCCATCCAGCAGCGCGATCATATCCATCGCCAGGATCGCGCTATTGCCGGTGCGCGGGGCATTCCCGACGAACCGGGTTTCGCCGAAGCCGCGCAAGGTTGGCACGATGGTCCGCAATCCGGCCGCATTGAGCGCGGGGACGACGTCGTCCCAGGTCGATGTATCGTCGGGCCATCCGTGGATCAGCAGGACGGGCTGGCCGTCGCGCGGCCCGGTATCGGCATAGGTGATTTGAAGATCGTCGGTGGTCTGGATCGGCATGATGGTCCTCGTCGGATCGGGGCGTCGGGATCGTGGTGGACGCTCACGGTGGAGCGAGCCGACGCGAAGGGTCCTGGTGTCGAAACAGTCTCGAGAGGCTGCTGTTCCGGCGGCTAAGCCAATGATTCGCAAAGGCGATCGGGCGGCGCGACGTGGTGGGCCGATTTGCGATCCGCGCGTTGTGGACGGCAGAACTTCAGGAGCACGACGATGGATTTAAGTAGGGTGGATTCACGACGTATGGCCGGCGCGGTCGCAGGTGGCCTGGTGGCCGGGCTGGGCATCACGGCCCTGCTGATGGCGGGCGAGCGCAAGAGCGGCGAACCGTCCGAGATTGTCACGCTCGAACGCAAGACCGCGGAGAAGCTCGGCATCGATACGCCGGCTGCTGATGCCTTGCCGTCGTCGCGCGAGCAGGCGGTCACGCAGGGTGGTCATCTGTTGCTGTCTGCGGCGGCGGGTGCGGTCTATGCCGCGACCGTCGACGAGGAAGCGTCGGTCGTCGGCTCGGGCCTGGTGTTCGGCGCGGCGTTCTATGCGGCGATGCACTGGATCACGGGGCCGTTGCTCGGCGTGAAGCCGCCGGAGTGGCAGGCCGATGCGAAGACGATCGGCATGCACAGCGTGAACCATGCGGTGTTCGGGCTGGTCACGGCGCTGGGCGCGAAGCTCGCGACCCGGCGCTGAAGTAAGTGTCACTAAGACGTGACGGTGTGCCCGTGCGGCACACCGTCATGCGCCATCGTCAGCCTGCCGCGTCGACCTGCGGCAGGTAGGCGGCATACCCGTTGGCTTCCATCTCGGCGCGCGGGACGAACCGCAGCGACGCCGAGTTGATGCAATAGCGCAGGCCGCCCTTGTCCTGCGGACCGTCCTCGAACACGTGGCCGAGATGGCTGTCGGCGCCTGCCGAACGGATTTCGGTGCGAACCATGCCGTGGCTGCGATCATGGAGTTCGGCGACGTGTTCGGGCGTGATCGGCTTGGTGAAGCTCGGCCAGCCGCAATGCGAATCGAACTTGTCGGCGGACGCGAACAGCGGCTCGCCCGAGACGATATCGACGTACAGACCGGGTTCGCGCGTGTTGAGATACTCGCCGGTGCCGGGCCGCTCGGTGCCGCTCTGCTGCGTGACGTGGAACTGCTCGGGAGTGAGCTTGGCGATCGCCTCGTCGGTCTTCTTATAGTCGGTCATGATGATCCTCTCGCGCTCAGGAGAGCGCCGGTTGGCCGTTCGAGGCGGACAGGCCGCCGTCGACCGGCAGGTTGACCCCGGTTATATAGTGCGCGTCGGCGCTAGCCAAAAACGCGATGGCGCCGGCGATGTCTTCGGGCTGTGCGCCGCGTGCCATCGGGATGCGCTCCTCGAACTTCGCGATCAGGTCGGGCTGGTCCTTCATACCGGCTGTCAGCGCGGTGTAGGTCAGCGACGGGTTTACCGCGTTGACGCGGACGCCGTGCTTCGCCTCGTCCATCGCGAGCGCGCGCGTGAAGTTGGTCACCGCGCCCTTCGCGGCGCAGTAGAAGCTGTGGTTCCAGTCGCCGCCGAGGCCCGACACCGACGAGACGTTGACGATGCAGCCCTTGTTCGCGCGCAACGTGGCGATCGCGGCGCGGCTCATATGGACGACGCCGTAGAGGTCGGTTTCGATGACCTTGGTGAACTCGGAGAGGTCGCCTTCGTCGAGCTTGCCGAGATGGTCGACACCGGCATCGTTTACGAGCACGTCGATGCGTCCGAATTTATCGATCGCGTGCGCGACCAGTGCCTCGCAGGCTGCCATGTCGGAGACGTCGGCTTCGAGCGTTTCGACGGTCGTGCCGTCGAAGCTGGCAGCGACCTTCGCGAGGCCGTCCGCGTCCTTGTCGCCGAGTACCAGCGTCGCGCCCTCCGCGGCGAAACGACGCGCGGCACCCTCGCCGATGCCGGAGGCGGCGCCGGTGATCACTATGATCTTACCATCGAATCTCATCGATCTGTGTCCTGAAGCTTTGGGGAGATACCGCGATAAACGACCGACATGCGTCCGGGTTTCCGTGCTGAATCAAAGGGATCGCCCGTCGGTCCTAACGGCGGACCCCGGTTGAGCTTGCGCGCGTTGATGCACTCGAACCTGTTTTCGGAGATCACCATGCTCGCATCCTTCCTGATGGGCCTTGTCGGTGGCCAGCGCGCGATGACGCCGCTCGCCGCGGTCGCCATCGCCGCCGCTCGTGACGAACTGCCTGCCGACAATGGAGCGCCGAAGCTGTTGTCGCATCCGGTCGTCGCGGCGGGTGCGCTGGCGCTGGCGATCGGCGAGATGGCGGGGGACAAGCAGAAGACCGCGCCCGACCGGATCGTCGCGATCGGGCTGGCCGCGCGGTTCGTCACGTCGGCGATCGCAGGCGCGTCGCTCGTCCCGCGGCGGCAGCGGTGGATTGGTGCCGCGGTCGGCGGACTGACGGCGGTGGCCGCGTCCTATCCCGGCTGGCGTGCGCGGATGGCGGCGATGTCGCGATACGGCCAGACGCCGACGGGGTTCGTGGAGGATGCGGCGGTTCTTGGCGGCGCGGCGGCGATTGCGCGCAACGCGGCGAAACTCGGCGCGGCCTGACGTCGGAGGTGTATTCCGGGTGAGCGGAAAAGCTGCCATGCGGTGGTAATGATCCGTATCTCATTCTCTACGCTCGCCTTCGTATTGATTTCGTCCGGGAGCGCGATCGCGCAGACAAGTGTCGCGCCTGACCAGCCGGCTGAGATCGTCGTCACCGGGCGCGGGCTTGCCGATGCGCCCGGCGATCGCGCCTACGATATCGTCACGATCGATCGCCCGCGGATCCAGGCGAATGCGAGCAATCGGCTGGAGAGCGTGCTGGCCGATGTCGCGGGGCTCCAGCAGTTCCGCCGGTCGGACTCGCGCAGTGCCAACCCGACCAGCCAGGGGATTTCGTTGCGCGGGATCGGCGGCAATGCGTCTAGTCGCGCGCTGCTGATCTTCGACGGCGTGCCGCAGGCGGATCCGTTCGGCGGCTGGGTCGCGTTTCCGGCGTATGCGACGGGCCGACTCGGGCGCATCCGCGTCACGCGCGGCGGCGGTAGCGGGTATCAGGGGCCGGGCGCGCTGGCCGGGACGGTCGAGCTCGAAAGCGCGACGCCGGACCAGGCGGCGCCGTTCCAGGGCAGTGTCGCGTATGGCAGCCGAGATTCGGTCGATGCCCAGGGGTCTGCGGCACTGGTGCGCGGATCTGGGTTTGCGACCTTGTCCGGAGCTTACGCGCGGGGGGACGGCTTCACGCCGACTGTCGAGGAGAGCCGGGGAATCGTCGATCGCGCCGCGCCGTACGAGCAGGCGTCGGGCGCGCTGCGGACCGTCATCGGGATCGGTGCGAAGACCGAACTGCAGATGAACGCGAGCGCGTTCACCGATCGGCGCGACCGAGGGAGCGACTTTACCGACAACAAGAGCGAAGGTGCGGATGCTAGCGTCCGGCTGATCGGGCGCGGGCGTTGGGGATATTCGGCGCTGGCGTATCTGCAGACGCGCGCGTTCGCTAGCAGCTTCAACAGCATCAATGCCGCGCGGACGACCGTGATCCAGTCGCTGAACCAGTATAATACGCCGGCGACCGGACTGGGGGGACGGATCGAGATCGCTCCGCCGCTGGGCGAGAGCATTACGCTGCGGCTGGGCGCCGATGTTCGCGATGTCAGCGGGAAGACGCAGGAGCTGTACACGTTCGTCAACACCGTGCCGACGCGGCGGCGCGAGGCTGGCGGGAGCACGACGACGACTGGCGTGTTCGCCGACGGGAGCCTGGTGGCGGGCGACTTCACGTTCAGCCTGGGCGGACGGGTTGACTGGTGGTCGATCGATGGCGGGTATCTGTCGGAGCGGCCGCTGGCCGGTGGCGCGGCGTTGACCAATCTTCGGTATGCGGACCGCGACGGCAGCGAGACGACGGGGCGGGCGGGCGTGGCGTATCAGCCGGTCGAGGCGATCACGCTACGGGTGGCCGGGTATCGCGGGTGGCGGCTGCCGACGCTCAACGAACTGTATCGCCCGTTCCGTGTCGGTAACGATGCGACCGCGGCGAACGCGCTGTTGGCGCCGGAGCGGCTGACCGGTGTCGAGGGCGGGGTGACGCTGACGCCTGTGCCGGGGGTGAGCATCGCCGCAACCTATTTCTACAACCGGCTGAAGGATCCGGTGGCGAACGTCACGACGACCAATCCGCCGCAGGTATTGCCGGGTGTCGCCACCTACCGCGTCCGCCAGAACCTCGACGCGATCCGCGTGCACGGGTTTGAGCTGGATGCATCGTATCGGCCGGGGCCGTTCGGTGTTCAGGCATCTTGGTCGCACACGAACTCCAAGGTCGAGGGTTCGGGGATCACGGGTGCGCTGGACGGCTTGCGGCCAGCGCAGACCCCGCGCGACCAGGTATCGGGGACGGTCGACTGGCGGCGCGATGCGGCGGCGCTGTCGCTGACCGTGCGGCATATCGGGCGGCAGTTCGACGACGACCAGAACACGCGCGTGCTTGATCCGGCGACGACGCTGGACGCGTATGGGGCGTTGCCGATCCTGCGCTCGCTGGTCGCCGAGGTGCGCGGGGAGAATCTGTTCAACGAGCGGGTCGAGGCAGGGATCAGCGGCGCGAACATCGTCGAGCGCGCTACGCCGCGAACGATCTGGGTGGGGTTGCGGTACGGGGGGCGCTAATATCCTCCCGGCCAAGGAAAACGAATACAGCGTGTTTCCCCGCGAAGGCGGGGACCCAGACTGGGCTCCCGCCTTCGCGGGAGAACAAGGGAGGGAAAGCGACGTCCTGACTAACACGCCACCACCCCGGCGAAGGCCGGGGCCCAGTTGGCAAGGTCGCAGTAACGACGGACCGCGCTCGGCTAGCGACGTTTCCCAACTGGGGCCCGGCCTCCGCCGGGGTGGTGCGGTGGGCGGTGAGGGAGCTTATGATCCTCCCCCGCCAGGGGGAGGTGGCACCGAAGGTGACGGAGGGGGAGGACCACGAAACAGCGGTTATCGCATTCCTCCCCCTCTTTCTGGCAAGCGCCAGCCACCTCCCCCTGGCGGGGGAGGATCAGCGATCCCCGCGTTGACCCGTGTCTGGCGCGCGACTAATGCCGCCTACGTGAAGGGTTCCCGGCGGCGGGATCAAAAGGGAAGTCGGTGCGCGGGCCGGGTCGTCATGACCCAAATCCGCAAGACCAGCGCTGTACCCGCAACTGTGACCGGATAGCGGCCACCCCGAATATGCCACTGGGTCTCGACCTGGGAAGGCGGGGTGGGCGCGGCGACCCGGGAGCCAGGAGACCTGCCTCTCACGGTCGATCCACTGCGCGGGCGGGTGTCCGGCGCGGACGAGTGCTCCGGTCATGCCGGGTTTCCTCGAGCGAGAGACGTCTGGCCGCCCGGCGAATGGTCGCTGGCGGTTCTGGTTAGGACGCA
>Ga0308163_10001449_pt1 | contig 26059 bp, 24 predicted proteins | sample PhyTR1_FD_201037 | JGI IMG/M metagenome (GOLD analysis project Ga0308163, IMG submission 201037) | Phyllosphere microbial communities from UC Gill Tract Community Farm, Albany, California, United States - DLSLT.R1 | ecosystem: Host-associated > Plants > Phyllosphere > Unclassified | place: USA... | reverse complement strand
CGGTGGTGCCGACCCCCGCCGGGAGGGCGTGGCGCTGGGCGAATGACAACGCGATGCGCGCATCGCGGCCGGACGCCGACGCATCAGGAGAACGGATGCACCTCGAAACCCACGCGGTAGCTTTCGGTCCGCGGCGCGACGGCCGCGCAATGCGGCAGGTTCAGGTTGTGCTGGAAGGTGTCGGCCGCGATGCTGGTCTGGCGTGTGGGGTCGTCGCCGACGTCGTAGAGGCGCTGCAGGTCGTCGGCCGTTTCGTCGAACACGACGAGGCAATGCGTATTCAGGCCCGCGCGCAGGCACGCCGCCTGGATCGGCGTGGAGTGCGCCAGGCCGCCGAGCAACACGCCGCGCTGGTCTCTGCCGAGCCGGGCGCGGGTGCGCGCGAACATGAGGTCTTCGCGCACCTCGTCGCTGCCGCCTTCGATGCCCAGCGAATCGACGAAGGCCAGCGGGATGTCGCGATGGCGGATTTCGTTCCAGGCCAATAGCTCGGGCAGGAAGCGCTGCAGGGCACCCCGGTCACCGCTGGTGCGCACGTAATCCCAGGCAATGGCCTGGCCCCTGCGCGAATGCAGGGTGTTCGATCCGAGGGCCTTCTTCAGCTTCGGTTCGTGCAACAGGAATTTCAGGAGGGGGTCGAGTTGATCGAGCAGTTCGGCCCGGTGCTCGAGGCACAGCACCATGCCGTGCTTGCGGCATGCGTCGATGGCCGCGTGGAACATCGTCAGGCTGCTGGCGACGTGGTGTCCGCCACCCAGCAATAGCAGGGCCGGCGCGGGTGCTTCGGCGATGCGACCGGCGGCACGGGCGATCTGGCGGCGTGTGTCGGAGCCGGTCTTGAGTTCCGGAACCGCGGCCAGCGCGCTGCCGGCGACCGGACCGGTCGGCACGGCTGGAATGCGGGCCATGAGTTCATGGCCCAAGGGCGTCACGAAAATGCTCGCCCGGGGCCGCAAGGGGTCGGCGTCGGGAGCCGGGCAGCGCAGCGGGTCGAGCAGCGGGTTGGGGAGGGGTGCGATGGTGTCCGGCGTCCGGCTGCCGGTGCCCGGGTGATGGCGAGTTTCGGATGGCGTAGCGCCTGGTGTCGGGCTGGTGTTTCCACTGCGGATGGGATCGAACATGGGTGCTCCGGAAAGCTGCGGAGTGTGAAAAGTCCGCGAAGCGCTACTCCCTGGAATGCCGAAGCGAGATGGGCGCATCCGAAAAAAGCCGAATGCACACGGGAAATCCCTCGAACCCCTGGAAAGCGGTGTTTTCCTGTCGCGCCGGGCGTCCCGTCCGACAAGCGCCGGAGCGGACGGAGCCTAAATTGCGTTCAGCACTTCCGCCGATTCCGTTCTCCTCCCGATGTCTCGTTCCGCCACGGCCGCCGCGCCGTCAGTCCCGCCGCCGAAAAACCGGCGGCGCCGGCCACCCACGCTGTCGATGGAGGCCTGGAGACAGTTTCTGGAGGTGGCACGGCCCTACTGGGTGGGCGAAAAGAAGCGCTCCGCGTGGTCGCTATTGGCCCTGCTGGTGGTGCTGATGCTGGCGGAGACGCAACTCGCCGTCATGCTCAACGCCGAGGTCGGCGACATGACATCGGCCCTGGCCGGCCGCGAACGCGATCGCTTCTGGACGGCGGTGCAAAGCAGCCTTTTCGTGCTGGCCTTCGCGGTACCCGTGTACGGCTTTTATTACTACATGCGCGACAACTTCGCCAACCACTGGCGGCGTTGGCTGACGGCCCGCTTTCTCGACGGCTACCTGGGCAACCGCAAGTACTACGAGATGGGCGCCAGCGACGAGATCGACAACCCCGACCAGCGCATCAGCGAAGACATCAACACCTTCACCGGGCGCTCCACCCATTTTCTGCTGGTGCTGGTGGGCTCTTTCATGCAGCTGGTGGCTTTCAGCGCGGTGTTGTGGTCGATCTCGCACGTGCTGGTCGGCTTTTTGGCGCTGTACGCCTTCGTCGGCACCTTCGGTGCGCTGTATTTGTTCGGTGCACCGCTCATCCGCCTCAACTTCTGGCAGTTGCGCCGCGAAGCCGACTTTCGTTTCGGCCTGATGCGCCTGCGTGAAAACGCGGAGTCCATCGCTTTCTACCGGGGTGAGGCGCAGGAGCGCCAACAGATCGACCAGCGCTTCGACGCGGTGTTCAACAATTTCGCCCGGCTCATCAAGAAGCAGCGGGCGCTCAACATCTTCCAGCGTGCCTTCAGCCAGCTGACGCTGGTCGTGCCCAGCATCATCCTGGCCAACGACGTGCTGTCCGGCGAGCTGGAAGTCGGACGTGCGGTGCAGGCGGCCGGGGCTTTCGTGGCGGTGCTGGGCGCGGTGTCGCTCATCGTCGACAACTTCGAGACGCTGAGCAAATTCGTTGCAGGCATCGGCCGTTTGCACGCCCTGTCGCAGCTGGTGATGAAGGAGCCTACCGCAACTTCCGCATCTGGTGCGGCAACTCCCGGGGCTGCCGCCACGCCGGAAATCATGATCCAGCCCGCCGAGCGCATGGCGGTGGAGGCGGTGACGCTGTACACGCCACGATTCGGTCGCATGCTGGTGCAGGATTTGAGCCTCGACTTGAAACCGGGCGACGGCTTGCTGATCACGGGCGCGAGCGGATGCGGCAAAAGTTCGCTGCTGCGGGCCATCGCAGGCCTGTGGCGCAACGGCAGCGGCACGGTGCACAGCTTGCCCGAAGCGGACGTGTTCTTTTTGCCGCAACGGCCGTACATGCAGGTGGGCAGCCTGCGCAGCCAGATCATCTACCCGCGCCGGCAGTCTCCGCTGGACGACGAGCAGTTGCTACAGGTGCTGCGCGACGTGCAACTGGGCAGCCTGGCCGAACGCGTCGGCGGGCTGGACGCGGTACAGGATTGGGAAAAGCTGCTCTCCACCGGCGAGCAGCAGCGGCTGGCATTTGCGCGGGTGCTGGTGCAGAAGCCACGGGTGGTGATCCTGGACGAGGCCACCAGCGCGCTAGACAACGCCAACGAGGCAGCGCTGTACCAGCGTTTGCGCAGCAGCGGGGTGACGATTGTCAGCATCGCCCACCGGGCGGCGGTCTTGCAGCACCACACCCACGTGCTGCGCCTGGACGGCAGCGGCGGCTGGGCGCTGCACGCCGCTGCCGATTACCGCTTCGACACCTGAGCCTCGGCGGCGGCCTGATCCGGGCGGGTGCCGGAAGCGGCGACGTTCGGCCACTCGCCCGATCCGGCAAATGCGGTGTCTTCCGCTTCGTCGTGCACCGACAGCAACTGGCGCATGGCGCGCGCAATGACGGGGTCGGGTGATTCGAGCAGCGCCGTCGCCTCGCCGTGCCAGCTGGGGTCGCCCAGCACACGAAGGCACAGGGCGCGTAGTTCGGGGGAGTGGTCGGCCGGGTGCTGATCGACCAATCTGAGTGCATCGAGCAACCGGCCGCGCTGGATGGCGATCAGGACCGGGATCGCCAGCATGTCGCGGGCTTTCGGGTCTTGCTCGCACAGGCGCTGGTACATCGTGTCGGCCTCGTCCAGGCGCCCGCGGCGCAGCGACTCGACGAGTTGATCGGCCTGCTGGGCGAACCCGGCGTCCGGGTTGCCGGGTGTCATGACATCTGGCGGAGCTTGTCCAGCTCGCGTTGCAGCAGGGTATTGGCGGAGCGCGATGCGGGCGCCATGTCGGCGCCGGACCCCTGGCCGCCCAGCGATTGCATCAAGCCCCCGAGGTCGAGGGGAATGACGCTTTTGACCGCCTGCGTGACGCCCTGGATGACGCTGCTGATCGTGTCGCGAATGCCGTTGATGGCGAACATGGAATTTCCTTTTTCGAGCGGCCAGCAAGCCGAAATGGATGCCGGAACTGTGGAATCTGGTGGTTGCACGGCGATCCGGCCTCTCTGGAGCCGTAGCGGCGCGCGGCTGGACGAAGCGGCTTGGGCCGTGGGCAGTGCGCCATCGGTTAGCCTTGCCGCCTTTTTCCCGAAGCAGCGCAGGCCGGCACACCATGGACGACGATACCCAAGACACCGATATCCGCGAAGCACGCCTCTGGTCGGTGGACGGCTGGACGGCCAAGGTCGTCAAGAACGAAGAGGACGACGGCTGGGCCGTCGCCATGACGCGCGCCGGCGAGGCCGAACCGGCGCTGGTCGGCCCATGGACCATGGGCCGCGACAAGAAAAACCCCAAGCCGCTGGACGCCGCGGCCTTCAGCACGCTCGTGAAGACCGCCTCCGAAGTGATCCGGCGCCACGAGCAGCATCTGCACGCCACGCTGCACCGGCAGATCGAGGTGGAGGCCAAGATGGGCCGGGTTACCGTGATGCTGGACATCGAGCCCGACGAGGACCATCCCAGCGCCACGCTCAGCGCTCAGGACGCTGGCGGCGAAGAACTGGCGCGCATCTCGGTGTCGCCGGGTTTCGTGTTGAACCGCGCTTCGGCTCAGCGCTGGATCGATGGGGATTTCGTCAAGCCCCGTTGACCGCCGGGCTGATTTTCCCCGGACGATAATTGCGGCATGCAGATTCCGTTCACCAAGATGCAGGGCGCCGGCAACGACTTCGTCGTGCTCGACGAAACCCGTGGACTGCTGGGCCTGTCGGCCGAGCAGGTGCGCTTTCTGGCCGACCGCCACTTCGGCGTGGGCGCCGACCAGGTGCTGTCGGTGCGGCCGTCGCCGGCACCGGGCATCGATTTCGAATACGTCATCTTCAACGCGGACGGCGGCGAGGTGGAGCAGTGCGGCAACGGGGCGCGCTGTTTCGTGCGTTTCGTGCGCGAACACGGCCTGACCGACCGCGATGCGATCCGGGTGCAAACCCGATCCGGCGTGATCGAGCCGCGGCTGGACGCCGACGGCCGCGTCACCGTCGACATGGGCGCACCGGTGTTCGAGCCGGCCCGGGTGCCTTTCGACATCGCCGGCCTCTCGCCCCAGGTAGACGGCGGCTGGCAGCTCTGGCCGCTCGCCCTGGGCGTCGCCGCCACCGACCCGGTGGCCTACGTGGCGGTGGTTTCCATGGGCAATCCGCATGCCGTCTTGCAGGTGGAAAACGTCGACACCGCACCTGTCGCCGATTTCGGACCGCGCATCGAGCGGCACTCGCGGTTTCCCCAGCGGGTCAACGCCGGCTTCATGCAGGTGGTGAGCCGCTCGCGCATCCGCCTGCGGGTGTACGAACGCGGCGCCGGCGAGACCCTGGCCTGCGGCACCGGCGCCTGTGCGGCGGTGGTCGCCGGCATCCGGCTCGGCCTGCTCGACGAGCGGGTCGACGTCGAAACCCGCGGCGGCCTGCTCACCATCGCCTGGGCCGGTGGCACCGGCGCCGTGCACATGACCGGTCCCGCCGTCACTGTTTTCGAGGGCAGCATCGAGGTGCCCGAAACCCTCTACCAGCCCTGAACCGATTGCCCGACCCCATGACCATCCCCACCCCCCGGCCGGACGCGACCTCGGTCCCGCCCATCACCGAAGAAGACATCGCCGGATACCTGGTCAATACGCCCGAGTTCTTCGAGCGCCACGCCGATGTGTTGACCGGCGTGCAGCTCACCAGCCCGCACGGCGCCCGCGCGGTTAGCCTGCAGGAGCGCCAGGCCGAAATGCTGCGCGAGAAGATCAAGGCGCTGGAGCAAAAGGTGATGGCCATGGTGCGCAACGGCCACGAGAACACCGCCATCGCCGACCGCCTGCATCGCTGGTCGCTGGCGCTCACCGGCGCCGCCGAAGCGCGCGAGCTGCCGGCGCGCACCGTCGACGCCGCCAAGGAGCAGTTCGCCGTTCCCCAGGCGGCCTTGCGGCTTTGGGATCTGGCGCCCGGCCACGGCCTGGCGAACTTCGCGGCCGATCCGGGCGACGAGCTGCGCACCTTCGCAGCCTCTCTCGGCGAGCCGTATTGCGGACCCAATCGCGGTTTCGATGCGGTACGCCTGCTCGACAACCCCGAGGAAGCCGCGTCGCTGGCCATGCTGCCGCTGCGGGACGCCCGCGACGGCACCTGTTTCGGACTGCTGGTGCTGGCTTCCAGCGACATCGCACGTTTCGACGCCGGCATGGGCACCGACTTCCTGCAGCGCATGGCGGCGGTGGCCGGTGCGGCCCTGGGGCGCCTGCGCGGCTGAGGCATGCCCGACATGGCCCCGGCCGAAGAAACGGCGAATCCCGTCGGCCACCCCCTGGTCGTGCGCTACCTCGACCATGTGCGGTTCGAAAAACGCCTGGCCGAACGCACCGTCACGCTCTACGGCCTGGACCTGCAGAAGTTGCTGGCCGCCTGCGGGGCTGCGGGCGTGGCGCCGGAAGCCGCCCATCACGCGCATATCCGCCGTTTCACCTCGCAGATGCACGCGGCTGGCCGCAGCCCGCGCGGCATCGCCCTGGTGCTTTCCGGCTGGCGGGGCTTCTATGCCTGGCTGGGCCGCGAAGGGCTGATCGTCGTCAATCCCGTGGTCAACGTACGGGCGCCCAAGGCGCCCAAGCCCTTGCCCAAGGCGCTCGCGGTGGACGAAGCCGGCCAGCTGGCCGATTTCACCCGCGACGGTGCCGGTTCCGAACAGGACGCCTGGCTCGACCAGCGCGATGCCGCGATGGTCGAGCTTTTCTACGGCTGCGGCCTGCGGGTGGGCGAACTGGTGGCCCTGGACGCTGTAGCGACCGCCGCCGGCCAGCAGGCGGGCCACGGCTGGGTCGACCTGCAGGACGGCATGGTGCATGTGCGCGGCAAGGGACAGAAATGGCGCAGCGTGCCCATCGCCGGCAAGGCCGCCGAAGCCATCGCGCAATGGCTGCCGGTGCGGCTCGGCGGATTGCCGGCCGACGGGTTGTCGCAGGCGGCGATGTTTCCCGGGCGGCGCGGCACCCGGCTCACGCCGCAGGCGGTGTGGCAGCGCCTGCGCGCGCGCAGCGCCGCCGCCGGCCTGGCCGCGCCGGTGCACCCGCACATGCTGCGGCACTCCTACGCCAGCCACCTGCTGCAATCGAGCGGCGACATCCGCGCGGTGCAGGAACTGCTCGGCCACGCCAGCATCACGACGACGCAGATCTACACCCGGCTCGACTTCCAGCACCTGGCGCAGATCTACGACGCAGCGCATCCCCGGGCCAAGAACAAGCCCTGAATCCATCGACGGGCGGTCGCACCGCCTGCAGCGACACCATGAAAACCCTTCGACTCCGCGACGGCAAGGAACGCTCCCTGCTGCGCCAGCACCCCTGGATCTTCGACGGCGCCATCGCCCGCGGCGGTGCCGACAGCGGCGAGACCGTACGGGTGGAAGCCCACGACGGCCGCTTCCTCGGTTGGGCCGCCTTCAGCCCCGAGTCGCGCATCCGCGCCCGGGTGTGGAGCTTCGTCGAGGCCGACCGCATCGACGCCGCGTTTTTGCAGGCCCGCGTGACCGCCGCGGTGCAGATGCGCAGCCGGCTCGGAATCGACAGCGACGGTGTACGGCTGGTGCACGGTGAATCGGACGGCCTGCCCGGGCTGGTGGTCGACCGCTACGGCGACACGCTGGTCGCCCAATTCGGCAGCGCCGGCGTGGAGCGCTGGAAAGCCGTCCTGGCCGATGCGCTGCTGGCCGCGACCGGCCTGGAAAAGCTCTACGAACGCTCGGATGCCAGCGCGCGGGGCCTGGAGGGCCTGCCCGAAATCACCGGCTGGCTGCGCGGCGAAGGCCCCACCGCCTTGCGGCTGCGCGAGCACGGCTGGCAGCTGGGGCTGGATATCGCCACCGGTCACAAGACCGGCTACTACCTCGACCAGCGCGACAGTCGCAAGGCCTTCGCCGATACCGTGCAGCGGCTCGGCTCGCGCCGCGTGCTCAACTGCTACAGCTACACCGGCGGCTTCACCGTGGCGGCGCTGATCGGCCAGCGGGCGGCGGGTGTCGCGGACGGCGAAGTCGTCACCATCGACTCGTCCGGCCCGGCGCTGGAGCAGGCGCGCGAAAACCTGCGCCTGAACGGCTTCGACGGCACCGGCTGCGAGTTCCTGGATGCGGACGTCAATGCCAGCCTGCGCCGCTTCGGCCAGGAAGGCCGGGTGTTCGACGCCATCGTGCTCGATCCGCCCAAGTTCGCGCCTACCTCGGCCCACGCCGACCGCGCCGCGCGGGCCTACAAGGACATCAACCGGCTGGCCCTGAAGCTGCTGGAGCCGGGCGGCGTGCTGTTCACGTACTCCTGCTCGGGCGGGGTGCCGCCGGAGCTGTTCCACAAGATCGTCGCTTCGGCCGGGGCCGACGCGGGTGTCGACGGATATGTCATCCAGCGGCTGGCAGGCGCCCCCGACCACCCGATGACGCTGACCTTTCCCGAGGGCGAATACCTCAAGGGCCTGGCGATCCTGCGGCGCGCTTGAATTCGGCCGCGAGCGCGGGCAAGACGACCTCGCTAAACTCTTTTGTTGCCTTTTTCAGCCCAGGATTCTTCTGACATGAGCCTCATCCCCGCCACCATCCTCACCGGCTTTCTCGGCTCGGGCAAAACCACCTTGCTCAAGCGCCTGCTCTCCGAAAATCACGGCATGAAGATCGCCGTGATCGAAAACGAGTTCGGCGAGGAGAACATCGACAACGACATCCTGGTGACCGAGTCCAAGGAGCAGATCGTGCAGATGAGCAACGGCTGCGTCTGCTGCACCATCCGCGAGGATCTGCGCGAAGCCCTCCAGCTGCTGGCCGCCAAGAAGCGCAAGGGTTTGCTCGACTTCGACCGCGTGGTGATCGAGACCACCGGCCTGGCCGACCCCGGCCCGGTGGCGCAGACCTTCTTCATGGACGAGGAAATCGCCGAAAGCTACCTGCTCGATTCCATCCTGACCCTGGTCGATGCCAAGCACGCGCCGCAGCAGCTCAACGACCGCCAGGAGGCGCGCCGCCAGGTGGGTTTTGCCGACCAGTTGTTCGTCAGCAAGACCGATCTGGTGAGCGCCGAGGAAACCGACGCCCTGATTCATCGCTTGAAGCACATGAACCCGCGCGCGCCGATCCAGAAGGTCAATTTCGGGGATGTTCCGCTGGCCAACGTGCTGGATCTGCGTGGTTTCAACCTGAACGCCACGCTGGATATCGATCCGGACTTCCTGAAGGAAGACGACCACGGCCATGGGCACGACCATGGCCATCACGACCATGACCACGGCGAAGGCGAACATTGCGACCATCCCTCGCATGCGAACGGCGGCCAAGGGCACCACCATCATCACGATGACGACGTGAAGAGCTTCGCCTTCAAGTCCGATAGGCCTTTCGACCCCGCCAAGCTCGAGGATTTCCTGGGCGCCATCGTCAATATCTACGGCCCCCGCATGCTGCGCTACAAGGGCGTGCTGAGCATGCAGGGCACCGAGCGCAAGGTGATCTTCCAGGGCGTGCACCAGCTGATGGGAAGCGACCTGGGACCTGCGTGGGCGGAAGGCGAAACGCGCAACAGCAAGATGGTCTTCATCGGCATCGACCTGCCCAGCGACATCTTTCTGCAAGGTCTTCAGCAATGTCTGGTCTGAAGGGCGTTTTTCCGCGGGATTGACCCCTTACAATCGCGCGCCGGCAAAACGCCGGTGCGTCCCGAGCGTCCGTTGCAGGTGCCATCCGACACGGTTGCCGGCGGCCCGCCGGCTTCCCGCCAGGGTCGCCAACCCGTAATATTGCCGGCATCGCCAGCGATGGCGGTCCCCTAGTCTGTCGTCAGCCCTTCCAAGACCATGCCTTCCATCGTTCCTGCCCCCGTGAAGAAAGACCCGAAGCTTGCCCAGAACTGGAAGAGCAAATCGGGTGATGCCCTCACCGATCCCGAAGTCATCGCCATGCCCGACAGCGAGTACATGAACGAGAAGCAGCTGGCGTTCTTTCGCCACAAGCTCGTCGCACTCAAGCAGGACATGCTGGCGAACGCTGGTGAAACCACCGAACACCTGCGCGAAGATACGGTCGTCGTGCCCGATCCGGCCGATCGCGCCACCATCGAGGAAGAACACGCACTCGAACTCCGCACCCGCGACCGCGAACGCAAGCTGTTGAAGAAGATCGAGCAGTCCATCGCCCGCATCGATGCCGGCGATTACGGCTACTGCGACGAAACGGGCGAACCCATCGGCGTCGGCCGTTTGCTGGCGCGTCCCACCGCCACGCTGTCGCTCGAAGCGCAACAGCGCCGCGAGCTCAAGCAGAAGATGTTCGGAGACTGATCCGCCGCCCGCCTGAGATCATGGCCAAGGACGGCGCCCCCGGACTTCTCGGCAAGGTGGTGCGCCTGGTGCTGCCGGGCGGTGCGCCGCGCAGCAGCCTTGCCGGCCCGGGCTCCGCCTCCGACGGTGAATCCGAACTCGATCACGACGCCGGCAAGGGAAGGCAGCTGCTGCGTGAACTGATGGAGCGTCGTCGGCGCAACGACCTGGTACGCCAGCGCGAGTTCGATCAACTGCGCCGCATGCGGCGCATGGTGGCGGCCGCCAACCCTCCGCCGCCCGACGACGACGTCGATAGCGAAGCCGGGCCGACCGGCTTCCAGGACACTGCCTACGACCACAACTCGGAAGAGCGCGCGGTCACCCTGAAAAAGATCAACGAGATCGAGGAGCAGATGTCGCGCCAGTGGTGGAAGACCCGGCCGGCCGAACCCTTCGACCTTCCCGGCCCCGGCTCGACGAGCGCCCGCGATGCACGGCGCGCACCCGACGTTTCGGCCTCGCGCCACCAGCCCCTGACAGCCGACGGGGCATTCGATTTCGGCCCGCAGCCGCTACGTCCCGTCACCAATTTCGCGCCGACCATCTCCCAGGCGTCCGAGTCGGCCCGTGCGCATTCCATGCCGCATATCGCGCCAACGGCAGCGTCCTCGCCGACTCTGGATACACCCCCCGACATCGAGCTGCCGGACATGGCTTTGCCCGCTGTCGAGGTGCCCGACCTGGAGTTGCCGGACGCCGCCTTGTCGCAGTTGGTCGCCACCGGACCCGGTCCCTTCCCCGGGCCGCAACCGGCGCTGCCGGGCTTCGTGCACCATCCGCTGGTCGAGGAAGCCGCGATTGCTTTCGCCAACGGCGAGATCGTGGCGGCGCGTGACGGCCTGCGCATGCTGATCGAGGCCGCCGGCCCCAATCCGTCCGACGAGGAGGGTACACGCGAGTTGTGGCTCACCTTGCTGGACCTGTACCGCGCGCTGGGCCACCGCGACCAGTTCGAGTCCACCGCCATCGCCTATGCGGAGCGTTTCAGCCGTTCGCCGCCGGCCTGGATTTCGCTTGCTGTCGAGGCGGGGCCGCAGCCCGCCGGAATGGGCGATTTTCACTGGCGTTGCCCCGCACTGCTGGATTACCAGGCTGTCATGAGGCTCCGCGTGCAGGCCACCGCCGCGGCCGGCGCCTGGTGGCTGGACTGGTCCGGCCTGGAGGGCTTCGAGTACGACGCCCTGGCTCCGCTGCTCGAGACTTTCGGCGCCTGGTGCCGGCAGCCCGCGCAGATCTATTTCGAGGGAGCCGACCGCCTCCTGTCGGCCCTCGAGGCGCGCACGCTCACCGGTGCCGCCGATGCCGAGGCCGACTGGTGGCGACTGCGCATGGAAGCCTTGCGCCTGATGCGCCGCATGGACGACTACGAAGAGGCCGCGCTCGACTACTGCATCACCTACGAGGTGTCGCCACCGTCGTGGATCGCACCGCTCTGCGACTGCCGCGTCTTGCAGATCGGCAGCCATCAGGCCTCCGGTGCCGAGCCGGCCGCTGCGGGGGATGCAGCGGCGATGCAGGCGATCGAGGTGGCGAGCCTGTCGGGAGAGATCGGAAGCGATGTCGCCGATGTGCTGGCTCAGCTGGATACGGCCTTGTCCCTGCAGGCGCAGTCGGCCGGACTGGTCGGCCAGGGGGAGTTGCTGGCGATCGACTGCAGCCGTCTGGTGCGGCTCGATTTCGTTGCGGCCGGCTCGGTGCTGGGCTGGGCCGCCAGTCGTCACGGCGAAGGCCTGTCGGTGGAGTTTCGGGGCCTCAACCGCCTGGCCGGTGCCTTCTTCAACGTGACCGGCATCAGCGAATATGCCCGCGTGTACCTGCGGCCGGACGAGCGCCATTGAAAAACAGCCGGCCGTCCCCAGTTCGGCCGCTATGCACCAATCGAGCGAAAACGCCGTTTACCACGGCACCACCATCCTCAGCGTCCGGCGGCAGACCGCCGACGGCTGGCAGGTCGCCATCGGCGGCGACGGCCAGGTCACGCTGGGAAGCATCGTCGTCAAGGGTACGGCCCGCAAGGTGCGCAAGCTGCATCACGACAAGGTCCTGGCGGGTTTTGCCGGCGCCACGGCCGATGCCTTCACCCTGTTCGAGCGATTCGAGGCCAAGCTCGAGAAACACCAGGGCCAGCTGGCGCGTGCCGCCATCGAACTCACCAAGGAATGGCGCACCGACCGCGTGCTGCGCCGCCTGGAGGCCATGCTCGCCGTCGCCGACCGGACCACGTCGCTCATCATCACCGGCAACGGCGACGTACTGGAGCCGGAACAGGGCATCGTCTCCATCGGCTCGGGTGGCGCCTATGCGCATTCGGCCGCCAAGGCCTTGATCGACAACACCGATCTCCCGGCGGCCGTGGTGGTGAAGAAGTCGCTGGAGATTGCCGGCAGCCTCTGCATTTACACCAATATGTCCCATACGATCGAAACGCTGGATTGACCGACCGATATGTCTTTTTCGATGAGCCCCCAGGAGATCGTCTCCGAACTCGACCGTCACATCGTCGGCCAGACCCAGGCCAAGCGCGCCGTCGCCATCGCCCTGCGCAACCGCTGGCGCCGCCAGCAGGTGGACGACAAGCTGCGCCATGAGATCACGCCCAAGAACATCCTGATGATCGGCCCGACCGGCGTCGGCAAGACCGAGATCGCCCGGCGCCTGGCCCGCCTGGCCGATGCGCCCTTCATCAAGGTCGAGGCCACCAAGTTCACCGAGGTGGGCTACGTGGGCAAGGATGTCGACACCATCATTCGCGACCTGGTCGAGGTGGCGGTCAAGCAGACACGCGAGGCTGAGATGAAGCTGCATCGCGCCCGCGCGGTCGACGCCGCCGAGGACCGCATCCTCGACGTGCTGCTGCCGCCTGCCCGGCCGACCGGCGCCGCGGCGGAGGAGGGCGCCGTCGTCGCCTCCGCACCTGAAAGCACCGCCCGCCAGAACTTCCGCAAGAAGCTGCGCGAAGGTCAGCTCGACGACAAGGAAATCGAGCTCGACCTGCCCGAAGCGGCGCCCGCGGTCGATGTGGTCAGCCCGCCCGGCATGGAAGGCATGGCCGAGCAGCTGCGCGGCATGTTCGGCCAGATGGGCGGGCGCCGCAAGACGCGCCGGCTGCCGGTGGCCGAGGCGCTGCGCCTGCTGACCGACGAAGAAGCAGGCAAGCTGGTCAACGAGGAAGAAACCCGTGCCCGCGCCGTGCACAACGCCGAGCAGAACGGCATCGTCTTCATCGACGAGATCGACAAGGTGGCCTCGCGCGGTGGCGACGGCGGCGGCAGCACCGCCGAAATCTCACGCCAGGGCGTGCAGCGCGACTTGCTGCCGCTGGTCGAGGGCAGCGCGGTCACCACCAAGTACGGCATCGTCAAGACCGACCACATGCTCTTCATCGCTTCCGGCGCCTTCCACCTGGCCAAGCCGAGCGACCTGATCCCGGAGCTGCAGGGCCGTTTTCCGATCCGCGTCGAGCTGCAGTCGCTTTCGGCGAAGGATTTCGAGGCCATCCTGGTGCAGACCCACGCATCGCTGGTTCGGCAGTACCAGGCGCTCATGGCAACCGAAGGCGTGACGATCGAGTTCACGCCGGAGGGCATCACGCGGCTTGCCTCCATCGCCTACGAAGTCAACGAGCGCACCGAAGATATCGGCGCGCGTCGGCTGGCCACGGTGATGGAGCGTCTGCTGGACGACGCCAGCTTCGACGCCGCCAACCTGTCCGGGCAGACCATCACCATCGACGCGGGCTACGTCGACGAGCGCCTGGGCGAACTGAGCCGGGACGAAGACCTGTCTCGTTTCATTCTCTAGGCCCGGTTCCGGAGAACTTGCCGCGTTTGCGCGGCGCCACGTGCCGGCCCCCGACCTTGTCGGCGGCCGGCACTGTTACATGTGGGTGCGGGTCTCAACATTCACTTTGAGATGGATGTGTAAGTGCTTCATTTTGAAGGTTTTTCCGCTGGTTGCACTTTTCAGTTCACCTCCTAAGTCGTTGATTTCATTGTGAAAGTAGCCAGGAGCCAGGTCGCCGGGACGGGGATTCCTGCTACAGTGCAAAAAAGTGCAATTAAGTGGTGAAAAGTGGCCCGGCCAGGCAATTCACCACTGCACACAAGCCAGCTGCACTGCTCATCTCCCGGAGGTTTAACTGTCGTGTTCCAAGGGGCCTCATCGCTGAGTCTCGATGCCAAGGGGCGCTTGTCCGTCCCGACGCGTCATCGCGATGTCCTGGGCGCGACGGCTTCGGGCCAACTCACCATCACCAAGCATCCGCACGGCTGCCTGATGGTGTTTCCGCGGCCCGAGTGGGAGAAATTCCGCGATCGCATCGCCGCGCTGCCGATGTCGGCCCAGTGGTGGAAGCGAATTTTTCTCGGCAATGCCATGGATGTCGAAATGGACGGCACCGGCCGCGTGCTGGTGTCGCCCGAGTTGCGCGAGGCCGCCGGCATCAACAAGGACGCCATTCTGCTGGGCATGGGCAACCATTTCGAGCTGTGGGACAAGGCCAGCTACGAGGCCCAGGAGGCCGAGGCCATGCAGGGCGCCATGCCCGAGGCCTTCAAGGATTTTTCCTTCTGATATGACTACCGCAGCAGCCCATACCACCGTCATGCTCCACGAGGCGGTCGACGCCCTGGTGCACGACCCGGACGGCACCTACGTGGACGCCACCTTCGGGCGCGGCGGCCACAGCCGGCTGATTCTTTCGCGCCTGTCTCCCGCGGGCCGTCTGATCGCCTTCGACAAGGATCCGGAGGCCATCGCCGCCGCCGGGGCCATCGGCGACAGCCGCTTTTCCATCCGACACGAGGGCTTCGCCAACCTGGGGGAATTGCCTCCGGGCAGTGCGGCCGGGGTCCTGATGGACCTCGGTGTCAGCTCCCCCCAGATCGACAGCCCCGCACGGGGTTTTTCTTTTCGTTTCGACGGCCCGCTCGACATGCGCATGGACACCACGCGCGGCGAGAGCGTGGCCGAGTGGCTGGCGACAGCCGAAGTTCAGCAGATCGCGGAGGTGATACGTGACTACGGCGAAGAACGGTTTGCTGGCCCCATTGCGAAGGCGATTGTTGCTCGCCGACAGGAACGGGGCCCTCTTTCAACCACCACCGAACTGGCCGAACTCGTGGCTGGCCAGGTCAAAACCCGCGAGCAGGGCCAGAACCCTGCAACGCGGACATTTCAGGCTTTTCGGATTTTCATCAATGCCGAGCTTGAAGAGCTTCAGCAGGCTCTGACGGCCAGCCTGACGGTGCTCGCCACCGGCGGTCGCCTGTCGGTGATCAGCTTCCACTCGCTGGAAGACCGCATCGTCAAGACCTTCATCGCGCAGCAGTCGAAGGAGGTCTACGACCGCCGGGCGCCTTTCGCGCCGCCGCAGCCGATGCGGCTGGTCGCCATGGGTCGCAGCAAGCCGAGCGTGGGCGAGGTGGCTGCCAACCCGCGTTCACGCAGCGCCATGCTGCGCGTGGCCGAGCGCACGGGAGTGCCGGCGTGACCCGTTTGTCCGTCGTCCTGCTCATGGCCGTCATGGCCAGCGCCCTGTACCTGGTGCATGTGCAGTACGAGTCGCGCCAGCTTTTCACCGAGATGGAGCGGGCCACCGCCGAGGCGCATCGCCTGGAAGTCGAGCGCTCGCGCCTGGAAGTCGAGAAGCGCGGCCAGGCCACGCCGCTGCGGGTGGAAAAACTCGCGCGCGATCAGCTCAAGATGCGCAACACCACCCCCGCGATCACGCTGTACGTGCCCTACAACGGCGCTTCCACGGTCGCTGCCGCGCCCAGGGCCGCCCAGTGAGCCGAGGCAGCCGCAGCGTCCAGTACGCGTCCAGCCCCCTGCTCGCCAGCAAGACGCCGGTCTGGCGCAGCAAGTTCATCGTCGCCTGCATCGCGCTGGGCTTCGTGGGGCTGGCCGGACGGTCGCTGTACGTGCAGGTCATCAACAACGACTTCTTCCAGCGCCAGGGCCAGGTGCGCTTCGCCCGCACGCTGGAGCTGCCGGCCAACCGCGGCCGCATCCTCGACCGCAACGGCCTGATCCTGGCGTCCAGCGTCATCGCGCCGAGCATCTGGGCCATTCCGGAAGACGTCGAGAAAGACGACCCGGAAGTGGTCGAGAAGCTCAAGAAGATGGCCAAGCTGCTGGGCATGACGCCGGCCGCGCTCAACAAGAAGCTCGCCGACGACGACAAGACCTTCGTCTGGATCCAGCGCCAGGTCGACGAGCCGGTGGTCAAGCAGATCGTCGCCCTCGACATCAAGGGCATCTACACCCGCAAGGAATACAAGCGCCAGTACCCCGAAGGCGAGGCGGCGGCGCACATCGTCGGCTTCACCAACGTCGAGGACAAGGGCCAGGAAGGCATCGAGCTGGGCTTTAACCAGGACTTGGCCGGCAAGCCGGGTTCGCGCCGCGTCATCAAGGACCGCCTGGGCCGCGCGGTGGAAAGCGTGGGCGACGTGGTGCCGCCGCTGGACGGCAAGGACATCCAGCTGTCGATCGACTCCAAGGTGCAGTTCTTCGCCTACCAGAAGCTGCGCGACGCGGTGATGTTCCATAAGGCCCGGGCCGGCAGCGTGGTGGTGCTCGACTCGGTGACCGGCGAAATCCTGGCGCTCGCCAACTATCCCAGCTACGACCCGGGCAATCGCCAGCGCCTCACCGGCGAGCAGCTGCGCAACCGCGCGCTGACCGATACCTTCGAGCCGGGCTCGACCATGAAGCCCATCACCGTGGCCGCCGCCCTGGAACTGGGCCGCGTGACGCCGCAGACCATCATCGACACCTCGCCCGGCCGCATCAACGTGACCGGCTCCACCATCACCGACACCCACAACTACGGCGTGCAGACGGTCGAGGGCGTGATCCAGAAATCCAGCAACGTCGGTGCCACCAAGATCGCGCAGCGCATGTCGCCGCACGAGATGTGGGACGCCTTCAGCCAGGTCGGTTTCGGCCAGAAGCCGCAGCTGACCTTTCCCGGTGCGGTCACCGGCCGGTTGCGTCCCTGGAAGACCTGGCGCCCGGTGGAGCAGGCCACCATGTCCTACGGCTACGGCCTGTCGGCCTCGCTGTTCCAGATGGCGCACGCCTATACCGTGTTCGCGCACGACGGCAGCCTGATCCCCGCCACCATCCTCAAGAGCGACCAGCCGGCCACGGGCACGCGGGTGTTCTCGTCCAAGAACGCCGCCGCCGTGCGCCACATGCTGCAGCTGGCGGCCGGACCGGGCGGCACCGGCCAGCGTGCGCAGACCATGGGTTATTCGGTCGGCGGCAAGTCCGGCACCGCGCACAAGCAGGAAGGCCGGGGCTACGCGGCGCACAAGTACCGCTCGTGGTTCAACGGCATCGCGCCCATCGACAACCCGCGCATCATCGTCGCGGTCATGGTCGACGAGCCGAGCAACGGCACCTACTACGGCGGCACCGTGGCCGCGCCCGTCTTCAGCGAGGTGGTGGCGCAGACGCTGCGCATCATGGGCGTGCAGCCCGACCTGTCGGTGCGGCCGCAGGTGGTGTCCAAGGAAGTGGAGGAGTCCTTCTGATGGTCGCCTCCGAAAACGCGCTCATGCTGCAATTACTGGCCAGCGCACCGGAAGCGGTGCGCTGGTTGCGCGCTTGTGTGCCGGGCACCTTGCGCATCGACAGCCGCGAGGTGCGTCCGGGCGACGGCTTCATCGCCTGGCCCGGCGCGGCGGTGGACGGTCGCGCTTTCGTCGCAGACGCGTTCGCGCGCGGCGCCGCCGCCTGCCTGGTGGAGCAAGCCGGCGTCGAGGCTTTCGATTTCGGCGGCCAAACCAACGTCGCCACCTGCGCGGACCTCAAGGCCGCCACCGGCTTGATCGCCGCCGAGTGGTTCGACCACCCGAGCGCGCAACTCGACCTGCTGGCCGTCACCGGCACCAACGGCAAGACGACCACCGCCTGGTGGCTGGCCCAGGCGCTGGCCCGCGCCGGCCGCGCCTGCGGACTGGTCGGCACGCTGGGTACGGGCGTGCCGCCCCAGGTCGTCTCGAACGGCCTCACCACTCCCGATCCGGTGCTGCTGCAGCGCGTGTTGCGCGGTTTCGCCGACGACGGCCTGAAGGCCTGCGCCATCGAGGCATCGTCCATCGGCATCGCCGAGCACCGCCTGGACGGCAGCCGCATCCGCGTGGCGCTGTTCACCAACTTCACCCAGGATCACCTGGACTACCACGCCGACATGCAGGCCTACTGGCTGGCCAAGTCGGCACTGTTCGACTGGCCCGGCCTGCGGTCCGCCGTCGTCAACCTGGACGACCCGCAGGGCGCGGCGCTGGCGGCGCGGCTGCCGCTGGACGTGTGGACCTATTCCGCCACCGGCGCCACCGGCGCCCGCCTGCGTGCCGAGGACATCGGCCACGGCGAAGGCGGCGGCCTGCGCTTCACGCTGGTCGAGGCCGACGCGCGCCATACCCTGCAGACCGGCGCCATCGGCCACTACAACATCGCCAACCTGCTGGCGGTGGTCGGCGGCCTGCGGTCCCTGGGCGTTCCGCTCGCCGATGCCGTGGCCGCCTGCAACGGCCTCGATCCGGTGCCCGGCCGCATGGAGCGTTTCGCCCGCGCCGGCCAGCCTCTGGTGGCGGTCGACTACGCCCACACCCCCGACGCACTCGACCAGGCCCTGCGCGCGTTGCGTCCCCTGGCCGAATCGCGTGGCGGCCGGCTGGTTTGCGTATTCGGCTGCGGCGGCGGACGCGACGCCGCCAAGCGCCCGCTGATGGGTGCCATCGCCGCGCGTGCGGCCGACCAGGTCTGGATCACCAGCGACAACCCGCGCCACGAAGACCCGGACGCCATCGTGATGCAGATCGTCGCCGGCCTGCCCGACGGCTCGCTGACACGCATCGAACCCGACCGCGCCGACGCCATCGCCGACGCCATCGCCGAAGCCGGCCCGCAGGACGTGATCCTGGTCGCCGGCAAGGGCCACGAAACCTACCAGGAGACGGCCGGAAGCCGCGTTCCTTTCTCCGACCGCGAGCAGGTCGAAGCCGCGCTGCAACGCCGCGCCGACTCCCTGCCGCCTTCGGCCACCACGTTCGAAGCCCCATGACCCAATCCCCTCAGATGATGACCCTGGAGCAGGCCTTCGCCTGGACCGGCGGCACCCGCCTGGTCGGCAACGGCGCGCTGCCCATCGCCCGCGTCCATACCGACACCCGCACCTTGCAGCCCGGCGACCTGTTCGTGGCCCTGCGCGGCGAGCGCTACGACGCCAACGATTTCCTGGCCGACGCGCGGGCCAGCGGAGCGGTCGCGGCCATCGCCCACGGCGGCCTGGAAACCGCCGGCCTGCAGGGCATCGAGGTCGCGGACAGCCGCGCCGCGCTGGCCGCGCTGGCCGCGGGCTGGCGCCGGCAGTTCGGCCTGCCGCTGGTCGCCGTCACCGGCAGCAACGGCAAGACCACCGTCACCCAGATGGTGGCGTCCATCCTGCGTGCGGCGCACGGCGAAGCCGCCTTCGCCACCCAGGGCAACTTCAACAACGACATCGGCGTGCCGCTGACCCTGCTGCGCCTGCGCGGCACGCACCGCGCCGGCGTGGTCGAGCTGGGCATGAACCACCCGGGCGAGATCGCCGTGCTGGCGCATATCGCCCGGCCCACGGTGGCCCTGGTCAACAACGCGCAGCGCGAACACCAGGAGTTCATGCACACCGTCGAGGCGGTGGCGCACGAAAACGGCCAGGTCATCTCGGCCCTGCCCGAGAGCGGCTGCGCGGTGTTCCCGGCCGGTGACGAATTCACCGCGCTGTGGCGCACCCTGGCCGGCCGGCGCACCTGCCTGACCTTCGCCGAGACGGCAGCCGACGGCGCCGACCTGTGGCTGCGCTCGGCCGAGTGGCTGGGCGAATCCTGGGCCGTGACCGCGGCCACGCCCGCCGGTGACATCCGCTTCACGCTGGCGGTCGCCGGCCGCCACAACCTCCTCAACGCGCTGGCCGCGTCCGCCTGCGCCCTGGCCGCTGGCGTGGCGCCCGAAGCCGTCGCCGCGGGCCTGGCGGCTTTCGCGCCGGTCAAGGGCCGCTCGCGCGCGGTACGCCTGCAGCTGGAGGGCCGGCCGCTGACGCTGGTCGACGACAGCTACAACGCCAACCCGGATTCGGTGCGCGCCGCCATCGACGTCCTGGCCTCGTTGCCCGGCCCGCGCCTGCTGGTGCTGGGCGACATGGGCGAAGTGGGCGACCAGGGTCCGGCCTTTCATGCCGAGGCCGGCGCGTACGCGCAGGCCCGCGGCATCGAGGCCGTCCATGCCCTCGGCGCGCTGTGCGCCTCGGTGGGTGCCGTGGCACGCCACTTCGACACTTATGCAGCGCTGGAAGCCGCCGTGCTGGCAGCGCTGCCGCAAACCGCCAGCGTGCTGGTGAAAGGCTCGCGTTTCATGCAGATGGAGCGCATCGTGCAGGCCATCGAAGCCCGGGCCGCCAGCGGCATCGCGGAGGCATCGGCATGCTGATCAACCTGGCCGAATGGCTGCAGCTGCTGTCGCCCGAATTCGGGTGGATGCGCGTCTTCCAGTACCTCACCTTTCGCGCGGTCATGGCCGCCATGACGGCGCTGCTCATCGCGCTGCTGGCCGGCCCCTTCGTCATCCGCCGGCTCACCGCGCTCAAGATCGGCCAGCCGGTGCGCGGCTACGGCATGCAGACCCATCTGGTGAAGAGCGGTACGCCGACCATGGGCGGCGTGCTGATCCTGCTGTCGATCGCGCTCTCGACGCTGCTCTGGTCCGACCTGTCCAACCGCTTCGTCTGGATCGTGCTGCTGGTGACCGGCGGCTTCGGCGCCATCGGCTGGGCCGACGACTGGCGCAAGGTGGTCAACAAGGACCCCGAGGGCATGCGCTCGCGCGAAAAGTACATGTGGCAGTCGCTGATCGGCCTGCTGGCGGCGCTGTACCTGGTGTTCAGCATCTCCGAGTCTTCCAACTGGAAGGTGCTGGAGCTGGTGGTGACCTGGGTGAAGTCCGGCTTCGACGTCGACCTGCCGCCCAAGGCCGGCCTGCTGGTGCCTTTCTTCAAGTCGGTCAGCTATCCGCTGGGTGTGTTCGGCTTCGTCATCCTGACCTACCTGGTCATCGTCGGCTCCAGCAACGCGGTCAACATGACCGACGGCCTCGACGGCCTGGCCATCATGCCGGTGGTGATGGTCGGCTCCTGCCTGGGCATCTTTGCCTACATCAGCGGCAGCGCCACCTTTTCCAGGTACCTGCTGTTCCCGCACATCCCCGGCTCGGGCGAACTGCTGGTGTTCTGCGCCGCCATCGCCGGCGCTGGGCTGGCGTTTTTATGGTTCAACGCGCACCCGGCGCAGGTCTTCATGGGCGACGTCGGCGCGCTGGCGCTGGGCGCCGCGCTGGGCACGGTGGCGGTCATCGTGCGCCAGGAAATCGTGCTGGCCATCATGGGCGGCGTGTTCGTCGCCGAGGCTGTCTCGGTGATGTTGCAGGTGATCTGGTTCAAGATCACCCGCAAGCGTTTCGGCACGGGGCGCCGGTTGTTCCTGATGGCGCCGCTGCACCACCATTTCGAGAAGTCCGGCTGGAAGGAGACGCAGGTCGTCGTGCGTTTCTGGATCATCACCATGCTGCTGTGCCTCATCGGTCTGTCGACCCTGAAACTCCGATGAAGCACCTGCAAGACCTCCCCGTGCTGGTCCTGGGCCTGGGTGCCTCGGGCCTGGCCATGGCGCGCTGGTGTGCCCGCCACGGCGCGCGGGTGACGGTGGCCGACACGCGAGAAGCGCCGCCGCAGCTGGCCGCCCTGCAGGCCGAGGTGCCGGGCGCCGTCTTCGTCGCCGGTGCGTTCGACGATGCACTGGTGCAGGGCGGCGCGGTGCGCGCGGTGTATTTGTCTCCGGGCCTGGCCCCGGCGCAGACCGCCGTGGTGACGAACGCGGCCCGGGCCATCGGCCTGCCCGTAGGCGGCGAGCTCGACCTGTTCGCCCTGGCCCTGGCCGACATGCGCGGCCCCGACATCGAGGTGGTGTTGCCGCAGCGCGTCGACCCCTACGCGATCGACGACGACGAAGAACCAGAAGAGCCCGCCGAGCCGGATGCCACGCTGTCCGACGAGGACGACGACCGCCCGGCCGACGCCGTACCCCGCGAGCCGATGCCCCAGCCGGACCCGGCCGAGCCGCAATACCGTCCGGCCGTGCTGGCCGTCACCGGAACCAACGGCAAGACCACCGTCACCGCGCTCACCGGCCAACTGGTGGAGCGCGCCGGCAAGACCGTCGCGGTGGCCGGCAACATCGGCCCGACCCTGCTCGACACCCTGGCCGCGCACCTCGACGCCGGCACGCTGCCGCAGGTCTGGGTGCTGGAACTGTCGAGCTTCCAGCTGGACGGCGTCGCCGGCTTCGAGCCCACCGCCGCCACGGTGCTCAACATCAGCCAGGACCACCTCGACTGGCACGGCGGAATGCAGCCGTATGTCGCGGCCAAGGCGCGCATCTTCGGCGAGCGCGGCCTGATGGTGCTGAACCGCGAAGACCCGGCGGTGATGGGCATGCTGCCCGCGCCGGTGAAGGTTCGCCTGCAAAAGCCGCAGCAACGCGCCCATGTCACTTTCGGCGGCGACATGCCGCGCCGCCCGGGCGATTTCGGCATCGAGGTGCTCAACGGCATGACCTGGCTGGTGCGTGCGCAGGACGCCGACGAGACCCGTCGCAAGCGCGGCGCCGAAGAAGAAGAGCTGCACATCCAGCGCCTCATGCCCGCCGATGCACTGCGCATCCGGGGCCGGCACAACGCCATCAATGCCCTGTCGGCCCTGGCCCTGGCCCAGGCCGCCGGCTGCGCGCTGGCTCCCATGCTCTACGGTCTGCGAGAATACCGCGGTGAGCCGCACCGCGTGGAGCCGGTGGCCATCATCGACAACGTCGAGTTCTTCGACGACAGCAAGGGCACCAACGTCGGCGCCACCGTGGCCGCGCTGACGGGCCTGGGCGCCGAGCGCCGCATCGTCGTGATCCTCGGCGGCGTCGGCAAGGAGCAGGACTTCAGCCCGCTGGCCGCGCCGGTGGCCCGCCACGCGCGGGCGGTGGTGCTGATCGGCCGCGACGGTCCGCTGATCGGCGCCGCATTGGCCGACGCCGGCGTTGCGCTGCACACCGCCGAAACGCTGCCCGAGGCGGTCGACACCGCGGCCCGCCTGGCGCATGCCGGCGATGCGGTGTTGCTGTCGCCGGCCTGCGCGAGTTTCGACATGTTCCGGGGCTACGACCACCGCGCCGATGTGTTCTGCGAGGCCGTGGCCGAGCTGGCCGATCGGCAACTCAGTACCTCGCACACCGCAGGAGACGCCGAATGAGCGCCACACCCGAATCCATCGGCATGCGCGGCCGCGTCTCCGGCTGGTTCAGCGGTTTGTTCCGCGCCGCCGGCGAGGCGCTGCCGGTGCGTATCGGCTCGTCCGAATACGCCCGCACCCAGACCGCGCCGGCCCGCCTGATGGGCTTCGACCAGGCCCTGCTGTGGGTCACGGTGGCACTGCTGGCGTGGGGCCTGGTCATGGTCTATTCGGCCTCCATCGCGATGCCCGACAACCCGCGTTTCGGCCGCCTCGGCTACAGCCAGACCTACTTCCTGACGCGTCACGTGGTCAGCCTGGTACTGGCTTTCGTGGCGGCCGTGCTGGCTTTCCAGATTCCGCTGCGCACCTGGGAGCGCTCGGCTCCGTGGCTGTTCCTCTTCACCTTGCTGCTGCTGCTGATGGTGCTGGTGCCGCACGTGGGCCGCAGCGTCAACGGCGCCCGCCGCTGGATTCCGCTGGGCCTGATGAACTTCCAGCCCTCGGAGCTGGCCAAGCTGTCGGTGGTGATCTACGCGGCCGACTACATGGTTCGCAAGATGGAGGTCAAGGAGCGCTTCTTCCGCGCCGTCTGGCCGATGGGCGCCGCGGTGGCGGTGGTGGGCGTGCTGCTGCTGGCCGAGCCCGACATGGGCGCCTTCATGGTGATCGCCATCATCGCCATGGGCATCCTGTTCCTGGGCGGGGTCAACGCGCGGATGTTCTTCGTGATCGCGGCGGTGCTGATGGGCATCTTCGCGTCCATCGTCATGACCAGCGAATGGCGGCGCGAGCGCATCTTCGCGTACCTGAATCCGTGGGACGAGAAGCTGACGCTGGGCAAGGGCTACCAGCTGTCGCATTCGTTGATCGCCATCGGGCGCGGTGAAGTCTTCGGCGTCGGGCTGGGCGGCAGCGTCGAGAAGCTGCACTGGCTGCCGGAAGCGCACACCGACTTCCTGATGGCCGTCATCGGCGAGGAGTTCGGCATGGTCGGCGTGCTGATCTGCATCGGCCTGTTCCTGTGGCTGACCCGCCGCATCATGCACATCGGCCGGCAGGCCATCGCCCTCGACCGGGTGTTCGCCGGCCTGGTGGCGCAGGGTATCGGCATCTGGGTGGGTTTCCAGTCGTTCATCAACATGGGCGTGAACCTGGGCGCGCTGCCGACCAAGGGGCTGACGCTGCCATTCATGAGTTATGGCGGTTCGGCGATCCTGATGAACCTGGTGGCGGTGGCGATCGTGCTGCGCATCGACTACGAGAACCGTGTCCTCATGAGAGGGGGACGGATCTGATGGGCAAGACGGCACTGGTCATGGCGGGCGGCACCGGCGGGCATATCTTCCCGGGCATCGCCGTGGCCGAAGCCCTGCGTGCGCGCGGCTGGACGGTGCACTGGGTCGGTGCTCCGGACAGCATGGAGCAGCGCCTGGTGCCGCCGCGCGGATTCGCCTTCGAATCCATCGATTTCGGTGGTGTGCGCGGCAAGGGTTTCATGACCCTTTTCCTGCTCCCGCTGCGTTTGTTGCGCGCCTTCTGGCAGAGCCTGCGGATGGTGGGCCGGGTGAATCCGGACGTGGCGATCAGCTTCGGCGGCTACATCGCTTTTCCGGCCGGCCTGATGTCGGTGCTGAGCTGGAAGCCGCTGGTGCTGCACGAGCAGAACTCGGTGCCGGGACTGGTGAATCGTGTGCTGGCGCTGGTCGCCGACCGTTCCTTTACCGCGTTTCCCGAGGTGTTGAAAACCGGTGAATGGGTGGGTAATCCCTTGCGCGCAGAGTTTCTTTCGGTGCCGGCGCCGGCCGAGCGGTTCGCAGGGCGCAGCGGCCCGTTGCGGCTGCTGGTGGTGGGCGGTAGCCTGGGGGCCAAGGCCTTGAACGAGATCGTTCCGGCGGCTCTGGCCTTGCTGCCTGTCGAGGAGCGGCCGGTCGTGCTGCATCAGAGCGGCGAGAAGCAGATCGCCGATTTGCGGGCCAACTACAAGCGTGCTGGCGTCGAGGCCGAGTTGACTCCCTTCATCCAGGACACCGCCCGGGCCTTTGCCGACGCCGACGTCATCGTCGGACGCGCGGGCGCGAGCACCGTCACCGAAATCGCGGCTGTGGGCGCCGCTGCCGTCTTCGTGCCGTTTCCTTTCGCGGTCGACGATCACCAGACGACCAATGCCGCCTTTCTGGTGGATGCCGGTGCGGCCTGGCTGGTGCAGCAGAAGGCGCTGACGGCGGAGTCGCTTGCCTCGCTGCTGCGGTCCATGACTCGGTCGGATTTGCTGGTGCGAGCTGAGAAGGCGCGCTCTGTTGCCAGGCTCGATGCCGTGGGCGCTGTTGTGCAGGCTTGCGAGGAGGTGGCTGCGTGAGCTCTTCTTTCTGCTTTGTTTCTTTTCCACTGCGTGGGACTGAGGCCGGGGGCCGCCCGGCGGCGGGTCACTTTCTTTTGCTTCGCCAAAAGAAACTAACGAAAGAAAAGGCGACCCGGCAGCCCGAGGCCCTTCGGGCACCGCTGCGGTACTCGCAAAAGCGGGGTCCGCACGAACT
>Ga0308163_10001447_pt1 | contig 26066 bp, 17 predicted proteins | sample PhyTR1_FD_201037 | JGI IMG/M metagenome (GOLD analysis project Ga0308163, IMG submission 201037) | Phyllosphere microbial communities from UC Gill Tract Community Farm, Albany, California, United States - DLSLT.R1 | ecosystem: Host-associated > Plants > Phyllosphere > Unclassified | place: USA... | reverse complement strand
CGGCCAGGCGCAGGCTGCGCGTGCCGTTGGCGTGGGCCGCGGCCTTGATGCGGCGGATCGGCTGCTTGTCGACGATCAGTTCGCGGATCTCGTCGTTCAGGGTCAGGATTTCGGCGATCGAACGGCGCCCCTTGTAGCCCGTGCCGCGGCAATCGCCGCAGCCCTTGCCGCGCATGAACAGGTAGTCGCCCACCTCGGCGCGTTCCAGATGCACCGAGGCCAGTTCGAGATCGGTCGGGTCGTGCCGCTCGCCGCAGCGCGGGCAGTTCATGCGGATCAGGCGCTGGGCCCAGATGCCGTTCAGCGCCGAGACGAACGCATACGGATCGATGCCCATGTGCGTGAAGCGCCCGAACACGTCGAACACGTTATTGGCGTGGACGGTCGTCAGGACCAGGTGACCGGTCAGCGCCGACTGCACCGCGATTTCGGCGGTCTCGCGGTCGCGGATCTCGCCGACCATGATCTTGTCCGGGTCGTGCCGCAGGATCGAGCGCAGGCCCTTGGCAAAGGTCAGGCCCTTCTTTTCGTTGACCGGAATTTGCAGGATGCCGGGCAGCTGGTATTCCACCGGGTCTTCGATCGTGATGATCTTTTCGCGGCCATTGTGGATTTCGGTCAGCGCCGCGTACAGCGTCGTGGTCTTGCCCGAACCGGTGGGGCCCGTCACCAAGAGCATGCCGTAGGCTTCCTGCGCCAGGTGGCGTAGCGTGACGAGCGATGGCGCATCGAACCCCAGCGCTTCGAGCGTGAGCGAGCCGTAGGCTTCGATCATGGCGCGTTTATCGAGGATACGGATCACCGCATCTTCGCCGTGAATGCTCGGCATGATCGACACGCGCAGGTCGATGTCGCGCCCTGCCGCCTCGACCCGGAAGCTACCGTCCTGCGGTACGCGGCGCTCGGCGATATCGAGTTCGGCCAGCACCTTCAGGCGCGAGATAATGTGTTCGGCCAGCTCGATGCCGCCCACTGTCGTGGCGTGATCGAGCACGCCGTCGACACGGTATTTCACGGCCAGGCCGCCGGCCGTGCTTTCCAGGTGGATGTCCGAGGCGCCGGCCTTCAACGCATCGTACAGCGTGGAGTTGACCAGCTTGACGGCCGGGCTGCCCGCTTCGGACACCGACGCGAACGACAGCACGGTGCCGATCTTGCCGTCGCGCCGGCCATCGGCTGCCCCGCCCACGAGCGAATCGACGGCGCGCGCCGATTCCTCCTGCTTGGACAGGTAGGCCTGGATGTCGGCCTGCTGCGCCAGGCACAACCCGAGCGGCCGGCCAGGCGTGGCGCGGGCCTGGGCGCCGAGCCACGTCTGCAGGTCGAGGTCGAACGGATCGGCCACCACGCCCACCAGGCGGCCGTCGGCGTGGCGCAGCAGCGCGCAGTGGCGCGACAGCGCCTGCGCCAGCGGCAGCAGGTCGAACGCCGGCGCCAGCAGCAGCATTTCGCCCGTTTCCATCACCGGCAGCGCAAACAGCGCGGCCAGGGCCTGCACCAGCTCGCGCGCATCGCGCCCGGTCAGCGCTTCCAGCTCGGCCACGAGGCCCCGGCGCGACACGTTCGCGGCGGCGCGTGCCTGCGCCAGGATGGCGTGATCGAACGGCGCGGCGGCCACGGTATCGGCGTGCGTGTTCATGACATGTCTCCTGCCAGGTCGAAGATCGGCATGTACAGCAGCACGACGATCGCGCCGACCACGAGGCCGATCGCCGCCATCAGGAGCGGCTCGAAGGTGCGCGTGAAGCGGTCGATCCAGCGCCCGATCTCGCCATCGTAGAACGCGGCGGACTGGGTCAGCATCGGCCCCATCTCGCCCGTGCGTTCACCCACGCGCAGCATGCGCAGCGAGATCGGCGTGGTCAGGCCATGGGCCTCGAAGGCGTTCGACATCGGCTCGCCCGACTCGATCGCGGCGCGTGCCGCCGACAGGTTTTTGGCCAGGTGCGGCGAGACCATCTGCTGCACGGTCTCGATGGCGCCGACGATCGTGATGCCGCCTTCGGTCAGCATGCCGAGCGTCAGGTACAGGCGCGAGAGTTCATACACGCGGGCGCGCTCGCCGATGCCGGGCACGCGCCGCAGCAGCCGGCCCATGCCGCCGCTGCGGCACAGGTGGCGAATGCCGGCCACGATGCTGGCGACGACCAGCACGGCGCCGATCAGGATCGCCGTGCCGTGGCCGGACGCGAACTGGCCCCAGTCGAGCAGCCGCTGCGACAGCCACGGCAGGTCGCGGCCCGCGCCCTGGTACACCTCGGCGAATTTGGGCACCACGTAGCCGATCAAAAAGCCTGACACACCGCCACCGACCATCAGCAGGATCACCGGATAGATCGAGGCGCTGACGATTTTGGCGCGCACGGTGTCGATGCGCTGCTGGTAATCGATGTAGCGCGTCAGTGCGCGCGGCAGATCGCTGGTGCCTTCAGCGGCGCACACGATGCCAATGTAGAGCGGCGGGAACAGCGCCGGCTGGGCCGCCAGCACGGCCGAAAAGCGCTTGCCTTCACGCAGGCCGCCGAGCAGGCGTTCAAGCACGGCGCGGGTGGGCGCGGCGCTTTCCTTTTCCAGCAGGGCTTCAAGGCTTTCGACGATGCCCAGGCCGGCGTTGAGCAGCGCGAGCAGCTCCTGGCTGAACAGGACCAGAGATAATTTGGCGCTGCGCGAACTGGCCAGGCGCGCGCCGCGCGCCGGTTCGACGGCGCTGACGAACAGGCCGCGCGCCTCGATCTGGCGGCGTGCATCCTGCGCGTCGAGCGCATCGACGACGAGGTTGGCGATCGACATGTCGGGCGCAAGGGTGCGAACGGCAAACTGCATGGGCGGTGCTGTCAGGTGGGTGATGCGAACAATGATGCGAACAAAGAGGCGGACAAAGAGGCGGACAAAGAGGCGGACAACGTCGTTCAGTTCGACGTGATGTCGGCGTTCTCGCCGGCGCCGCCGGGCTGGCCGTCCTTGCCCAGCGAAAGCACTTCGTATTCGGCCTTGGCGCCGGGCGCGCGGTACTGGTACGCATTGCCCCACGGATCGAGCGGCACGGCTTTCTTCAGATAGGGTCCGTTCCATTTGACGCCGGCGCTGGGCGGCGCCGTCATCAGGGCGGCCAGGCCTTCTTCGGTGGTCGGGTAGCGGCCGACATCGAGCCGGTAGGTATCGAGCGTTTTATCGAACGCGTCGATCTGGGCCTTGGCCGCGGTCACTTCGGATTTGCCGAGCTGGGAGAAATATTTCGGGCCGACATAGGCGGCAAGCAAACCGATGATGACGATCACCACCAGCAATTCCAGCAACGTGAACCCGGCGCTGCGACGCGCGGCGCCCCGTTTCATGGCAAAAAACATCAACCGACTCCTCATGTGCTACGCGAAAAAAATACCTCTGAACGGTATCACGCGGTATAGCAGATGGACAACTCTTGTTTTGAGATACCACCCAACGTCAAAGCAGTGAAGTTGAAAGAAACACCAATATCACCATCAACCGTTACAAAAACACCACAATTCATGCCGACGTCATAAAACGATAAAACAAAGATCGGTCGCTGCGGAAACCGAATTTAATTAATCATTTCGTCAAAAACTAAAAATTTTTCATGTTAAAAATTTTTACATTTTAATTATTTCCGTTGATATATTTATTTACAAGGCAACACTAAGTTGCACTTTTACCGGTCTTGCCGTATCGAAGCAGAGACCAATACAACGACAAAGGCATATCATGACCCAGCACGCGCGATTCGCATCACCGATTCTCGGCAGCACCCTTGCAATGTTATGCAGCGCCACCCTTGGCGCTGCCATCCTGGCCGCGCCGGCCCAGGCAGCCACCATCGGCTTCGAGAACGGTTATGGCGCTGTCGCGCATGGCGAGACGTACCAGGAATCGGGCTTCTCGCTGTATTTCGATGCCAACAAAACCGGCGCCGACGGCAGCACTGGCGTCGGCGCCTTTGTCGATGGCAGCGACCCATGGGCCTGTGACATGGCATGCCCGGTCAATAATTCGAGCATGTACTACGGCGCATTCAACGACAGTGTCGTCTGGATCACCGCCGAGGACAGCAACCCGTTCCGCATTCTGGGTCTGGATGCGAGCTTCATCGGCAATACGACCGAGCTCAGCGGCTACCCGGCCGTATCGGGTCTGTTGCGCGCGCAGGGCTTCCGCGCTGACGGCAGCTACACGTACATCGACCTGGCACTGGATGGTCCATCCAATGCTGGCTTCGGATTCGGCGGCTACGACTTTGGCGCGTTCTCGCAATTGGCATTCACGGAGATCGCCCTGTTCGGCTTCGTGTGCAATGGCGCGGGCGACTGCTCGGCCTTCAATACCAACCAGGGCCAGTTTGCGATCGATAACCTGAACCTGGAATCAGGCGCGGCCGCCGATGTGCCGGAACCGGCCACCGCGCTGCTGTTCGGTCTCGGCATCGCCGGCCTGGCCGCCAGCGCACGCCGCCGCAACAGCCTTGCCATCCGCGCCTGACCCCCACAACGTATTCCGGGAACGAATCACCATGAAACTCCGTCCATTATCCGCTGCAGTACTGCTGGTCCTGTCCAGCCTGACGATCACGGTCCAGGCCCAGGACGTGCGCCGCCCGTATATCGTTCAACTGGCCGACAAGCCGATCGCCGGCTACACCGGCGAGATCGCCGGCATGCCTGCGACCCAGCCAACCGCAGGCAACCGCCTGAACCTGGAAACCCAGAACGTTGTTCTCTACAACAACTACCTCACCCGCAAGCAGGCCGCCGTGCGCGCCGTCGTGGCAAGCGCACCGGTGCTGCACGAGTACAGCGTGGTCCTGAACGGCTTCGCCGCCATGCTGACCGATGCCGAAGTGCGCACCCTGATGGCGCGCACCGACGTGGTCACGGTCTCGCCGGACGTGCCGCGCGAACTGGCCACCACCTACACCCCGACCTTCCTCGGCCTGGATCAACCGGGCGGCCTGTGGTCGCAGCTCGGCGGCCCGGGCGGCGCCGGCGAGGACATCATCATCGGCATCGTCGACGGCGGCATCTGGCCCGAGCATCCATCGTACGCCGACCGTGTCGACGCCAACGGCAAGCCGACCTTCGCCACCAGCGGCACCATCGTCTACGATGCGCCACCGTCGCGCTGGCAAGGGACGTGCCAGACCGGCGAAGGCTTTACCGCCGCCGATTGCAACAACAAGCTGATCGGCGCCCAGTATTTCGACGCCAGCTACCGCTCGAGCAACCGGGTCAGTCACTGGACCGAGTTCAATTCGTCGCCCCGCGATTCGATCGGCGGCACCACCGGCGAAGGCGGCCACGGCACCCACACCTCCACCACGGCCGGCGGCAATGCCCGCTCGACCGCGATCGTCGGCGGCGTCGCCATCGGCGAAATGAGCGGCATGGCCCCGCGCGCGCGCATCGCTTCGTACAAGGTGTGCTGGACCTACCTGGATCCGGCCCAGGCCAGTGGCCGGCGCAATGCCTGCTTCACCGGCGACAGCGTGGCGGCCATCGAGAAAGCGGTTGTCGACGGCGTGCACGTGATCAACTTCTCGATCAGCGGCGGCGAGTCGATCATCGACCCGGTCGAGCAAGCCTTCTTCAATGCCTCCAACGCGGGCGTGTTCGTTGCCGCCTCGGCGGGCAACAGCGGCCCGGCAAACACGGTCGCCCACATCAGCCCATGGCAGGCAACCGTTGCCGCCTCGACCCACAACCGCGAACTGCAGGCCACCGCCACCCTCGGCAACGGCCGCAGCTTCCGCGGCGCCTCGATGAATTCGACCGCCGTGGGCCCGGTGTCCATCATCACCGCCGAATCGGCCGCGCTGCCAGGCGCAAATCCGACCTTCGTTGCGCTGTGCTACAGCGCCAGCAGCAACGGCGGCCAACCCGTGCTCGATCCGGCCAAGGTGGCCGGCAAAATCGTGACCTGTACCCGTGGCGCCAACGCACGCGTCGACAAGAGCCTGGCCGTGCAGGAAGCCGGTGGCGTCGGCATGGTGCAGATCGACACCGGCGCCGGCCTGGTGGCCGAAGTGCATGCGGTCCCCTCGGTGCACGTCAACCCTGCCGATGGCGCTGCCATCAAATCGTATGCCGCAACGGCCGGCGCTACCGCGTCGATCTCGACCTTCGTGATCGGCACGTCGAGCGTGCCGGCGCCGATGATGGCCAGCTTCTCGTCGCGCGGCCCGAACCGCTACGACCCGAACGTGCTCAAGCCTGACCTGACCGCGCCCGGCGTGGACGTCATCGCCGGCGTGTCGCCGAACATGACCGAAGCGCAGCGCGCGTCGCTGCTCACCGGCACACTCGAGCCGGTGCCGCTCGCCTGGGCCGCGTACCAGGGCACGTCGATGTCGAGCCCGCACGTGGCCGGCCTGGCCGCCCTGCTGCGTCAGCAGCATCCGACCTGGTCGCCAGCCATGATCAAATCGGCACTGATGACGACCGCCACCGACACCACCCCCGACGCCATTGCTTCCGGCGACACGCGCGGCCGCCTGCCGTTCGGCCAGGGCGCGGGCCATGTCGCGCCGAACGCTGCGGCCAATCCGGGCCTGGTGTATGACATCAGGGAGCTGGATTACCGCAAATACATGTGCGGCGCGGGCATCACGGCGCAATGCGGCGGTGGCAGCATTGCCGGCTACAACCTGAACCTGCCGTCGATCGCGGTTGGCAATGTTCTGGGCACTGTCACCGTGACCCGCTCGGTCACCAATGTCAGCGACAGCGAATCGACCTACACGCCGACAATGGCGATCACGGGCTTTGCCGCCACGGTCAACCCCGCCTCGCTGACCGTGCCGGCCGGCGAGACGCGCCAGTACACCGTGACGCTGACCCGCACCAACGCCGTCGAGAATGTGTGGCAGTTCGGTTCGCTGACCTGGTCGGATGGCACCCACCGCGTACGCAGCCCGATCGTGGCCCGCTCGGGCCGCCTGATCTCGGCCCCTGCCCTCATCGAAAGCGACCGCGCCAGCGGTGGCAAGTCGTTCACCATCAGCACCGGGTTCGCCGGCAAGATGGGCGTGGCGGCCGGCGGCATGAAGGAAATCAACCGCATTGCCGGCACCGTGGGCACCGCCAACCCGGCGATCTTCGGCAGCCGGGAAACGATGCGCCAGGCCTGCCTGGCCGCCGTACCGGGCGTGTTCGTGTCGAAGATTGTGGTGCCAAGCAACGCGATGGCCGCGAAATTCGAACTGTTCGACCGTGACATCACGGGCGAAGGCACGAACGACCTCGACTTGCTCGTGCTCAACGGTGCAAACGCCGATGTGGGTTATTCGGGCAACGGCACCTCGGACGAGGTGGTCACGCTGACGTCGCCAAGCGCCGGCACCTACACGGTCTGCGCCCTGGGCTACGACACCGTCAACAGCGGCGTGATCGGTTTCGGCCTGCATGCCGGCGTCGTCAGCACGGCCGACCGGGCCTACAACTTCAAGGCGCTGGTGCCTGCCCAGGTGTATGTCGGGGGTACGGCAACGGTCACCACCAGCTGGTCGGGTCTGCCAACCGGGAAACGCTTCCTGGGCGCCATCCGCCTGCTTGAGCCAAGCGGCGCTGTCGCGTCGACGACGCTGTTGCAGGTGGAAACCAACAGCCCGATTCCACGTGCGGTCTCGGGCGCACGCAAGAAGGATCTGGGCCGGTAAGGCGATGCTGGATCGTTGCAAAGAAACAGCGTTCAACGATCCAGCTGTAAACGACAAAGCGCGCCTCGGCGCGCTTTGTCATTGCAGGCGAATGATTAATTAGCGGGTGAGCCGGTACCGAGCTGGCAGGTGCCCGCGACGCACACCGCGCCCGGATCGGGTTTCAGCATGCAGGTCGACACCATGCCACTGGCCGTGAGCGCGGCCTTGGTCTCGGCATACGAGCGTTCGGACAGTGCGCGCAGCGCATTGGCGTCGCTCTTTTGCGTGGAATACGGCAGGTATTCCTGCGGGCCGCCACAGGCCATCGCGCCCACCGGCAACGTGCGGCATTGCGCATTGTCGCTGCACGAAGGGGTGCCGATCTGGCGCCGGATATCGGCCAGCGTATCGGCCGGCGGCGTGCTGATGGAGGTTTCACCCTTGACCTGAGCGCGGACGGGACCCTGGGCCTGGCTCGTGCAGGCGGCGCAGCTGACGAGCAGCAAAAGTAAGAGTTTGTTCATGGGGCTATCTTCGCGTGCGATGGGCGTGCGGTCAAGCGAATTGCGGCCGCCGCGCGGGCCACGATGTTCCTGCAGCGTCGCTCAGAGCAGACGCAGCGCCATGCAGCGCGCCACCGCGTGCGCCCGGTTGGCCACGCCAAGCACCCGGTAGCTGCGCTGCAGATGGTTCTTCACTGTCAGCACGCTGATGCCGAGCTGGCGCGCCACTTCTTCGTTGCTGCGTCCCGCGCGAATGCCATCGAGCACGGCCAGTTCGCGTCCGCTCAAGGGCCGCACCGGTGCGCTGTCGCTCCCCTGCCCGGCCCTGGCCGCGACCGGCATGCGCAGCAATCCCAGATGCAGGTACGGCAGCAGCAACTGCAGAAAATAGACCTGACGCGCATCTGGCCGCGACGGCATGCCCAGCAGCGCGAATGCCGTGCCGGCTGCCCCCGGCTGCGCGCTGCCATGCACGAGCGCGTGATCCATCCCCGTCGCGCGCAGGGCGATGTCACTTGCGTCAATGATCGTGGGCATGGCGCGCCCCGCCTGCCAGCGCGCAACCAGCGCTGGCGCTGCATCGTCCTTGAGATGCGCCAGCGCTGCACGGTCGAGCACGGCGCGATGCAGGCACTCGACATGGTCGACGGCGCCCGCTGCGTCCAGGCTCACGCACAGCATGATCTCGTGTGGCAGCAGCGCCTGGAACGCCCCCTGTGTCCACAGGAACAGCTGGCGCCGCTCGGTGAGCTCAATCCCCGACTCGATCGTACGCAACAGGTATTCCTGCTCCCGCTTGTCGAGGATCGTCATGCGGCGCTTGCCAGCGTTGGCAGGCCGGCAGTAAAGCGGTAACCGGCGCCGCGCACGGTCTGGATCCGCTCGCCCTGCCCGTCCGCGCCCAGCGCCTGGCGCAGGCGCCCGACGTGGGTGTCGACCGTCCGTTCATCGAGCACTGCGTGACGGCCCCAGACCCGGTCGAGCAACTGCGGCCGCGAATGCACGCGCTCGGGATGACGCATCAGAAACGCCAGCAGGCGAAATTCGATCGGGCCGAGCAGGATCGGGCGACCTCCGGCACTCACCTGCAACGTGTCCGGATCGAGGTGCAGGCCACCGTCGCGCAGCGCGGCGGCGCCGGCCGGCGCCAGACGGCGCAGCACGGACTGCGTGCGCGCCAGTAATTCGCGGGGGCTGAAGGGTTTGGTGACGTAATCGTCGGCGCCCGATTCCAGCGCCAGCACCTTGTCGGCCTCGGCACCGCGCGCTGTGAGCATGATCACGCCCACGCCGCGCGTGCTCGCGTGGGCGCGCAGGCGGCGCACGAGGGTTTCGCCACTCTGGCCTGGCAACTCCCACTCGGTCAACACCAGGTTCGGCAAGCCGCGCGCCATGCGTATCAGCGCGCTTTCTGCATCCGGGTAGCACTCGACCAGATAGCCGGCACTGCCGAAATTGAGTCTCAATAATTGCTGGACAGCAGGGTCAGGATCGACCGTGAGAATCTGGACTGGCATGGATGGCATATGTAATGTCTGCGCGACAATACAATGACTATGCCCCAAGGATCCAATGTTTATAAATACAATTTCTTTAACGTATTTAGATGTTTAAAGAATAAATCCGGCGCAGCAGCCTGTCGGTCGCTGCGCCGGATTTACCCGAGGTGCATGATTCAGCCGCGTTGCTGCATGCGGCGGGTGGCGGCGATCAGCAGCAGGCCGGTGGCCAGCAGCAGCCATTCGCCTGGTTCAGGAACTTCGGCGATCTGGGCGATTTGCACCAGGTCAGGCGCGTTCACGGTGACGGCGTCCGCCATGCCCGTGATCAGGTCGATCGTGAACAGTTCGGCGTCGGCGCCCAGATAGGCATCAAACGTGTCATTGAGCAGCGCGACGGAGAACAGCGTACCCAGCGATTCATTGCCCAAGTTAAACGCCACGTCGAAGGAGAACAGCCCACCGAACGTCACGGCCTGCGTGAAGAAATTTTCGCCCGTGCTGTTGCCCAGGGCGGCGCCGGTGGCAACGGTGCCGGTGGCGTCACCAGCATACATTGCATCGCCCACGAAGTTGCCGCTGAAGTTGCTCAGACGGGCGATGGATTGGCCCATATCCCCACCACCGTTGAAGCCCAGGTCGAGAAAGCCGGTGCTGCCCGCAAACGACGACGTGTCGAGGGAAACCCGGTACAGCGGGCCGGCCAGCGCAGCAGGTGCACCGACCGCGATCGAGAACGCCAGCATGGCGCGAAGGAACAGAGCGTAAAGGTTGTTCATGATAATTCCTGATTAAAGCGCGCCGGAAACCAGCTGCGGGGTGTAGGTAATGGACCGTTTGGCGCTATTGGTGAACGTGGTCGTGAAGGTGACGGTGGCGCCTGGGGCAACGCTGGCTTGCGGCAGCGTCAGGTAAGGCGCGCCGGCCCGCATGCCACTGCTGTTATCCAGTGTCACGCCACTTGGCAAGCCCTGCATGACGAAGTGCAGCGGGCCGGTGAGCACAGTGGCGCTCGTGTTGGTGACCGTAACCTTGCCGCTGTACTTGCCCGTGACGCGGTTGATGGCAAAGCCGCCAATGTCGACCTTGACCGATGCCGTGACATCGCTGTACGCCGGCGTCAGGTTCAGGCTCACCACCAGCGGATCGTGGTCCGATGCGCGGTAGGCATTATTGCGATACGGATCTTGCACGGTGTCGTTCAGGTTGTAGTCGATGGTTTCCGGCTCGTCGGCATTGCTGTGCCATTCAGCGGCGCCCGCCACTTGCGCGGCCAGCGAGCTGCTTGCCAGTGCATGGTCCAGGTAGCCCGACAGGCCATCGAACACGTACGAGTACGGCATCGCGTTCGGGCGCACGAAACGCTCGAGCAAGTTGACCATGCCGGCCACGCCGGTCAGGTGATTGATCGGGCTTTCGAAGGCGTAAGCGTTCAGGTCACCGATGACCAGCACGTCCGGATCGCCGGCGGCCGCGATCACTTGCGGGATGAAATACGACGTCAAGCGCTGGGCCTGCTGGGTGCGGGTACGATCCCAGCAACCTGCACCGTTGCCCGGATCGGTATCGCCGGCGCCGGCGCCGCTGCAACCACCCTTTGATTTCAGGTGGTTCACGACCACCGAGAACTTGCCCCCGCCATTGCTGGCCATGAAGGTCTGGGCCATTGGCGCACGGTTGTTGACAGCGTTGCCGTCCGACAGCGCACTGCCCACCAGCGACACCACCGATGGCTTGTAGATCATCGCGACGCGGATCGCATCCGTACCGAGCGCAACCGGCTGCGGGACGACGGCGTATTTGCCCGGCGCCGTGGCGGCATTGAGCTGTTCGACCAGATAGCCGACCGCGATGTCACGGTTGTTCTGGATTTCCATCAGGCCCACGACGTCGGCGTCGAGCGCGGCCAGCGACTTGACGATCTTGTCGCGCTGGCGGATGAATTCGGCCGTGTTGTCGGCGCCGCGGCAATTGCCGGCGGACGTCGAGTTGCCGATCGTGCAGCCCTGGCCGGTGCGGCCCCAGGCATCACGCCCGTCAGTGAAGGTCGTGAAGAAATTGAGGACGTTCGCGCTACCGACCTTGATGCCCGCAGGCAGGATCGGCGCCGGGGTACGCTCATTGGTGCGGGCAAAGGTCGGGGCCATGGTCGGCTGCAGCTTGAAGCCGGCGCCGCCACCGCCCAGTGCACCATAGTCGATGACGCCCGTCAGGTCGGTGACGGTGTCGCCGACGCGCACGGTGCCATCGTCGGCCAGGTACGGAATCACGGTCGGTGCGATAAAGATGCCATCGTCCAGCACGATCTGGTTGGCCTGGTGTTCCTGGTACAGCGCCAGGGCTTCAGGCGAGCCGAGTGGGAAGCGGTTGGTTGGATTTTCGCGGCGGCCATTGGCCAGAATCAGTTCACCACGGTCACCAACGTTGCGGTTGCCATTCACGGTCAGTGGCGACGTGAAGCGCACGAGCATGCCCTCGACACTGGCCAGATCCGCGTTCGGCAGCACGATATTGGTCGGCGTGACGGCCGGACCGGTGCCCAGGCGCTGCACGCCGGTGACGTTGGAAAATTCGGTATAGGTGCGGTTGGCGCCAGTCGGGCGGTATTCGACGATCGTGCCGGTCACGCGCACCAGTTCGCCGATCGGCGCATCGGTCGAGGCACCAAAGACATACAGACCATCCGATGTCGACGGGTCGCCGTCGCCGGCGGCGTCCTGGATGAAGAACCCGCTGCCGATCTTGGCCGTGATCACGCCTTGCGTGGACTGGACAGTGCCGACGTACGGGCTGGTTGCACCCGAGCCCTGGATTGCAGGAATGCGCAGTTCACCGGCGACATTCACGTTGACGGCGCAGGTTTCGGCATCGCCGGCGGCATTGCCGAACTGGATCCGGACCGGATAGCTGCCTGCAGCCAGCGTATCGGCGATGACGAGGCGTGCTTCGGCGCGTCCGCCAACGGCGCCGGCCGCTGCGAAGTCAAGCAGGCTGATGCCTGGACGGGCACCGGCGATGATGCTGGCGCTGTTGACGATGCTGTCACCGTCGATGGCCGACAGGACCGTCGACGAACTGCTGCCCTGCGCGACCTGGACCGCTGCCGGGCAGGTCAGCACGATCGGCTGCACGACCGGACCGCCGCAGGCCTGGATGGCCGAAGCCATGCTGCGTGGGCCGGTCACGGGCGCGGCAGCAAAGTCGTCACGGTTGTTGTCGGTATCCTGGCAGCCGAGTGCGGCGCGCTGGATCGAATTGACGGTCGATGGGGCCGGTGCTGGCGCGCCCTCGGCGCGGTTGGCGCTGCCAAAGCCCACCAGGTCGATCAGGTTCGTGCCCTCGCCCGCCGGCATCTGCGTCGTGCTACCGGACAGCGCCACCTTGCCGCCGCCCGCCGCCATGTCGAAGCTGGCGCTGGTGACGTCGCCCGTGCCCACTGGCATGGCATTGGCCTGGGTGCCGGTGCGACCAACCATCAGGAAATACTGACCTGGCTTGAGTTCCACGGGAGGCAGGCGCGTGACCGAGCCCCAGGCAGTGCCGCTCGCGGACTGGTATTGCAGGCTCATGCCATCCAGACTGACCGGCGAAGAACTGCGATTGAACAGCTCGACAAAGTCGTTGCTCCACTGACCGCCCGCATTGTTGGAATGGGCGTACAGCTGGCTGATCACAACGTCGCCCGGGGCAGCCGAGGCTGTCGCAGCAAAGCCCGCGATCAAGGTCGCCAGCAGCGTGCGCCGTGGCATGAAGGATGCAAAGGTGGTCATGGATTCCCTGTTGGTTGTCGTGCAAGACATGCTTGCGGCATTCATTAACAAAAATCATAGTAAATGCGCAAATTGACAACATGATGACGCAGCATTAGTCCGAAGGAACCAATCTTCAACATGCATACAACACAATGGGAATCGACACGTCGAAATGAGATGCGCCGGATGGCGGACGTCGCACCCGCAGGTACGAGGCAGGAAGCAGGATCGGTATCGTTGGCGATGGTCGCGCCATCGGTGATGCGGTGGCGAAACAGGTGCGGCCCCTTGTTGGGCGGGACCTGATCGGACAACGGCGCAGTGCGCGCCGTTGCCGATGATGCTAAACGAGGTGAAATCGCAGTCGTGAAGGCCGCGGTCACATGCGCTGTCATGATGCCCCTCGCCAGAAGTCGTGAAAGGCATTCTATGCCACGTTCAGCAGGCCCTTCACACCGTAGCCGCAGCTCCATTGCTAGAGATACACAATGCAGCGCGGTACAGGCTGGTGCATTACGCGCGCTTGTAGATGTCTTCGAAACGGACGATATCGTCCTCACCCAGATAGCTGCCCGATTGCACTTCGATGATGTGCAGCGGCAGTTTGCCCGGGTTTTCCAGACGGTGGTTCATGCCGATCGGGATGTACGTCGATTCGTTCTCGGACAGCAGGCTGACCGTATCGCCGCACGTCACGCGCGCCGTACCCGACACCACGACCCAGTGTTCGGCGCGGTGATGGTGCATCTGCAGCGACAGTTTTTCGCCCGGCTTGACCGTGATCCGCTTGACCTGGAAACGGTCGCCCGCATCGATGCCTTCGTAATGGCCCCATGGACGATACACCTTGGTGTGATGCAGGTGCTCGGTGCGCTCTTTCGACTTCAGATGTTCGACCACCTGCTTGACACGCTGTACCTGGCTCTTGCTCGTGACCAGCACGGCATCCTGCGTTTCCACGACGACGATGTCTTCGAGGCCGACGACGGCCACGATGCGGCTTTCGGCACGCACCAGCGAGTTCTTCACGCCATCCAGATAGACGTCACCGCGCTGGGCGTTGCCGTTGGCATCCTTCGGCTGGGTTTCCCACAGTGCCGACCACGAACCGACGTCATTCCAGCCAATGTCGGCCGGCACGACTGCTGCGTCGCGCGTGTGTTCCATGACCGCATAGTCGATCGAATCGGACGGGCACGCCGAGAAGGCGGTTTCATCGAGACGGCAAAAATCGAGGTCGCGGTAGGCCGCGTGCATGGCCTGATTGGCAGCAGCGGCGATGGCCGGCGCGTGCTCTTCCAGCTCTTGCAGGTAACGGGCGGCGCCGAACATGAACATGCCGCTGTTCCAGTAATACGTGCCTTCGGCAACAAAGCCTTCGGCAGTGGCCGCATCCGGCTTCTCGACAAAGCGCGCCACGTTGTAGCAATCGCTGCACTCGGCCACCGGTTCGCCACGGCGAATATAGCCGTAGCCGGTTTCCGGCGTTTTTGGCACGATGCCGAACGTGGCCAGCTTGCCGGCGGCGACCAGACGCGTCGCGCGCTCGACCGCTTCACGGAATGCTGCAATGTTTTCGATGACGTGGTCGGCCGGCAGCACCAGCATGACGGCCTCGGGGTCGATCTGTTGCAGATGGTGCGCAGCCGCCGCCACGGCGGGCGCGGTATTACGGCCAACCGGCTCCAGCAGGATGCCGAGCGGCGTGATGCCCACTTCGCGCAGCTGCTCAGCCACCATGAAACGGTGGTCATTGCCGCATACCACCAGTGGCGCCATCAATTCAGGCCAGTTCGTCACGCGCAAAGCAGTGTCTTGCAGCATGGTTTTGTCGGCAACCAGTGGCAGCAACTGCTTTGGCAGAACGGCACGCGACAGGGGCCACAGGCGGGTCCCGGCGCCGCCGGAAAGGATGACTGGATAGATCTTCATGCGCTGACTTTCTCTTTCTTTGACTCGTTGGTGTCCGGGGTGTCCTTGCGGCGCGAGGTGCGACGATCGCGTGCATTGAGCCACTCTTCGGAAGAATATTCGGAAGTGTGCTTCATCTCGCCATTTCGGTCGACACTGTATTCCTTGAATACAATCATTTCATTTAATGTTACATCATGCAACACCCGCGTGTATTCGAACAGGACGCTGCGAACGACTTCGGCGCCTTCGCAGATGTGGCTGCCATGGCCAATCCAGGTCGGTCCTACGATACGCGTACCGGCTTCGATTTTGCAGCCCGAACCGATATAGACCGGCCCTTCGATTGTCGTGCCTTCCCAGTCGATGCTGGTGTTCAGGCCAACCCACAGACCCGGCTTGATCTGGATGCCTGGCACGTGCATGTGGTTCACTTCGCCGGTCAGCACCGTCTGCAGCACTTCCCAGTAGTCGCTCATGGTGCCGATGTCGAGCCAGTTGAACGGCCGGCCCTGGGCGTAGAACGGCAGGCCGCGCTCGGCCAGCAATGGGAACAGATCCGAGCCGATGTCGAACGAGACGCCCGACGGGATCAGGTCGATGACTTCCGGCTCGAAAATATAGATGCCGGTCGAAATGAAGTTGGACTTGGCGTCGGCTTCGGCTGGCTTTTCCTGGAATTCCTGGATGCGGCCTTCTTCATCGGTCACGACTACGCCGTACGACGAGACTTTGTCCCATGGCACTTCTTTGGTGATGACGGTGGCCATCGCGCCCTTGCGGCGGTGTTCCATCAGTGCCGCCTTCAGGTCGAGGTCGATCAGCGCGTCACCGCACAGCACGACCGTGGTGTCGTCGAAGAAGCCGCCGAATTCCTGGATCTTCTTCATGCCGCCGGCCGAGCCGATCGGCATCGGCACGACTTCGCCGTCGTCCTTCGTGTAACCCTCGAACGAGTAACCGATCTGGACGCCGAACTGCTCGCCTTCGCCGAAGTACTCTTCGATTTTTTCATGCAGCCAGCTGACGTTGACCATGATCTCGGAGATTCCGTTTTTGCGGAGGTGGTCGACCAGGTAGGCCATCACGGGCCGGCCCAGCAGCGGGATCATCGGTTTTGGCAGATCGTAGGTGAGTGGACGCACGCGCGTCCCTTTGCCTGCGGCGAGAATCATGGCTTTCATTCGATGTTCCTTTGAATTATTTGGCAGTGGTTTGGTAGCGCCATACATCGGCGCACATTTGAGCGACATCGCGTTCGGCGGTCCAGCCGAGTTCGTCGCGGGCCTTGGCCGGGTCGGCGTAGCATTTCGCCACGTCGCCAGGGCGGCGGTCGACGATCTGGTAGGCGACCGTGCGGCCACTGGCCGCTTCGAACGCACGAATCATTTCCAGGACGCTGTTGCCGCGTCCCGTACCGAGGTTGTAGGCAACGATGCCCGGGCCCTTGGCCAGACGATCCAGGGTCTTGACGTGGCCGATGGCCAGGTCGACGACGTGGATGTAGTCACGCTGGCCGGTGCCGTCCGGGGTGTTGTAGTCGCCGCCGAAGACCGACAGTTTCTCGCGCTGGCCATTGGCAACCTGAGCAATGTAGGGCACGAGGTTGTTGGGAATACCGCTTGGCTCTTCGCCGATCAGGCCGCTCTCGTGGGCGCCCACCGGATTGAAGTAGCGCAGCAGCGCAATGCGCCAGTCGGGCTGGGCCTTGGCCAGGTCTTGCAGGATTTCTTCGATCATCAGCTTGCTGCGGCCGTACGGGTTCGTGGCCGAGAGCGGGAAGTCTTCGCAGATCGGCACCGAGGCCGGATCGCCATACACGGTGGCCGACGACGAGAACACGAGCGACTTGCAACCGAATTTGGCCATTGTTTCGAACAGCACGACGCTGCCCGACACATTGTTGTCGTAGTAGCGCAGCGGCTCGGCGACCGACTCGCCCACCGCCTTGAGGCCGGCGAAATGGATGACCGCTTCCGGCTTATGCTCGGCGAACGCCGCTTCCATCGCCGCGCGATCGCGGATGTCGGCTTCGACAAAGGCGAATGGCTTGCCGCTGATGCGCTGCACGCGGTCGCGTACCGACAATTGGGCATTGGACAGGTTGTCGAGCACCACGACGTCGTACCCTGCGCTTTGCAGTTCGACGACCGTGTGCGAACCAATGTAACCGATGCCGCCAGTAACGAGAATCTTCATGTGTTTGCTCTCTGCCTTCACTTTTTGTGATCGATTGTTTGCAATAGCCGTGATGCTGCCAGCTATTGCTTGATGCTTGTGCACTGCTGTTTGTTGCTGTTCGCTGCTGATGCGCGCAGTCTCGGAACATGGCAACCATTGTTCTTCGAACAACGGAATCGGCGCGACAGCCGATTACCGCGGTTGCGGCGCAACATGCCTAGAATACATCCGCTCGACCCGCGCACGATATCTTCGTGTGCACCCAACGAGAATTCGTGCCTGCCCGCCCCTTGCGCATGCCCGACGCTGCAGTACGGATCGAGGTGACTGGGTAAGGCTGGACACTGTACAAGAGGCGCCGCAACAGGGTTCGGGATGTCCCGCCGTTAAAGCTTATCTATTTTACAATGCATTGACCAATTCCGTGCGCACGCACGCGTGTGCACGGGGCAACACTCGTTCCCATGCTCAAGATTGCACTGCAACATGAGATTCAGAATGCGCCCTGCGCCGGTTTTCTCAACCGCACAGCGTTCGTCAAGCAATCCACAGGCCCCGCGAGTCGCAGTGTGCTGCGGTGTTTCTGGGCTGCGGGCAATGCGCTACTTTTCGTCGATGAACGTGATGGAAAACTTGCACTCCACCGGCACGGCGGACGACACAGTCGAGATCCGCAGGACGTCGCACGGCACCTTGGACTGGTACGTCGCCGAGTACCATCCGAGCGGCGGATTTTCGGCGCCGCGCACCAGTTCGAGATGCAGGTCCTCGCCGCTGGCCTGCATCTGCAGCACGAAGCGGCGACCCCGTACGGCCAGGCCGTTGCTGGTCAGGCGCACGTCCAGACCGGGCGCGAAGTGCCAGAACAATTCGACCTTGTGCGGCTTCTTGCCGGACACCTCGTCGCGCACGGTCAGCGTGTTGCTGACGCTCTCGAAGCGGACACTGCGTACATGGCGAACTGGATCGGGCAAGCGCGCATAGCCGTCGTGCGAACCGCGGAAATCGAATTCGTGCGGCGAGGCCGGCATGCGCTCGATGCTGGCCGCGGCCTTGCGCAGCCACATGAAACGCCCGCCCGAGACCGATTGGTCGACGCGATCGATGCGCACCGTGTTGTGGCTGGACGTGCCGCGAAAGTAATCGCGCCATTTGTCGTCCTGCCCGTATGAATACGTACCGGGATCGACCAGGCACGGTTCACCCGCGACCGACAGGGCCAGCGCCAACGCATCGGCGTGGCCGTGGGCAGCCACGCCCAGGTAGCCAAGTGGGCCGCAGTCGAGCAAGCCCTTGATTTCGTCCGCTTCGCCAAAGCGATTGCCGAACAGCAGGTAGCCGCCATCGGGAAAGGCCCAGCCCGTATCGACCTCATGCGGATCGCAATCGGGCCGCCCACCCGGCAGCGTGTGCAGCAACCAGCGCACGCCCGTGTGACTGTCGGCATGGCCGCCAAAGACGGTGTCGCCCAGCGCCAGCAACTGCGCAGCGCGGTCCATGCCCGAGGCGTCCAAACGAAACACGCAGCCATCGTCGGCGTCGCCCACGGCGGGCACATTGCCACCCACATCGCGGACCGAGCGCAGGAAGCGCAGCGCGCGCTGCAGGCTGCCCCAGTAAGCGCGCGAAAACGGTCGCAGGCTGTGGCCGCCGGTCTGGGCCAGCAAGCCGGCCACGAACAAAAATTCGCAGACGAACAGGTGGTAGCCAAAGGCCTGCTCGCGGTTGACGCCATCGCGCGAGAATTGGGCCTGGGCTTCCACTTCGAGCTCGTTCTGCGCCAGCGTCTGCCAATCGCGCGACTCTTTCCAGCAGGGCCAGGTGACAGCGCCCATGTACAGGCCGGCCAGTTCACCGATCAGATGGTTGTTGGCCGACGAATGGCGCGACAGGTGGCGCGCGATGGTGCGGCAATGGGCGTGGATGCTACCGAGCCAGTCGGCGCGCAGGCGCTGCCCGGCGTCGCCCTCGAACAGCGCGCTGCGGTCGCCACCGATCAATTGCCAGATCAGACTCCAGTTGATGAGCCGAATGCCCAGTTCCCGCGAACTGGTCCAGTTGGGGCCGGTCAGCGGAGGACACTGCTCAAGCCAGCTGCGCAGGTTTTGCTCGAGTGCATTCATCCAGCGTGTATCGCGCGTGAGCGTCCAGGCCTGTGCCAGCCGTACGAGGTGCAGGTGACGGTTCAGTTCCCAGACATGCTTGATGTCGCCCACCAGCTCGCGGTCGTTGATGGCGAGGTCGCCCCGGTACACGGCCGGCGCGGTCACGCCGGTGTCGGGATCGCGGTTCCATGCGGTTGGCACGCCCACGTCGAAGCGGCCATCGGCAAACAGGACGACGTGCCCTGCGCAGATGCGCTCGGCGTCCAGCAGCAGCGCCTCGACCTCGGCTGCGTCGAGCTCGGGCGCACCGCGCACGCCCAGGTTGAGGGTGGGCACCGCCGGAGGCGCCGACCGCGCCAGCGCCAGCTGCGTACGGCCCGCCATGCTTCGCCCCAGCCGGATTGCAGTGGCCTGCTGAACCCGGTACCCCATCTCGGCCACCGACATGCAGCGCAAGCGGTTGACCAGCCACACCATATTTGTTCCGTTCATCGCGCTTCCTTCATGCAGAACTCTGCCTCGTCAACCGATTGTCATCCGCCGCCAAGGCGTCTGCAGATCCCGGCGTACCTCCGGTGTTGGGGGCGATGAACGCCGCACCCTCGCGCTCAAGCACTTGGTAAAGGCACAATTTTTCCGATGATACATTCATCTGTATCGGGAGCTACACACGATTCGGGGCGCGTATTCAAGTAAGACCAGCCTGCCTGGATGGTGCAAAGTCGGGCAGCTTTCACAGGGCGTGAGAATGCCGCACTGGTCCCGCCAATGTCGGGCGGAAGCATGCAAACAAGGCCGCACCTGCCATCGTCGCACATCACAAGTTGGCTAAGAACAACAAGATAGCCGGGGCAACAGCGGTTCAACGCATGGCCTGATCAGCGGTTGGCACTGGCGCTGATGTACTGGAAGTGTCGTGGAGCGTGGGCGCGCTGGTGAGTAGCGCCAGGCGAATGGCGTATGCCGACGCCCCAACGTCAGTCAGCGTTGCGCTTGCTGGGCGAGCGAACGAACGCAAGAATCACCAGCCCAAACAGTGCACTCAGCACTGCCGTGCCTTCGCGCCCCATGCCGGCGGAAACGCCGATGGCAGCCGTCATCCAGACACTGGCCGCAGTAGTCAAGCCCTTAATGTCGTTCTGATCACGTTGCTTGAGAATGGCGCCGGCGCCAAGAAAGCCGATACCGGCCGTGACACCCTGCAGCACACGCGACAAGTCCTGAATCGTCATGCCAGCCTGCAGTGGAATCAGCACGAACAGCGCCGAGCCGACCGAGACCAGCATGTGCGTGCGCAGGCCGGCCGAAGCACCTTTCGTTTCGCGCTCATAGCCAAGCAAACCACCCAGCACCGCCGCCACCAGCAGACGCACGACGATGATCGTCACATCTTCGGCATCGCCCAGATCGGAAAATTCGTGTTGAATCGTCTCCCAGCTTTCTGTCCACCACCCTTGCATGCCGCTATCCTTGATCAATGTTGTTCAAGGAAATGATGCCATCCATGCAAGAGGTGTGTCGCCACGCTGGTCCTGCCGGGCCGGTGGCAACGTGGGAGTAGAAGCGGAGGCAGGCGCCGCCTAGAACCAGCTCTCGCGCACGACGATCACGTCATCGACCTGGACGATATCGCTGGCACGGGCGTCCAGCGAAACTGGCTGGCCGCCGCCAGCCTTGCGCGTGATGCGGATGCCATTGCTGCTGCCACGCGGACTCAAGCCGCCCCCAGCCGACAAGGCTTGCTGGACCGTCATGCCACGCTCGAGCCGGAACGGACCCGGGCGACTGACTTCGCCGGTGATATAGGCCCGCGGTGCCCGCTCGACAAAGATGATGTCGCCGCCGGCCACTTCCACATCCCTGTCGAGTTCGCCCGTGCGCACCATGTCGACCACATCGATGGTCTCGCGCAGTGTCTTGCCATCGCGCGTGCGCACCAGGCTGATCATGTCGCCGCCATCGCTGTGGATGCCGCCTGCCAGCGCCAGCATGTCGAGCACGCGGCGACGCCCGTCTACCGGATAGCGCCCGGGCCGGTTCACATGGCCAAGCACCGAAATCTGCTGGCTCGCCAGGGTTGTCACCAGCATATTGACCTGGGCCTGCTTCAGGTAGCCGCCCTTTTCGAGCAGGCCTGCAATGGTTTTCTCGGCCGCCGCCACTGGCATGCCACCGACAGCCACCTGCCCCAGCCACGGAAACGTGAGATGGCCGCTTTCGCTGACGCGGGTCTCGATCGACAGGTCGGGACTGCCATACACCGACAGCTTGACCACGTCCCCCGGCCCCAGCAGCACTTCGGCCGCGCCGGCCATGCACATGCCCAGCATTAACGCCAGACCCGCTATCCCTGTGACGACACGGTTCATGATTCCTCCATCAGCATCGGTGATCGTTGCAACGGGGCGCCCAGCACGTGCCCGACATGTCATTCGATGCGTCTGCAGCCCATCGGTTCCGCCGAAACGCCGCTGGCCTGATTGCCTTAGCGCCAGCGCAATCAATGCGCGTTTTCCCGCAAAAAAAACCAGCAACATCACGGCCGCAGGATCGTCATCAGAACAGCACATTGGCGCTGACCTGCACCATGTTGGCGTCGAACTTGCCAGTGCCGAGCCCGGAAGCGGTGCGCGCCTGGTGGGCCACCGCGGCAACGACCTTCACCCCGGGCCGGGCCTGCCACACGGCGCGCACGCTGGCAGAACGGATCGCATCGCGCAGCGCATCGGCGCCGGCAAAATCGCCCCGCGCCGTGTAGCTGCGCCGCTCGTACGTCGTGCTGGCCTCGACCGCCACCCTGGCGCTGGCGGCCCAGTTGACGCCGATGCTGGCGCCCTTGTTGAGCGTATAGCTGACGAACGGGCTTTCAATGGGCGCGAACTCGCGCCACACACCCGCCTGATAACTGACCTGCCCGTGCGGTGTGTAAAACGCATTGACGCGGCCGTTGACGCCGCTCGTGACGCCTTCGCCGTACGACGGCTGCTCGCGTCGCACGTAGCCGGCCAGGCCCTGCACCGTGGTCGAGCCGGTGGCGAGCCAGTTCACGCGCAGCTTGAGTTCGTCCTGGGTGAAATCGTCGGTCAGGACCGTACTGATGGCCGGTCGCCGGTACGGATAACTGCCCTTGACGCGGCGAGCGACCAGGCCCAGCGCGCTGCCGCCCCTGGGCTGGTACAGCAGCTCGGTCTCGAATGCCTGTTCGGTGCGGTTATTGAAGCGCTGGATCGCCAGGTCGTAGCTGGCCTTGTCGCGCTCGGCGCCCGCGCGCAGTTTCCAGCTCGGGTGCAGTTGCCAGCCGGCATCGAATGCCTGGCGGCGCTGCCGGCGCAGATTGCGCTGGTCGCTGTTGAAATCGGTGTACGGGGCGAGTGTGCGGATCTCCAGCGCCTCGACACGCCCGTCGAACCGGGTGCCGAGGTGCCAGAACCATGTTGCTTGCAGATCGTGGCCGGTGTAGTCGAGCTGCCTGAAACGATCGAATGCGGTCTTCGATACTTTGGCCGTGGCGGCAATGCGCTGGCGACTGATGTGTTGGTCGAGCGCCACACCGCCTTCGAACGTACGGTAGCTGTCGCTGCGCCCGCCGCCAAACGCGGGCGCACCATCTGCCTGGCGCAGCAGGTTGTCGTCGTGGGTCCAGCCGATGCCGGCGAGCAGCTGGATGCTTTCAGCAGGCGCCGTAGACGCCGCGCCTGCAGGAAAGCACCAGAAGGCGCCGGCGCAGAACGCGACCGGAGAAAGGCGATGCAACGCTGAAGGGGCTGGCATGGTCGTCGTCTTCCACGGGTCGTACTACCGGAGAAATCACCAGAATTGCCAGCCCCCTGTGTAGACGACCCAGACGCCCAGCAACCCATTCGTGACAGCGTGGGCCAGGATGGGCGACCACAGGTTGCGGTGCCTCATATACAACACGCCATAGGCCACGCCGGCCACAATGCCGGCCAGCCACAGCGTGTGTTCAAAGCCGAACAGCAGGCATGGGATCACGAACGCCTTGAAGCCGATACGCGCCGGATCAACGAGTCTGAAGCTGGCCTGTTCGATCCAGCGCATCAGGAAAGAGCGCCAGAACAATTCTTCCATGACGGGCACGACCAGCGCCGCGCCGGCGATGCGCAGCGTCACCATCAGCCAGTCGATCTCGCCATTCGTGCGCGGATCGTAGCCGGGCGAGCTGCCGAGCGTCATCCATGGCAGGGTCAGATTGACCCACAACACCAGCACGATGACGCCGACAACGATCGCAACGAGCGTGTGCGAGAGGCGCAAGCCGAACCGGTGCAGCTCGTCATACTGGCGCCAGAAGACGGCCAGCAGCGCCAGCACGGCGCCGGCCTGCACCGGGTACAGCCAGCGCAGGTCGGCGCGGCTCATGCCCATGCGCTCGAGCAGGTCGCCAATCACCATGAACAGGATATAAGTGCCGAATGGCAGGATCCGCGCCCAGGCGGCGGGGCTCAGGAAGGGTTCGTCGGCCGCAGGGGCCGCAGGGGAAGCACACTCGGGGCCGGCTGGCCGGGCGGCGCGCGATTCGTTGTTGTCGATCATGAAAAGTCGCTCCGCCTGGTCATTGGCCGCCCCTGTTGCTTACACGCCGCGCGAGCGCGCTTCGATCGTTTCCCAGCGCTCCAGGGCATCGAGCAGCAACTCTTCGATTTCGGCAAAGCGCGCATTGATGCGCTTGGCGTCGGCCGGGTTCTGCTTGTAGAAGTCCGGGCCGTTGAGCTGGGCCGTGATGGCGGACTGTTCGTCTTCCAGCGTCGCGATCAGCTTCGGCAACTCTTCCAGCTCGCGTTGCTCCTTGTAGCTCAGCTTGACCTTCTTGGCAGCCGGGGCCGCCATCTCGTCCGCTTTCGGTGCGCTGGTCTTGACCGGCGCCTGGACCACCGGCGCTGCCGCCTTGACGCGTTCCCAGTCGGTATAACCACCGACGAATTCACGCCACTTGCCGGCGCCTTCGGCCACGATCACCTGCGTGACGACGTTGTCGAGGAAGGTCCGGTCGTGGCTGACCAGGAACACGGTGCCCGTGTATTCCTCGAGCAGTTCTTCGAGCAGCTCGAGCGTGTCGATGTCTAGATCGTTGGTCGGCTCATCGAGCACGAGGCAATTGGCCGGCTTGGCGAACAGGCGCGCCAGCAGCAGGCGGTTGCGCTCGCCGCCGGAGAGCGACTTGACCGGGGAACGCGCGCGTTCCGGCGAGAACAAAAAGTCGTTCAGGTATGTCATCACGTGGCGGCGCTGGCCATTGATCTCGACCCAGTCGCTGCCCGGTGCAATGGTGTCGGCCAGACTGGCTTCTTCATTGAGCTGGGTGCGCATCTGGTCGAAGTACGCAACGTTCAGCTTGGTACCAAGGCGGACTTTGCCGCTGTCGGCGTTTTCTTCGCCCAGGATGATCTTGAGCAGCGTCGTCTTGCCGGCGCCGTTCGGTCCGATCAGGCCGACCTTGTCGCCGCGCATCAGGGTGCCGGTGAAGTTGTCGACGATGACCTTGTCACCGTACATTTTCGAAATGTTCTCGAGATCGGCAACGATCTTGCCTGAACGCTCGCCCGTGGCGACGTCGAGCTTGATCTGACCCTGCTGATCGCGGCGCACTGCGCGCTGCGAACGCAGTGCTTCCAGGCGGCGCACGCGGCCTTCGTCGCGGGTGCGGCGTGCCTGCACGCCCTTGCGGATCCACACTTCTTCTTGCGCCAGGAACTTGTCGAACTTGGCGTTTTCGACTTCTTCATTGGCCAGCAGTTCTTGCTTGCGCGCCTGATAGGTCGTGAAGTTGCCCGGGAATGACAGCAGACGGCCGCGGTCGAGTTCAATGATGCGGGTAGCCACGTTGTCCAGGAAGCTACGATCGTGGGTGATGAACAGGACCGAGCCACGGAATTCGCGCAGCAGGCTCTCGAGCCACTTGATCGATGTGAAGTCCAGGTGGTTGGTCGGCTCATCGAGCAGCAGCACGTCCGGCGCCGACACCAGCGCCACGGCCAGCGCAACGCGCTTTTGCATACCGCCCGAGAGCGTGCCCATCAACGCGTCGCCCGACAGGTTCAGGCGATCGAGCGTGGTCTCGACCTTGTGCGCCAGATTCCAGCCGTCGTTCGCATCGAGCTTGGTCTGGATCACATGCATGCGCTCCATCAGCGCGTCATCGTCACCCTGGCCGAACTTGCCGGTCAGTTCTTCGTATTCGGTCAGCATCGCCTGCTGGTCGCCCATGCCGCCGGCAACGACGGCAAACACCGTCATGCTCAGGTCAAACACCGGTTCTTGTTCAACATAGGCGATGGTCACGCCCTGCTGCATGACCAGCAAGCCATCGTCCAGGCGCGAACGGCCCGAGATGACTTTCAGGAGCGAGGATTTGCCGGTGCCGTTGCGGCCGATGAGGCCGACGCGTTCGCCGGTCTCGAGGGAAAAATCAGCGTGGTCGAGCAGCGGCACGTGGCCGAAAGCAAGTT
>Ga0308163_10001443_pt1 | contig 26124 bp, 25 predicted proteins | sample PhyTR1_FD_201037 | JGI IMG/M metagenome (GOLD analysis project Ga0308163, IMG submission 201037) | Phyllosphere microbial communities from UC Gill Tract Community Farm, Albany, California, United States - DLSLT.R1 | ecosystem: Host-associated > Plants > Phyllosphere > Unclassified | place: USA... | reverse complement strand
CGGTCCACCGCGCGGCGGTGGGCCATGGTGAGGACCCACGTGGTCGCGGCGCCCTTGGCCGGGTCGAACCGCGATGCGGACTGCCAGATCTCGAGGAAGATCTCCTGGGTGACCTCCTCGGACTGCGCGTGGTCGACGAGGAGCCGGCGCACGAGTCCGAGGACGCGCGGCGCGAGCTGGTCGTAGAGCTCCGAGAAGGCCCGCTTGTCGCCCTGGGCGACGCGACCGAGGAGGGACTCCTTCGACTCGGGGTCCGCCGACCCGGGCAGGTCGGGACGCTCGATCGATGAAGGCACGAGCCCCAGCATCCCAGACCCGACCGGGTTCCGCATGCAGGCGCATCGACGCCCGTGGGGCCGAGGTGGATCTGCGGGGAGGTCATGTGGGGCTTCCGGGTGGTGGGGCGGATGGTGCGGAGGATGCGGGGAGCCCCGCACCGGCCGGATCCCGCGGGAACGCGGCATCTGGGATGGCCGGGCGGCCTGCCGCGCAGCAGGACACGACCGATGCGGGTCGCACCCTCGCGGGTGACGGATGCGAGGCGGGTGAGCGCCTCACGATGACTCTTCGGGGCGGGGCGCGTCACGGATTGGTCACAGGACGGCCGGGGCACGATGCCGGGGCGCGGGTGGCGCTCGGCTCCGGTCGGAGGGGACGGGGGTGGCGTCCGGTCGGGTGGGGACCCGGCCTCGAGGGCATCTGTCGGGATGAGAGGAGCCGGACCGCAGGAACGCCTCTCGGCGCGAGGCCGCTCGGAGCGGCGAATATTGGAGCCCGGGGTTACTGCGGCCCGACCCCATCCACTGTAACCGAGTCGGCCGGAGCTGTCGCCCGGGGTCCGGCGCTCACAGCGAACGCGGCGGATGCGACGGATGCGGCGCGCGCGTTGCGGGAAGACCCGCCCACGCCCGGTCCCGCGTCAGTCGAGCCGGTCGCTCCGCCACAGACGGGCGCACTGCGCGAGGTCCGCCGCCATCTGCGACAGACGGAGGGCACGCGTCGTGAGGTCGCCGGCGCGCTCCGGGGAGGCCGTCGCATCGAGGTCGTCGGCGACGCTCGTGGCGCCGAGCGCGGCGAGCCGGCTGAACGCGCCGGCCCGGTCGAGCGCCACGGCGAAGTCGCCCGTGAAGAGGCCGCGCAGGATGCTGTCCGCGAGCTCGACGATCTCCGCCGGTCCCGTCGGCGCCGTCGCGCCCGCTACGACCGGGTCGATGGTCGTCGCGACCTCGGTGCCGCGCTGGTAGAGGTGGCTGATGCCGTCCGGATCCTGCCGGATGAGCGCGCGCATGAGGTACAGCCGCCAGAGCGCACCGGGCAGGCTGCGCGGGCTCGCGCGCGACCACAGCTCCGCCACCGCGTCGATGCCGTGCTCGTCGGTGTACGCGATGAGGCGCTCGACGACCGCGGGGTCGGGATCCGCCCGCACGCGCGCCAGCAGCGCCGACGCGGTCTCGTGGGCCACGCGGCTGATCGTGGCGGGGTCCTCGCCGCCGAGCATGCTCTCGAACTTGGACCCGGAGAACTTGGTGGGCTTGTGGTAGTCGCCGGACATCCCCGTCAGCGTACGCCGCGGTCGACTCCCGTCGCCCGGCCGGCGCCCGGGACGCCCCCGTAGGCTGGGGGCATGAGATTCGTCGCCGCCCTGGTGGTCCTGTGGCTCGTCCTGGTCGTCGTCGGCTTCGTCGTGAAGGCGCTCGCGTGGCTGGTGGGCGTCGGGATCTTCCTCGTGGTGGTCACGGTCGTGGCCGGCGCCGTGGTGCGCCGCGGCTCCTCGCGCGACGTCGACCGCCTCTGATCGGCCGCTCCCCCATCCCGTAGAGTCGGGCGCGCGGGCCTCTAGCTCAGTTGGTAGAGCAAGGGACTTTTAATCCCTGGGTCGTCGGTTCGAGCCCGACGGGGCCCACCGGATACGGTCGTGTCGCGGAGGGGAAGCGCCATGGCCCTCTCGTAGGAGCCAGGCATCCTGGCCCGAGCCCCCATCTATGGGGCCACCCGATGGTCCCGACGCGCTCTCACCGGCCCATACGATTTATTGCATGGGGAAAAGGCGTCGTAGCGGCAACAGGGTCTGGGCCATCGGCGGCGTGGCGTTGTTCGCCGCCGGGGTCGTGACGCTCGCCGCGATGGCGCTCGGACAGGGCCGGGACGAAGCCTCCTCCGAGGCCGGGTCCGTGCCCTCCCTGCCGGAGAGCTCGCCCACCGCAATCGCGGAGCCCATCCGAGTCGCTGCCGTGGGCGACTCGATCACGGCGGCGAACAGCCGCGATTTCGCCCGGGGCGATCTCGGAGACGGCTCGTGGCTGTCCTATGTCATCGGCGATGGTGTCGTGTTCTCCGGCGGATGGGCGCTCGGCGGCGTCCAGACGCGATCGATGGTGGAGAACGTCACCCCGTATCCCGACACCGATGTGCTGGTCCTCCTCGCAGGGGTCAACGACTACGGGAACGACGTGCCGTTCTCGACCACTGCCGCGAACTACGACGCCATCGTGAAGACCGTGGCTCCCAGCCGGGTCCTCATCTCCACCGTGCCGCCCAGGGATGAGGACCCGGATGCGTCCCGCGCCTACAACGAGGATCTCGAGGAGCTCGCGTCGATGCGAGGCTGGTCGTTCGTCGATGCCGCTTCGGGGACCGAAGACGTCGACGGGACCTACATCGAGGGCTTCACCTCCGACGGCACGCACCCGACGCCGGCCGCGGCGAAGGTCATGGGCGAAGCCGTGCGCGAGGCCGTCCTCGCCCGACCCTAGGGGCCCGCGCGGAGGACGGGCCCGCGGATCCGGGCGTCCCTCGCTCTAGAGCCCTCGGATGAGCTTCGCGGGGAGGCCGCCGTGGATCGCGTCCTCGGGGACGTCCTTCGTGACGACGGCGCCCGCGGCGACGACCGCTCCGCGACCGATCGTGACGCCCTGCAGGATGACGACGCCGCTCCCGATCCACGCGCCGTCCCCGATCGTGATGGGCGCGTAGCGCATCTTGCCGGCGCGGACGGACGGGTTCGTCATCTCGTGGGAGCTCGTGATCATCTGCACGCCCACGCCGACGCCGACTCGCTCACCGAGGACGACCGGCACCCAGTTGTCGATGACGCAGCGGAGGTTGATGGTGGAGGAGGCGCCCATGGTCAGCTGCGCCGACTGGAACAGCGCACCGGGGAACACGCGCGCACCCGGAGCGATGCGCGCCCCGCAGGCGCGGTAGACGCGCATCCGCACGGGCATGGGGACGAGGAGCGACCCCGCCAGGTTCATGAGAAGGGCGCTGCCGCGCCGTCTGATGCCTGCGATGTTCGTGACGTCCCCCGATGGTCAGGGGGACACTAGCGCTCATCCGGCTCCGGCGCGGACGACTGTCCTCAGGCGATGAACGCCACCTTCGGCAGCGCGCGTCCGAAGTGGTCGACGCTGCGCAGGCCGCTGTTGCTGACGACCGCGTCGTACTTGGCGTCCGGGTTGTTCGGCGTCGACGGCTTCTCGACCCGGGTGTCCCGTCCGTCCGGGCCCACGACCACGACCTTCTGCTTCGGGTACTTGGTGGGAGTCATGAACATGGTGCCGCGGCCGACGAGCGTGTCCATGGCGAGCCGCGTGCCCGTGTTCGTGAGCCCGACGCCGATGCCGTGCGCGCCCCCGTCGCCGCCGGTGACGATGTTGTAGCCGTGGATCGTGGCGCCCACGCCCGCGCCGATCTCCATCTGGTAGCCGCCCTGGCCCGAGTTGCCCTCGAGGCGGATCCCGTCGATGCCGAGCTCCGAGATCATCGACGACGCGTTGGTCGTGGCGATGGCCACGAAGCCGCGGGCCGCCTTCACGCCCGCCCCGCAGCCGATGATGCGGGTGTTGCCGAAGCGCGAGTTCGTGGGCGCCATGCGGATGCCGCCCGCGACGCAGTTCACGATCTCGGTGTCGCGCATGACGATGTCGATCGCGTTCACGCCGTCGCAGTCGACGCCCCAGGTGCCCGCGGTGATGACGCGGAGGCCCTCGATGACGTTCGCGTACGAGTACTCGTCGTTGGCGGCGGTGAAGTTCGGCCGTGCGAAGTAGACGCCCGCGGCACCCGTCGCGTTGAGCTCGAGGTCGGTGATGCGGCTGTGCAGCAGCGAGCGCAGGTAGAGGCCGTGGCGCCCCGTGTGCGTGCCGACGAGGCTGAAGCCGCTGAGCGTGACCGTGGCCTTGTTGTTCGCGGCGGGCCCCGCGTCGGCGCCGAGCTTGCCCTGCACGGTGAAGATGTCGCCTGTGGCGCCGGCGATCTGGCGGATGGTGGTCACGCGACGGCCGTAGCCGTGGACCTCGATGGCCGGGAAGCCGTAGGGCGCGCCGGACAGGGCCTGCTTGGGCCACTGCGCGCCGGAGTAGTCGATGCCGGTGGAGGAGACGCGGATCTCGCCGGGCGGCAGGATCCCCGTGCCGCCGGTGCGCATGAGGGCGGCGAAGAAGGCGGACATGGCCGCCGTGTGGTCGGCGTCGGAGGCGACGAAGCCGTACTGCTCCGGGTAGTAGACGCGGCTCGTGTCGCCGACGACCACGGTGGCCGCGGGCGTCTCGGCGGCGGCGGCGGCGGTGCCGGCGGCGGGTGCGGCCGGAGCGGGCGTGGCCTGCTCGGCCGGTGCGGCGACGGCCCGCGCGGCGGGCGCGGCGACGAGCGCGGCGCCCGCGGTCGCGCCGACGGCGGCCAGGAAGACCGCACGGCGCCCGAGGAGCGGCGGTCGCTCGTCGGGAGCCGGGGCGGTCTCGACGAGGGCGCCCGAGGGCGGGTCGGAGACAGGAGCGTGCGCGTCGGCGCGAGGGTGGGACACGAGGAGCCTTCCGGGTGGGCCGTGCTGTCGGGCGCAGTCGGGCCGCGCCGAGCCGCTCCCCCTGAGCTGCGGACGCTTCACGCTGGATGCGACAAGGCTGGTGCCTGTCGCCGCGCGCATCGTATCCCCAGTTCGGGGAAGCACGGCCGGGAGTGTCCCCTGCCGATCCGATCCGATCCGGGCGCCGCCGGCCCCGCCGCCGCGTCGCGCCGGTGCGATGCTGGGGCGCATGAGCATGCAGGCCGACGAACTCGTGATCGCGATGCTGACCGCCGAGGAGACCTCCGAGCGCTACGACCTGCTCAAGGCCGCGCTCGAGGAGCACGACGACCGGGGCGTGCAGTACCTCTCCGGCGTCGTCGGACGGCTGCTCGCCTACATCGACGGCCTGCGCGAGCCCGAGGAGAACCGGATCGCGCTGGAGCAGTACACGCGCCGGGTCGCGCTGCAGTGGGCGCAGGAGGACGGCTCGTGAGATGCCGCAGATGGAGAGACCGCCGCGCTCTCCGACCGTCCTGGGGAAGGTCAGAGAGCGCGGCGGTCTCGGCGATTCAGCGCTCTCGAGCTAGCCGACGACGCTCTCGCACAATGAGAAGGAGCGCCACCATCGGAAGCACGGTACCCACCGCCCAGAACGCGATGGCGAAGTCCGGCACCAGATGCGCGGTGGGAATAGCGATCAACGCGAGGATCAACAGGATGACCACCTTGAGCTTCGTCATGACATAGCCAGACCGACGCAGGTGCCCACGGTCCCACCGGCCACCCCAGCGAAGCCGACGATGCAGGCGACGCACCCTGTCCCGAGCGTGGCGCCGCAGAGAAGCGCGCATCCTGTGCCGATGATCGTGATCACCCACTGCGAGATGCCCGCGTTCAGCAGACATTGGTTGAGGGTGTCCCAATTGAAATCCGCATTCGTGATGTTAGAGCGGTTCGCGTCCACCGCAGACGTCGAATCATTCGACGCCACCTTGTCAAGCCCAAGGACTCCGTTCTGCCACAGCTGCATGCGCCCGGAATCGGGGGACAACGCGGTGAAGAGCACCTCGCCCGTCGAGATGACCCTCAGCTCGCTGTCGAGGAACACCGTGTATCCCGAGATGTCCAGCTGCTGGGGCGCCTCGACGAAGGGCACGTGGAGGACGAACTGCCCACCCGCTGTCTTCCGAACTTCCGCTCTCTGAGGTGCGAGGTCACGGCCGCTTGACGTCGTGACGCCGGAGATGCGCGCGGCCGTCAGGTACTGGTCCAGATCCTGAGCAGGGACAGTGGCGGTCGAGCCGACGTACTGCGAGAGCTTGTCCATGACGGTACCTGTCGGCGCGACCGGTGAGTCGAAGCTCGCCGCTCGAGCGTCGACCGTCGAAGGTGACGCGGAGACCGGAACCGGATGGGCGTCGCTGTGAACGACGCCGATGACGGCGACGACCGACATGACAGAAAGGACGACCCCAGCCATGGTCACTGGAATTACGGGGGCGGGGAATTTCTTTGGCATGCGAGCCTCCAGGAAGTACGACATGTGGTACGCGACGCGGAGAATGCGCTTCGACGAGCCCATGTTAGGAACAATATCCTCTTCCTCACGACGAGTTGCCCACTCGTCCGGCAGATGCTATAAGCCGATCGCGCGGATCCCCCGGCGGAGGGTGCGCTCCTCGCCGGGCTCAAGGAGGCGGACGCCCACTCCGGAGGTATCGGCGTCCTCCGGCGCGGTCGTCGGCTCGATGGGACGGCCTGCCGGACGTCCCGGTCGGTGACCACGACCAGATGGTCGGCGATCGGGATCAGCGCGTCGTCGGCTTCACCTAGCGGGCGTCGTCGGCGGCTGCTCGTCTACATCGACGGGCTCCGCGAGCCGGAGGAGAACCGGATCGCGCTGGAGCGGTACACGCAGCGGGTGGCGCTGCAGTGGGCGCAGGAGGACGAGTAGCTCTCGCGACGATGCCCCGCCCCGCCGTCAGGCGAAGCGGGGCATCGTCATGGCTAAGCGCCGTTCTCGGGACAGCCGCAGCCGGTCGACGTCAGCCGATCCTGACCCAGTCGCCGCAGCGCTTCGTATTGAAAGCGACATCCGACGGGCTGATGGTGACCACGCTGGCGTTCGTGGTGATGTCGTTGGCGATGATGTCGTCGAGCGAGCCGCTGAAGCCCGAGAGCCGCTCCCAATAGCACAAGTTCTGATTTCCGTCCGACCGATAGGTTCCGGGGCTGATGTCGCGGTTGACGACGAGCACTCCCGAGTCACCTCCGAATCGGGATGTCCGGATACTCGGCTGGGGGAAACCAGCTGCACGCCACTCGTCGTAGGACACGGCGCGATTCATACCCGGCCCGGCGTAGATGATGGAAGCGCTCCCGGTGTTGCGATAGAACTGGTCGCCGTTTATACGCTGGACGACCTGCGGGTTGGGAAAGGCCTCTGCCTGCCACTCCCCATAGCCGAGCTTATAGCCCTGCCCCCTGCTGACCGAGGTCATCCGGACGATGTCGCCGGTCCAGGACAGCCTCATGAAGCCCTCATCGGCGCGGTCCACGAAGGGCCGGTAGTTCATGTCGCGCCATTCGGCGCCAGTGAGTCGGTGATTCACGCCGTCTTCACCCTCGACCAGGATGTCAGCCGAAGTGCCCCACTTGTAGACATAGCTGTTGACGATGTAGCCGGCGTTCCTGACGTTCGGGAATCCCGCGCGAGCGAACTGGTCGTAGCTGAGGCGCGTCCACTGCCAGGCGCTCTCGCCACCGGGCCAGAACGTGACTGCATAGACGGTCGGGGACCAGGCGTACTTGACGAAGTTGGTGTCGGCCGCACGAGGGGTCCGGAAGTCGTAGACGTCGCGCCACGTCTCGAAGCTCAGGGCACGCGGGCTCTGATCATTGACGAGCTCGTAGATGCGGCCGTCGAAGGAGGTCTTGAAGATCTTCCACCTGCCCTGATCCTTCGGCGGCAACGGGGTCGGTGCCGGCGTGGGCGTGGGCGTGGGCGCGACGGTCGGCGCGGGCGTCGGCGTCGGCTCGGCCGTCGGGGCGGGGGTGGGGACGGGCTCGACGGAGGCGGTCGCCGCCTGGGCCGGGAGGAGCAGCGAGACGGCGAGGACGGCCGCCGTCACTAGGGGAATCGGGCGCATCATTTCCTTCGGTTGGGTAATTACCCTCACCGTAGGGTCACGATGCCCGCGCTCCCCCACCCAATTCGGGGGTGCGCCTGCCAGCCACAGATGGGCTAGACGCCCGTCGCGCGGATCCCCCAGCTCAGGGTCCACTCCTCGCCCGGCGCGAGGAGGCGGACGCCGCGACCGGAGTTGAAGGCGTCGGCCGGCGCGGTCATGGGCTCGATGGCGACGGCCTGGCGGCCGTGCGTCGGGAACTCGCGCGGCGTGTAGACCTGCAGGAAGCGGAAGGACGCGTCGGCCCACAGCTCGACGCCGCGGCCGTCGGGCGCGGTGAGGCCGTGGCGGCTGGTGCCGCCCTCCACGTGGACGTCGCCGTAGCCCGTGTTGAGGTCGAGGTCGCCGACGACGCGGCCCTGGCGGAGATCCTCGTCGGCGCCGTCGACGGGGTGGTCGGCGACCGGGATCAGCGCGTCGTCGACCTCGGACCACGTGTCCGCGCGGACCGTGAGCGTGAGCTCGGAGGAGGGGACGCCGCCGACGGCGAGGTAGGGGTGCGCGCCGACCGCGACGGGCGCGGGGCGATCGGAGTCGTTGCGGATCCGGTGGGTGACGACGAGGCCGTCGTCCGTGAGCCGGTACGTGACGGAGGTGTCGAGGAGGAACGGGTAGCCGTGCTGCGGGAAGACGGTGGCCGAGAGGGTCACCCGGTCGTCGGCGCGGTCGGAGGCCGCGTAGCCGGTGTTGCGGAGGAGGCCGTGGGACGCGTTGCCGAGCGACGGCTCGGTCACGTCGAGCGCCTGGGCCTTCCCGTCGAGCTCGTAGCGGGCGCCGCGGATCCGGTTGGGCCACGGCACGAGCACCATGCCGGCGCCCATCGGGGCCACCACGTCCTCGTCGTAGGGCTCGACGAGGTCGACGCCGTCGAGGGTCAGGCCGCGGATCGCCGCCGCGAGCTGCACGACGGTGGCGCGGAGCTCGCCGGACGGGCCGGTGTGGACTAGGTGGTGCTGCTCTCCGGTGACGGGTCTCATGGGATCCACGTTACGGCCGCCCGGCCCCGGTCGACCCGCCGGCCTCGACGACCCGCAGGCCGGCGTCGTGCAAGCGGCGGACCTCGTGCGGATCCGCGTCGGCGTCCGTGAGCAACGTGTCGACGAGGTCGAGCGGGGCGACGGATCCGAGGTGCGTGCGGCCGAGCTTGGCCCCGTCGGCCACGACCACCGTGCGGGCGCTCGCGGCGACCATCCGCCGCTTCACCTCGGCCTCCGGCAGGTTGACGTTCGTGACGCCACGGTCGACGTCGATGCCGTTGCAGCCGATGAACGCGACGTCGGGGTGGAGGCGGTCGAGCACGACGGTGGCGAGCGGATCCACGAGGCTGTGCTGGAGCGCCCGGAGCGTGCCGCCCGTGACGACCACGGTGAAGCGCGGCATGGCGCGCTCGAGCTCCAGGGCGAGGGTGAGCCCGTTCGTGATGACGGTGACGTCGACGAGGTCCTCGCGCGCCACGAGCGCCCGCGCCACCTGGAGGGTCGTGCTGCCGACGTCGAGGAGCACGCTCTGGCCGCTCTCGACCATGTCGGCGGCCGCGCGGCCGATGGCGCGCTTGGCGTCGGCCGCGGACTCGAGCGTCACCTCGAGGCTCTGCTCGCGGGCGGCGAGGCCCGAGCGGAGGACGGCGCCGCCGTGCACGCGCTGGAGGGCGCCGGAGTCGGCGAGCGCGTCGAGGTCGCCGCGGATCGTGACGGCGGAGACGCCCGCGTCGGCCGCGAGCTCGGCGACGGTCGCGAAGCCGCGGTCGCCGAGCCGCTCGAGGATGCGCGACCGGCGGGTCACCGCGGGGACGGGAGCGGAGTCGTCGGCCATGCCGCGAGCCTCCCGCACGCGGTTGCCGGAACGCAAGCCCGGCCTTTCGCCGACGCAGATCGGGACGCTCGGAGCCCGTAGGATCGGGGGATCATGCATGCCGACCAGACCGTCACGACGTCGCCGTCCGGGATCACGCAGCGCCGCACGCTGCTGTCCGACGGCCGCGAGCTCGTCTACTTCGACGACGCCGACACGACCCTCCCGCCCGAACGCGCCGTCGACGCGCGCCCCGCGGCCCCTCGACCGCCCACCGCGACGATGCGGCAGGACGTCCTCACGGGCGAGTGGGTCTCCATCGCCGCCGCCCGCCAGAACCGCGCGCACCTGCCGCCGGCGGAGCTGGATCCCCTCGCCCCCGCGAGCCCCACGAACCCGTCCGAGATCCCGAGCATGTACGACGTCGCGGTCTTCGAGAACAAGTCGCCGTCCTTCGGGCCGGCCCTCGCCGACGCGGAGGGCGTCGACGCGCCCGTCGACGACGACGACCTCACCGCCATCGGCCTGGAGCGCACCCGCACCTCGGTCGGCCGCTGCGAGGTCGTCTGCTTCAGCCCCGCGCACACCGGCTCGTTCAGCGGCCTCACGCCGTCGCGCGCCCGCACCGTGGTGGAGGCGTGGGCCGAGCGCACGCGCGCCCTCTCCGCGATGCCCGGGATCCGCCAGGTGTTCCCGTTCGAGAACCGCGGCGAGGCCATCGGCGTCACGCTGCACCACCCGCACGGGCAGATCTACTCGTACCCCTACATCACGCCGCGCACGCGCCGGCTCGTGGAGTCGATCGAGCGGTTCGGGCCGGGCCTGTTCCAGCGGATCCTCGAGACCGAGCAGGCGTCCGAGCGCGTAGTGCTCCGCGGCGAGCACTTCACGGCGTTCGTGCCGTTCGCAGCGCGCTGGCCCGTGGAGATCCACCTGCTCCCCCACCGCCACGTGCCCGACCTCGCCGAGACGACCGAGGCCGAGCGCGACGAGCTCGCGAGCATGTACCTGAAGCTGCTGCAGGGGATGGACCGGCTGTACGACACCCCGACGCCGTACATCGCGGCGTGGCACCAGGCGCCCGTGGGCGCGCACCGCGACGAGATCCGGCTGATGCTGCAGATCACGTCGCCGCGCCGGGCCGCCGACAAGCTCAAGTTCCTGGCCGGATCCGAGGCGGCCATGGGCGCCTGGATCGGCGACGTGCCGCCGGAGAAGGCGGCCGAGATGATCCGGAAGGCAGTGGAGGACGCATGACCGACATCCGAGACGACGTGCGCGAGGGATTCCGCGCCCGCTTCGAGCGCGAGCCGCACGGCGTGTGGTCCTCGCCCGGGCGCGTGAACCTCATCGGCGAGCACACCGACTACAACGCCGGGTTCGTGTTCCCGTTCGCCATCGACCGCCGCACGGTCATCGCGCTCGCGCCGCGGGACGACGACCGGATCCGCCTGGCCAGCTCCTTCTCCGAGGAGGTCGTGGAGGCGCGCCTCGCCGACCTCACCGGCGAGCGCATCGCGGGCTGGCAGGCGTACCCGCTGGGCGTCGCGTGGGCCCTCGGCCAGCGCGGGGCCGACCTCGCCGCCGTGCCCGGGTTCGACGTGTTCATCGACAGCGACGTGCCCGTGGGCGCGGGCCTGTCCTCGTCGGCCGCGCTCGAGGGATCCATCGCGCTCGCGCTCGACGACATCTGGCGCCTCGGGCTCGACCGCCCGACCCTCGCCGCGGTGGGGCAGCTCGCCGAGAACGAGATCGTGGGCGCCCCGACCGGGATCATGGACCAGTCCGCGAGCCTCCTCGGCCAGCAGGACGCGGGCGTGTTCCTCGACTGCCGGTCGTTCGAGGCGGAGGTCATCCCGCTCGGGCTCGAGGCCGCCGGCCTCACCATCGCCGTGATCGACACCCACGTCGCCCACGCGCACGCCGACGGCGGCTACCGCGCCCGCCGCGAGTCGTGCGAGCAGGGCGCGCGCCTGATGGGCGTGGAGACCCTCCGCGACCTCTCGGTCGACGACCTCGTCCGCGCCCGCGAGGTGCTCGACGACGAGACGTTCCGCCGCGTGCGCCACATCGTCACCGAGAACCAGCGCGTGCTTGACACCGTGCGCGCGCTCCGCGAGGAGGGCCCGCGCGCCATCGGCGAGCTGCTCGACGCGAGCCACCGCTCCATGCGCGACGACTTCGAGATCAGCGTCCCGGAGCTCGACCTCGCGGTCGAGGTCGCGCAGAACGAGGGCGCGATCGGCGCGCGCATGACGGGCGGCGGCTTCGGCGGATCGGCCATCGCGCTCATCGACGTCGACTCGCTCTCGCGCCTGCAGGTCGCGATCGACGGCGCGTTCGCGGAGCACGGCTACACGGGCCCGACCGTCTTCACGGTCACGCCGTCGGACGGGGCGAAGGCGGAGCAGTAAGAGCCCGGCCGCCGCGTCGCCCCCCCCTAGGCTCGGCGGCATGCGACCACCCGAGGGCCTGACCGAGATCGCCGACGACCGGGACGAGGCCGTCCGCGACATCGCGCCCGCGCTGTCCGCGTGGTTCCCCGCCTCCACGCACCCCGGCGGGTTCGCGTGGGAGGCGTCCACCGGGCAGCTGCCCGAGCGGATGGCCGTGGTGCGCGACGCGGCCGGCGCCCTGATCGGCTGGGCCGGCTTCTCCGCGGACGACGCGCGCGTCGAGTGCGCGCCCGGGGACGACGCCACCACCGACCTGCTGGCCGCGTGGGTCCTCGACGCGGCCGGCGACGGAGGCGTGAGCGTCGCCGTGCACCGCGGGCAGGACCGGCTCCGAGGGATCCTCGCCGCCCGCGGCTTCGTCGACGAGGCCGTCCCGCTCGCCGGGCTCCGCCACCCGGCCCGGGACACCGGCGCGCGGCCGCCCGCGGGGTACCGCATCCGCCCGGTCGCGCCGGGCGAGGAGCAGGCGAAGGTCGACGCCCACCGCCGCGCCTGGAAGCCGGTCGAGCTGCCCTTCACCGACGGATCCGGCGACGGCATCGACCCGGATGCCGAGAGCCGCTTCGACGCGGACGGCTACGCGGCCATGCAGACCGCGGCCGTCTACCGGCGCGAGCTCGACCTCGTGATCGCGGCCCCGGACGGCTCGCTGGCCGGCACCTGCACGGCCTGGCTCGACCCCGCGAGCGGCTGGGCGGAGCTCGAGCCGCTCGGCATCGTGCCCGCGCACCGCCGCCGGGGCCTCGCGCAGACGCTCGCGCTCGACGTCTGCCGCCGGGTCGGCGAGCTGGGCGGGCGGGACGTCTTCATCAACGCCTCGCCGCTCCCCTACTACCGCGCACCGTGGGACGCGTACATCGCGGCGGGCTTCACGCCGATGGAGCGCGGCACGCGGATGCGCCCGCGCGCCTGACCCCGCGGCCTACCCTGTCGGCATGACCGTCGATCCCCAGGCCACCGTCCGCGCGCTCCCCGGATCGCCCGCCCCCGTCATCGCCGACGACGCGCTCGTGGCCGCCGGCGCGCGCGTGGTCGGGCGGGTGACGCTCGGCGCCGGATCCAGCGTGTGGTTCAACGCCGTGCTGCGGGCCGAGGCCGCGGACATCGCGATCGGCGCGGGCTCGAACCTGCAGGACAACGTGAGCTGCCACGTCGACGCGGGCTTCCCGCTCACGGTCGGCCGGGGCGTGAGCGTCGGCCACAACGCGGTGCTGCACGGCTGCACGGTCGAGGACGACTGCATCGTCGGCATGTCGGCCACGGTGATGAACGGCGCCGTGGTCGGCCGGGAGTCTCTGCTCGCGGGCGGCACGGTCGTGCTCGAGGGGCAGGTGATCCCGCCGCGCTCGCTCGTCGCGGGCGTGCCCGGCAGGGTGCGGCGCGAGCTCACGGACGAGGAGGTCGCGGGGCTCCGCGCGAACGCCGCGCACTACGTGGAGAACGCCAGGATCCACGCGGGCGCGATCCCGACGCCCGCGGTCCTGCTCGCCGCGTCGACCGACCCCGGACGCGCGGAGGGGACGGCCTGACCGGCCGTCCCCTCCTCCATCACCGCCGCCCGGTCGAGTCGGACGCTGTCGCGGCGAGCGCCGTCAGCCGCGCAGCTCGGCGGCCAGGCGCGCGTCGCGCTCGGCGGCCAGCACCACGTTCACCAGCAGCATCGCGCGGGTCATCGGCCCGACGCCGCGCGGGTTCGGCGACAGGTGGCCGGCGACCTCGGCGACGGCCGGGTCGACGTCGCCCGTGAGGCGCGCCTTCCCGGTCTCGGGATCCACGACGCGCGTGATGCCGACGTCGAGCACCGCGGCGCCCGGCTTGACCCACTCCGGCTTGATCAGGTGCGCGACGCCCACGGCCGCGACCACGATGTCCGCCCGGCGGACCTCCTGCTCGAGGTCGCGCGTGCGCGAGTGCGTGAGCGTGACGGTGGCGTCGAGTCCCTTGCGCGTGAGCAGCAGGCCGAGCGGGCGCCCGACCGTGAGGCCGCGGCCGACGACGACCACGTGCTGGCCGGCGATCGGCACGTCGTAGCGCTCGAGCATCTCGACGATGCCGGCGGGCGTGCACGGCAGCGGCGAGGTGAGCTCGCCCTGCACGCCGAGCACGAGGCGCCCGAGGTTGGTCGGGTGGAGGCCGTCCGCGTCCTTCGACGGGTCGATGAGCTCGAGCATCGCGTTCTCGTCGATGCCCGCCGGCAGCGGCAGCTGCACGATGTAGCCGGTGACGGCCGGGTCGGAGTTGAGGCTCTCGATCGCGGTGCGCACGTCGTCCTCGGTCGCGTCGGCCGGGAGGTCGACGCGGATGGACTCGATGCCCACCTCGGCGCAGTCCCGGTGCTTGCCGGCGACGTACGAGCGCGATCCCGGGTCGTCGCCCACGAGGAGCGTGCCGAGGCCGGGCACGAGGCCCTGCTCGCGGAGGGCGCGGATCCGGACGGCGAGCTCCGACTTGACGGCCGACGCGGTGGCGACGCCGTCGAGCACGACCGCGGTCACTGGGTGAGGCCCTCGTAGAGCGGGAAGCCGTCCGTGAGCGTGAGCACGCGCGCGCGGAGGGCGGCGAGGTCGCTGCCCGGCTTCAGGGTCTCGGCGATGATGTCCGCCACCTCGGTGAACTCCGTCTCGCCGAAGCCGCGGGTGGCGAGCGCCGACGTGCCGATGCGGACGCCGGACGTGACCATCGGCGGGCGCGGGTCGAACGGCACCGAGTTGCGGTTGACCGTGATGCCGACCTCGTGCAGCGCGTCCTCCGCCTGCTTGCCGTCGATGGGCGAGTCGCGCAGGTCGGCGAGCACGAGGTGCACGTCGGTGCCGCCCGTGAGCACGGAGACGCCGGCCTCGGTGGAGTCGGCGGCGACGAGGCGCTCGGCGAGGATCTGCGCGCCCTGGATGGTGCGGCGCTGGCGGTCGGCGAACTCCTCGGTGGCCGCGATCTTGAACGCCGTGGCCTTGGCCGCGATGACGTGCATGAGCGGCCCGCCCTGCTGGCCCGGGAACACGGCCGAGTTGAGCTTCTTGGCGAGCGCGGTGTCGCGGCTGAGGATCACGCCGGACCGGGGACCCGCGAGGGTCTTGTGCACGGTGGAGGAGACGACGTCCGCGTACGGGACGGGCGAGGGGTGCACGCCCGCGGCGACAAGACCGGCGAAGTGCGCCATGTCGACCCAGAGCTTCGCGCCGACCTCGTCCGCGATCGCGCGGAACGCGGCGAAGTCGAGGTGGCGGGGGTACGCCGACCAGCCGGCGATGATGACCTGCGGGCGGTGGGCGAGCGCCTTCTCCCGCACGACGTCCATGTCGATGAGGAAGGTGTCGGGATCCACGCCGTACGCGGCCGCGTCGTAGAGCTTGCCGGAGAAGTTGAGCTTCATGCCGTGCGTGAGGTGGCCGCCGTGCGCGAGCTCGAGGCCGAGGATCGTGTCGCCGGGCTGCGCGATGGCGGCGAGGACGGCCGCGTTCGCGGTGGCGCCGGAGTGCGGCTGGACGTTCGCGAACTCGGCGCCGAAGAGGCTCTTCGCGCGGTCGATGGCGAGCTGCTCGGCGACGTCGACGAACTCGCAGCCGCCGTAGTAGCGGCGGCCCGGGTAGCCCTCCGCGTACTTGTTGGTGAGCACGGATCCCTGCGACTGCAGCACCGCGCGCGGCACGAAGTTCTCGCTGGCGATCATCTCGAGGGTGCCGCGCTGGCGGCCGAGCTCCTGCTCGAGGACGGCCGCGATCTCCGGGTCGACCTCGGAGAGGGGGGCGTTGAAGGACTGGTCGACGGGCATGGGACTCCTTGTGCACGGTGGACGAGAGGATGCGTCGTGGCCCAGGCGTACGGCCACCAACCGTGTGAGTCGCTCCCCGATGGTGACCCATCCGAACGCCAGTCGCGACGCCTGCGAGCCTACCCGGGCGGGGGCGCCCGCGCGAGGCGGGGAGGCTGGCTCGCAGGCGGTCGGGAGGCTGCGGCGGACGCTCGGGTGGATGCGACGGGGGCCGCGCGCCTGGCCGCCCAGCGCCGCATCCGCGCGGGCACCCGCGCCCGGCCGGACGACGGCGCCCCCTCGCCCGTAGGATCAGGGGGTCGGGCGACGCTGCCCGCCGGATGCGGAGGAAGGACCGAGCATGAGGAGCACCGAGCTCACGACCGATCCCGCAGCAGGCGGATCCGGTCGCGACGACGACCGCGAGCACGACGCGCGCCCCGCCGCCGACGGCGCCCCCGCCGCCGCCGCTCCCGCGCCCCCGCTCGACCCCGCGGCCCTCGTCGCCGACCTGCCTCTCCTCGCGGGCGAGCAGGCTGGCGCCCTCGCCGACGCGCTCGTCGCCGACGCGGCCGACGCCGACGCGCTCGGCGTGCCCGCCGCCCGCCGCGGATCCGCCGACGCGGACCTCGACCGCCGCACCGGCGGCTCCTGCTACGTCGACCGGTACGCCGGCGACCTCGCGGGCCTCACGGCACGGATCCCCTACCTCGTCGAGCTCGGCCTCTCGCACCTCGAGGTGACGCCCGTCGCCGAGCCCGCGGCCGACGACGCCCCGGCCGACGCGCTCCTGGCGCCCGGCCTGCGCGTGCGCTCCGGGCTCGGATCCGCGCGCGACCTCGCCGACCTCGCCGACGCCCTCCACGACGCCGGGCTCACGCTCGCCGTGGAGCTCTCCGCGACGGACGCCGCCGACGCCCTCCCCGACCGGATCCGCGCTGCCGCCCGCGAGGCCGCCGCGCTCGCCTCCGCCGGCGCCGACCTGCTGCGCGTCGACCCGCGCGCGATCCTCGCCGACGCCGCCGACGACGACACCGACGACACCGATCCCGCCCGCGCGTCCGCCCTCCTCCGCGTGCTCGCCGCCGTCGGCCGCCGCGTCGCCCCCGGGGTCGCCCTGGCCGTCGCAGCCGACGCGCGCGGGGCGTCCGCCGTCCTCGACGCCGACGCTGATGCCGCCGTGCGCCTCGTCGACGACCCCGAGCGCACCGCCCTCGTCTGGGAGGCCCTCGCCACCCGTTCCCCCGCGCTCCTCTCCCGCTCGCTCGAGCGCCGCGGCGAGGCGCCCGCCGGCACCGCGTGGACCACGCGCGTCCGCGACCACGACGCGCTGCGCTGGGCCTTCGACGACGACGACGCGCGCGCCCTCGGCATCGACCCGGACGAGCACCGCCGCTTCCTCACCGACTTCCACCTCGGCCGCTTCGCCGGCAGCCACGCGCGCGGCGTCGCGCACCCCGCCGGCGTCGCCGGCACCACCGCGTCACTCGCGGGCCTGGAGCAGGACGACCCGGGCGCCGCCGAGCGGATCCTCCTCGCCCACTCCATCGCGCTCAGCACGGGCGGCCTCCCCGTCCTCGTGCTCGGCGACGAGGTGGGCCAGCTCAACGACTACGGCTACGACGACGTGCCCGCGCACGCCGACGACAGCCGCTGGATCAACCGCCCGCTGCACCCCTTCGAGCGCTACGACCAGCGCGAGGACCGCACCACCAGCACGGGCGTGGTGCACGCCGGGATGCGCCGCCTCGTCGCCGTCCGCGGCGCCACGCCGGCGCTCGGCGGCACGCGCGTCGTCGGCTTCGACGCGCATCACCCGCACGTGCTCGGCTACCAGCGGCCCCACGCCGACGGCACGGTCCTCGTGCTCGCGAACCTCGGCGACGAGGCCGCGACCGTGGAGGCGGAGACCCTCGGCGGGTTCGCCGAGCACGCCGTCGACCTCGTGCGCGACGAGCGGCTGCGCCTCACCAAGGGCATCGTGCTCAGCCCGCGCACGTTCGTCTGGCTCCAGGCGGCTCCCGACCTCGCGTGACACACTCGCAGGCACAGGCGGGTCGGCACGGAGGAACGGCATGAGCGACGAGGGACGCGGCACGGGCCGGCCTCCGGGGAGCCCGGGCGGCACCTCGGGGTTCGCCTGGCCCATGTGGGTCAACATCGGCTGGATCGCGCTCGGCGCCTGGCACGTGCTGGCGCCCGTGAACGACGCGTCCGGCTGGCTGGGCCTCTTCCAGATCGCCGTCGGCGCCTTCGGGATCCTCGCCTCGCGCCGCCGCGCCCGCCGCCTCGCGGAGGCCCGGGCCGACGCGATGCCGCTCGAGGAGGCCACGCGGATCCCCGCCGAGGTCGACGACGAGCGCGCCCGGCTCGACGAGGCGGCCGCCGCGCACGCCGAGCTCGACGCCCGCCTCCGCGCCCTGGCCATGCAGCTCGAGCAGCCGGGCACCCCCGGCGCCGACCCCGACAAGCCCGAGCCGCCGCACCAGCCCGGCGCACGCGGACGGGGCCGCTGGCCGCGCGCCCGCGACCGGAGCCGCGACGGCGGGCTCGCGGACGACGGCCTGCCGCCGGTCGCCCGCTGGTAGCGACGCCCGCTCCCTTCCGCGCGACGCCCGCTCCGCGCGACGCCCGCCCTCAGCTCGCCCGCGCCACCCCGCGCGACATGATCGCCGACGTCAGCGCCTCGATCGACTCCCGCGGCCCCGCCGGGTTCGCCATCAGCACGTAGTCGACCTCGTCGAGCTCGGGGAGGGCGAGGCGCGTGGTGACCTTCACGAGGTCGGTCGGGATCAGCGCCTGCGGGAGCACCGCCACGCCCATTCCCGCGCGCACCGCCGCGAGCACGCCGTTCACGTCGCGCGTGCTGCAGGTGACCCGCCAGGTGCGGCCGGCCCGCTCGAGCGCATCGATCGCCATCTGCCGGCTGATGCTCGGCGCCCGGTACGCGATGAGCGGCACCGTGGCGCCGGGCTCCACGAGCGTGCGCTCGAGGCCCACCCACACCATCCGGTCGCGGCCGACGCGGCGCTCGGCGGGCTGCTCGTCCACGGTGGTCTTGGTGAGGATCAGGTCGAGCTGCCCCGCGAGCAGCCGCCGGTGCAGCGGCCCGCTCTGCGTGACCGTGAGCTCCAGCTCGATCTGCGGGTGCAGCTGGCGGAAGTGCCGGAGGATCCGCGGCAGCTGCGTGATGGCGAGGTCGTCCGCGGTGCCGAAGCGCAGGCGGCCGCTCACCTGGGATCCGCCGAAGTAGCTCTCGGCCGCCCGGTGCGCGGCGAGGATCGTGCGCGCGAAGCCGGCCATCGCGTCGCCCGCGTCGGTGAGCTGCATGTCGCGGGTGTCGCGCGCGATGAGCGTGCGGTCGACCGCGCGCTCCAGCCGCCGCACCTGCTGGCTCACGGTCGGCTGGCTGATGCCGAGGCGCGCGGCCGCCTGCGTGAAGCTGCGGGTGTCGGCCACCTGCAGGAAGGTGGCGAGCAGGGTCGGGTCGAGCATCGGCACTCCATTCGAGATCGTGATGCCACTCATCATGTCGAGACGGGATCCGAATGGGAAGTCCGGCGGTAGCTTCGGTGACGGCCCCACGAGGGCCGCACCCATACGGAACCGATCCGCCGATACGCAACGCACACCGCAGGACAGATGACACCCCCGCCGAACGCCTTCCCCCCGACCGCCCCGCTCCCGATCCAGACCCGCCGCCCGCCGTGGCGCCACACGCTCATCGCCCTGAGCGTGCCGAACTTCCGCCGGTTCACGGCCTCCAACGTCATCGCCATGACCTCGGGCTGGATGCAGCGCATCGCCCAGGACTGGCTCGTGCTCGAGCTCACCGGCAGCGTCACCGCGGTCGGCATCACGGTCGCGATGCAGTTCGCGCCCATGCTGTTCTTCGGGCTGCTCGGCGGCGTCATCGTCGACCGCTGCTCGAAGCGGATGCTGATGATGATCACGCAGGGCACCTACGCCCTCCTCAGCGCGCTGCTCGCCGTGCTCACGCTCTCGGGCGCGGTCGAGGCGTGGCACATCTTCGCCATCGCGTTCGCGACGGGGCTCGTCACGGTGATCGACAACCCGGCCCGTCAGGTGTTCGTCACCGAGATCGTCGGGCAGGAGCACCTGCGGAACGCGATCAGCGTCAACTCCTCGGTGTTCCAGCTCGGCGGCATGGTGGGGCCCGCGCTCAGCGGGATCCTGCTGCTCGCGGTCGGCGCCGGCTGGTCGTTCGCGATCAACGCGCTCGCCTGCGTGGTCGTGGTGCTCACCCTCTGGAGCCTGAAGACCCGCGATCTGATCCGCATCCCGCCCGCCCCGCGCCGCCGCGGCCAGCTCGCGGAGGGCCTCCGCTACGCGCGGTCGAAGCCGACCATCCTCTGGCCCGTCGTGCTCGTGGCCGTGTTCAGCGTCTTCGGCCTCACGATGCCCGTGCTGCTCGCGGCGTTCGCGAGCGACGTCTACGACGTGGGCGCGGGCGGCTACGGCTTCTTCAACTCGATGGTCGCGATCGGCGCGCTCACCGGCGCCCTGCTCTCGACCCGGCGCGCGACCGTGCGGCTCCGGACGATCGTGGTGGGCGTCGGCATCACCGGCCTGCTGCAGGCGGCCGCCGGGGTGATGCCCGGCATCGCGCCGTTCGCCGCCGTGCTCGTGACGGTCGGCATGGCGTCGCTCCTCTTCCAGACCGCCGCGAACTCGCTCGTGCAGCTCTCCAGCAACGTCGCCATCCGCGGCCGCGTGATGAGCGTCTACGTGCTCGTGCTGCTCGGCGGCCAGGCCATCGGCGGACCGCTCATGGGCGGCATCGTCGAGGCGTGGGGCGTGCACGTCGGCATGGTCGTCTCGGGCGGCGTGCCCGCGCTGGCCGCGATGGTCGTCGCCGTGGTGCTCGCGCGCCGCGGGCAGCTGACCCTCGAGGTCGTGGTGCGCCGGCACGTGCCGCGGGTGCGGATCACGCCGCGGGCCGAGCGTCCGGGGCCGGACCGCGCCGCGGGACGCCCGGGCAGGCGACCGGAGCCGGCACCGGCCCCCGCCACGGCGCCGATCCCGTCGCCCGCGGCGACGGCGACCGGCGCCGTCCCGGTCAGCCGCGCACGTCGATCGCGCGGTGGCGCTGCTGCACGCCGGCCGGGCCGTACGGGTAGTCGGACACCACGGGCGCGCTCACCGCGCTGAGCGACGCGATCTCGTCGGCCGTGAGCTCCAGGTCGGCGGAGGCCATGTTGTCCTCGAGCTGCTCCACGGTGCGGGCGCCGAGGATCACGCTGGTCACCGCCGGCTGCGCCTCGAGCCAGGCGAGCGAGACGCGCGCGGACGTGGATCCGTGGGCGTCGGCGACGCGGCGCACCTCGTCGAGGATCGCCCACGTGCGCTCCTGGCCGTTCCGGGGCGTGAACGCCTCCATGCCGCGCTCCGGGTCCTCGCCGAGGCGGGTGGCGCCGGTGGGCGTCTCGTCGCGACGGTACTTGCCGGTGAGCCAGCCGCCCGCGAGCGGCGACCAGGGCAGCAGGCCGATGCCGGCGTCGAGCGACGCGGGCACGATCTCCGACTCGATCTCGCGCACGAGCAGCGAGTACTGCGGCTGCAGCGTCACGGGCGGCGTGTACCCGAGGGCCTTCGCGAGCCCGACGGCCTTCGTCAGCTGCCAGCCCAGGTAGTTCGAGAAGCCGTAGTACGAGATCTTGCCGGCGCGCACGGCGTCGTCGAGGAAGCGCAGGGTCTCCTCGAGCGGGGTCACGGCGTCCCACGCGTGCATCTGGTACAGGTCGATCGTGTCGACGCCGAGGCGGCGCAGCGAGTCGTCGAGCGCCCGGGTGAGGTGGCGGCGCGAGGTGCCGACGTCGTTGTTCCCCTCCCCCATCGGGAAGCGGCCCTTCGTGGCGACGACGAGCTGGTCGGCCTCGGTCGGGTGCGCGGCGAGCCAGCGGCCGACGATCTCCTCCGAGACGCCCGACGTGTAGACGTCCGCGGTGTCGATGAACGTGCCGCCGCCCTCGACGTACGCCTCGAGGATGCGGCCCGAGGTCTCTTCGTCCGCCTCCGCGCCGAAGGTCATGGTGCCGAGCGCGTAGGTCGAGACGACCGCGCCGCTGTTCCCGAGATTCCGGTACTGCATGTGGTTCCTCCATCGGATCCGCCGCGGGCGTCCCTGCCCGCGGTCCCGTCCAGCATGCACCGCCCGGGCGGCCGGGGGCCGGGCGCGGGCGCTCGGTACCATGGCGGCATGTCCGTCGACGAGCTCTCCAGCGCCGCGCAGGACTACCTCAAGCTCATCTGGTCGGCGACCGAGTGGACCGACCAGCCCATGACCGTCTCGCGGCTGGCGGAGCGGCTCGGGATCCGGCCGGCCACCGCGTCCGACGGGATCCGCCGCCTCACGTCTCAGGGCCTCGTGGAGCACCGGCCGTACGGCAGCATCGAGCTCACGGAGGAGGGGCGCCGGCACGCGATCCAGATGGTGCGCCGCCACCGCCTGCTCGAGACGTTCCTCGTGGAGGTGCTCGGCTACGGCTGGGACGAGGTGCACGACGAGGCCGAGGTGCTCGAGCACGCGGTCTCCGACGACTTCGTGGCGCGCATCGACGCGCACCTCGGGCACCCGTCGCGGGATCCGCACGGCGACCCGATCCCCTCGGCCGACGGCGAGCCGCACCTGCCGGACGCGACCGTGCTCGCCCTCGCCGCCGCCGACCGGCCCCTGCGCGTGCGCCGCATCTCCGACGAGGACCCGCGCCTGCTGCGCGAGCTCGCCGAGCACGGCATCGGGCTCGACGCGACGCTCGTGCGCGCCGGTGCGTCGGGCGACCCGCACGCCGTGCTCGTGACGGTCGACGGATCCGCGGCACGTCCCCTCACGCCCGCAGCGGCCTCCGCGGTGTGGGTCTCCGCGGCCGACTGACCCGCGGCCGGCCCGCGCGCCGCGACGCGCTCAGCCCGTGAAGGTCAGCACCACGAGCGCGACGTTCAGCACCACCACGAGCGACACCGCGACCCACGCCGCGATCCGCGTGAGCGGCCGGTCGACGTGGTCGCCCATCACGCGGCGGTCGCCCGTGAGGCGGATGAGCGGCACGAGCGCGAACGGGATCCCGAGGCTCAGCACGACCTGGCTCACGACGAGCGCGGTGGTCGGCTCGACGCCGATCGCGAGGATCGCGAGCGCCGGGATCAGCGTCACCACGCGCCGCGCGAGCAGCGGCACCTTCACGTGCAGCAGGCCGCCCATGATCGCCGCGCCCGCGTAGGCGCCGACCGACGTCGACGCGAGGCCGGAGGCGAGCAGCCCGACCGCGAAGACGACGCCCACGACCGGCCCGAGCGACGCCGTGATGGCCGCGTGCGCGCCCTCGATCGAGTCGGTGCCGGGCACGCCGCCGAGGCTCGCGGCCGCGATGAGGAGCATGGAGATGTTGACGGCGCCGGCCACGGCGAGCGCCGTGATCACGTCCCAGCGCGTCGCGCGGAGCAGCCGCCGCAGCACGCCGTCGTCCGTCTGCACGCCGTGCCGGTCGCGGCTGAGCGAGGAGTGCAGGTATACCGCGTGCGGCATCACGGTCGCGCCGAGCATGCTCGCGGCGAGCAGCACGCTGTCCGGCCCGTCGAAGCGCGGCACGAGGCCGCCCGCGATGCCGGATCCCGACAGCGGGCTCACCACAAGCCCGGTGAGGAAGCCGATCGTGATCACGACGAGCAGCGCGCCGATCACCAGCTCGAACGGCCGCTGCCCGTGCCGCGACTGCACGGCGAGCAGGCCGATGGAGACGAGCCCCACGATCACGCCGCCGGCCAGCAGCGGGATCCCGAACAGCAGGTGCAGCGCGATGGCCCCGCCGATGACCTCCGCGAGGTCGGTGGCGGCGGCGATCAGCTCCGCCTGCACCCAGAACGCGCGGCGCCGGATGGTGGGCAGCCGGCGGCCGAGGAGCTCCGGCAGGCTGCTCCCCGTGACGAGCCCGAGCTTCGCCGACTGGTACTGCACGAGCACGGCGATGAGGTTCGCGGCGACGAGCACCCACACGAGCAGGTAGCCGTAGCGCGCGCCCGCGGTGAGGTTCGCGGCGACGTTGCCCGGATCCACGTAGGCGATGGCCGCGACGAACGCCGGCCCGAGCAGGAGGACGAGCCGCGGACCCGAGACGGGCCGGCGCGCGCGGCGCTCGGGGGCGGTGCGGGTCATGGCGGCCTCTCCGTCGAAGTGTTAGCCGAGGCTAACATCCGTTCGCGCACACGCGGAAGGGCCCGTCCGGATCGGACGGGCCCTGGGGTCGTACGGCGAGCGCGGCGAGCGGCCTCGCGGATCCGCCCGGATCAGCTCGCGGAGCGCCCCGGCGCCAGGAACGCGGAGTCGTCCGCCTCCTCGCCGCGGACGATCCGCACCCAGTGCGCGAGGAACGCCGCTCCCGCGTGGTCGTGCACGAGGTCGCCCGCGGTGAGCACCGGGTACGGCGTCGCCGGGATCCCGTCGGCGGGCCGCACGTCGACGTGCGCGACCTCGTGGCCGTGCTCGTGCAGCCAGCCGGCCATCGCGTAGTCGGTGCGCGAATCGCCGACCGTGCGCCAGCGCAGCGGCAGCGGGCCGCTGTCGGCGAGGAGCTCCAGCGCGCGGGCGGCGCCGAGGTCCTTGCCGAGGCGGATCGACTCGATGTCGGTCGAGATGATCGTGGGGTCGACGCGCACCTGCACGCGCCCCTCGGCGTCGGGCACCGCGACGCCCTCGAGCACCGATCCCAGCCCGTGCGCCGTGAGCATCTCGACCGCGCGCGCGTCGAGGTCGGGCTGCACGGCGAGGTAGTCGGCGGACGACACGCTCGTGAGCTGCTCCAGCGAGACCATGGCGTGCTTTGTGGCGTCGAAGAACATCCAGTCGGCGAAGCGCTCGGCGACGAGCCGCTCCATGTCGCGCATGTAGGCCTCGGGCAGCGCGAGCGACCGGTCGACGTGCACCTCGCCGGCGCCCACGGGCGTGATGGAGAACCACGACGCGCCCTTCTCGCAGACGGCGTGCACGCGCGCGCCCTCGGGCAGGCCGGCCGCGAGGAGCGGCCCGACGACCTGCTCGCGGATGAAGGCGTCCGAGCGGCCGGTGTTGAAGACGATGGGCACGCCCGCGGCGGCGAGCTCCACGAGGTCGGTCGCGATGCTCGGGATGGCGAGGGTGCGGGTGATCGGGCTGGCGATGGGGCCGTCGACGTCGAGGAGGAGGCCGAGGGGCGCGGGGGTCGTGGTCACGGCTCCCATCCTCCCGCAGGCCGACGGCGCTCCGCGGCGGCTGGGGAACCCCGACGGCCTAGCGGGTCCGGCGGCGTCAGGCGCCCGCGGCGGCCGAGCGACCCCGGGCGGCCCGCCCCGCGGATCCGACCACGAGCACCACCGACACCGCCATGACCACGAGGTACGCGACGGGCAGCGCCGGGATCCCCAGCCCGTCGAGCAGCGCGCCCCCGGCGAGCGCCCCGCCGCCGATGCCCACGTTGAACGCGGTCGTGTAGAACGAGCTCGCCGTGTCACGGAAGGACGGGTGCGCCGCGTGCAGCATGCGCGTCTGGAGGAGGGACGGGATCGCGCCGAACGCGAGGCCCCAGAGGAGGAAGCCGGGGATCGCGACGGCCCACATGCCCGGCGCGAACGCCAGCGCGCTGACGCCCAGGGCCGCGGCCACGAGCCCCGAGACCACGCCGAGCTGCGGCCGGCGGGAGAAGAGCGTGCCGGCGAGGAGCAGCCCCACGGCCCCGGCGATCCCGTAGCCGAACAGCATCGCGCTCAGCTGCTCCTCCGGGATGCCCATGACGCGCGTGACGAACGGGTCGACGTACGTGTAGAAGCCGTACTGGCCGATCATGATCACCATCGCGGTGACGCAGACGAGCAGCACGCCGCCCACGCCCTGCCCGGCCATGCGCGCGCGGAGGGGCACGCGACCCGCGCCCGGCGAGGCTGCGGGGGCCTCGCGCTCGGGCCGGCCCACCGCCGGCAGGAAGCGCCAGGTCAGCAGGATCCCCAGCACCGTGAGCACGCCGATGCCCGCGAACGCCGCACGCCAGCCGAACGCCTGCCCGGCCGCGGTGCCGAGCGGCACGCCGAGCACGAACGCGAGGCTGCCGCCGCCGACCGTGAGCGCGACCGCCCGGCCGATGAGCGCGGGCGGCACGAGGTGCGCCGAGT
>Ga0308163_10001439_pt1 | contig 26160 bp, 22 predicted proteins | sample PhyTR1_FD_201037 | JGI IMG/M metagenome (GOLD analysis project Ga0308163, IMG submission 201037) | Phyllosphere microbial communities from UC Gill Tract Community Farm, Albany, California, United States - DLSLT.R1 | ecosystem: Host-associated > Plants > Phyllosphere > Unclassified | place: USA... | reverse complement strand
CGGTCACGAAGATGATCTGCTCGATCCCGGCCTCGAGTGCTTCCTCGACGGCGTACTGGATTAGCGGTTTGTCGACGACGGTGAGCATTTCCTTCGGCATGGCCTTGGTGGCCGGAAGGAAGCGCGTGCCCAATCCGGCGACCGGAAACACGGCCTTGCGCAGCGGCTTTATGGTCATTCGATGCTCCCTTTGATCTCGCGGGATCGTTTATAATCTAAAGCCATTGCGGTATATTGCAGTTAGGAAGTAACAAATACGTCGCAATGCACTATAGTCTACTCAATCTAGGCAACTTCTATTGCTCGAAGTTTCTACAGAAATGAGCCTAATCGCGTAAAGAGGACAGGAGCAGATTATCCAATCTCACTGACCTTGTATTTGGCTCAGTTTGTTATTGAGCGAACTGCCATTCCGAAACCTGGTCGCCTACCACTGGTCTACGGCACTGCGTGACGTCAGTACGCGTTTCGATGCAAGAGAACCCGGAACGTCAGGACGATGATCTTGAGATCGCGCCAGATCGACCAGTTCTCCAGATACTCCAGATCGGCCTGCAACCGGTTCTCAAGATCAGCTTCGACTAGCGTTGCGCCGCGATACCCGCGGACCTGCGCCAGACCCGTAAGTCCTGGCTTGGCGGCATGCCGATGCCAGTATCGCTGGTTGACCTCCCAGAACAGCTTGTCGGCGGCGCGCGATCCCAGCGCGTGCGGCCTGGGTCCGACGATGCTCATGTCGCCCATTAGAACGTTGAGGATCTGCGGTAGCTCGTCGATGCTGGTTCGGCGGATGAAGCGTCCAATTTTAGTAACACGGTCGTCCTCGCGTTCGGTCGAACGATGGCCGGCACCATCGGCATCATCGACCCGCATGCTGCGAAACTTCTTGATGCGGAACATCTGATTGCTCCGCCCGATCCGAGTTTGCGTGAACAAGATCGGCCCTGGCGTATCGCGCTTGATCAGCACGGCAACGACCACGAACAGGGGAAGCAAAATTATCAGGGCTGCGCTTGCCACCACGACATCGAAAGCGCGTTTGAGTGTGCGATCAACCAGGCCAAGCGGTCCGTTGGCGATAATCAGCGTTGGTGTGTTGCCGTAGCTCGCAGTACCAAGCGGCGCGAGCGCGTTGAGTTCGGGCACAAAGATCTCGCCCTGGATATTTGCTCCCTTCAGAGCATGGGCCCAAGCGACGCGACGGTCAGGATTGCAGGCAACAATGACCCTATCGGCATGGGCGAGTGATGTCGCCAGCCGATCGTACATGACCGGATCATGACTTTCTGGATCGAACGCTCCGTCCGTCGGCATGACGATGGAATATGATCCGCTCGGGACAGGCGTCTCGCCATCGCGCAGCAGCACGACGCTGAAAGGATTTCCGCCGATGATCTGCTCGAGATGTCGACTAAAGACATAGCGTCCGATCGAAAGCGTCGTGATCGCAAGCAGCGATCCGATGGACACGACCAGTCGGGGAAATGTGTCGGACGTCTTGAGGGCGAATGCGGCGATGATGGCGGCGGACAACGCAAGCAGGAACGCCTGCAGCCCTTTGCCAATCGCTCGAAAAGGGTCCTGCACGTTGGCAGCGGAGTAACCGTGCGCGTTGACTGCAACGACCACGTAGATTGGGAGCATGACGAGCAGGAAGAAGGCCCAGTTCGACGTTCCCATGAAACGATCGCGCAGCACGGCCGCAAGCCCGAAGCTCAGGACGATGCACATAATATCAAGCGTCAGCAGCCCTAGGATCATGCGCAGGCGCAGCGTGGTTGCACGCGGACGCCAGACTTTGCGGACCAAGGGGGCGCCCGCGATTGGTGCCCTCCGCGAGCGTTGGATACTCAACCCACTCACCTTCAAATGATCGCCTTTTAGGAATACTGTTTTAGGCGAGGTTACACGAACCCGTTAGACTGATTTTGAGGTTATGAGAAACAGGATTGCGTGCGGACTGTCATGGAATGACCATTCCGATATCGAAACGAGTATCGTCAGTCTAATCATCTGTTTGCGTTGGAAAGCGAGCGTTTTGCCCTGATACGAGTTGCCCGATCGCTCCTGGCGTAATGATTGGCCCGTAAGCCGATCGACACGGGGTGCATAAATTCGGCTGGCGCTCGTGATGCAGGGATCGATGGAGCTTGGCGGTGCCGCCTGGATTCGACGGTTACCCTGCAACCTTTAGCAATGCGTGACCTGACGTTAGACCTGTCGCGGGGCAGATGGTGCCGCATCCCGCTGGTATCAGTATGAGCGACCACGCGCAGTACAGCTACTGACGTGAAAGCCCTCTCGCGCAGAACCTGCGCGAAAGGGCTCCGCCGACCATGCTGCAATGGCCAGCTTCAACGTGCGATTAGTCTGCTCCGTCAGCCTTCAACCGACATTGGAAGCTCGTAACCATGAGCTTTCAAAAGCGCATGACGTTTGGCGGTGTGAAGGTCGGCTGCGACCATTTCCTGGCACATCTCCTGCACGCTGATCTCAGGTACCCAGCCGAGCCGGTCCTTGGCCCGGGTCGGATCGCCGAGCAGCGTCTCGACTTCGGCCGGACGGAAATAGCGGGGATCGATCCGAACGAGAATATCGCCGGCCTTGACCGCCGGTGCATCGTCACCCTCGACCTTGTCGACGATGCCGACCTCGTCAACGCCTTCGCCCTCGAACCGCAGCGTGATGCCGAGGTGAGCGGCCGACCAGGCGATAAACTCACGCACCGAGTACTGCACGCCCGTAGCGATGACGAAGTCCTCTGCCTGGTCCTGCTGCAGCATCATCCACTGCATGCGGACATAGTCCTTGGCATGGCCCCAGTCGCGCAAGGAGTCGATATTGCCCATGAACAGGACCGTCTCCAGGCCTTGCGCAATGTTGGCGAGACCGCGGGTGATCTTGCGGGTGACGAACGTCTCGCCGCGGCGCGGGCTCTCGTGGTTGAACAGCACGCCGTTGCAGGCATACATGCCATAAGCCTCACGGTAGTTGACCGTGATCCAATACGCATAGAGCTTGGCGACCGCATAAGGCGAGCGCGGGTAGAACGGCGTCGTCTCTTTTTGCGGGGTTTCCTGGACTAGACCGTAGAGCTCGGAGGTCGAAGCCTGGTAAAAGCGCGTTGTCTTTTCCATCCCGAGGAAGCGGATCGCCTCGAGCAGGCGCAGCGTGCCAATGCCATCGACGTCTGCAGTATATTCAGGCGCTTCAAAGCTGACGGCGACATGGCTCTGCGCACCAAGGTTATAGACCTCGTCGGGCTTCACCTCGCTTAGGATGCGCGTCAGGTTCGAGGTGTCCGATAGATCGCCATAATGCAGCTTAAGGTTGGGGTGCGGCGCGTGCGGATCCTGATAGATGTGATCGATGCGCTGTGTGTTGAACAGCGAGGCCCGGCGTTTGATGCCGTGAACCTCATAGCCCTTTTCAAGCAAAAACTCGGCTAGATAGGATCCATCCTGGCCAGTAACGCCTGTGATGAGAGCTACTTTTTTACTGCTCAATGTATTTTTCCTTGTAATAATTATGCTTTGGCGACATTAAAATTATATGCTGCTCGTCGGTCGTTTAAATTAAAGCAGTAACGCGAAATATGCTACGCAACTATGCTTAGAATACCTGAGTATACTATCGCTAGTCTTGTCCATGCGCCGTTTTGGATCGCGGATTTATCAAAGTGTCGGGTCTGTCGCCATCGCTTCGCAGGGCCGCCAACGTCAATGATTTTCCGGTGTAATGGGATCGGCTGTCAAATCCTTAAAGGTACCGACTGACATCGGAAATTGGTCGCATTGGGTTCTCCGAAACCTCGAAAATAGCTGGCTGACATACACGGCGTGGCCGTAGCTTGCAGTCGCCATCATAACCAAAGCCGAAATTGCTGTAATGCTGGCCAATACGCGGATCAAGGCCGATTCCTTGAATAATTTGCCACGTTTTTTCAACTCGCTCGCTACATCAAGGTGGTTGAGTTCGTTGAGGAAAGCCACGGATATGGACGGTTGGGGAGCTTCAAAACGGGATAAGGTGGTTCGGTAAATCAGGTCAGTCTGCCAAGAGAGGTTTCTGCCTGAAGGTGCCCAGCATGGCTGTGGAACAGGAAACTCCACGGCACAGCGAACACGATGGAGCCGATACCGACATGCAAGGGAGAGGGGTTGGATTGCCGCCCCGCTGACACGCGAAGCTTCCGATAGACATCGCCGATTTGTTCAGTCGACAGCTATTTGGCTGGCGACTTTCGGTCCCGCAGGGGGCCGATCTCGGCACGAAACCTGCGGAAAAAAGCTAATGCGCTCGAAGGCGCCGGAGACGGCCATCACTGGAGGTCGGGCGTCTACTCGCGAGCGCGTGGGAGCATCGCGATCGACGCGAGGTCCGGTAACGTGGTCGGCAGATGCCTGTAGCGCAGCGTAAATTGCGGCGAGCTCTACTTTGCCGACGGTTCGGTCAGTCAGGCCCGCGTCGCGATCAACCGGTTTGGCCTTTCACCACGCATGGTGCCCCTTCCTCTCGGTGAAAGGTGTAGGCGCATCATATCACAGATCTTTTTTGTCATCTTCTGAGTCGAAAGCCTGGATGGATGTGGCCCGCGTCGAGGACTAAGAGCGCGTTACGCCTTGACGGCTGCGTCGGGCGGCCTAGGGCCTTCAGTCGAAATTCGGCCGCGTGGAGTTCAGGACGATGGATAGAAAAGTCGCACGTGATGCGCTGAACGGCAAGGGCATCTAAGGCGCACAGCGTTCAGGGCGCCATCTTTACCATGATGGCGCCGTCGGGCGCGCTGCCTTATGCGTGCGCTCAATGTGGTAAACGCTCGTCCGGGATGCCCTACTTGTCGTTGAAGTTTCTTCGTCTAGCTCGTGCCTTGTTAACGGCTCGATCGTCATCAACCGAGGATGATCGTGGCCGAGAGAGGTTGCGTCGCGCTTTTCTGACGTCAATGGCGTCGCTGCTTGCGCGGTTTGGATCGATTGCAGCGCTGCTTGTTACAGTACCCATGGCACTTAGCCATCTGGGACCTGAGCGGTTTGGCATGTGGATGATCATCAGCTCGTTCGCAGCCCTTATGGCTTTCGCCGATTTCGGTATTGGCAACGGCGTGCTCAATCTGGTGGCGAACGCATCTGGAGCGGATGACAACCAGGAAATGCGCGCCGTGACTGCGAGCGGGTTTGTTAGTCTGGCGTTTGTCGGTAGCGTCCTTGCTGCTGGGATGCTGGTAAGCTACGCGTTCGTCGATTGGGCCGAGGTGTTCAAGGTGTCATCGCCTCTTGCACGGGCCGAGGCGGGGCCATCTATTTTGGTTTTCATGCTGTGCATGGCGGTTGGCCTACCCGCGAGCCTAGCTTCTAAAGTTCAGTTTGGCCTGCAGAGCGGGTATGCGACCAATCTCTGGGTCGGTATCGGAGGTATTGCGGCCCTCATTACCGTCTTTCTGGCTATTCGTTTCAATGCCAGCGTGCCCATCATGACGCTAGCGTTGTTCGGTAGTCAGCAACTTGCTGCAGTTTGTAACTATATATTCTTCTTCTATCGTGAGCGGCGTGATCTGGCACCTCGACCAAGTCTTGCCTCTAAAAAGCATGTGCGCGCCGTGCTTAGCCTTGGTACAAGTTTTTTCTTTCTGCAGTTGATCGGCGTTATCGCCTTTCGCGTGGATACCGTTCTTGTCGCACAATTTTTCGGTACGGCGCAGGCCGGGGTATATGCGGTGTATGAGCGTTTGTACTCACCTATAGTCATGCTCGTATCTGTCGCCGCGACGCCCTTGTGGCCCGCCTATGGCGAAGCCTTGAAGCGCCAGGACTTTGCATGGATTCGTCGCATCCTGCGCGTATCGATGCTGGTGACGCTCGTCGGTACCGGCGCAATCGCGCTTGCTCTCGCGCTTGCGAGTGATACCGTCGTAACCTTATGGCTGGGGCATCCCTTGGCTGCTCCTACCGCTCTCATCGTGGGCTTCGCGGTGTGGCGAACCCTCGATGCCTGCGGATCGACCAGTTCAATGTTTCTAAATGGCGTGGGCGCCGTACGGATTCAGGCTGTGCTGGCCACCCTTATGTGCGTTGCAGGCTTTACCTTAAAGCTTCTGTATGCCCGCGATCTGGGTATAGCGTGGATAATATGGTTTACAATTTTGACCTATGGCCTGCTGTACGCGGTACCGCTCATGTTCATCATTCCCCGATTATTGCGGACGATGATGAACAGACCTGCATCCACGCTATAAGCCTGGGCGTCCCTGTCACGGCAGCCGGATAGGGGCGGCAGGCACAGCGCACAAGGCGTACGGCGCGGTCTCGACCGCACTGAAGAAACGGACGGAAAGAAAATCGACATGGCACAAGCATATCAACTCAGCGGTAAGCGTGTTTGGGTTGCCGGACATCGCGGCATGGTTGGCGGTGCCCTTGTCAGGCGGCTTCAGGCCGAGGGTTGTGACGTACTGGTCGCAGGTCGTAGCGATGTCGATCTGCGGAACCGCGACCAGGTGGCGGCGTGGATGAGGAATCATCAGCCCCATGTCGTTATGCTCGCAGCAGCAAAAGTCGGGGGAATTCTGGCGAACAGCACCTACCCGGTCGATTTTCTCCTTGATAATCTGTTGATCGAGACGAGCGTCCTAGAGGCCAGCCACGCGTCTGGCGTGGAAAAGCTCGTGTTTCTCGGTTCGTCGTGCATTTATCCCAAATTTGCCGAACAGCCGATTACCGAAGATGCGTTGCTGACCGGATCGCTTGAGCCAACCAACGAATGGTATGCCATAGCTAAGATCGCGGGAATCAAACTGGCACAGGCCTACCGGGTACAACACGGCAGCGACTATATATCGGCAATGCCGACCAACCTTTACGGGCCCGGCGATAACTTCGATCTGCAGTCGAGCCATGTGATGCCAGCACTTATGCGCAAGGCGCATGAGGCAAAGATTGCAGGCAGTGAATCCATAACGATCTGGGGTTCGGGTACACCGCGACGTGAGTTCCTTCACGTCGATGATTGTGCCGATGCGTGCGTGCATCTCTTAAAAACATATTCCGACGGACAGCACGTCAATGTTGGGTCCGGCGAGGATCTAACCATATTGGAGCTAGCTCAGTTGGTTTGCGATGTCGTCGGATTTGAGGGCACGATCAAGACCGATACGAGCAAGCCCGATGGCACGCCCAGAAAGCTCATGTCGGCTGATAAAATCCGTGGTTTAGGATGGTCGCCATCGATCGCGCTGAAGGATGGTATCGCCACGACCTATGCGTGGTTCCTCGAAAATCACGCCTGAACACAGCTTATGCGTATTCTATTGCTATCGTTGAACTATGCGCCCGAGAAGATTGGGATCGCCGTTTACTCAACCTCCCTTTGCGAAGCGCTGAAAGCGCGAGGGCATGTCGTCGAGGTTGTGGCGGGCAAGCCCTATTATCCCGAATGGCATATCCACGACGGGTATGGGGGGGGATGGCAGCGTAGTGTCGAAGATGGCGTCAATGTGACGCGCTGCCCAATCTATGTTCCAAAGCTTCCTACCGGGAGCAAGCGGCTACTGCATCACGCATCGTTCGCACTGTCGTCGATATGGCCGATGATACGTCGCGCTCGCACCGTTCGGCCCGATCTTGTCGTCGCGATTGCCCCATCTTTGATGGCCGCACCAGGAGCGTGGGCTGCCGCCAGGCTAACCGGCGCGAAGACGTGGTTACATGTGCAGGATTTCGAGGTCGATGCGGCGTTCGCCACCGGGTTGATCGATGGCAAATCACGAACCGCCAATTTGGCGCGTACAGTTCAGCGCTGGATTTTCGGACTCTTCGACCGGGTCAGCAGTATCGGTCCAGAGATGTGCGCAAAGGCCATCACCATGGGCGTACCGGCGGATCGTGTCGTCGAATTCCGCAACTGGGCTGATCTCGAACGTGTCGCTCCTATGGCGACGCGATCGAGCTACGCAGACATATGGGGTATTACGACCCCTCATGTTGCGCTTTACTCGGGAAATATCGCCAACAAGCAAGGTGTTGACGTTATCGTTGACGCGGCTCGTGCACTCCATCATCGCAAAGATCTGACGTTCGTTATCTGCGGCGAAGGGCCCACGCGGAAGCTATTGGAAGAAAAAGCGGTAGGACTTGGAAATGTTCAAATTCATGACCTGCAGCCCATAGATCGATTAAATGAACTGCTTGGTCTCGCGACGATTCATCTCCTGCCGCAAACGGCTGGCGCTGCGGATCTCGTCCTTCCTTCGAAGCTTACGAACATGCTGGCCTCAGGCCGTCCAGTGATCGTCACGGCGGTCAGTGATACCGGGCTTGCGCGTGAGATCGAAGGGTGTGGATTGGCGACGGCACCCGAGGATCCGCAGGCTTTGGCGGTCGCTATAGAGCGATTGATCGATACGCCTGTTCTCTACGACTCCATGGCTCGTGCTGCGCGGCAACGTGCTGAGCGAACATGGGATCGTGATGTCATCGTCGGTCGCTTCATCGACGACGCCAAGGCGCTCGTCGGTAATTTTGATCGGCAGGCCAGCGTATGACCACTGTCCTATTCTCGCACGAGGCATTCTCGAACCAGGCGGTTGGCGGTGTTTCGCGGTGCATGGTCGAACTGATGCGTGGCCTTGAGACGACCGGCGTGGACTGGGCCGTTTGGGCGGGCAAGCACGGCAACCGGTACCTTCATGAAGATCAAGGGCTGGATCACCGCGTCGTGTGCGGAGCATACGGCCCGTTGATGGGGCGTGTGCGAGACGCCCTGACTCAGGAACGCCCTTTTGCTCGCTACGCAGCACACCATCGCCCAGGGGTCGTTCATCGTACCTACTATCCAATCGTCGACCTTCTGCCAGCAGCCATGCCTCGCATCATCACAATGCATGATATGCATAACGAACTTTACGATGAGCGAGATCGTCCGATCGAAAGACTGCGAAGCTTCGTCAAGCGCCGCTCGCTTGAACGAGCAGACGCGATCGTTTGCATCTCGCAGTCGACCCTAAATCTCATGACGGATATGTGGCCTCACTTGGCAGCACGCAGCTGCGTGATCCCGCACGGTGTCCGTTGCTTATCGGTCACACCCGTACGTCCAGACCTTCAATCGCCCTTTTTCGTCTTCGTTGGCGGGCGCGCCGGACAGAAAAACTTCGCGATGGCCCTCAAATCGCTAGCTGCGTCTAATCTTGAAGATCATCACCTGGTCTGCGTAGGTGGAGGTGGTTTTTCAGACGGCGAGCGGGAGATGGTCCGCGAGCATGGTCTGACGGACCGTGTGCGCCAAGTTGCGGCAAGTGATGATGAACTGGCAGGGCTCTATGAGAGTGCCGCAGCGTTCTTGTACCCGACACGATCCGAAGGGTTTGGTATGCCGATCCTAGAGGCAATGATCCATAATTGCCCAGTCGTGACAACGGCGCTGACGTCGCTACCCGAAGTCGGTGGTGATGCGGTGATTTATGCAGATCCCGATGACACCGATGCCTGGCGTTCAGCGATGGAGCTTCTGGTTGTTGATGATGCCCTGCGATCAACAATGATACACCGAGGCCAATTACAAGTTCTCGATTTCACGTGGGAGGAGAATGCCCGAAGGCATCTCAATGTCTATCGGCAATTCACCAGCTCGGCCGCAAGCTAGGAGCCTGTAAATTGCAAAAGATTATTAAACTAGCACAGTTACTTCGTCACCGCGTCATGGCTCGCATGTTGCTGCAACATCGTGTCGCCGCCACGACCGAGCATATTGAAGCATTGGCATTCTTTGTTCCTGCGGGTCTGTTGGACGTCGGCGCCAATAAGGGGCAGTTCTCAATTGCTGCCCGTGCCATCGTACCTGACGTGGTTATTCACGCCTTCGAACCGCTCGCTAGTGCTGCAGACCAGTTCGCCACGGTGTTTGCCGGGGATGCGCATACGACGCTCCATCGTGTCGCGATTGGAGCACGGGAAGGCGAAGCCGTTTTCTACGTTGCCAATCGACAAGACAGCTCGTCGTTGCTGAAACCGGGAGCTGGGCAGATCGCGGCATTTGGCGTGGAAGCCGAAACGCAGATTACCGTCGACGTTCGCACGATCGAAAGCATGGTAGCGCTCGATACACTGCCGCGTCCGCTATTGCTGAAAATCGACGTCCAGGGCACCGAGCTTGATGTCCTGCTGGGCATAAAAAGATTAGATCTGATAGACGCAGTTTATGTAGAGATGTCGTTTATGGAACTCTATGAGGCACAGTCCGTATTTGACGATGTGTACATGTTTTTACGTGAAAAAGGGTTCAGCCTGCGTGGCGTGTTTAATCAGGCGAGTACGCGACGATTTGGCCCTACTCAAGCCGATTGCTTGTTCGTACGCAACGTCGACATGCAACGTCCATGACCCGCTTATCGCCGCGTTCACTAGCGCTATGATAGGCACGCCCAATGACTGCTGACGTGGCGGTCGTTATACTAACGTATAACGAAGCACTGCATATAGAGCGCGCGATTAGGTCGGTTGCCGGCTTTGCAAGCCGGGTTATCGTTATCGATTCATATTCGACGGACGATACGGTGAGGATCGCCGAAGACCTTGGCGCCCATGTGCTGCAGAATCCGTTCGTCAATCAAGCCCAGCAATTTGCGTGGGGGCTGGCCAACGCCGCAATAAGCGAAGGCTGGATTTTGCGCTTAGATGCCGACGAAGTTATTGGCTTGGATCTAGCCAATAGAATCGTGCACGAATTACCTACCTTGCCAGCAGATGTTGCCGGGGTCACGTTCGACCGTCGCCATATATTCATGGGGCGTTGGATAAGGCATGGTGGCCGCTATCCGCTGACGTTGCTCCGCCTTTGGAGGCGAGGGCAGGGGCGAGTTGAAGAGCGCTGGATGGATGAGCATGTCGTCGTCTGGGGCGGCAGAACCGTTGCATTCGAAGGCATTTTTGAAGACCGAAATCACAAAGATATTTCGTTCTTTACTGCTAAACACAATAATTACGCCACGCGTGAGGCAATTGAAGTTCTATGTGAACGGCATGGACTTTTGCTCGATCGTGGGGATCACGTTGACCAAGAGAAGATAACTGATCAGGCAAATCGTAAGCGGGCGATAAAGCGGATTTATAATCGCGTGCCATTCCCGATTAGTGCGCTAGCATATTTTCTTTTTAGATTTTTTATCCAACTTGGTTTCTTAGATGGCACGCCCGGCGTTGTTTATCATGTTCTGCAAGGGTTTTGGTATCGGTTTTTGGTCGGTGCTAAAGTTACAGAATTTGATACTGCGCTAAGGAAGGTGAATGGTCCAAACAATAAGCTACTTAAGCTATCGGAACTGACCGGATACAATTTGAATCCCACTCCTTTGGCCGCGTCGCAGGCGGTTTCTCGAATGTGATTGTATCGCGTTGATTATGAGTGACGATGGGTTTGAAGAGGGTTCGATGTGAAGTTCAGTATCGTTACTATTTCGTATAATCAGTCGGAGTTCATAAATAGAACGATTGATTCCGTAATCAGTCAAATCGGAGATGTCGAATACATCGTTGTTGATCCGGGGTCGACTGATGGAAGTCGCGCGATCATCGACAGCTACGGAGATCGCATTGCTGTTCGCGTATTCGAGCCTGACAAAGGCCCATCGGATGGGCTCAACAAGGGGTTCGCAGTAGCAAGCGGTGACGTCTACGGATATTTGAATTCCGACGATACGCTCGAACCGGGTGCTTTATCGCGTGTTGCCGAGTTTTTTAACGCGCATCCCGATGTCGATGTGGTGACGGGGCACTGCCGCATTGTCGGACCCGACGATGGTACGTTGCGTCGAATGTGGTCTGAGCCATTTACGCGCCGTCGCGTGGCTTACGGGGCATCGGTTCAAGTGCAGCCTTCGACGTTTATTCGCCGGGCCGCTTTCGAGAGGGCAGGCGGCTTTCGTCTAGAAAACCGCGTGGCTTGGGACGCCGAACTGCTCGTTGACCTATATCTGACGGGTGCGCGGATCAAGATTTTAGACGCCTTTTTGAGTACGTATCGTCTGCACAACGAGAGCATTACCAATAGTGGCGCATTGGATGCACGGGCAAAGGAGTGGCATCGGCGCGTGTTTGAACGTCTCATGGGTCGAGCGCCGACGTCGCGCGACGCCTATGTGGGTCGCGCCCTGCGCATCATGAAGCATGTGACGCAGCCAAAGGTAACATGGGAGCGTGTGCGCAAGGGCCCCATTTATCAGCGAGGCGTATAGTCGAAGCACGGTTCGTAACCGGTTTTGGTTCGACGCGGTGGGATGGCGATTGCAGCGCCGGTGCGATCCGTGCCGCTGGTCCCGTATCCGGGGCGGCAGTTTTGATACCAGGTTACACCGCGCCAATCATATCCGCTCAATCGTGCCCCAGCGGAATTGTAGTCAATCAGTTCTGTCCACGTTTCACCGTCGGAATTGCTCCACTGTCGAGTAAGCCGTTTGCCCGACGCAATTTCCACGTAGACCGAGCCATCGTTGGCGTGGCAGTTGCGCACGACCCCCGGTGGCGAGCACCGGACCTGATTGTCGGCCTGAAGCAGGAACGAAAGGATGATCAGAGAAAGCACGGCATGATTCCTGTGTGCGGCGCAAATGCTGGTGGGGCGTGTTTTGACGCTCCATGCGAATTGCGTGTTTCCTAATGCTGGTTCATCGGATAGTCGATCTAGGAAGTATCGCGCTTAGCGCAGCGCAGCGCGGCGGATGTCCGTCATACCAAACGATGACGGTCCCGAGGAGATCATGATGCGTGCCTGTCTTCCCCTGTTTATTTTTGCATTGGCTGGTTGTGCCACGAACACGTCGTCGGGTCCTGGCAGGCTTCCAGACGACGCCCGCGGGGCGATGTATACGTTGCTGCCGATCGATCAGGTCGCGCGCTGTATGGTGGGCGCAATCGGAGGTCGCCTGACGAGCAACGGTACTGTCCAGGTTGTGACATCCCCTCTTCAAAATCCGACCACTTACAGCATCGGTCCTAACGAAAAATACGATGTCTATCCAACGCAAGTCGTCATGCGCGGAGATTTTCCGAACGACGCTGAACGTGCAAAAGCGGCGTTGTGCCTGTAGGGCAGGGGGCGCCGCGGATGACGTCCGCGCAATGGGCGAAAATATCAGCTTACTCTTGACCTTTGTGACGCGCCGCTTAGGCCACGCGACATGAAATCATTGTTGCGTTTGTCCCCGGGTGATCGCGCACCATTCACCGCGTTCGCGCTGTTTTTTGTCGCATGCGCCCTTCTTGGTGGGTCCTCGCGCGCAGATACAGCGCAGCTGCTGTTGCTGCGCCCAATCATCATTTTCTACATCGCCTTCTTGTTGATCCGGCGCGCACAGTGGGCCTCGCATCCCTTGCGGATCCTGTTGATCATGTTTGGCTTGTACGCGACGATCATGATGGTTCAGCTGATTCCGATGCCTCCGGCCTTGTGGACTTCGTTGCCTGGACATGCCGGTTTTGCTCAGGCAGCTAACCTTCAAGGGCTTGCGCAACCCTGGCGACCAATATCGGTCGCACCTGATCTGACACTCAACAGTATATTCGCGCTACTGCCCGCAATTGCGACGATACTATTTTTTGCGCAGAGCACAGCTGAGCAGCGCCGAGCAGCATTTATCGTGGTGCTCGGTGTGGTCGGCGTATCGCTACTGTTCGGGGTATTACAGATCGCATCGCCGCTCGGGGGTGCCTTGTATTTCTACCGGCCCACGTCACTGGAGCTCCCAGTCGGATTGTTTGCAAACCGCAATCACCAAGCTGCCTTTTTGGCATGTGGAATAGTTGTGGCAGCGGGCTGGTCTTGCTTGCCTGCAGAGCAGCGCGGAACGTTGCGGCCGGGACGCGTTGTCCTGATGCTGGCCAGGCAATGGTTTGCGCTGGCGTTGAGCATCCTCTTTTTCGCACTGATCCTAGTGACAGGGTCGCGCTCAGGCATGGCCGTCGGTCTTGCGGCGAGCATGTTGTCGATCGGGCTCATCCTAAATGGACGCCGGTCTCAAGGTCGCCGGATCAGTACGCGCGTACGGGTTGGCGTTGGTATAGGCGGCGCGCTTGCCATCATGCTGATGCTAGCGCTGTTTGCGATTGTCGGACGAGCGAGCTCCCTATCGCGATTGGCGTCGGGTGGAGAAAGCGTCTCCGAGCTGCGCCTGACGGCATGGCCCGTGATGCGTGGCATGCTCGAACGATACTTTCCTTTTGGCGCCGGTTTCGGAACGTTCGACAAGACCTTCCGCATGGCAGAGCCTGATCAGCTGTTAGCGCTGGGGTACTTCAACCATGCGCACAATGACATCCTCGAGCTGGTCTTGAATGGGGGAGTCAGTATGGGACTCCTCATTGTCGGCTTCGCATTTTGGTACGTGATGCGCGTGCGGACCCTCTGGACGTCGCGCAAAAGTGCTCAGGCTACCCAGTGGTCTATCGCGTATGTTGGTCTGAGCGTCGTGCTAATCCTTGTTCTGGCAAGCGTTACAGATTACCCCGTACGAACGCCGCTGTTGACGGCATTCTTCACGCTGGCGTGCTGCTGGGCGGTCTATGACCTGACCCCAGCGCGGTTAACAATTGATTCTGAACGGCGTGACGGCTAGCGCAGATGTGCGGCGACAGGCATGTTGGCCGAGGAGGTCTATCTTGAAAATCCAATCCTGGGCTGCGGTAGCAGGGGCGCTCGTGCTGAGCTTGTCAGGCTGCGCACGGGAGCGGCTGATTGGCCGAACCGATTTGAAGGTCGTGGAAGCGTCGGCCTTGCCTGCGCCAACCCGTGGCGACCTTATCCTGGAGCAGCGCTCATACGTCATCGGGCCGCTCGATAAGGTTGCAGTTAACGTCTACGGTGTGCCTGAGCTTAGTCAGACGGTATCGGTCGATGCGAGTGGAGAGATAGCTCTTCCGTTGATCGGCGTTATCGAGGCCTCGGGAAAGTCGACGTCCCAACTCGCGTCGCTGATCGCCGACCGCTTACGTGGACGCTACGTGCGGGACCCGAATGTAACGGTCAGTGCCGATACGATCAGCCAAGTCATTACCGTCGACGGTCAGGTAACAGAGCCCGGGCTCTACCCGGTCATCGGCCGCATGACGCTTCTGCGCTCGATTGCCTCCGCAAAGGGCATGTCTGAGTTTGCCGATTCTAGCTATGTGGTCGTTTTTCGACGGGTTGGTAATCAGCAGATGGCAGCTCTCTATGATGTGCGGGCTATTAGGCAGGGTCTGTATGCCGATCCGGAAGTCTTTGCTAATGATGTGGTTGAGGTTGGCGAGTCCAATGGTCGTCGTACGTTCAAGGATATCATATCGGGTAGTGGCTTGATCATCGCGCCTATCGTCGCGTTGCTTCAGTAAACATGCCCTCTATGGTCAATCTTTTTGTGAGAGTAGCGTGAACCGGATGGATACTTTTGATGATGCTTCGAGCTATATGCCCGAAACGGAAATCCGTGATCCGGTTAAAGCGCGGCGTCCCGGCCTGTTGGTTCAGACCATCTCGATCGCGCGCCGTCATCGCTGGGTAATCCTGGCGAGCATCGTGGGCGCCTTGGTCATTGGCCTGCTCGCTACGCTGCTGATGACGCCGCAATACACCGCTGTTGCCACGATCGAGATCAAGCGTGAGTCCGCCAGCGGCATCGTTGATGCGCCGGGCGCGGAGCAAAAAGCGACCTTTGGCGACCAAGAGTTTTACGAGACGCAATATGGTCTCTTGCAGGCGCAGTCGCTTGCAGAGCGCGTGGCCCTCAATCTCCGGCTGGATTCCAACAAGGCGTTTTTCGAAGGGTTCGGTATCCGCGCGGCAGATGACTGGTTTGACGGGGCTGGCGTCAAGCAGGGGGCGCCAAGCCGCAACGATCGCCTACATCTGGCAGGTGCGCTGCTGCTCAAGCATCTGGTTGTTAAACCGGTACGGCTGTCTCAGCTCGTCGAAATTCGGTTTACGAGCCCGGATGCAGGATTGTCGCAGCGGGTCGTCGACTCATGGACAACCAGCTTTATTCAGTTGACGATTGAGCGGCGGTATGACGCGACATCGTACGCGCGAAAGTTTCTGCAGCAGCGGCTCGACGAGCTGCGTTCGCGCATGAACGAGTCCGAGCGAAAGCTCGTGGACTATGCGTCTCGTGAAGGCATTATCAACATTCCAGGCGCTGCTTCGCCGACGGCAGGTGCTCCTGCCAGCCCGGAGCGGTCGATCGTTGCGGACAATCTTGCAAGCGCCAATCAGGAACTTGCGATGGCGTATGCCGACCGGGTCCGTGCGCAAAGCCGCCTAACTGGTCGGGACGGTCAGGTTGCGGAAGCTTTGAACAATCAGGCGATTACCGCGCTGCGTAGCAAACGTGCTGAACTCGCTAGTGATTATGCTCGGATGATGGTGCAGTTTGCACCCGACTATCCGCCGGCTAAGGGTATCGCGTCGCAGATCAGCCAGCTTGATCGTTCGATTGCCACCGAACAGCGCCGCGTTGGTAGCACGCTACAGGAAACGTATACGGCCGCTGTTGAGCGGGAAAAGCAGCTGCGCGAGCAGGTCAATACGCTTAAAGGCAGCACACTCGACTATCGTCGGCGCAGTGTGCAGTACAATATTCTGCAGCGTGATGTGGATACGACCCGCACCCTGTATGACGGCCTGCTCCAGCGCTTCAAGGAGTTCGGGATCGATGGCGGCGTAGGCACCAACAACGTCTCGGTGATCGATAAGGCTCAGCTTCCCACCAAGCCGTCGAGTCCGCGCCTTGTGCTCAATATGTTGCTGGCCGGCGTGCTTGGTGTCGTTCTCGGTATTGGCCTTGCGCTACTGCTAGATCAGCTGGATCAGGGGGTGTCTGACCCGGCGGACGTGGAGGCGTTGCTGGGTGTTCCGCTTCTCGGCACTATCCCGCAAAGCGCTGACGGTGTTCCTCTGGATGCGCTCAACGATCAGAAGTCGGCCATGTCCGAGGCCTATCTGTCGCTACGTACCAATTTGTCGTTCACGACAGAGCATGGTGTTCCTCGATCGATCGCCGTGACGTCGACAAAGCCTGCTGAGGGTAAGACGACGACCAGCTATGCGCTTGCGCGCTCGCTTGCCCGATCGGGTAAGAGCGTCCTGCTTCTCGATGCTGATATGCGGTCGCCGTCAATCCATCACATGTTCGATGCCAAGAACGATCGTGGCGTCAGCAATTACCTGACGGGCGAGGATGATCTACACAGGCTCATCAGTCGAAGCGAGTTCGACAATCTGTCGATCATGCTGGCAGGACCGGCACCACCGTCTGCGGCCGAACTCCTCTCGGGAACACGCATTCAGCAACTGATCGAGGAAGCGACCAACCTGTTCGATCATGTCGTCATCGATGCACCGCCGGTCATGGGGTTGGCCGACGCGCCACTGCTTTCTAACTGGGTCGAGGGTACGATCTTCGTGCTGGAGGCCCATAAGACAGCGCGTGGGATGGCCGAAGGCGCAATCCAGCGACTGCGCGCTGCCAATGGTTGGGTGGTTGGCGTCGTTCTAGCCAAGTTCAACGTACGCCACGCGCACGGTTACGGGTATGGCTACGGCTATTCATACGAGTATGGCGACAAGAACCGAGATGACGTTGCGAGCCGGACCTGACAAGAAGCGGACTGCCCCACGCGAGCGGATGACGTGGGGCATCGCTGAAACCGCCTTGCGGCTTGTCATTGTAGGGGGGGCCGCGGCCGTAACATGGGTAAGCCTCGGTCTCACGGCGGGACTGACGCCGGGCATTCCCCTGAATAGCCCAGTTTTTGGCTATTCCACGTCGATGGCGGGCGCCAATGCGCGCCAAGCGGAGCAGTATCTCCAACAGTACCTTAAGAAAGCAGACCCCCGTCTGCTTTCGGATGCGACGTCACGGGCGGCGCGTGCGCTGGGCCGGGAGCCGGGCAACGTCGCGGCTGCCCGCTCGCTTGGGCTGGTGGCGTCGGTTAAGGGTGAAGCTAATAAGGCAGACCGGTTTTTTGCCTATGCCGAGACACTGTCGCGCCGCGACCAGCCGACTGAGCTATGGCTGATCGAGCGCAATGTGGCGCGCGAAGACGTCCCGGGTGCGCTTGCCCATTATGATCGATCACTGCGCGTTTCGCGAAGCTCGCGACAGCTACTCTTGCCGGTTCTGGCCAAGGCGACAGACGACCCAAGCATCGCTCGGTCGCTGGCGAAGATCATTGCAGGCCGGCCGAACTGGTGGTCCGATTTCATGACGGCCATTCTGCGTGACGGACAGTCTACCGTTTCACTGTCGATAATAGCTTCGGCGCTCAAACTCGATATTGGCGATACGACTGACAAGTGGTGGCTTGGTGGCATACTCGACCGTTTGGTCGATAAGCAGGCCTATCACCCGGCCTTCACACTCTATCAACAGGCGACAAGCAAGGCCCAGGCTGCATCTTTGGTGCGCAATCCGCTGTTAGACAGGTCGGGCACCGGACCATTTGAATGGACGATAGCGGCTGATCCCGATCTTGCAGGGATCTATCAGCGGCGTCCTGACAGTGGGCAGATGGCGTTGTTCTTGACGAGTAACGCGGGTTCGGGCGGTACCGTAGCACGTCAGCTTCTCATGCTTCCCGCTGGCCGCTATCACCTGACGGGCACAGGCGGTGACGTGACCGGCGATCCTGCGACGCATCCTATCGTATCCTTGTCGTGCGCCAAAGGTATGGGCCAAGACACAGGGCTGGCAGAAATTGTGCTGCCCAATCTTCCCTCGCAGGGAGGACGTTTTGCCCAAAGCGTGATCGTTCCAACCGAGGGCTGTACGGCACAGTGGTTGACGGTCTCGCTCAAGGCACGAGATTACGCGCAGGAGACCATCCCCTGGCTGTCGCGCCTGGACGTCCAGGCGATCAGATAATTTTTGACGGACTATGCGATCAGCTGATCGCAATGAGTTTGTTCGCTGCTGCGCTCAAGGCATAGCAGCGTTGGACGGAGTGCAATGTGGATCAGCTAGGTAGGCGTACGGTACTAGAGCGCCTGGCGGGCGTCTTTGGAGGTCTGACGATAGGGGGCAGCGTCGCTGCCGTTGGGGCAGTACCCGCAGGGTCACAGGCGCTGAACAGCCCTACTAGCCAGAATGGCATTGTCGCGGATGCAAGGTTTTTGGCACCTGACGACTTTGGCGTCGAACGCAGGCATGCGCAGCCAGCGTTTAACCAAGCGCTGCGCGTAGCTGAAGCTGCGGGCGAGCGGGCGGTAACGGGTCATGGCCGATATGCCATCGAGGGTCTCGCACTTGGTGAATATGGCAAGCTCGTCGGTGTCGATCTCACGCTGGAGCGGTCAAGCGGAAGCGGTCCGCTCTTGAGTGTGGCAAGCGGAATTGCAGGTTTACAAACGACCCGGTTATCCGTGATCGAGGGCGTGACGCTTAACGGCGCGGTAGGCGGTCGTCGTCGTGGCATTGGTTTGGAGGTCGCGAACTCGGCCACCCTGCGTATTAACGGTCTGTCCGTGACAGGCTGTGAGACCGGTGTTCGCCTCGACCGAACCCAGTTCACCTCCATATCCAATCTCAAAACTTACGATAACGGCGTCGGGGTCGTCGTTATACCTTCGGCCAAGGATGGCGGCGGGAACTCGCTATCGTTTGTACACCCGATTATTGTCGGCAACGATGTTGGTATGGCATTCATCAATGCCGGCAATCCATGGCCACAGGGCGACATCGTGTTGATGAACCCACAATTTCTTGGAAACACGATCTGTGCGCTTGGTGTGATCGGCGCGTCGCCCGCAATGCGGACTCAGCTTTACATCTACGGCAGTGCGCCTGAAGCGAACGGGCTTCAGGCGGCAGGGAAGGGGTTCAAGGCAGGAGCGGCCGAGACAACGGTCGCAGGCCACGTCGTGCCACGGTGCAGCCTATACCTGAAAAACGCTCTGGTAAGCATCGTCGGGGGCGCGATCGGGGAATACGGCGATACCAACCCCTGCATCATTCTGGAAGGTACCACGTTGTCGCTGCACGACGTGGAGGGGTATGGCGGTCCCACAAGCACGTTCGTTCGCGCGGATGCGCAATCTGGTGTCATCGTGTCGGGCTATTACGGATGTGTCGGCGCGTGCCACGGGGTCGTCGCCTTTAACGGACATCTTAGCAGAACGTCTTCGCAAGGCGCACTGGTCGGGACGACCGGAACCGTCGTCGATCATGATCTGCGCAACGACATCGAAATGCCCGAGAATTTTGCAGCTGCAGACGTTGTCGATGTTGCCCGATCGACGTTTGGAGCCGATGTCGGTGGCCAATATCGCCTGGTTGCATTCAGTGCGAACAAGGGAAGCGCCGACGGCAATGTCGCGCGTGTTTCGGTGCCGGTGACAAACGCTGATCGAACAGTGTTCGCTCTAGATCTCTTGGCAGACCGTGATTGCACGCTACGTCTGGCACTGTACCCCAACGAAGGGCCCGTCTACATCGATTTGAAAGCTGGGCAGCCCGTCCGTGCAACCTACTGGATGAACCACGCGCTGACCGGGCAAGCGAAGTTTTGCATCTATCCTACGACGGCCAACGGACCTGTCATTCGCATGCGGCGTGGTCAGGCGCTGTCTGGCAGGTTTAGCGATGCGAGCTTTCTCTCAGCCGCAGATCGGGTCGCTAAGGGCGGATATAATCCTCGTATTGCAGCGCTGGTGCCTTACGGGAGCGCCGCGCAGCAACCCACAGCTACCGGCTACCCGGTCGGCGCCATCGTCCACAACGCTGTCCCACTGCCAGGCCGTCCGTCGTATTGGCAGCATACGGGGAACGGATCGTGGAAGGCTATCATGTTGGTGGCATGATAACACGCTGGCATCCTTGCCGCTCCTTGGCACAGCGGCTAAGCTCGCCAGAGGTGACCGCAAACCAGACGTGTTGGTCAGAATGAAGAAGAGATCTTGACGTCAGTGAACGAAAACCCAGGACGTCGTCGGAGCCCACATCGCCCGGTTAAGGCCGTGACTCCGCGATCGTCCCTGCCGGCTCAGCCTGTCGCTTCGCCGACTTGGCCCATCATCGTCGCCTTCATTCTGCCGCTCTCACAGCTCGTGCAGTTCAACCTTGTTGGCAACCTTTACCTGCACGATCTGTTGGCGCCGGCGCTGTTAATCCTGCTTATCACGACACGTTGGTCGCCAGGTCTTTTGCAGCCTACGAAGACGGCGCTGATCTTGGTGGCGACATGGTTGCTTGGAGCAATCATAACCGACTTGTACCGCGAAACACCGTTCGACGATCTGGCGCGCGGGTGGACCCGGATTGTGCTATTCGGGATCAATATCGCGACGCTGTGGATGCTGTCGCGGGGTAATTTCAAGGTCCTATCAGCCTATTCGGTGTCTTACGGCGTCGCATTGTGTCTAGGCAGCTATCTGTATCCGGCGAGAACGTTTTTTGAAGATCCGTGGAAGTTCGGCGAAGGTCTTGGAGTAACGATAACGATCGTTGCCCTGGCGCAATTTGATTTTGTAAGACGAAGAGGGGGCGACTATTTCGCTGCCTTTTTGATCGGTGCACTGGCGTTGTTTAGTCTATGGTTGAACTCTCGCAGCCTGTTCGCGATGTTTACGCTTGCGTCGAGCTATGTTCTGTTTTCGGTTTGGGTATCGAAGCGTCCCGATATAAATCGTAAAATAACGCCCGCGGTTTTTGTGGGGCTTATACTTGGCGGGCTCGCATTCACGCAAGTCATCACTGCTGGCTATGAAACCGCTGCAGATGCTGGTTGGCTCGGGGAGGTCGCGCGGCAAAAGTATCTTGATCAGACTGCAGGTGACACGAACTTGTTGCTCGGCGGTCGCCCGGAGTTAGCGGTTCAAGTCCAAGCTATTATCGACGATCCCATTATCGGACATGGATCTTGGGCGCAGGATGCGTATTACACAAAAATCTACTTCGACAATCTTGTAAAGTTGAACCTTCCGGTACCGAGGGATTTCGCTGATTTCGTGGGTGACACCCAGTTCCGTATTCCAACCCACTCCCATCTTCTTGGATCGTGGACCGAGGCGGGAATATTGGGTGCCTTGATCTGGTTTTGGACGATCGGTTTGGTCTTTCGGGCGCTCTACGCCATTTTGAAGACCGCCAGATCTGCCAATGCGCTCGTTGCGCTGGTGGCGATGCAGACGCTTTGGGATGTGCCGTTCTCGCCATTCGGTACGGATGCCCGCATTTTCAAAGCCCTTGAAATATGCCTGCTGCTGGCAGCCATTATGCAGAGCAAATATATTGCGAAAAATGCTGCAACGCCTCGGCCCGTGCCGGTGCCTGCAAAAGCACAGATGGTCGGTGGGCGCCTGAGACCAGCAGGCCGACCGACACCGTCGACCGTTCGATAATCAGGAAATACTGATGGGCAAATTATCCGCTCAGCGTGGGCCGGGGAAACGGCTCCGCCATCTTGCCGCGCGCAACCGCGGCATCCCGGCCGATGCCGCTATCGAAGGGATGGAGCGCGCCTTGACACGGCAGGGGGTCGCTGGCGTTTTCAATGACGCCGATCCTGTTCGCCTGATCGGACGCACCCTCAATAAGGCGGGGCTGATTCGTACGATCGCACCGCTGACCCAAACGGCCTATATTACGCCGCTGATGCAGATGGCAGCCTTTCGGACGTTCCCGCAGTGCCTGGTATCCGAAACGATCGCCTATTGCTTTGATTGCTGGCCGTCCGCCTACGAGCGCTGGGTGCAGTTTTTTCGCGCGACGCAGATGAAGATTGCGTTCATCTCGGCCCGCCAGTCTGCAGAGTGGATGGCCAAGGCTATCCCGGGATTAGACGCTATCTGGATGCCGGAAGCTATCGAATTGGCGGGGTACGCGACGCCGATACCGTTCGAGCAACGCGCAATCGATGTTCTTGAGTTGGGTCGTCGATGGGATAGCTATCATGACCGTATTGTCGACCATTGCGCGGAACGCGGTTATGTCCATCGCTATGAACGCACCAAGGGTGAACTCGTTTTTGCTGACGATGCCGCATTCCGTGACGGACTGGTGAATACGCGTATCTCAATCTGCTTTCCATCGTCATTGACCCACCCTGATCGGTCGGGTGACGTGGAGACGCTGACGTTGCGGTATTTGGAGTCGATCGCCAGTCAAAGCGTGATCATCGGGCACTGCCCTCAGGAGTTGAAAGATCTTTTCGGATACAACCCTGTGATAGAATATGACAAACAGGATCCCTGCGGGCAAATAGACGCGACCCTTCACGCGATAGATGAGTATCAAGAGCTTGTTCAAAAAAACTATTCGCGTTTATTAGAGGTGGGTACCTGGGATGCGCGCGTGAAGACTATTATGGAAACGCTATTTGACCGAGGATATACTCTTTAATTAAAATAGTACCGTTTTTCATATAGTAAGTAGGTACCATTTCGCTCCGAATAATGGCCAAAGCTCGTACCGCTACGGTTGGAAAAAATAAATACCTTGATACTTTGCCCTGTTCGCCCATTATGCGTTCAGGGGGTATGTGATGGTAAACGCAAATGCGGCGCCTCGATCTGTCGTGTATTGGGGCGGGGCGTTCATCGATGTGATGTGTGTTCTGGCTGTGGCAGCTGGGGTTTTCATGCTGGTTATGTGTATCGCATTGAAATCAGCAAAGAACTCCTTGCCGACGCTGTGACTGACGCACGCTATTGTCGGCGTGTTCTGTAATACGCGCGAGCACGCGCGCCTTAGCGCTTTGTCGTACTAACACCATAGCGACTGCCGAGATGTCGGATGGCTCCTGTGCCGGTATGGGGGCATCGAGGTAGGATGATATAGCACGGTAGTGTCAACGCTGAGGTGACACCATGCGATCTCTGTGGTGATCGGTCTCGCATAGGCTACGAGCCTGGTCAGCAGGACCGCTGCGCATATCTCTACCCTTTTGTTTAGACGGCAATAAAGCCACACGATTGGCATTACCTGCTCGCTAGCCTATGTCCCCAACCATGGCCGATTGTTGGAAACTGGGCGTTGCATTCGTCGCTCTACTGCTTGAGACAGGCTGTGATCCCGCCCCCGGGCGCAAAGCGGCAATCGAGAAAAGCGCTTCCGATCCTATCGTTCGTGACGTTGGCCAACTTGAAACCAACGTGCGCATCTCTGAGGCCGAGAAGCGCATCGACGAACTGGAACGGGAAGTCGGCGAACTAAAACTGACGCCGGAAAAGCTAAATCTTGAGTTGCTGACCGCGCGTGTAGCGGCGTTGGAAGCCGGCCGAGAGAGCGTAGTTGCTGATCCGAACGATCTGGCGCCCAATGTCCCGGCCGACTCCAATAGTCCGGCGAGACCAGCCGGCCGAGCGAACGGCACTGCGCCTACCAAAACAAGTCGTACGCCGAGTTTGCGCTTGCCGTCTCTTGAGCCGCGCGCGCGCTTGGCAACGCCCGCTGAAGCCAAAGCGTTTGCCCGTGGTAATGGGCCTGAGAAAAATTAAGGCCTGCTCGTGCAAGGACTATTGGTACAGGCCGAAGTTGTAGTCTGACTATCCGATTTAGATCGATCGCTCATGACAGGAACAATGCCTGTCATGAGCGATCAGTTAGGTTAGCCGATTCCGCTGTAGCATCGGCATCAGCGCGAACCTGTCTTGGCCAAGCATTGGACGCTCTACGGGTAGGGTATTAAACGGTAAGGTTCATCTATGAGGCCGCGAACATTAATGCATACGCTCGCGCTAATCGTTATTGCCGCGGATTATTGCATTACTACGATTATATTTCGCAGGCTACGCAATAAAGCATCGGTACAGAAAGGCGTGTATCATGTCTGATCACGCGTTTTCATCGCCTCAATAAGTTTTTTAACTTCCTGGCTACGACCGCGCGGCATGATCAGCACGTCGTTACCGCTAGCGACAACGATCAGGTCATTGACGCCCACTAGCGAGACACGGATACCGTCACTGCGGACAAAGCAATTCATGGTATCAATCGCTAACACGTTGCCTTCGCCGTGGCTGCGATGCGCGTTCCCCGCATCGTCGACGTCGCTAATCGCGTGCAGGGCGTCCCAGCTGCCGACGTCGTTCCAACCCATGTCGACCGGTACCACCGCCACGCGATCGGCCTTCTCCATGACCGCATAATCAACCGAGTCGTCGGGCGAAGCGGCGAAAGCGACCGCGTCGGGATAGATCCGCGTGCGTTCGATGCGCGCCTTGTCCATCGCATCGCGTGTTGCGATCAAGATGCCTGGCTCGAACTGCGCGAGTGCTTCGAGATAGGCGTCAGCTCGGAACAGGAAAATCCCGCCGTTCCAGGCATGGTCGCCGCTGGCGAGCATCGCCTGCGCCTTATCTAGAGGCGGCTTTTCGACGAACCGTGTGACACGGTTGACGCCAGGCTGTAGCGTGTCGCCGATCTGGATCCAGCCATACCCGGTCTCCGGTGCGTTGGGCGCGATGCCAAAAGTGACGAGCCAGCCCTGCGTGACGAGCGGCATCGCCGCTTCGATTGCTGCATGGAACGCGCCAACGTCACCGATCACGTGATCCGACGGCATCACCAGCAGTACATCGCCATCATCATCTGCAGCGATTGCGGCCAACGCAATCGCCGGGGCCGTGTTGCGGCCGGCGGGCTCGAGGATCAAAGCCTGCGGCGCGGCGCCAGCGTCGGAGAGCTGCTGTTCGACCAGATCGGCATGCCGAGCATTTGCGACCACGATTGGCGCTGCAAAGCGTTCGCCGAACGCGCGGCCAGCGGTCAGTTGGAGCATCGTCTCGTTCGCGGTGAGAGCCAGCATTTGCTTTGGCATTTCTGGCCGCGACATCGGCCATAGGCGTGTGCCCGATCCGCCAGACAAAATGACGGGAACGATCTTATGTGCAGTCATGCATCCTCCTGATGATGCAGCGCTTTAGCGGAGGGTTTCGCCAATCCAACCCCTAGATGCGAGACGACGACCATTACGGCATCAGAACGGTACGTTGGTGGATTGGCACAGGGATGCCGTACCGTATCAAGAACGTCGAGACAGTATCGTTGCGGCCACCCCTTGTGTCCGATAACTGTGATTCTCGGACGAAAAGGTAGCGCGCCGAAAGCGAGCGTGGCACACGCTTTATATGGTCGCTCCACACCCCCTCGAGCCGGCGCCGGTCGATCTTGACCTCGCGCTGGCGCCAACCGCGCTCGTTACG